>Ga0315312_1002520_pt1 | contig 12653 bp, 12 predicted proteins | sample TDP7_MG_FD_203629 | JGI IMG/M metagenome (GOLD analysis project Ga0315312, IMG submission 203629) | Freshwater sediment microbial communities from Lake Towuti, South Sulawesi, Indonesia - TDP7 | ecosystem: Environmental > Aquatic > Freshwater > Lake > Sediment | place: Indonesia: South Sulawesi... | reverse complement strand
TGGTGCCGGAGATGGCTGAGGAGATTCTGGAGGAGTTGAGATCAACTCCGGAAGGAAACAATGCAGCGATTGTTGGAGAGGCGACAAGCAAATTCGAAGGCGTTGTTCTCGAGACAGCTGTGGGTGGAAAGAGGATACTTCCGCCACCTCTAGGAGACCCCGTTCCGAGAATATGTTAAGTTCTCTCAACCGTTTGGCGGTTTCTTGCGGACCCGCTCTTTCGACGAGTATCTGTATGCGATATTGCATAACCCTTCGACCGAGACCATGCATGGGCCTACGGGATGCTGCGGAGTGCAAGCTTTCCCGAACAATTCGCACTCACTCGAGTCGAGTAGACCTCTTAGAATCTCGTTGCACCTGCATTTTTCACTACCCTTAATCTCCGATTCAGCGACTTGGCGCAGTTCATCGGCGTAGGTCTTCCTCGCGTCAAATGATTCGTACTTCTTTCTTAACTTCATGCCTGAATTTGCTATGACTGGGAAGCCGCGCCAATCTGTATCGAAAGGTTCGAACGCTTGATTCATCGCTTTTAGCGCTTTTACATTCCCTTCAAAGGTTACAGAGCGGGTATACTCGTTCTCGACTTTTGCTTCTCCTTTCTCTATTTGCCTCGCTAGCATGTAGACAGCGATGAGCATGTCTAGTGGCTCGAAGCCGGCGACGACCTGTGGGATTCGATACTTTCTGCTTAGAGGTTCATAGGGTTTGACGCCGATGATCGTGCTGACGTGTCCAGGCTCGATGAGGCCGTCGAGTTTCACCTCGCCCATTTCGAGTAGCTTGGAGAGGGCTGGGGGGACGTAGCGGTGGCAGTTTAGAATCGAGAGGTTTTCAGGCGGGTCGCTGAGAATGGTTACAGCTGTGCTTGGAGCGGTTGTTTCGAAGCCTACGGCGAGGAATACAACTTCGTTCTCAGTCTTCTTAGCGATTTTCAGTGCATCGGCGATGCTGTATACTATGCGTATGTCATGTCCTTCTGAACGCATATCAAGCAGAGATTGCTGCCGACCTGGTACTCGGACTGCATCTCCGAATGAGGCTATCGTCTTTCCGTTCTTTGCGAGTGTTATCGCTTCCTCGAATTCTCGTCCTGTGGTTACGCAGACCGGACATCCGGGTCCTTGCCTCATATCGATTCCGCATTCTCGGAATATCTGATCCAGCCCGTATCGGACGATCGTGTCTTGGTGAGTGCCGCAGACATGCATTATTCGTAGGTTCAGCTTCATCTCTTTCAGTCGTGATACCGCTTTCTTTGCGGTTGAGTTGTCTCTATACCTGAACATTTTTGTTGCTACACCGTTAGTTTGACAGTTTTGACTATGCAGTCTTTTCCGGATATGATTTCGACTGGGCTTCCGCATTTAGGGCAGCCTATCGCTGGGAATGCTGCGTGGTGATCAACGGCATCCAGATTCTCTATAGGGCCTTTGTAGTTGCAGTTGCTGCATTTCACTTTGCCTTTCTCATGTTCGATGAAGAGTTTCGCTCGCTTAAGGATTGTCTTCTGTTTGAGTAGGTCGAACCACATTCTCGCTTGTTCTTCACCTATGAAAGCGAGTTCTCCGACTAAGAGGTGGACCTCGGATACGCTTTTCGCTTTACGGCGGCTTGCTTCCTCGATCACGCTCTGGACGATCTTGTCCATTAAGAAGTATTCATGCATCTTTAAGCCACGCTGGCTTTACTTCATGTCGAGCATCTCGTTCCATAGTCGGATGGTCTCTTCAGCGCTCTGCTTGTCTAGGACTTGGATCGCGAACCCGGCGTGGACTATGACGTACTCTCCGGCTTTGACGTCGACTAGAGATACGTTAACCTCTCTAGCGGTGCCGTCCCCGAAGTCGACTTTGGCGATGCTTCCTTTTCTCTTTAGTACTCTTGCCGGGATCGCTAAACACATGTGGTGCTAGATACAATTCCTAAGTATAAAAACAGTGTTCCTGTACGTTTCAGTCTCAGTTTGGAAACCAGTCGAGAATTGCAGGGGCGGCTGCTTAGTTCCTCTACCCTCGATGAGAATTATAGCTCAAATCTTAAGAAACTGACGAATGCTAAGAGGTCTTGCTGGCGACGATGGCTTGGCCGAAGGATATTCCAGCATCTCCTGGCGGCACCCTATTATGCATGATGAATCTAAGTGCGCGTTCTTCAACATAGTTGCGCATTGTGAGCGTAAACTGCTCGTTATATGCAACGCCACCTGAGAAACCGATCGTTCGGACTCCAAGCCGCTCTGCTCCTGAAGTGGCCAACTCAGCCAATCCCCTAGCCAAATAGGATTGAGCCGAACAGGCGAGATCGACGACAGGCAAACTATCTCGGCTTCTATAGACTTCCTCGAGCAGAAATCTTGTATCAAGGATTTCTCCTCGAATCCTTGGTTGTAGCCTCAAGGTATCCTTGCCGTAAGCTGCACTCGACTCAAGTTTCATCGCACCTTCTCCCTCGTAAGTCCGCGAGTAACAGATGCCAAGTAGGGCGGACACGGCGTCGAGGACCCTTCCACAGCTGGAAGTGTATGGTCCCTTCTTACGTTCCAATTCAGTCAAAACTATCTCGATCTCCTTTCCACCGTGTGGGAAGTACGCTACCCTCGAACTGAGCCAACCACTGATATCTTCAACGTCGCTGAGTATGCTGGCAACCATCCGCAACGGATACTTCGTCGCGAGATCTCCACCAGGCATCAGATGTTCTTCAAGATGCCCGATTCGCTCATAACGGTTCGACGAGCAGTGCAAGACCTCTCCTCCCCACGCTCTTCCATCTTGGCCGTAGCCGAACCCGTCGCATGCTATTCCAATGGCTTCGTCGAGGCCGTTTTCAGCCATTAGTTTGGCTATATGCGCATGGTGATGTTGCACCTTGACCACAGGCACTTGATTCTTCTGAGAAATCTCTAGCGCAAGCTTCGTTGTTTGGAAGCCAGGATGTAGATCGCATGCGACGCTTGTTATCTTGCTTCTCGTTAGCTTGGATAGATGCTTTATCGTTCGTTTCAGAAACTGAAGGGTGTCCGGCGTTTCGATGTCCCCGATATGTTGAGAGAGAAACGCCTTCTTCTGAGTCAGGAGACAGCAAGTCACATTCAATTCACCGCCAACGCCGAGAACACAGCCGTCCACCTTTGCATCGACATAGATCGGCGCTGGCGCGTAACCTCTCGACCTTCTTATCATCAAAGTATTCTTCCCGACTACTCGGACAACAGAGTCGTCGCACCTCTGAGCTATCTCTCGATCGTGAAAAAGGAAGAAGTCCACTTCAGGCCCAAGCTTCTTCAATGCTTCAGAGTTTTCAGTAGCGATCGGCTCATCAGGGGGATTGCCGCTCGTCATGATGAACGCCGGCTCTTTAGCATCCTCGAAGAGCATGAAATGCAGCCCTGTGTAAGGAAGCATAACACCTACGTTGAACAGTCCGGGCGCTATCAGATCTGAAAGGCAAAATTCTTTCCGCTTTCTTAGCAGAACTATAGGTTTCACGTAAGATTCGAGCAGTTCTGCCTCTTTCGAGTTGACGTAAGCAAATGATTTGACGGTCTCCAAATCTCGAGCCATTATAGCGAAGGGCTTCTGAGCTCTATGCTTCACTCTTCTTAGCCTTACAATCGGATCGTCTTTAGTCGTCGCAGAGGCTATGTGGAAGCCACCGTTTCCCTTTATTGCTAAGATGTATCCTTCGTCGAGCAGTCTGCTCGCATCCCTTATCGGGTCATCAGATCTTACGGGATCGCCATCGTTGTCCGTTAAGTAGACCGTCGGTCCACACTGTGCGCACGCAATCGTCTGGGCATGAAATCTCCTATCAGCAGGGTTGACACACTCTCTTCGGCACAGTTTGCACATCGCAAACCTCTGCATGGTTGTGTTCGGCCTATCGTAAGGCGTGTCGGTAATAGTCGTGTATCTCGGGCCGCAGTCAGTGCATGTAATAAAGAAGTATTCGTGCCGCCTATTCGTCTGGTCACGTAATTCCTTCAAGCACTCTTGACATATCGCAATGTCAGGCGGAACAACAGACCCAGCAATCTCTTGAGCTCGCGAACTCTTCATTATTCTGAATTGTGTAAACTCGCCTCGAGGCCGACCATACTTGACTGTAAGATTGTCTATTCTTGCGAGCGGAGGTTTCTCACTCTTCAGTTCATCGATGAAGCGTTTCACATCTCGTTTCGAGCCTTCGACCACTGTCGTTATGCCTGCGTCTTGACGGTTCTGAACGTAGCCTACAAGACGGTTGCGTACCGCGCATCTGTAGACGAAGGGGCGGAAGCCCACGCCCTGAACGATCCCTTCAAGCAGAACCTCAGCGCGCAAGAGGTGGATTCTCCAAGCGAACACCGCAATCGGTTTGTGACAATCAGCGTATTCAAGACTGGAGTATTTTTCTATTGCGGAGAATCCTGCGTCTGCCGCAGAAACAAGGCTTAAGAAATATTTTCAACTTTTCTGTTTCGATAGACATCTATCGGATGTACGCACTCGCATCTCTCGTCTTCTTCTTCTCAGAGATCTTCAGGACTAAGGCCATTCCGGGCTTAACATCGCTCAAAGGCTTCCATTCGAAAAGTCCTGCATCACAAGCGCTCTTGAATACTTCTTCCCCACGCTTAGTTCTCGTGATCACAGTGTTCCAGCCTTCAGGCGATCCCACGCCTCCGACCGAGATATCCGCCAGCTCAGAGGTGTAGTCTATGCACTTCCGGCAGGGCTCTCGCATATAGACATCGACCTCAGCCACTGGAACGTCTAGCAGAACCCTCTCGCCAGCACTGACCTTGAACCTGTTCTTCTTCACACCCATCCTCGTCACTTGACTCGGACCGATACCATGCTTATCGCGCAAGTATTCATTGACCAGCTTGCTGTAGTAGTAGCTCTCGCTGCAGAATATCCCAACAGTCAAGACGACTTTCTCAGCCATCTTCGTATTTCCCAAGCTGGAGGTCTGCATCCTTCTAAGACCTTCGATCTGGCAGGGCAAGCCGACCATGCCGATTCTACCGCTTGGGTATCCCAAGGCTGCATCGCCAACTCCAGCCGTGGTTCCGCCCAAGGTGTATTTTGTTCCAGCCGCCTCAAGCAGCTGCTTAAACTCTGTGGCGACGATTGGGAAAGGCCTCCAAGCCTTCTCGCCTGAGGTCTTGGTTACAACAGCGCAATCTATCAACTTCTGGTCCAATGCATACTTCATGATCGACGTAGCTACGCCGCCGTCTTGGCATATCCTCAATATTTCCTGATCCTTCGATCTCGCTGAGTAGCTTCCTATAACTATTCCACTCGTCTTCTCCTCCGGGTTTCGCGCTCTGCCGAAAACCGCTCTTTCGATGTCTGCAACCGGGAGCTCAATTCGAGGGCAACTGTAGTAGCAGACTTGGCATAGGGCGCAAACCCCTCTTATCGTAGGCTTCTCCTCATCAGTAAGCGCTAGAACATTCACTGGGCATGATGCGACGCATGTGCCGCAGTAACTGCAGAGGTTCTGGTTGACAACCTTCGTGACGAGGGTTCCGAAGATGTTCAGAGCCTTGGACAATTGAGATCACCCTAATACCGCGGAGAGAAGCTCTATCAGCTTCGACGCTTCCAGTCCGACTATCTTGCTTGCGACGGTCGGATACACTCCTAGAATAATTGCGATTGCTGCGAGAACAAGTATGGGACCCACCATCAGCGCCGGTCCTTCCTTAGCCTCCTTCACTCGCTCACTCAACTGCCCGTAGAATACCCTTCTCACTGTCCAGAGGCCGTAGCCCGCTGTCAAAATAGAAGCCACAACAGCCAGAGCTGTAACGAACACTCTTCCCATATCTACGCCGATCACCCCCGCCAATCCTGTATACATTGATCCAGCGAAGATGAACAGTTCACCCCAGAATCCTACCAGAGGAGGCACACCTGCGAGTCCTAGAAAACCTATAAGCGTTGCAGTGGCTGTGTAAGGCATCTTGGAAGCGAGTCCGCTGAGATTGCTGATGTCTCTTGTCTTGAAGTTGTGAATGAATATTCCTGAAACCATGAAGAGGATCGCTTTGCTCAGCCCGTGACTAACGTATAGGAGAATCGCACCCGTCAGACCTAGAATCGAGAGGGATACTACTCCGAAGAGCATGTATCCCATCTGGCTGATGCTCGAATAAGCTAGAAGCCTCTTAATATCTGTCTGGCCGAGAGCCATCGCACCTCCATAGAACATCGTTATGATCGCAAGGATCGACAGCCCTAAAGTGAATTCTTGAGATCCTAAGACCAATGGGAATGCCGTATAGACAATTCGAATAGCGGCATAACCGCCTATACCGATCATCGCCGGGGATAGCAGTGCGCTTATCGGCGTCGGAGCTTCAGCATGAGCATCCGGAAGCCACGTGTGGAGAGGAAAGATCGCCATCTTCACGAAGAGGCCAAGCATCATGGCTATAACGATAGCCATCTGGACGGTTGGATCCACTTTCGCCATTGCCTCAGCTATCTGGAAAACATCGAAGGTTCCTGAAATGAAACGCGTCGTGACTATTCCAGCCAAGAGGGAGAGAGCTCCAGCCTCGGTGAACATGAAGTACTTGAATGCTATCGCCTCCTTCGGGCCTGTTCCCCACACCCCAACGAGCGCCCAAGATGGAATTAACATCAGCTCGAAGAAGAGGAAGAATCCTGCAAGGTTTGTCGTCAGGACGGTACCTATCATCCCGCTCCCGTAGAGCAGATAAAGCGAGAAGTAAGCGCCCAGCCGACGCTCATGCTCCATATACGATATCGAGTAGGCAGCGATCAGTGTTGAAAGTAGAGCTACAGTCAGAGCTACAGGTCCGCTCAGCCCGTCAGCTAGGAGCGTAAATTTGCCAATGTAAGGTCCCCAATCGTAAGAAGCTTCAAGCCCATTCTTGATCATTCCTGAGAACAACCCATAGTTCGCGAAAGCAAGAATAGCCGTGGAATACAGCATCCCGAAGAAAGCCAGCCAACCCGTATGCTTCCCATACGTCTTTCCCAACGCCAGCGCGAATACCGACAAAAATACCGGGACAACTATCGCTTGTATCAATAGATTGCCTGTATCGATCATGCTCAACCACCCATTGCAGCTCTAGAGAGGATAATCAGCAGGACAGTCAAACCGAGGATCATCGCAACCATGTTGTAGTTGAGGATTCCAGTATGAGTTCTTCTGAAACGGTTCGCCGCACCGCTGGCTGCTTGCGCTAATACGTAGTTGAATCTGTCTATTCCTTTAGTCTCGATGTTCCTCAAAGCCCAACGACTGAAATTGACCGTTGGATAAACGAAGAAAGAGTAGTAGAAGCGATTGATGTAACATCTATTCGAGAGGAATCGCCAAGTAGATGAGAGCAGAGAGCTGCCTTGAACGGTCTTGACGGGGTCCGCGGTTCTCTTCACGTACATGCGATATGCAGGCCAAGCCCCAAGAGCCAGCATGATGAGAGAAGTAGCTATCGTTATCCAAACCGCCTGATCTGCTGAAATCCAATGCGAAGCTTCTGCCGCAGTCTTTGAGTGGCCGACTGCCGGGCCTATCAATCCGCCGATGAATTCGTGAAATGTCTCCTCATACCAGTTCTTGACGAAGTACCCTCCAACTCCGAACAGAACCGTCGCAACGGCGAGTGCTGCGTAAGGAACCCACATAACCGCGGGCGCCTCATGCACATGATGCCCCTCATGTTCAAGCTCTTTGAGATGCAGGCTCTTCTCACCGAAGAAGATGATCCCCAACATTCGAACAGTGTAGAAGCATGTGAGCGCCACGGTTATCGCTCCGAGCAAGTATATCCACATCTCTCCAGCTAAAAGAGGCGCTTCGAGCACCATGTCTTTACTCCAGAATCCGCTGAAGATCAGTGGCACACCCATCAGAGAGCATGCGGTTAGAGTCATACTCCAGAATGTGATAGGCATGTTCTTCTTGATCCCTCCCATATGAGTCATGAACCTCGACTCACAAGCGTGGATTACAGCTCCAGCCGTCAGGAAGAGAGCCGCCTTGAATATAGCATGGCTCATCAAATGGAAGACTCCTCCAGCGTAGCCGACTATGAACTCCGCGGTTGACCCCGCGATACCTAAAGCGAGCATCATATAGCCAAGTTGACTGACCGTTGAGTAGGCAAGCACCTTCTTCACTTCCGTTGAGACCATCGCTTGGGTCCCCGCTATGAAGGCGGTTATGGCGCCGATCCACCCGATAACATAGAAGAACTGTATCAGATCGTTAGGAGCTCCAGAATGCCAAGTAGCGATATAGAAGATTGGGAAGACTCTGCCCACTAGGTAGACTCCAGCTTTAACCATTGTGGCAGCGTGAATGAGCGCGCTAACAGTGGTCGGACCCGCCATCGCATCGGGCAACCATTCCATTAGAGGCAGTTGAGCTGATTTTCCTATGGGCCCACCGAAGAGGAGAATTGCAGCTGGAATCAATGCCCACAGCGGCACTTTGAGAATTGCACCGTTTTGTAGTTCAACGAAGTTCAACGTCCCCGCGAACGCCAAGATTATGAAGACCCCGATGAGTAGGCTTACGTCACCAACCCTAGTAGTAATGAATGCTTTCAGTCCACAGTGGGAAGGCGGATAAGCCTCATTCTTTTCGCCAACCCAGCACTTCAACCAATCCTCCTTCGAGTCTTTATACCAGAAGCCGATGAGGGCGTAGCTGCACAATCCGACACCTTCCCATCCAAAGAGCATCTGAACAACGTTGTCAGACATAACCAGGAGAAGCATACTCCCTATGAAGAAGTTCATGAAGAACCAGTATCTCGTTAGACTTGGATCTCCATGCATATACCCAAGAGAATAGACCATTATCAGGAAGCTTATCACTGCTACTACATTTGCCATTATTATGCTCAATGGGTCGACGATTATCCCGGCTTTGAGTTGGCCTAGGATCGGCGCTCCAGGCACAGTGACCCACTCGACTTGACTGTGAATCAACCTCGGCTCAAAGACGAAAGGTATCAAACTAACAGCCATCACTGCGGCTACGAACGAGAAGAGAACAGCTCCGTAATCCCTAACCTTGGGATGAATCTTGGCTAAAACAGGTGTGACTACAGCTCCAATCATAGGTATTATCCAGCAAAGCCAAGCCGGCCAAATCCACTCAATAGTCGAGTCCATACCTTGCTAACCTCCCAACAATACTCGTCCGGCACTTTCTGCCAAACTTATTATTGCGCCAGGCCAGATACCGATAACAACAGTCACGGCTGCCAAGATAACTATCGGCAGAAGCATCGATGCAGGAGCCTCCACAGCGCCAGCGATCTTCGGCTTAGGCTCCTTGAGCATGATCCTCTGCACAAGCCAGAGGTAATATGAAGCAGCGAAGACACTGTTGAGCACTACAAGAATTGAGATGAACTTCATAAATGAATCCTCTGGAAGGCTGAAGCCAGCTAAAATAATGAAGAGTTTGCTCCAGAAGCCGCTGAGCGGCGGAACCCCAGCCAAAGCAAGTAGGCCGATCGAGAAAGAGGTTCCGGTCCAAGTCATCCTCCTACCGATCCCTTCAAGCTCCGGGATATCTCTAGTCTTCGCCTCATGAACAAAGCAGCCGGAGCAGAGGAAGAGAAGGCCCTTTCCAACAGCATGATTCAATATGTGAAACATAGCGCCCATCAAAGCGAATACTGCGACAGGTGTCGCCAATCCAGGTGAGGAAGAGTAGTGAGTTAATGCGTATGCGCCAAATCCTACTCCAGTCAATATGTAGCCGATGTTGACTATGCTCGAGTATGCCAGCAGCCTCTTGATATCTCTCTGCATCAACGCCATAAGATTTGCAACGGTCATTGTCAATATGCCGAAGATCATTAGGACTGTTCCATAATCGAATGAAGCCGGGCTGAATATTGTGAACAAGCTTCTGCACATAGCGTAGACACCTGTCTTGATGACAACCCCTGATAGCATGGCGCTGATCGAGCTTGGAGCTGCAGGATGGGCGTCTGGAAGCCATGTGTGGAGAGGTACCATGGATGCTGTGACGCCGAAGCCCGTGATGATCATCCCTATGGCGAAGTACAGTGAAAGTGGGCTCGCTGAAATCTGACCGGAAGAGATCATTGTGCTCAATGCCTTGAGGTTCACAGTTCCAGTATAGCCGTACAGAAGTGATATAGCATAGAGCGCTAGAAGTGATCCAACCGTGCTCATTACGAGATACTTGAAACCCGCCTCGACAGGTTCCCACCTATATTTTCTAAACGAAACCAGTGTGTACGAGGAGATGCACATGATCTCCCAGAAGACGTAAAGGTTGAAGAAGTCTCCAGAAAAGGCTACACCGATCATTCCGGCAACAAGCGTGAGCAAAAGCGCATAGTACTTGTCCAGTCCGCTATCAACTTCCATGTATCTCACAGAGTATATCGCTACAAGCAAGCCGATCCCGCAGAAGATCAATGCCATGTATACGCTCAACAGGTCGGCAGTTAACTGAACTCCACCAGCCGGGACCCCGAATGTGCCCAAGATGTATGTCTGGCGGCCGCTCGAACTGATCGCGCTTTGGAGATTGATCAACGAGTAGAAAGCAGCTAAGAAGCCCGCGATCGCGAATATGTCTCGAATCTTCTCTGCTTTCGCCTGCTTTCCAACGATATCTATAAGAGGTGTCAGCACAGCTGTCGAAAGAAGTATGACAAGTGGCTGAACTAGCAAGGGGATTTCCATATCTACCACCTTAGCCTCCTCAGCTTCCTCAGGTCGAGGCTGCCGTAATGTCTGAAAACATTGATCATTATTGACAAGGCGACTGCTGCGACGCACGCTCCAATCGCTATCGAAACAACGACTATCGATTGAGCGAGCGGGTCGACTGTTCCTCCTCGTGAACCTAGCGCCAAGAAGTTCAAGCCTACGGAGGACGTGATTATCTCGATGCCGATTATGGTCTTCAGCATATTCCTCTTGGACGCTACGCCATACATGCCGATGATTACGGCTGCTGACGCTGCCGCGGCATACAATTGCCAAGGTTCAACCAATTACTCTCCCTCCTTCTCCTGCTCGCTTTCGATCGCGACCTCTTCAACCGCGCCAGGCCCCTTCTCAACCCTAAAAAGCGCGGCCACAGCTGCTGCAGCTGCGAACACTATGAATCCTTGAATGATTACGTCCAGACCTCTGTATGTCCAGAGAAACTTCTCCAATGGAGGCCTTGAGGGGAGGCTGAACGGGGTTGCGCCTAGTATCTCACTTACAAATGCGAAAGCTACTACGGCAAGCAGAATAACCGTTATTGCGGCAAGCTGATTTTCTGGCCCATTCTTCATACAGTTTCGCCTCTTATCGTATGAATCGCAGCCAAGAACAAGACAGTGACCGCGCCTGCATATACAGCGAGCTGGAAGACTGCGACCAAAGGAGCGCCAAGAACGAAGAACATCAAAGCGAAGAGTACGTTCATAATGCAGAAGGAGATTACTGCTCTAATGAGATCCCTTATCTCTATCGCCACAACCGCTGTCAGTATAGTCAACGCGATGAGAGCGTAATGGAAAAACTCCGCAACCATAATTTTTCACCTATCTCAATATCATCGTTTTTCTATCATAGCTCGCTATTTCAAATTCAGGAGTCAAGATAATCGCCGATTTCGGGCAGATCTCCTCGCATTGTCCGCAGAACAAGCAGCGATCGAGATAGAATATAGGTCTCTTCCCTTTCTCATCCTGAGTGATCTCTATTGTTCCAGAGGGGCAATCCTTACCGCAGAGACCGCAGCCGATACAGAGATCTCTGTTCAGTGAAGGCTTCCCTCTCATTCCAGTTGGAACGTGGACAAGCTCTCTCTCCTTGAACGGATACAGCACGGTTGCTCTCTTCTTGAATAGATGTCTATACACTTCGCCGATCATCGCCAAGTTAAACCACCAGCCTCACGAGGAGCAGTTGAAGCACTGAAAGAGGAATCAGATATTTCCAAGAGAAGCTGACCATCTGGTCGATCCGAAGTCTCGCGAAGAGAGCTCTAACGGTCGACAAAACAATGAGAACGAAGATCGTCTTCACTACGAAGTAGATCGTATACAATAGAGGCTCAAGTCCAGGAAGCACCGGCCCCAGAGGGCCGCCTAGATAAAGAGCAGCGGCAAGACCCGCGACAAAGACCAGCTCGATATCTCTCGAAAGTCTAAACAAGGCGAGCTTCCTCCCTGAAAACTCAGTCAACCAGCCAGCGACTATCTCCTGTTCCGCTTCAGGTATGTCGAAAGGTATCCGTTCAAGCTCGGCCTGGACAGCGACTGCGTATATTGCGAACCCTATGGCTTGTGGACCGAAGATATACCATAGGTTCTCCGCTTGCCTTCCGACAATATCCGCTATCCTCAATGAGTTAGCGCCTAAAGCAACACCAACTATCGCGAGCATCATTGGAATCTCGTAGCCCAGAAGCTGGAAAACCGCCCTCTCCGCGCCCACGGTTGAGAAACGGTTTGTTGAACACATGCCCGAAAGGAACACTATGATGCAGAAGAACGTCATCAAAGCTACTGCGAGGATCAAATCGCCAGGAAAGGATAGGATTCCGGTCGGGGTCGAGATCGGCAAGAGCAGTACTGCCGTGAGCATCAAAGCAAACGCTACAATAGGCGAAAGGTTGAAGAG
>Ga0315312_1002519_pt1 | contig 12655 bp, 13 predicted proteins | sample TDP7_MG_FD_203629 | JGI IMG/M metagenome (GOLD analysis project Ga0315312, IMG submission 203629) | Freshwater sediment microbial communities from Lake Towuti, South Sulawesi, Indonesia - TDP7 | ecosystem: Environmental > Aquatic > Freshwater > Lake > Sediment | place: Indonesia: South Sulawesi... | reverse complement strand
CATAGCCGCTTCGCACGAGACCGTCCACAAGCTGGGTTGCGGCGCTTGAAGATATTCCCAGCGTTTCCGCTATATCTTTAATACTTCTATTTTTGTAGTGTTCGATAATTTTCAAAACAAACCACTGTGAGTGGATAATGCCATTTTGATGCCCTAAATGGGCAGCTCTAGCTTTGATTTCGTGATGAATAGCGTGAAAGCTGTGCAGAATTCCCTCAACGAGTTGTTTCCTTTTATTCATATGAATTACCAGCAATTTATGTAAGATGCTTAATATATAAGTATCTTACGTACACATAAAGCTTTCAGACCTAGGCTATTGGCAAAATAATCCGTTTTGTGGACATTCTGCAACTCGGTGCGGCTCGCGACGATTGGAGAAGGATTCTTCTGCCATCTTTGCCCTTCTAGTTCTCCAAGCGATTGGCATGGACATACTTTTTCCCGCCAAATATTCTACGCTCGCCAATATGAAATAAGTATTCAGATTCAGCCGATTGAACGATCTTGTTTAGTTGAGCGCCTTCTGATCAATCGTATGTAATCTTGTTTACGAATTCCGGGTCATCCCTTGCGCTTGGCTCATCTGGCAGCACAAAATAGATGCGCCCATCATTCCTCAGTTCCTTCAACAATCGAACAGACTCTTCTCTGCTCAGTCCTCTCCTCTCCAGTTTGGCTACTACTCGTTCAAGATCGGCCTCGTCTCCGCGTCCATCCTTTCTAATAATCATGAGAATCCTGTCTTTCATCTTTCCCTCGACAATTTTCTTTTCCAGAGTACTGATATCAGATAATAGAAGGATACTTTTCTCAAATGGTTTCAGGATAGAGTGAAGTTTCTTGTGACAATTCTTGCAGAGTGGATATAGCTTCTGTGGAGTCTTGCCAAACATCTCATCAAGCACTTCGGCTCGAACCAGTTTTGGTATTCTCCTTATGATGCTCTGAGGTATTCTGTGATGAGCATCAATGACGGCTTTCTCATCACAGAAAAGACACTGCTTTCTTCTGCGACTTACATTTGATTCTAACAACATCCTCACTTTGTCGAGTGTGTGCGGTCCCTGACGCTGAATTAATTTGTCTGCGGGTCACTATGGCAGGCTTTGGAGGGCTGGAACTGTCAGGAATGCCAATATTGTAATTATCTCCACAGCGATGCATTGCACTACGAGTATCTTCTGTCTTCTTACTAGCTCCGGTGTCGGCATAACCCGCATGCCTTGAGAGTAAAGAATGCCAAAGACGACGGCTACTAGTACCATTACCAGAAGCAGAGAGATTGTCGGCATTTTGATCTCACGAGTACTTCTTCGGAAAGCCTGTCAAAATAGAGGGTGAAATAGATAAAGAGCTTGAAAGAAGACTTTGGGAAAGAGTTGAATGCTGTAAGAAGATAGGATACCAAGTAGAGATTTATGAATAACAAGTTTATATTTAAAATCTCAGAAGATGTGTATCTAGGACGAAAGTTATGGTCGAAAGCTTAAGGCATAAAATCTGTAAATTGAAAGTAGCTCAGTTGTATGATGGGAGAACTGAGTGCCGTCTCCCTGCCGGAAGATCTGATGCGTGTGGAAGACAGCAAGCAGCAGAAATAGAGCTAAAATGCTCAACCAGAAGGCTGATTCAAGCCATTAGAAGACTGGAGAGATCGCACTCATCTCTAAGAGAGTTATTTGTGCCAAAGGATTGTCTTTCCAAAGCTTCAGAGTTAAGCAAAAAGTACTCATCAAAACAAGTAACAATAAAGTCTCTACATGACATCCCATGCTAACTAGGTTTTCTGAAAACCAAAACGTATTCATGAGTCTTTAAAGGATGGCGTATTGCTTTCTCCTGATATTTTATGGCTCTATCCAAAACCCAGAAACTCGGAAAATACATTTTATTGATTATGATATCGAATACTTCAAACCCGGCCAACTGACAAAGCTTTATCGTATCTGCGCCTAGAGGAATCGTTAGCCCCTTACGCATAATATCCTTGACCACAACAACCATGAACTTGCCGTTTTTCAAAACTCGATGGCATTCTGAATAGACCTTAAGCATTTCGCCTAGGTAAGTTCTTTCATTTCTGATGTTCCCGATGTTTTCCTCGTCCATGGAATAGGACCCAGTCTTGGCCAAGGAAGAATCTCTTGCGGATATTCCTCCAACATGTCTTCTAGCATCCATAACCCCACAGTAGGGTGGAGAGAATAGTATTGCTCCAAAACTGGATAAGTTGCCTATGTTTCCATCCTGAGAAGAGTAAGGAGTGGGAAGGTTTTTCTTAACGGCGAAAGGTCTGCTTCTCTTGATTTGAGATTCGTGAATTGACTCTTTATGAAGTATTGAAGACTTACTGCCTCCGCCTTTTGAAATCGATAATGCGTCGAAGTATGGAGGGCTGAAAACTATACTCCCATACTTGTCAAAGTGCCCTATGTTATTCTCATCACCATAGCCAGATTTTCCTTCTTTGGCCAATTTGTGTTGTCTTTCTAAATGCCCACCTTCAGGACCTTGATGTCCTGTGCTTACAGATTCAATAGCGTTGAAGTAAGGAGGAGAAAATACTACGCTGCTAACTTTTCGAGCGTTCAGACGTGAAAGATCTCTAGCATCGCCTTTGATGCAAACAGCTCTACCGAGGCCTTTACTTGGAAATGATTTCTCTACGTAAGAAATGTTTTTGTTAGCTTGATCAACAAACTTCTTTTCAAACTCAACGCCTACAGCATCCATTCCTAAAAGCATAGCTTCAACTAAAGTAGTGCCGACACCGGCCATCGGATCTAGAACAGGGCTCTCTCCATATAACCGCAAAATCGGATACCCCTCTTACTCTCCTCCCTACACGAGGCTCCTAGAAAGCTCTGAGAACTTCTTTGCATAATCCTTCCTTCACGACTTCTAGGTGATGAAATCGGTTGGGCAAATGCGATGGCTGTGGCGCAGAAGTGAGTGATGAGGAGCTGTATAGGTGCGGTGAATGTGGTAAGGCATACTGCGAGGAATGCGCTGTAGCCGACGGAGTGATTAAGACGCTCGTGTATGCTCAGACTGCGAAGAGGTCTATGAAGCCGAGGAAGACTATTGGGGGTGGAAGTAGTACACCACTCCCAATAATATCATTTGCAGAATTCTAGTAACAAAGCGAAAACGTAGGAGGAAGATTCAGCGCGATCTTTTATGTTATGCTTCATTTCCATTCGCGAAGCCATATTGAAGCCGTGCTTTCTACAGTAGTCGAACCATTTATAGTAGCCGTCGAAATCTGATTTCTCGACCTTACGCCAGAAGCTGTCGCTATGTTCGCCGAGGAAAATGGATATAGCGTCTCCTTCCAGGGTTGCGATGAACGGCTTTCCTTCCACCAGGGTAGCTCCCTTGAATGGTCCCTTGGAAAGATGCGAAACGATTCTACGCCTCTTAGAGTGGTCAACCAGCCGTCTAAAGAGAAGCAGGAGGAGACGCTTCTACATCACAAGACTAGCGCCTACAGCATTCGAAACATACCTTGAGAAGCTAAGGAGAGTTTGGCACGATCTTGCCTCGACGGAGTTTGGGGTCAGGAGGGAGTTCGTTCGTATACCTGATCTGCGCGACGCAGTATGCGAAGCTTTGCTCATCGATGCAACAGCCTTTGACAGACTCTTCATCAAGATCCTGCATGGGTATATTCCATCCAAGTGTGATTTAAAGTGCTACAAGTGTCGTTACCAGGGAACTTGCATCATACCGAGGAGGCTAATAGGAGCTAGAAGACGTTATGCGTTCGCAATCGAGAACAAAAATCTTTTCCTCAACCGGAAATACGGGCGCAATAGCTTCGGATCTATGCTCCTCAGCTTGGAAGACTATCGCAAAATCTTCAGGTCACTTGTTGCTGGATTCCCGTACTTGACCAGAAAAATTCTTCGTTACAGAAGGAAACAGAAAAACGGAATCTTTGCACGTAGGTAAACCTGATTCTATAATCTTTCTATCTTGTCTATTAGAGTTGAATGCATTACAGGGTTGACATCTGCATAGGCGGCGACAACGATTCAAGGAGAATCTGCAAGAGCTATCTGAAGAAAGTTAGGGATTGGGCCAATGTCACCTTTCCTGACGGCTACACACTAGTCAAAGTCGAAGGTTGTTATCGAGGTATTTCCGAAGAATCAATTCTTCTCTATGCATTCTTGAGCCATGACATGGCTCTCAGAGACCAGTTGGAAAGATTAAAACGAGAGCTGAAACAAGAGGCAATCCTCCTTGTCAAATCATCGGTCGATCTCGACGTGATCTAGTGCAGACGCACACGTCCTCTGTACTCAGGCAGAGAAGATCACGCTCGCACGCTCAAAACAACTCTTATAGACAATTGGCAACTAACAAAAGGTTCGGTGATCATCCTTGGCGAAATGCCCGAAATGTCAAAGTGATGCGTCAAATCCCATAAAGCAGTGGAAACTAAAAGGCAAGGCAAAGAAAGTGATTAGGATAGGGCTCTTCGAATGCCCAAACTGTAAAACAAGGTTCAGAGCAGGAATTAAGTAGAGTTGGTAATTGCTTTTCTTTCTCGAACAATTTTATTGACACCATTAGTTCCGGCTAGGACTATAGCCAGAATTGCAGCCAAATGCCATAGTTCTGGGATTGGTGTAGTTTCATTAGAAAAATATATACTTTCAAACGGAGCCAGTTTATAATTTAACATATAGTAACTAGAATAACCTGAATCTTCTTTATTCAAAAAAGAAGTCATACGAAAATTAAATCCTATTTTGTTAGAATATTTTGTAAGTAGATTTAAATCAAATTCGGCTTCGATAAGTTTATGATTTTCAGACGAATGAGGTGACGGACCTAAACTTGATTTGAACTTTACTGTATTCTTGGGAAATGGATTACCTGGTAATTTTCCTGACAAGGTAGTTGATACGAGACTGTTAGGAGATTCATTCGTATATTCTAACCATAGGCAATATACACCAGGAGTTCCAGGGTTATCGATGCCAGCGTTCTTCGTATCAAAAGTAAAATTCATAAAGTCTCCCGCATTAACTTGTTTATCAGATACAACATCTACAAGCACAGAAAAACGGTCTTCATAAAACTTTGATCTAAAGTAACCTTTTGGATAATCTCTTGGAACATTTTTGAGGTTAAATATACTCAATACTCTTTCGTCTGCATCGTCCCACTCATCTTTTGGCATCCATTCATTACTTTCAGCTACCTTTGCTTCACCCAAGGAAGTTAACTGCAAATTTTCTAAAGGAGTGTATCTACCATCATCAACATAGGGTTTGATAAGAGCAGGTCTTTGAGCAGTTCCATTTTCTTGAGCTTTGACTACAGGCAGATTTGAAGCAATGTATGTAGCTAAAGCACCAGCAGCAATAGCTTTACAATATCCTCTTCTACTAATTTTTTTAGCAGTATCCTCAACTGCTTTCTCTATTCTTCTATCAATGCTATATTTGTCAGTAGAGGAAGAGTATTTGCTTGTCGTAGTCACAATGATCCCCTCTCAGTTCTTCAATCAATTATTCCATCGTTAAGCATATGAACGTGACGTGATTCCGATCCTAAGTTCACACACTCTTCATTTCATATGCGGTCAACCTTGCTTTTTCAATTATCAATCGCCTTATTTTTGGGTCGTCTAAAGCGGTTGAAATTACTTTTCCCGCTCTGCTTGTTTTCTCGTCTATCTGCATTGCAGTCTTCAAATCAAGGGCGAAGCTGCACCTGTTGCAAAACCTCGCTGTAGCTGGATTAACCTCTTCGCATCTTGGGCATTTCTTTGGTTTCAAAGCGTCTTCTTCTTTCCTCTTCTCTTCCTCGCCAAGACCATGAATTTTTAGTAAGGCGTTGTCAACATCCCTTCCAGATAGGTGTACGTAGATGGAGGCCATGCCGCTTGATTGAACCCAGCCGAACAATTCTTTCATCTGAGCCTCGGTTAGATGGTTGGCTAGGTGTGTGGCACGAGAATGTCTAAGTAGATGTGGGTGTATTCTTTTCTTTATTTTTGCTCTTTTGCCGAGTCTCTTAATGATCGCAGCAATTCCAAAGGGTCCCAACGGGCTACCATACTGGTTTGGTCTAAAGTTTGTGACGTTCACCCACAGTGGACTTTTCGGATTTTCCTTGAATGGATGATGATTTATCCAATTTCTTAGATCTGGCTCAGAATCTATCAGTCTAATTCTTCTTGCACCTGTTTTTCCGTTCACTAGAATTGTGGCACCGTACTTGTCGAACTGCACGTCCTTGATTTTCAGGTTTTCAATCTCTCCTAGTCTTGCTCCAGACTCGTATGCAACCATGATAATGGCTTTATCTCGGAAGTTGTCTGATGCATCGGCCATAGCTTTTATCTCTTCAACAGTTAGGAGATCAGAGGGTAGTTTGTGGTTTTCATTCTTCTTACTAGTTTTCATCCATTTGACTGTAGCTGGATATTCATCGTCACCATTTAGCCATTTGAAGAATCTCTTGATTCTACTCTTGAGTAAAAGCTTGCTCCCATCTTCGTACAATGAACCTCTATTGGTCTTCATTCCATCAAGGCTGTTGATGAATTTGATTAGATCCTTTCGTGTAATTTTTCTAAATGGTTTTCTAACATTCTTTGCCAGCTTGATTAAAGACATTAGATAGCCTGCTCTGGTTGCTTCGCGCATACCTCTAGCAGATAGTTCGGTATCGAAATCGAGAATTAGTTCCTTGTTCTTTTGATCTAAAAATTTGTCTGCCTCAATCTTCTTCTGAAGTCTCTTTAGAAAAATGCTATTCCAATTTTCCTTTTCCACTTTGAATAATTAGCTTTATAAGCATATAAATGTGAACAACCTGTTCACTTTTCCCTTAACAAATTCTCAACCTGTTAACATTCATCCTCTGTCCTATCAACAAGCTCCTGATAATTAATTGATTTTCTATTAAGAAGAATATCTTTAGGGCACGCTTCGCACACAATCTTTTTGGAATTAGAAGAAAAACTTGCAACCAACACAGCTAACATATTTATTCTTAAGCATCAACAATTTCAATTCGATGGCTGATAAAATTATTGCCAATCCAGATGTTTTAGAAGAAGACTACATTCCTCGGAGTCTTCCTTGTAGAGAGGCGCAGAAAAAAGAGCTAGCATTCTGTCTATCGCCTCCGCAAAGACGAATGAAGCCTTTAGACTGCTTATGTTACGGGAAGCCAGGAACAGGGAAGACTGCTTTAGTGAAGCATGTCCTTCAGCAACTCAGCGAGACTACAAGCATTCTAACCTTTATGTCAACTGCTGGGAGAACAAGACTCTAAACCAGATTCTTCCCTCGAAGAGGAGTAAGGGCGTCTAGTCTTCTCTGTTCTTCGGCTTGCACCAAACGGACGGTCGTCAGAAGGTCACACGAACACACTGGTTTATTCTTCGAAACACTAAATAGCCGATGAGCAGATCAGTTAGACTAACAAGAAAGCTAGCCTGCGAAGAACGCTTTCGAAAATCGATTTTTCCTCTAGGTTGGCTGTTGATGTCTGCTGAACCTATGAAGTTCGGGACCGAGAAAGAGTTTGAGATAGCGCTGACCGAGCTCAGATGGGTTAAGAAGACGAGGGGGAGCTTATCAGAATCGGACTTCCAAATCGCCGCTCAGAAATACTCATTTCCAGCAGATTTTCTCAAAGACGGGCTAAGGGGTCTAGAGTTTCCTCGTGACTACATGATTAGCCAGAGCAAGTGGTTTCCTATCATATACGTATGGAACAAGCATTTCCGCGTCCTACTTTTCGAATATTTTAGGCTCACTGTGAACTACGTATGGTGGAGCGCTGTCTTCCTCGGTGTAGTCGTGGATATTCCTTTGCTTGGACTATTCGTCGCCCAGATACTCCTAGCGTTTGGATTCGTCCTACAGAACGTGTTGCTATGGGTTACGCCTACGACTGTTACTCTTACCGTCTCGATCTCCCTATGGTTCGCCTCGAAGCGAAGCGATGCTAGATCTAAGTGGGAGCAATTTACAGCGAGGTTCGAATCCGAAGTTCCAAGAAGAGATATTTTCCTTATGACAGTGTTCGCAACGAAGCGATTCATCAACAAAAATCCAATTATGGCGAAGATCCTTGCCGGTAAGAATCTAGCGGACTTTGTTCCTATGAATCTATTTCAGGTCATAGATATCGAGGTCCCTCAGCAAAGAAAAGAGTCCAAGCTCGGGAAGATTCGTGCGCTACTATCGGTTTTACTACCTCTGCTGAAGGAGCAAGAACCTCAATCCAAGATCATACCAGTTTACGTTGCGGAGAATCCTGACTTAGAGTATTCCAAGAGAATTAGATCGATACTAGACTCAAGCAAGGCAGGACAATGATTTTGCTGAATACTCAGAGTACTTTCAGATACAATTCAAGCTTAGCTTCAATTCAAGCTTTCCCTCAATCTTCAGCCGGAAATCGTGATGTTCTGGCTTCTCTGAGGTCCTCTTTAGCACTTTGCCAATTGAAGCTAATTTTTTAACTGGATATATGACAATAATTCCGAAGACGGGCAATGAGGCTTGGCGACCTACTTTCAAAGATCTGCGTAGATTACTTTTACCTGATGCACCTTAGCTATGGCTACGAGCGATCTCGCGAGCCTCTCTGGCGCTACGCTTCAGACCGAAACCGAATCGGACTTGATTATTTTGGAATCGACAGAAACTGGCGCGACATTCCCGAACATGAACGTAGAAGCAAACTCAATTGGTTTTGGTATGATCAGTTCAAACTATTCTGCGAGACAATGACTGAGGGCGACTGCGTTTTAGTAATGGAAGGGCTGTCCCGCCTTCTCGGGGTTGGGCTCGTGGGTGAGCCTTACTCATTTGGAGAGGCCCCAATGTCCCAAATGTATACTTTGGGTTTTTTCAGACACGTTAGACCAGTCCGGTGGCTAATCAAGTACAAGTACGAAGAGCGTGTTCCCTTCAAAGTTCCTACTAGGTTCGAAAATACCATTGCCATTGTCGATTCTGGCAGCCCACGTTGGGCCCTCGTGAACCGCGAACTCAAGCTGACAGATAGACAATTGGTCCAGGTTCTAGGCGAAACCGAGGAACAACCGATTATAGAACGACCTAGGCCCCCGACAAAGCAAGAAATCGAGCAAGCCAAAGACAGGCTACGGTCAAGAAGGCCAGAGCCAAGAATCGAAATTGAACATGAAATAAGTACGATTATTTCACAGGGTCCCACAGAACTTCCGAGAATTCTAAAACGGAAACCCATCATAAGGGCTGCTTCGGAAAGCCTAGATATCAACGCTGGGATAGACTTAGCCAAGAGCGACGTGCAAATTGACGTTAACCCCGTGTACGTTCCGACAGACCTGAGCAAATCGACAGTGAGGAAATTTGAAAATGACGCAAGAGAGTTTAGAAGATTGATCTCGAAGATTGAATGTATGTTTGGGCTAAACGGATTTACCAACTTATGCATAGACTACACCCTTAGTCGTGACGCTTTTGGGCTTAAGCGTTGCGTCCTTTGTAATCTTGCTCATTACCAGAGACGAAAATCATTCAGCTTCTGGCTAATTACTCTTGCACGAGAGTTTGCATACCTAATGCATCGAAGAAGAGATATGAGACACATGAACCTGATGAGAGAGCTTTTGGCAAAAGCGCTTGACAGGTGTTTTCAAAACCGTTAGTATTGTAGGTACTAGAGCCAACAAGCCAGGAAATTGTAGTGCTAGACGCAATCTTCACAAAAAATGGAGATCAGATTCGACACCAATTGCTAGAGGTCTACTATATGTTACAAAATACGAGTTACATCGCACAAATCAATTTGATTTATTATCAGGATTAGGTTTCCGCTGTAGGGAAGACTACTCTTCTGGAGCTGCTAAACGCCAACCAAAAACTCAGTAATTCCGTAACTGACATTGGAATTGGCGAGTATTCTTCTGCTACAGCAATTCTTCTCTCAGCAATCTCCACGTATTCTTTCTTGATGTCTATTCCGATGAAAATCTAGTTCCTAGGCTTCCGACGCCGGTCGTTTCGCCCCGCATAAAATCAAGGAAGAATTGTGTGTAATGTTAGCCGAATCTTTTGTTATGTATGGGACACATGCCTCCATGGCGCCGCATATATTCTCTGATCAAAGCTCTTTCTCGTTGTTCGGCTCTCTCCTTACCTCCTACCTCTTCCACTCTGTAGAATGCAGCGCCAGGTTTGACGTGTGAGCCCGAGCCTAAAAAGTGAGACATAAGCCGTTGTCTTAAAAGTCCGTGACCAACGTAGATGACTTCTCCATATCGGTCACCAAGTTCATAGGCGCCATATACGTTTCCTTCTCTGTCCACGTTATCTTTTTTGAATTCAGACCATTTTTTCCAAATCCCCAATTTATCACCTCCAGTTAATGTTCTATATCAGAAACCATCATCTATCGCTTATCGCGAAAACCAAAGCCAAAGCCACAATCAACGAGACGAGTCTTACCACCCAGCTAAATTCCTGAGTCGTTGCGGTCCCTATGAGATGCTCTTGAGCATTGCAATTGGCGCATCTCTGATACCGATATATGATGGCTACGCCTTCCATGATGCCGCCGCACTGTGAGCAGGACGGTAGGCTTGTGTTGTTGACTAGCCTGTAGCTCTGCAATTTTGATCTTAGCTATATTGGCGCTCCCAAATATTAACTTTTTCTGGTACCGCTGTGACCCAAAAAGTTAATAATCGCTTCCTGTTTATCATTTTTTGGTGAGGACTCGATGTCGTTAGGTGAAGAGCACAGTGCTGAAGGAAAGGAGGAGGGAAGTGTCCAGATTGTCCTGAAGATGCCTGCTGATTTCATGCGTCGGTTCGATATCCTCTGTGCTAAGTTAGGGTACACCCGTGCGGAAGCTGTCCGAGAGTCTATGAGGCGTTTTTCCGATTGGATGGATACCAAGGTTAGAGAACGTCCTGAGGAGGCGCTTGCCCAAGCGAGTCAAATGATGCAGGCGGTATTTGCTCCTCTGATTCAACAACTCCAAATCGCTGAAAAAGCGAAAGAGATACCAGTGGCGTCTCAGCCACGTCTGATGCCTGGAGCATCAAGTAAACGAAATAGAGGAAAACTTTAACAGAAGCACGGACAACGCAAAGAATCGACCCACGAAAGAGTCATGTTCAAAGATCCAGGCTTTGCGTACTGTGCTGATTATGGGAAACAATTGTTGAATGAATAAAGAAAAGTCCTTGCTGAACGTAGACTCTTCTTCTTTAACATTAGCGAAATCCTCCCACGTTTGAACAGTTCATAGCAAGAAGCATAGACAAAAGAAAAACATTCTAAAAGCGTTCGTCAATTTTTCAAATTATCCAAAGGCAGATTTGTGCTATAGCGGCGCAATCGAGGGATTTGATGAAGATACAATGCAACCATGTCAGATTGTTTCTAGAACAAGTTCACTAGCCTTCTCTTCTCAATTTTCTTAGTGGAACTTCGCAGTATGGACACGTCGGCTGGTACTCAGAGAATTTGACATCGCTCTTCGGACAGGTACCATGTTAATGCAATCCTTACCCTTCGATCATTGATGATATAAACATTCATCTTAAAGGAAGATCATGTTACAGATAGTGTTAGCTTTGGGTGGCAACCACGAACTTCCTGACGAGGAATGGACAGAGGAAAAAATATTATCTTTACTGGAAACTTCGACAGGCGATTCAGCTGCCAAAGCAGGATACGCTAGAACAAAAGGGTTAGAGGAACTGAGCAAAAGAACCATTAAGAACTATCAAAGAGCAGCAGATGTTCTGCTTACGATGGCCAGAAAACATGGGACTAGTAAACCTGAATCTCTCATGATTGTACAAATCCTCGCAGCCTTGGTGAATATGCACGAAGAACTGTTTGCGACTTTGCTAGAAAGACTGAAAGATAAAGATCAACAGCTCCTGTACTGCATCTCAATAACGGTTCAAAACTTGGACAGAGACAAGAAACATCGAGCCGTGCCATCTCTGATGAAAGCTTTGATGAATCAAGACGCATTTACATACGTTACACGCGAAATGTACAAAACCTTGGTCAGCATGGGCGATGAAGAAATTAACAACGAGATTGTCAGACTGGCCCTGCCTCATCTAGCTTCTCCGGATCCGTACAAGGTTGTGTACGCAGTGAAGATCCTCTCAAAGTTAGCGAATAGGGATGCTACCTCTAACCTATGCGATGTGCTCGGGAAATCGTTTAAAGGTTGGTATAACGGAGATTCGAGCGAAATACAAAAAGAAATCTGCAACTTTTTCCAGAGAGTTGGAGATAAACGAAGTCTTCCATATTTATTAGAATTGCTAAGACAGAATCCGACAATTGAAGCTTCAAAGGCGCTGGCAAGCGTGGCCGATGTTAATCCGGAGGTCATGGATCAGCTGTATGAGGCTATGCGGAGCGAACGAGACAAGCTAACCTTTCCGATTCTCCAAGCATTGAAGGAAACTAGTAGAAGTAGAATAGACACGAATAGACTGTTCGAAGTAATTCCTACTACTGTTACCGATTCCGTAATTGGTGACCTTAGGAAGTTCTGAAGTCTATTGCAGCACGGTGGAGAGTTACACGGGACCGCACATGTAGTTCTACGAGATTCGGGCGAACGAAATCTTGATTGGATTCCTAGCGGA
>Ga0315312_1002518_pt1 | contig 12656 bp, 11 predicted proteins | sample TDP7_MG_FD_203629 | JGI IMG/M metagenome (GOLD analysis project Ga0315312, IMG submission 203629) | Freshwater sediment microbial communities from Lake Towuti, South Sulawesi, Indonesia - TDP7 | ecosystem: Environmental > Aquatic > Freshwater > Lake > Sediment | place: Indonesia: South Sulawesi... | reverse complement strand
CACGGAGACGCAGTAGGCGTGGCTAAGCTTCTGGATTTGACAGATTTGGATGAAGCAATGTTTGTGATAGAACCTCATCATATGCAAGTGGTTGAAAAGTGCTTCGAAATTGTTGAACGCACAGATTCCTCCAGCAGATTCCCGAAAGCCAAAATTATGACATATCTAGTCATGAAAGTAGACTCTGAAACCTTTAAACCGTGGGTCAAGCATCGTGTCAAAAAGCTAGGAACCGAGGATCTTGATAACGTTTTGAAAAACATAGGAGATGAACTCAGCAGGCAGGTCGACAACGCAATTCAGAAAGGCTTTGCTTTTGGCATATATGAGAACGAATCATTGGTTTCTATTGCAACCACTTCTAACATTGTAGACGAATTAGCTCTAATCAGAGGAGTCTATACTATTCCTTCATCAAGAGGCAAAGGCCTAGCAACCTCAACCTGTTCAGCGCTAGTAGAAGAATTGATTGATCGCGGCAAGAAAGCCATACTTTGGGTTTCGAAGGATAACCTTCCAGCCATAAGTGTTTACGAAAAGATAGGGTTCAAGAAGACAGGCCATATTCTTTTAGCATTCCAAGCAATAAAGAAATAATTGCTTCTTATCTCAGAATCTCGTGCAGATAAATCTTCATTGGTCCAAGTTTTCCGCCGTAGTTTCCAGCAGTTATCTTGACTACGCCTTGAACTGTAGCCGCGGCTTTGATTCCTTCAGCCATTGCTTTCTTAACATAGTCTAAGTCGAGTCCGTTTATCATAACCTCGTAGACGCTGTTAACGTCTTTGGGAACCTGCGTGTCAGGAACAATGCCCTTTAACTTCGGACACAATGGATGGTTCGTTGACGCTGGATACTTATACTTCAACGAGCCGACTTTAGAACCTGCCCTACAGATTCCACCTGGAAAAGGCATGATCACACCCATCACATTTTTACGGATAGCACCAACGGCTTCCTCAGCGGCTTTAAGGGCAGACCTTAAATCCTTTGCAAGGATAAGGAAATTTCCGCCCGCTGCGGCTTTCTTAACGCCGAAACTGCTTTCAACGATGAACTCGCCTTCCATTACGGGTATCCGCCATACCTTTCTGTCGGCTATTTCATCTTTCTTCTGGAAGCCGTCGCCGAAGAAGCGGAGGCTCCTGCCCACTTTCAATTTGCGCACGGTTCTAGGCAAAGCGTTGAAAGCCGCTGTTGTGGGACATGTCATGACGCATTGGCCTATTCGGCTTACCATCTGCCTTTTGAGTTCTTTCCTCGTCTGATGATATATCTGGATCAAGGCTCCAGTTCTGCCGTCAGGTGTCTCATTCGTGGGCATCGCTCCCTCTATCCCCGCTTCAGCCGGCGACCCTATGATCGAAGAGGCATATCCCGTGGCGGCATTCGCAGCTGTGAGAGCCCATTTCTCGTTTTCAGCGGTTATTAGGACTCTTCCGACCCACATCTCGAATAATTCGGCGAAAGTGTCTTCGACCTCTACTCCATTTAGGTGAAACACGTCCTATTCCTCAAGGATACGCTGTGAACTCGCCAATCTAAATACTCAGTATTGAAGTTAAAAGCTAATGCATCATTCTCTATTAAAAATTGTCTCTCGGATTCCTCATCGATACCTTCATAAATGGGTAAGTATGATTCCTTGTGGATGGTTTAATTGGAACTCTCCCTCCTAACGGGCAGAAGCATAGACCAAGGTTGCGGAAAAGAACACGGCAAACTCTCAGAAGAGTATAGGAAAAACGTTGCCATCTGCCAAATGAACCCTGAAGATATGAAGAAACTCCAAATAAGAGAGGGAGAAAATGTGAAAGTGACTACCAAATTCGGTTCAGTTGTCGTAAAAGCCCAGAAGTCTCGAAGCATAAGATCGCCCAGAGTCATCTTCATCCCCTACGGCCCCTGGGCGAGTCTCATCTCGCCACCAGACACAGGCGGAACAGGCATGCCCATCCTTAAAGGGATGCCTGCAACAGTTGAGGTCACAACCGAGAAGGTTTTAGACCCTCTCGATCTTCTTGTTCATTCCTATGGCAAAGAAAAGAGTTCGGTTAGGGATTGAAGATGCCTGTGGTTTCGAATGTTGTCTGTCCGGTCTGCGGGTGTTGTTGCGACGATCTCGAGGTCATCGTAGAGAATAACAAGATAATTGATGCAAGAAACGCCTGCGCACTCAGTGCAGCAAAGTTTTCAAATTATTCAGCACATAGAAATACTAAGCCATTCGTTAGAAAGAACGGAAAACTCGTAGAGGCTTCTTTAAATGAAGCCATAAAGAAAAGTGCAGAAATCCTCTCAAAGGCTTCTTACCCACTCCTCTACGGTTGGAGCTGCACCAGCTGTGAAGCTATTAGAGCAGGGTTAGAACTGGCAGAGGAGGTCGGCGGCGTTATCGATAACACCTCAACGATCTGCCACGGCCCATCAACGCTAGCCATTCAAGATGTAGGCTTACCAGCGGCTACTCTGGGACAGATACGCCACCGCGCAGATCTCATAATCTATTGGGGAAGCAACCCATGGAGCTCACACCCGCGCCACATAGAACGTTACACTGCACTTTCTGAGGGAAGGTTCCAAAAGGGCATTTGGAGACGCCTACTGTCACGTCTAAGCGCAGATTCGGGTAGAAAGAAGAGATCCATAGTCGCTAGGCTAGTCTTCAAACGTGGCAGTTTAGCTTTGCCCGAGAAGGAACAAAAAGCGCAATATGCCTTTCCTAGCGAGGGAAGAAAATTCATTGTCTTTGACGTTCGTAAGACTCGCTCGGCTGACATGGCTGACTACTTCGTCCAAATTGAACCAGGTAAGGATTACGAGGTCTTGCAGGCGCTTCGTGCACTAATCAGAGATGAAGAACTAGATGTCGAAGAGGTTGCAGGCATACCAGCCGAAACCCTTGAAGAGATCGCTGACTTGATGATAAACTGTAGGTTTGGAATACTCTTCTTCGGGCTAGGCTTAACGATGAGCAGAGGGAAGATCCGAAACGTGGAAGCCGCGATCAAGCTAACGCGAGACCTGAACATGCGCACTAAGTTTCTCATCATGCCAATGAGGGGACATTTCAACGTCACCGGCGCCGATACCGTCTTCACTTGGCAGACAGGATACCCCTACGCCGTTGACTTCTCCCATGGCTATCCGCGATACAACCCAGGTGAGACCTCTGCCGTGGACATTCTACGGCGCGGAGACTCAGATGCGGCCCTCATCGTGGCGTCTGATCCTGTCTCCAACTTTCCGAACGAGGTCACCCATAACCTTGTTAAGAAGCCCCTTATCGTGATTGACCCGCACATGTCCTTAACCGCTTTGATGGCTGATGTGTTTATTCCCTCAGCCTTCGTGGGTATAGAAGCTGAGGGCACGACCTACCGTATGGATCACGTCCCATTGCCTCTTAAGAAGCTTGTAGAACCGCCTGGGGGTTGTCTCCCCGACGAAGAGATATTGCGCAGAATTGCGCAAGAGACTCGTAAACTTAAGAGGTGAAGTTGGTTAAGGGACAAAGCTAAGTGAAGAAAGATATGGCTATCCGAGCAGGTTCTAGGCAGTTTTTCTTGCTTATATGCGTATTAGGAGCTGTCGCTATTTTTAGTTCAACAATGTCTAAGAATCCTGTTCTAAACCCTTTTGCACGATACCTTGGCACCCCTCCGGAATTCTTAGGGATTGTTGCGGCAGCATCCACAGTACCCGGCGTTCTAATAAGCCTCCCAGCAGGTTCTTTGTCAGACATTTTCGGGAGGAAAAGGGTTCTTCTGGCATCGAGCATCGTGTTTACGTCTGCCCCTTTTCTCTATGTTTTAATTACTTCATGGTGGCAACTCATCCTCGTACGTTTCTACCACGGGTTTGCAACCGCTATGTTCATACCAGTTGCCAGAGCAGCCATAGCCGAGCGTTATGCATCTAAGAGGGGGGAGAAGATCTCAACCTTTTCGTCTTCAACAATCGTGGGGCGAACCATAGCTCCCTTCGCTGGTGGTTTTATACTGTCTGTTACTGTCTGGGACTTCCGAACGCTTTATATTGCCGTAGGCGTTGCCGGCATCGCAATCCTCTTCATAACTCTCATTCTGTTGAAGGAGAAAGGTAGCCCTCCGACGGGAGAACAAACAGCCGGAGTTTCGTTGAGCAATCATAATGCAAATATAAAGACTAAATCTTTTCAAGGTTTGCGGGAGGTTTTCGGAAACATCGGCATCATGTTTGTGAGTGCAATGGATGCCGCGGCATACTACGTTTACGGAGCGCTAGAATTTTTCCTAATCGGATACCTGAAAGAGATAGCGCAATTAGACGCCTCTTTAATTGGGATAATCTCAGGGGTGCAGCTTGCCTTGATCCCGATTTTTGGCCCTTTGATGGGGAGGCTCTCGGATAAGATTGGAAGAGCGGTCCCAATAACCGCGGGCTTAATAGTAAGTGGGCTTCCGTTACTCATCATTCCTTACGCGACTCAATTCCCCGTATTTTTGATCATCTCTGCAACCTATGGACTCGGGTTCACCATGGTTACTGCTGCCACACCCGCGCTTGTAGGCGACCTAGCAAGCAGAGAAACCTATGGAACAGCCATGGGCTTCCTCGCAACCATCATGGATGTCGGCCAAACGCTTGGGCCTATCATAACGGGCCTCATACTTGCAACATTCGGGTATTCAGGCTCCTTCTTCTCCTTAGCAGCAATACTCTTAAGTTTTGGCATACTCTTCGCCGTTTTTCAAAAGATGTCTCCGGATTCGAAGTTTTAGGCTTTATTTATATAATCTTGCAGAAATCCAAGAAAGTACAGTACACTATTTCACAAATATATCTTTTTATTTCGTCTTGTCAGTCAACCAAGAAGAGAAATTAAGGTTATGAAGGCGTGAATGCTGTAAAAAGCACTACAGCCAATAAGCTTTTTCCAAATCGGTTCTCAAGCACGTAACAAGTAAGTGGTAAAAAGGGCCCAAACACCCAATAGCATCATAATATATATGCGGGTGATTGCATAAAATTAACTTGGCGAAACAGAGAGACAGCAAGTATGGGTATCACTTACATCGAGGGAAAAGTGAAGGGGCCAACTGGGAAGGAAGAGCCCGTGCGTTTTCTTGTTGATAGCGGGGCGACTTATTCTCTACTCCCTCAGAAAGTATGGCAGGCTATTGAGCTAAAACCCATGCGAGAGCATACATTTACTCTGGCTGACGGTAGCGTGATCACGCGAAAAGTTTCAGAGTGCTATATCAACCTTCCCCAAGGTGAAGGGCACACTCCCATCATCCTGGGAGAGCCGGACGATGAGGCATTGCTTGGTGTAGTCACATTAGAGATCATGGGGCTGATCCTTGATCCATTCAAACGTACCCTCAAGCCTATGCGGATGTTACTTGCCACAATGAAAAACCCGGAGAAGTGAAGACGCCAGTTTTCAAGGATATCGGCATGTTGAGCTGATTAAATATTGCTTGTGCAATCGAAACTGGAAGAAAAACACTAAGGAAGATAACCATCGAAGAAGTTGCTAAAGCATGGAAAATAGTATTCAAGAAAAAAGTGAAATAGATGTATGAGATTTCTTCTTATGTGTGGACCTTTAGACTTTCGTGAAAAAGGTTGATACGCCCGAGAGGGCTAAGAATATCGATTCACAACGACCATTCCCAAGGCAAAACCAAAATTTCACAACTTCAAAAACGGCTGTTGCTCCAGATCTGAAAAAATTTTGTGAAATTCTCAGGTCTCTCAAAAACTGTAAAAACAGACTATCCAGAGCCGCAAAAGTGAGAGTCACAAAATATCAGATAAACCTAATTCGCATGGTTCCGTTGCCTTTAAGTATTTGAGCCTGAAATTGTATTGTTGATGCTTGGAGGTGCACGGCGCTCGAAAAAGTTTTGGTTACTGCGGCTTGGCCGTACATTCAGCATGTGTTTCATCTAGGTAACCTTATGCCTATTCTCTCAGCCGACGCTATAGCCCGATACTACAGGCTTAAAGGAGACGATGTGCTCTTCGTAAGCGGCTCTGATGAGCATGGAACCCCAGTGGAAATAGAAGCCATAAGACAGGGAATACCGCCGAAGGAGCTGACGGACCGAAACCATAAACTTGTCTCTTCCCTCTTGAAAAAGTGGGAGATCTCCTTCGACAATTACACTCGGACAGAAAACCCCGTGCACAGAGACTTTGTGAGAGACTTCTTCCTCAAAATAGAGGAGAACGGATATCTCTTCACCCAAGAATCTGAGTTGCTCTACTGCCCAAAATGCGAACGTTTCTTGCCTGACAGGTTCGTTGAAGGAAAATGTCCACACTGCGGTTATGAGAAAGCCAGAGGAGACCAATGTGAACAGTGTGGGAGGTTGTTAGAACCAACCAAGCTGGTGGAACCCTATTGTGCCATCTGTGGGACGGAACCAGTTATCCGCGAGGTTACTCACTGGTACTTCGATTTGCCAAAGTTCACGGAACAACTCCTAGAATACATAGAGAACAATAAGCAGCTTCCAGACAACGCCCGAAACTTCAGCCTAAACCTCCTCAAGGAAGGACTTAAGCCCAGACCAATAACCCGAGACAACAAATGGGGAATTCCAGCTCCCTTCAAAGGCGCGGAGGATAAGACCCTCTATGTCTGGGTTGACGCTGTTTTGGGCTATGTCTCAGCAACGGTCGAATACTTCAAGAAGCACGGAGACGGCGAAAAGTGGCGTGACTACTGGTTTGACAAAGACGCGAAGACCCTTTACTTCATAGGGAAGGACAATATACCTTTCCACACGTTGATTCTACCCGCGCTTTTATTGGCCACGCATGAAGCCTACAATCTTCCTTGGAATGTTAGTACTAACGAATGGCTGAATTTTGGGGGGCAGAAGTTCTCTAAAAGTCAACGGGTTGGAGTGTGGATCGACGAAGCCCTTGAACTGTTCCCGGCGGACTACTGGCGTTACACTTTGATCAGCATTCGCCCTGAGACAAGAGACTCCGACTTCACATGGAAGACATTTCTCGAAAAGGTGAATTCAGACCTGAACGACACGATAGGCAACTTTGTCCACCGAACACTAAAGTTCATAAACAACTACTTCAAAGGTGAAGTTCCAGAACCTAAAGGGCTCAGCGAACTCGACAACCAAACGCTTCATTCGATAAACAAAGCCTTCGAGAGAGTAGATAAAGCTCTAGCGGGGTTCCAGCTGCAGCTTGCCATCCGCGAGGTGACAGAACTCAGTCGGTTAGGAAACGTGTACTTAAGCGAGAAGGAACCTTGGACTACGGCTAAAACAGACTTGCAGACAACAGCGAATACTCTATATGTTGCTACCCAAATTGTTAAAGCGCTCGCCGTCCTATTGGAGCCTTTCACACCCTCAGCGGCTGAAAGAATACGCGATTTTCTCAATCTATCTAAACGTGTCCACTGGGGGGACGCAGTTAAGCCGCTGTCCGTGGGGCATAGGATTAAGGAGGCAGAGCCGCTCTTTTCAAAGACTGAAGCTTCAGAGATGGGGTTACAAGATATGATCGAGAAAGTTAGGTCGGGTTCAGAGGAAGTCTCTTTTGAAGAATTCTCAAAGATGGATCTGCGTGTAGGAAGAATAGTCAAGGTTGAAGCGATACCTAAGTCATCGAATCTGGTTAAGCTCGTAATCGACGTTGGCGAAGGGCAACTGAAAACGGCGGTCGCGGGAATAGCTAAATACTATGCGCCTAAAGAACTTGAAGGACAACAGGTCGCGGTCATAGTGAATCTAGAGCATAGAAAGATTTTCGGCGTTGAGTCCGAGGTCATGATCTTGGCTGCGCAGGATGAGAAGAATGTTGTGCTTCTTCAACCGCAGAAACCTATCAAAGCAGGAAGCAAGATAAGCTAAGTGAAGAACAGACTTGTATCTTAAGATTGATCTTCACGTCCACACTTGTTACTCTGGCGATTGTGCAACAACCCTCGAAGAAGTAGTCTCGCAATCTAAGAGGAAAGGCCTAAACGGGGTTGCCATAACCGACCACAATACGGTGGAAGGGGCCCCAAAACTAATCCAGAGAAAGAACGCAGACTTAATGATAATCCCAGGGATAGAGGTATCCACGACGCGTGGACACATTCTTGGGATCAACGTTACGATGCCGATACCTCGATGACTCGGCATAGAGGAAACTTTAGACAAGATACATGAAGCCGATGGAATCGCCATTGCAGCGCATCCATTCGCAATATACAAAAAAAGGTATGATCCTAAATAAGAAGATCGTCTCTCTGGGCATAGATGCGGTTGAAGTTGTAAACGCATCCGTCTTCCCATTCTTTCTTTTAACCAGCCTGAACGGAAGGTTTGCCCATAGACTTCATCTGCCTCAGACTGGCGGGAGTGATGCGCATCTGCCCGAAGTCATCGGCTTAGCCTACACGATTGTAAAGAATGAGGAGCCAGAACCAAGCGTTAAAGACATAATCAGGGTTATCAAAATGGGTAGAACCACTGCTTTCGGAAAAGGGGTGCCTGGACATTAAGGTTACAAAAAACAATACGGAAAGGGAAATAGAAAAGAGAACCTTTCACTGAGGTTCATAGAGTTGGTATAGTCCTAGATCAACGTTGATGGGTTTCTCAGGCTCTTTCCGGCAGTCTAAGTTGTAGATCTCAGGAGACGCTGACCCGAAACCGCTTAACAGATACTGCGAACGGACGCCTGTCATCACAAGCGTAACTTTTAGAGTACCCGCAAGTTCCGGGTTAACTCGGGCTCCCCAAATAACCAAGGCATCTTCGCCCATCATCTGCGTGACGATCTCGCCGACTCGGCTTGCTTCCTCAATAGTCAACTGGTTGTCGCCAGAGACATGTATTAAGGCTCCTTTGGCTCCAGTGTAGTCGATATCCAGCAACGGCATTCTTAGAGCTTTTTGAACCGCTTCTTCAGCTCTGTTGGGAGCATCTGACTCGCCGACCCCAGCTATGGCTACGCCTCCTCTCTTTATGATTGTTCTGAAATCTGCAAAGTCCAAGTTTATCAGACTTGGCGTGGATATTGTCTCTGTTATTCCTCTAATCATGTTGGCTAGAACTTGATCTCCAACCTTGAAAGCTTCGTTTATGGGCAGTTGGGGCACAAGGCGCATCAGTTTATTGTTGTCTATCACGATGACGGTGTCGCATTCTCTGCGCATCTCTGTAAGACCTTTAACGGCATAGGCGATCCGTCCCTTCTCAATCTTGAATGGCATTGTCACGACGCCTATAACGATTGCACCACTTTCTCGTGCTAACCTTGCTACAATAGGAGCGGCTCCTGTACCAGTTCCGCCGCCCATACCGGCTGTAATAAAGGCGATGTCTACGTCTGTGAGAAACTTCGATACTTGTTCTATAGACTCTTCAATCGCTGCTCTTCCAATGCCAGGATCACCACCTGAACCTAGTCCACGGGTAATCTTCTCGCCTATAAGGATCTTGTGCCTAGCGTGAGTCACGTTCAGATGTTGTATGTCAGTGTTGATGGCGATGCATTCTGCGCCTACAATTCCTGATTCTATCAATCGGCTTACGGTGTTGTTTCCAGCGCCTCCAACGCCCAAAACTAAGATGCGGCAGTAGCCTGGTTCGCGCAGGCCCTCTGGAATAGTCTCGTTCCACATGTATTGAAGAGCCCTATCGGCTAACTTTGCCATTTCTCTCTCGTCTCCATAGCTCCACAGCGATGAGATCACGGATGGCTGCTCTGATGGCTTCGGCTCTGTGCGGGTAGTACCGCTTGTCTACCAGTTCGTCTAGGGCTTCTAAATATGGTTCGGGGAGGTATATTGTAATAAGTTTCATTATTTTTCCACCACAGAGACTATAGAAAGGTGTTGACCATAAATATGCTTATAATAATATTTAAATATGATTTAATCATGTTGGTGTCTTTTTTTTATAAAGCTTGCCCCAAAACTCCCATGACGTCCCCCTTGTTTGTGTCAAATTTTGAACAGAAAAAACGCCATGGATTTTACCTTAATGTTGAAAATTCATAACATTGGTAAATAATCGTCAAATTTATATAGAGTGCTTGCATGAGCTTCTTGGTTAAATTGTCCGATAGGTGTGTTCCAAACCTCGAAGAGTCTTCGAGAAAGATCTGTATTGAAAGTTCTGGTAGCCAAAAAACTATCTACGTGGAGAATTATGGTTGCGCGGCAAATAAGTTTGACTTTGAAATCATACTTGCCTATTTGACCAGCGCAGGATACCAGTTAGCTGTTGACGCTACGTCGGCAAATGTGATTTTGATGAACACTTGTGGGGTTAAGAAGCCCACCGAAGACCGAATAATCGCACAATTGAGTGCCCTTAGCAGACTTAACAAACCACTCATAATCACAGGCTGCTTACCAAAGATCAGCTTGAAGGCTATCTCTAACGCCGTCCCAAATTTCTCAGCCATATTGGATCCTCAAAGCGTTGACAAGATACCTTTAGCTCTAAAGGCTTGTGAAGGCGGTGAAAAAAAAAGAACCTTCTTCTCTCAGAAGCCGTTGCTAAAATTGGAACAGCCTAAGCTAAGGCTCAACCCCGTTGTCGATATCGTGTTAATTTCCGAAGGTTGCGTTGGCGCCTGCGCTTTTTGTTGTGTAAGGTTCGCCCGTGGCGCTTTGTTCTCGTACCCAAGGGAGACGATCGTGAGAAGAGTTAGCCAGGCCGTTTCAGAGGGAGCAAGAGAGATATGGATCACGTCACAGGACAATGGCAACTATGGATTAGACCGAAAAACGAATCTGGCCGAGCTGCTCCGAGAATGTTGCAGTGTTAGTGGAAAGTTTTGGATCAGAGTCGGGATGATGAATCCTGATCAGGTTTTGCGGTTGCTTCCTTGGCTTATAGATGCTTACAAGGATGAAAAGGTTTTCAAGTTTCTGCATCTGCCAGTTCAAAGCGGAGACAGCGAGACATTAAGACGCATGAACCGACGATACACGGTCGAGGAATTCAAAGAAATCGTCAACACGTTCAGAGAAGAGGTGCTTGAGATAACTTTGGCCACGGACATCATCTGCGGATTTCCAAGCGAAAGCCAAGAGGCCTTCCAAAAAACGCTTAAACTTGTTGAGGAGACCCAACCAGATATCGTCAACATCTCGAAGTTCTTCGCTAGACCTAACACGCCGGCGGAAAAGATGGCACAGCTTGACACTGGAGAAGTGGCCGAGCGAAGCCGAAAGCTAACGGAACTGGTCAGAAAGATATCTTTAAAGAGAAATCAGAGATGGCTGAACTGGCAAGGCGAAATAATCGTCGACGAGAAGGGTAAAGGTTCCTCATGGATTGGGAGAAATTTCGCTTACAAACCGATCGTGATAAAAAGCAACGAGAACCTGTTAGGAAGGTTTATCCAAGCCCAGATCGTCGAGGCATATTCGACTTATTTAGAAGCTGAGGTTATTTGTTGATTAGAGACTTGTTAGGCGCGTGAGATTCTCCTCAGCTTGGATTTTCTAGAGAACTATAACGACGATTCTAGGGCTACGAACGAGTCTGTGAGGAAATAGATCAGACTGGAAAGCTCATCTTAAGCACGCACCTGAGACCAAAACAGACCTCAAGAAATCGTACAAAGAGAGTAAAGAAGAAAAATCCCGTGAAAAAGTGAATGTGAGCGCGCGCAGAAAAGCATAAATCAGAGAGGAAAATAGAAGCACTCATGATTCAGCCTATGAAGAAAAAGGGGATTATTGCGAAAGAATTCTGTTTAGTGAAACCCTTCAAATTTGCTGAGAGAGAAAGCGTTATCGAAACCATCCCGAAGGGTTACCTCCTTCTAAAGCCAGTTGTCGCTGGAATATGTGGAAGCGAGATGCTCTATTTCAAGGGGGAGAAGGAGAAGGAGAAACTTGACAAACGGCTTCCTATGTGTCTTCTACATGAAGGCGTAGCCGAGATTTCTGACGCAGGAGAGGAAACTAAACTGAATGCTGGCACATACATCGTTGTGAACCCCATGCTTCCTTGTAAGCAATGTTCTGCCTGCAAAAACCTTGGCGATAACTTGTGTCAGAATTCGAAGTATATGGCTTCTACGGCGGATGGGTTAGCTCGGACGTTCTTTATATATCCTGAAGAGAGAGTGACCCCTGTTCCGCCAGAGATAGAGTTAGAAATTGCAGCCTTAACTGAACCGCTTTCGATTGGACTAAACGCTGTTGAAATATCAGAAACCAGGAGTGATGAGATAGTAGCAGTTATAGGTGACGGAGCAATTGGATACGTCATAGCCTTGATAATCTCGTCTGTAACAGGAGTCAGGCGGGAAAACCTATATCTCATTGGGGTAATCGATGAGAAACTTTCTCTAGCCAAAGACTTTGCATCTATTGTTAACTCGATCAGGGAAAGCGAAGTGATAGAGGGGCTTAAGGGAAAATTTGATGTTGCTTTTGAGGCTGTAGGCGGTAGAGCTCACGGAGTCACCATAAAGGAAGCTACTGATCTCCTGAGACCCGGCGGCAGATGCGTCTTACTTGGGATTTCTAAAGGCGATGTATCCATCGATGTCACTAAGATAGTTAATAAGGGCTTGACATTCAAGGGTTCAACACGCAGCAGGATGGAACATAATATAAAAGTCTTGGAATTGCTAAAGAACAAAGGGTTCAGAGAAAGGGTCAGACGGATTAT
>Ga0315312_1002517_pt1 | contig 12658 bp, 11 predicted proteins | sample TDP7_MG_FD_203629 | JGI IMG/M metagenome (GOLD analysis project Ga0315312, IMG submission 203629) | Freshwater sediment microbial communities from Lake Towuti, South Sulawesi, Indonesia - TDP7 | ecosystem: Environmental > Aquatic > Freshwater > Lake > Sediment | place: Indonesia: South Sulawesi... | reverse complement strand
CAATTAGAAAGCGAATAGCATATGAGTGCATTCTCAAACAACGATGAGGGAGTGAAACAAAACGTAATGGAGAGGACAATGATGGTGAGGAGAACGAACAAAACGGATTATTCCGCTTAAATGAAGGTACATACTTTTTCGAGGATAGGGGATGAGAATTTTGCCGAGAAGTGAGACAGCGAGATTTTTCTTACCTAAAGAAAGGCTTGTTCGCTTCCTTGAATACTTTTAATTTCAAAAACTCTTATTTATTATCATGGACAGTAGACCACTCCTGAAAGATGCGACAAGGATCAAGGTCTTTGTAGATTCAAAAGCGTTCGACGACTTACTCGCGAACCGAAACAGGGTCGCAAGTGCAATACTAGGACATTACGATTCCGAATACCTCTCGTTTGTAAGATCTCCCCTTGAGACTAAGCATGATGAGCTCAAAGCTATAGTAGAATACAGATTCTTAGAAAGCGCAGAAATCAAATCAATAGAAATTAAACGGACAGATTCGACTGAAGGATCATATTTTCCCTATAGGCTGGACGATATCAAGGCAATCGCCAAAGAAATCTACGGAAGAGACCATATCAGTGAAACCGAATTGGAATCCATAAAGGCGGTCTTCATCCAAGCCGTCTTCAATCGCTTTGGAAAGTCTAACATCTACATCACCGACGACAAGATCCTTCTGAAAAATCGCTTATGGTTTGAATCACACTTTCCTGGAGGTCCGCTGAACATTATGTCAGCAGATGAGGCGTCGATTTTCCTCGATCTATTTTTCAAGAAAAACGGTAACTATTACGCTGCTAGCAGATACCATCTCAATAGGGGATTGTGGTATTGGTTATCGATGAGGCTGAAACTTCCGCATTTTAACGTTGGTGACCCTATGATGGATGCGCTGGCATTCAGATTCTGTTATGCGTTGATGGCCTTGGATGAAATCGGGATTCAATTCTACTTAGGAACCGACAACGATACGATGGATAATACACTTTATCACTTCAATTACTTGATCTCATTAATTACAGGTATCTTCGACAACCTTGCACTGAAAACCAATACTCATCTCGGTATTAACTTCTCAGATCTTAGAAAGGTGAGTCTCTCGAATAAGAGCGGGAAAGAATTTCTCATAGAGGTCAGAAAAAAGAATAAGGCGACAAGGGATCATATTTCTTCCTACATGAATTTCATTCAATTAATCTATACGTTTAGGGAGACTGTCGTCCATAGAGAAGGCTTAGCCAAGGTTAGGTTTGAGTACGTGGACAAGGATGTCGGATGGAAAGCCAATTTCACACAGTTGTCGGAAGATCAGAAAGACTATATCAAACTTTGTGGCGATGTCAAGAGCGAGTTTGATCCGTTCACGGAATGGGGTGTATTCACAGGGGACATCGCATACCTTGAGCCTTATCATTTCTCGATGAAAGCGATTACCATCCTAACAGACTTTGTCGACAAATATTTGGAACTACTTGGTTATCCGCTGTTTGTTAAAGCCCAAAAGGACAAGGAGTTTGCAGACACCCTAGCTGTGTTCGAGAAGAACCGCTTAGGATTTTGATGGGCTGTCTAATTGACCGTATCGGCAGTTGTTTGCACCCGTAAAATACACTTCTTCCTGAAACGATATACCTATAATGGACTGGAATTTTCCAAAGCCTGAAGAAGATTCTTGGTACAGGAAGGCGTACGATCACAAGTATGGCAAAGGAGCGTTTGAGAGAGATTTTCTTAACAAACAGAATGAAGAACAAACTCAAACTGAGGCTAAGATTTCATCAGATTTTACCGAGATAACTTCTCCGTTCAAACACTATTGGAATTCGGAGCATAATGTCGGCGTCCTGGAAAGAAACGGGAAGTACATCGGAGTATGCGTGCTCGCTGCGAAAGAAGTTGTTGACAAAGAAAGTTACGTAAGAAAATTCGGGCTAGATTTCAGAAAGGACATTCAGTGGTCCGCTGCGTCAAGCCTCATCGAGCATCTGTCGCGCTCACCTTTGTTCAAAGCGATGTTAGTCACGACAAAAAAGATTCCGTTCAGTCTTCAACCCGACACACCGAAAGGACTTGAAGGCCGAAAGAATTGGATCGAGAGAAATCTTCACTATCACAAGGAAGTTTTGGATACACTCAACACTGATGTGAGAGCGTCAAGAGAATCTGGAATGTTTCCTATTCCTGAAGAATTGTTGAAGAGGCAAAAGGATGAAAGCCTAAATGTCACGAGATTCCTTGACAAGAAAAAATCCATAGAGTCGCAGATCCAAGAGCACACGAAGCCATACTACATAATAAAGGACAATGTCTTTGCTGCAGCTTTATTCTTCTACATCTACACGAGCATACATGACACATTCGAAGAAGCAGTAAAGGAAATTATTTCTAGAAAAGAGGCAACAAAGAAAGAAGCGGCACTTACTTATTTTGTGAAATGTTCTGACGTGACAGATCCAGTGATAGTCTTCAGCCCTTCGTTTCCTCCCTACTGGGAAGAAGTTGACAAATATTACAATCTCGCTCTAGGAAAAGATGTCGCAGGCTTTGAATCTGACAAAGGAGTTGCATTAGTTCTCAGAAAAATGTTCACCACGGCTCTAGAATTGCCAGAAGATGAAGTGGTGATAGAAGAGAAGATACACATACCTACAGAAGAAGTGAGCATCGAAGGCCCGAGAAAAGCATTCATCGGATATGTTGCGTCTTCAGTTGTGAAAAATCAAGTTACTAAAAGAAGAGTCTACTTTCCCTTAGATATTCTTACAAGACATGCCGTTACCTATGGTGTTACTAGATCTGGTAAAAGTTTGCTGGCATTGATTCTAATTAGAGAAGCATTAGCAAACGGAATCAAAGTTGTAGTGTTTGATCCGCACGGGAGCATTGCCAACAGGCTGAAGCCAAGCGAGAATTTGATGACATTCAGAGTGAGCGGAGAAATCACCGACAAGCTTAGAGAAATCTACAACATGGCCAGTTCGTGGGATGAAACGAACAAGCTGAGATTACTGGTTGTTCTTGATGAAACGAAACTACTCAGAGCGAGAAATCTGGTGAACTGTCTTAACGAATTGGGAAAACGGGGTGTTTCGTTTTTGTTGATTACACAATATTCGACCAGCCTGCCACCCGAAGCGAGGAACGTAGGAACCTATTTCATTCTCAGTGCAATGACGGAGGTCGAGATGGAAAGGTTTCACGAGGTGACTTTGCATCCAAGCTCCAATTTGATTTCAAGATTGCCGAGGGCAACTAGCTTTGTGTTTTCACCTTATTTTTATCCTGAGCCGTTTTTCGTGAGGCACAGGTTTGTTGAGTGAGGTGGGAAAGTGGGAAAATCCCACTATGTCTCCATATAGCAAAAGGTGGGAAATATGGGATGGATTGTAAGATTGAATGGAAAAGGCAGGATTGTGATTCCTGGAGAAGTGAGAGAGAAACTAGGAATCAAGAAAGGAGACAATCTAGTGTTAGACATCAGGGACGACGAAATTGTGTTAGCAATTCTTCGCGAGAAAAAAGCAGAAAATTCGGGCAAGGAACACTTGAAGAGTTTTCTTTCAGGACACTAAGGCCAAACCGTGCGTCTCATTCAACGTATCTACTAGCTCTTATACCAGGAAATGTTTCACGGTAGATATTCAAATAAGTGTAGATATCGGGTTTGTAGTATAGCTTGTGAGTAAACCCTAATTCCATTAGCTTCTTTCTAACTCTTTTGACATCCTCCAAATCAAGGTAGTTCCTTGTATACACACAGATAACGTATTTCCCTGAACCGGACTGCAGCACGGTGGCAACTTTGGCATCGATACCCAATTCATTTTTCAATGTTGAAGATGCTACGGTTTTCCAAACATCATTGATTTTTCCTTCAGACTCGTATATCAGCCACTTGCCTACAAGCAGACCTGACTCCTTGGCCAAATTATCTATGGCTGCTTCTTCCACTCGAATCTCCAACTTTTCCCCGATCATGACAATTCTTCTCAATGGATCAGGAACTATCTTATCGTTGTAGAAATTTGTCAGAATGAAATCCCTGAGTTTTCTATTTTCCGTGCCAACGGATTTTTCCTTTTCCCGTGGGCTGACTATGCGTACCCATGCAGAACTCTTCACATTTGTTGGCAGATTTTGGTCCTTCGAATAACAGTCACCGCATACCAAGAAGAACTCTGGCGTCCTTCTATTTCTACACGTTTTGCAACTCATGTTGACTACCGTTCATCCTTACTCAAATTACAAGGTAATCCCTTTATCTATTTCATCTGGGTCTTACTGGGTTTTTGAAATTTGAACACCCCAATTACTACCCAATTACTATTATGACTTATGAAGTGAAAATGAAAGAATACGAAGTCTGGGAGTGCCCTTTCTGCAGCGAGAACATGATTAGCGTGATTCATTTCTTACGTTTGACAAAAGAGGTTTCACAATAGAAGAAGAGCAACACGATAAACAAAGATGTCAAGGCGAAGTATTTCTGCGCCTCGGGAAAATTGGGCAATGCGATTATTCCGATTACAACAGAAACCAGAGGAAGAACTACGCCTATAATCGTCAGAAAGTCTTTATTCACCATCAGCCAAACAACTCCCTGATGGTTCTAAGTATCAGGCTCCCGATTGCGACGAGTAACAAAAGTGCGAGGACTGGACCCAATGGACCACTGTTCCACAGTTCATTGAAGAAAGCAATGGCAAGCGAAACAACGATGACTAGCACTACGATTATCCAAAAAATCTTGAGTATGAATTCTGCAATCTCATCAATTACGTCAGTCACCACATCGCCGTAAAATAAATTAGTTGTTAGAAAGGATAAATTCAATTTAAGAAAACCTAATTCCAATTATGGAGCCACATGCAAAAGTCCTGTATCTGTGTCCGTTCTGCGAAAAAGAAACCTTGGAAGTTTTGACTTGGCCAGCCCACACAGAAATCAAATCTAGTAGGAGTGCTGTGGCCAAAAGTAAAACCATTAGGAAAGTTTCCGAAGGCTTTGAACTGATGAGTGACAGATGTTCTAACTGCGGCAAAAATGCAAATGAGATAAAGAAGGCTTGGGATGAAGGCACGACGAAAGATGCAGAAGAGAGAAGGAAGAAGCTGGAGGAATTGAAGAAGCTAGGGTTCAGCGGGACAGTTCGAGGATAGTTTTCATCTGCCAAACCTTTTTGAGATGCCACGAGAAAATACTAAGTATGTGATTATGGAATTATCCGGGGCGTGATGATTTGACAACGCGCAAGCAGACCAATAGCAAATCTAGCGGAGCCAATCTAGGATTCGAAAGGAAACTGTGGGAGGCTGCCGATAAGCTCCGCAGCAATATGGATGCCGCTGAGTACAAGCACGTTGTCCTTGGATTGCTGTTTCTGAAGTATATCTCTGATGCCTTTGGCGAAGTGTATGAGGAGCTGAAGAAGGATCCAACATCAGACCCGGAGGATGTTGATGAGTACATTTCTAGAAGAGTATTTTGGGTTCCCAAGGAAGCTAGATGGGAATACCTAGCAGAGAATGCAAAGAAGCCCGAAATTGGAACCTTGATTGATGAAGCGCTGGATGCTATTGAGAGAGATAATCGTTCCCTCAAAGGGGTTCTCGTGAAGAATTACGCAAGACCGGGACTCAGCAAACAGAGGCTGGGAGAACTTATCGACCTAATCGGAACGATTGGCTTGGGCGATAGAGAAAATAGAAGCAAGGATTTGCTCGGAAGAGTCTATGAATATTTCTTAGGGCAATTTGCAGACGCTGAAGGCAAGAAAGGCGGACAGTTCTACACTCCAAGAAGCATAGTCAGACTCCTGGTCGAGATGCTGGAGCCATTCAGAGGAAGGATATTCGATCCCTGCTGTGGTTCTGGTGGAATGTTTGTTCAGAGCGAGAAATTCATCGAGGCACATGGTGGAAGGATTGCGGACATCTCTATCTTTGGGCAAGAAAGCAATCAGACGACCTGGCGCTTGTGCAAGATGAACATCGCCATTCGGGGCATTGATGCTAATATTGAATGGGGTGATTCTTTTCGAGACGACCTGTTCAAGGATTTGAGAGCAGACTTCATCCTAGCCAATCCGCCGTTCAATGACAGCGACTGGGGAGGAGAGCTACTGCAGGATGACGTGAGATGGAAGTTTGGAATTCCTCCAAATGGAAACGCCAATTTTGCTTGGGTGCAGCATTTCATAAATCATCTTTCCCCTACAGGAATTGCAGGCTTCGTTCTGGCCAATGGCTCCATGTCCTCCAACACCTCAAACGAGGGAGAGATCCGCAGGAGCATAATCGAAGCAGACTTGGTTGACTGCATGGTCGCTCTGCCATCACAGTTATTCTACAACACGATGATTCCTGCTTGCCTGTGGTTCGTTTCCCGTGACAAGAAGAACCAGAAATTCAGAGACAGGAGAAAACAGGTGCTGTTCATCGATGCTCGAAAACTCGGAACCATGGTCGACAGAAGGCACAAGGAGCTGACAGATGAGGACATCAGGAAGATTTCAGAAACATATCACGCTTGGAGAGGAGAACTCAAAGGCAAAAAATACGAAGATATTCCCGGTTTTTGTAAGTCTGCTTCATTGGAGGAAGTACAGAAGCAGGGATGGATTTTGACACCTGGGAGGTATGTGGGAGCAGAGGAAGAGGAAGAAGACATCCAAGCATTTGAAGAAAAGATGGCGGGCCTGATGGCAGAACTCCGACAGCAATTCGAAACTTCGAGCCAATTGGAAGACGAGATAAAGAAGAATCTGGAAACGCTGGGGGTGTGAGCTTGAAAACGCTGATTATTCTTGACGCGAACAAAGTCCGCTCAACTCTTGCTGGCGGTGCTGCTTATGGTTCTTTCGAATTTGGTGCCGAATTCAGTGAGCTGAAGTCTTACATTGAAGATAACGGACTTTCAGAGTTCATCAAGATTGCGATTCCAAGTGTCGCCATAGAAGAGTTACTGCAACAGAAGGTCGAGCAGTATTCTGAGGACATCCAAGGTATCGCCAAGATAAAGAACCGATTATCAGAACTACCTGGAGTGGATTTCTCCGGAGTCTCATTGCCTGCTGCAGATTTTAATTGCAAGGAACATCTGCAACCAAGAATCGCCGACTTCATCAGGAACAGTGGGTTAACTGTCATAGACATTGAAGAGGAGAAATTCGGTCACATCCTCAAAGATGTGCTCAGAAGAGCTATCGAAAGACGCCCGCCATTCACGATCGGGAAGAATTTCAAGGACATGGGCTTCAAGGATGTTTTGATTTGGGAATCGATTCTGAACTATGGCGACTACAACAACTATGATAAGGTAATTTTATTCACGGATGACACTGGGTTCGATGAAAGATGCAAAACCGAATTCGAATCAAAAATGAAGAAGGAGCTTGTGATAACTCCGTTAATGGAGTCATTGCAGGCTGAGATTGAGTATGATTATGCCTCTCTAATTCAGAGTAAGGAATGGAGAGACTTTGTAGCGAAAGATTATTTCAAGAGCTATTTCAGCGGTGAATTGTCCAAGCTGGAATATCTAACTGTAAACGGTGTGGAGTGTAAAGTAATTCAGGTTTCGGTGGTAGATTACTTAGATAGCATTGAGCAACCAGAAGACAGCGAAGAAACTGGCATTTCTATCGTACTTGTTTCATCACTGAAAGGAACGCTCGAAATCGATGGTAGTCCAAAGGAAGTGAACATCAGAGCTCGAACCATTCTGGATGATGCAAAAGATATCCAGTACACGGAATTTGAGGTGGAATGATGATCAAAGAGCAGAGACTCAAACAAACGGAAGTAGGAATGATTCCGGAAGACTGGGATATAACCTATGTCGAAAGCATAGCATCTCACGAGAAATATTCACTTTCTATGGGACCCTTTGGGTCTAACATCACTAAAGACAATTTCTTATCTCGCGGGGTTCCAGTAATCCGAGGAAACAACTTAACGGCATATAGATTCTTAGATTCTGACTTTGTCTTTGTTTCAGAACAAAAAGCCAATGAATTGTTATCGTCCAATGCTAGGGCAAATGACATAGTTATTACGCATAGGGGGACTTTGGGTCAAGTAGCGATAATCCCTGAGAACTCTAAATACAAAAGGTATGTCGTATCTCAAAGTGGGATGAAGCTAACCTGTGACCGCCAGCAAGTTGATCCCGATTTTGTCTTTTATTGGTTGAAAAGCCCCAGAGGGCAACAGGAGTTACTGAAGAACACATCGCAGACCGGTGTGCCCGCGATTGCACAGCCACTATCTTCCTTACGCAAAGTTATGCTGCCAAAACCGCATATTGTAGAGCAGCATGCAATCGCCAAGGTCTTCTCAGCTCTCGATTCTAAAATCGAACTCAACCACCAGATGGATAAAACACTCGAAGCAATAGGGCAGGCTACATTCAAGCACTGGTTCATGGACTTTGAATTTCCAAACGAGGAAGGCAAGCCCTACAAGTCCTCTGGCGGTGAAATGGTTTACAATGAAGAGTTGGGGAAAGAGATGCCAAAAAGTTGGGAAACCAAACCAATTGATGAGATTGCAGATTTCCTTAATGGATTGGCTCTGCAGAACTACCCTCCAGAGAACGAAACTGATGTTTTGCCAGTTATCAAGATTAGAGAGTTGAGACAAGGAATATCCGAATCTACGGACAGAGCGAGTGCAAACATTCCAAAGCAGTACATAGTTGATGATGGAGATGTCTTGTTCTCTTGGTCAGGAAGCCTAGAGGTTGTTATCTGGGCTTCGGGAAAAGGTGCACTCAATCAACACTTGTTCAAAGTAACATCTGCAAATTTTCCTAAATGGTTTTACTATCATTGGATTCTTCAGTACCTACCGGAATACAGGCACATAGCCGAGGGAAAGGCCACGACAATGGGGCACATCCAAAGACATCATCTGAAAAGTTCTCTAGTTCTCGTTCCTGATGAAGAAACTCTTCAAAGAATGGACAAGATACAAGTCCCCATTATCGAAAAACTGATTCAGATCGGTGTGCAATCAAGACGCCTCTCTCAGATACGCGACATGTTGCTTCCTAAACTAATGTCAGGAAAGATTAGAGTTCCTGTTGAGGTCAGATAGACGTGCCGAAGGCCATACACGAGTCAGATGTCGAAGAGAATGTTCTAGCCATACTGCAAAGCCTCGGCTATGAAATAATCAGAGGAGACAATGAGGACTATCTTCCCGGCGGACGCTGGGCATTAAGAGCTGATTACAAGGATGTCGTTCTTGTCGAAAGACTCAGGGATGCACTAAGGAAGATTAACCCCTCCATTGCCGAAGATGCACGAGAGCAGGCAATAAGGCAGGTACTGAGAACCGAAAGCCAGAAGCTGATAGCAAACAACGAGAGCTTTCACAAACTGCTGGTCGACGGGGTAGACGTTCCGATCCAGTTAGAGGGAGAAGAAAGGTATAAGAAAGTCTGGCTTTTTGATTTTGAGAATCCATGGAACAACGATTTCCTGGCAGTTAGTCAGTTCACAGTGATTGAAAACAATGTTGAAAGAAGACCGGATGTTGTTTTGTTTGTAAATGGAATTCCCCTGCTAATCCTTGAGCTGAAGAATCCCGCGGACGAGGCTGCTACCATTTGGACGGCATATGACCAGTTTCAAACTTACGAAGATCAGCTTCCTTCTCTGTTCAGGTTCAACGAAATTCTGGTGATCAGCGACGGGATAGAGGCAAGGGCAGGGACCATAACATCCGAAAGAGAGAGGTTCATGCAGTGGAAGACAATCGACGGTGGGAAGCCAAGGAAAAGGCTGACTGAGATTGAAGTGCTTCTCAGAGGAATTTGTGAAAAGCAAAGACTCCTTGATATTGCGAGGAATTTCATAGTTTTCGAAAAAGACAAAGAAACCAAGAAGAAGCTGGCCGCCTACCATCAGTATTGGGCAACAAACAAAGCAGTAGAATCAACCATCGAGGCAAGAAAGAGTAACAAGAAAGCAGGGATAGTCTGGCATACCCAGGGCTCAGGCAAATCGCTGACGATGATTTTCTATTCTGGCAAGCTCGTAAGGGAACTAGACAACCCCACGATTGTTGTATTGACTGACAGAAACGATCTGGATGACCAATTGTTCGGGACTTTCGGAAGATGCCAGGATATTCTGAGGCAAAAGCCAGTCCAAGCCAATTCAAGAAAGGAGTTGCGTGAGCTGCTAAGCGTATCTTCAGGCGGCATAGTGTTCACCACGATACAGAAATTCTTCCCAGAGGAAGACAGAGAAAAACATCCGCTCTTGTCTAAAAGAGACAATATCGTTGTTATCGCTGACGAGGCCCACAGAAGCCAATACGGATTCACTGCAAAAATTCTGAACAAAAAGGACAAGACTCTGATAACATACGGATATGCAAAATACTTGAGAGACGCTCTTCCGAACGCATCGTTTATCGGATTCACAGGAACCCCCATAGAAAAAGTTGACCGCTCTACTCCTGCGGTTTTTGGAAAATACGTCGACACCTACGACATTGAGCGGGCAGTGGACGACGGTGCTACTGTCAGAATCTACTACGAAAGCAGGCTCGCAAAGCTGGAGCTCAAGCCGGAAGAGAGACCAAAGATAGACAAGGAATTCGAGGACGTGACCGAGGGCGAAGAGGTAGAAGGCAAGGAGAAACTGAAAAGCAAGTGGTCCAGAGTCGAGAAAGTCGCCGGCTCTCCGAAGAGGATTAGCCGAATAGCGCAGGACATTGTGAACCACTTCGAAGAGAGGACATCGGTCCTTGAAGGAAAAGGGATGATTGTCTGCATGTCAAGGAGGATTTGCGTCGACCTGCACAATGAGATTGTGAAATTGAGACCAGAGTGGTACGACGAAGACGACGAGAAGGGATTTGTCAAAGTCGTCATGACAGGCTCCGCGTCAGACCCGAAGGAATGGCAGCAGCACATAAGGAACAAGATCAGGAGAAAGAGGATAGGGGACAATTTCAAGGATCCAAATCATGAGCTTAACCTACTTATTGTAAGAGACATGTACCTGACCGGCTTCGACGCTCCTACTCTTCACACCATGTACTTGGACAAGCCGATAAGGGGACACACCCTGATGCAGGCAATAGCTAGAGTGAACCGCGTCTACCCTGGAAAAGAAGGCGGCTTGGTAGTTGATTACTTCGGGGTGGGAGCCGAACTGAAAGAAGCCCTTATCAACTACACAGCCAGTGGCGGAAAGGGAAAACCCACTCTCGACCAAGAGCAAGCAGCCATGGTGATGCAAGAAAAGTACGAAATCGTCAAGGACATGTTCCACGGATTCAATTACAGGAAATTCTTTGAACTAACACCAAGCGAAAGAGTTTCTTTCGTTCCTCAGGCAATGGAGCATATACTCCAGGAGAAGGGCAAGAAAGATAGACTTGCGAGAGAAGTCACGGGGCTGTTGAAGGCATTCTCTCTAGCTGTCCCCAACGAAAAGGCGATGAAGATAAAGGAAGAGGTCGGGCTGTTCCAAGCAATCAAGTCCGCAATAACGAAGACAACAGAAACAAAGATGGAGAGCGAAGAGAAATTCGATCTCGCAATAAAGCAAATTCTCTCGAAGGCTGTAATATCAGATCGAGTCATAGACATCTTTGAAGCAGCGGGAATACAGAAACCCGAGCTCTCTATTTTGTCCGAGGGATTTCTAGCTGAAGTAAAGGAAATGCCCCAGAAGAACCTGGCGTTCGAAGCTCTGAAGAAACTGCTGAACGATGAGATCAGATTCATCTTTAGAAAGAACCTCGTTCAAGGAAGATCCTTCATGGAAATGCTGGATAGGACGATTAAGAGGTATACCAACAAGAGCGTTGAAGCTGCCGAAGTCATCGAAGAGCTGATCGAGCTTGCAAGAAAAGTGAGGGAGGAGAAAAACAGGGGCAAGCAACAAAACATGACTGATGATGAATTAGCTTTCTATGATGCACTGGGAGTGAACGACAGCGCCGTACAGGTATTGGGAAATGAGACTCTAAGAAAAATCGCTCTGGAACTAACTCAGATGATAAGGAACAGTGTCACAATCGACTGGACTCAAAGAGAAAGCGTGCAGGCCGAGATTCGCCTGAAGGTCAAGAAGATTTTGAGGAAATACGGTTATCCACCCGACAAGCAGGAGAAGGCAACTCAAACGGTGCTAGAGCAAGCAGAAATGATAGCACGGGATTGGATAGCTGCCTGAAATTTTCCGGTTTACTATCTTCGAGTTCTTTTCAGACTCCCAGTTCAATTAACATTTCTAATCTTTCTCCGCCCATTTCCTTTCTACACAACTGAGATTGTTTCCTGTCCACAAAAAGGACACGGGTACATCAGCTTTTGGTAAGGTAACATAACATCATTTATAAAATTGAATTTCTGTTATTAAAAATCTGTTTGTTCTTTGAATTTGGATGTTGCTATATCTAACGTGGCAAATAGTTGAAATATTCTACTACGATCCATTAATTGTATAGTCAGAGGAACATCTTCTGCTTTCGGGAATAGTCTCAGGATCGAACAACCATGTCTAACGATGCTCACTCTAGAAGATTACCTTCAGGTGTGCTATACGAGGCAGAAGAGAAAAAGGAAGAGAGAGCACTAAATGGATACGTTTTCTTATGCAATAACCGCACTGAAAGAGAGTGTCTAG
>Ga0315312_1002516_pt1 | contig 12662 bp, 11 predicted proteins | sample TDP7_MG_FD_203629 | JGI IMG/M metagenome (GOLD analysis project Ga0315312, IMG submission 203629) | Freshwater sediment microbial communities from Lake Towuti, South Sulawesi, Indonesia - TDP7 | ecosystem: Environmental > Aquatic > Freshwater > Lake > Sediment | place: Indonesia: South Sulawesi... | reverse complement strand
CATTCTCCACTATGGTTGTCTGAGATTTCGAGATTCCCTCGTCATCGTAAGGAACGAAATATCCTCCTTCGACTATGCCTTGATCGTATATCGTAACATCGGGGCCTGCAAGTGTGGTTTCCAGCTTTCCTCGAAGAACAGATTCCTTGGTTGTCACGAGATCTCCTTCAGAGGCGTGGCCGAAAGCTTCGTGTAGGATCAGACCTATGAGGTCGGGGTCGACGATGACTTCGAATGTCCCGGGCGCCGGCGTATGGGCATCCACGGCCTTAGTCGCAAGTTCAGATATCTCCCTGCAGAATTTTGTCCAATCTTTTTCTTGTATGAATTCGAATCCGGCACATTTTGACTCCCCGTCCGAGACGCGTTCCATTTTGCCCGCCGAAGCGGCGACTGATAGTTGCTGCAGTCCGGCCATTGATGATTGCACTTCTATGCTGCTTCCTTCACTATTTGCGAAGAGTCTCCTATCAGTAAATGTGCCCAAGCGCGTTGTCGCGTTCTTGATCGTATCGCTGATCATTGCAGCCTTGTCTGCTTCTATGGCAATTCGTATCTTTTCCTCTGGAGGAACTTCGTGAGGCTCTATTCTTGTTTGAACTCTAGCTCTGTCTCGGCTGGTCCTTTGCGTGCCGACCTTGGCTTCTAGACTTCTCTTCTTGGACGATCTTGCTATCTTGATGGCCTGTCGAACAATCTTCTTGAGTCGCGAAAGCCCCAATTCGCTGGAAGAGCAGTATCCCCACGACCCTCCTAGGAGGACTCGTACTCCAACACCTCTCAGGCTATCCGACTCGTAAGTTTTCAGCAACCCATTCTCAACAGTGATTGCCGATGTACCCACCTCCTGGAATCTCGCTTCAGAATAGGAGGCACCTAACCTCCTCGCTTCGTCAACCAATTTCACTAGAACGTCTTCCATCCACAGAACCTCGTCAAATCTGTACCGAGCTAGGAGGCACAAGATTTGAAGCTTGTGAGAAATACTCAGAAACGGTGCCCTTAATTCGTGAGTGAATAGCTCGAACTTCGCAATCAAACATATATTTCACGGTATCTCAGTTGCGCAACATTGATGTTTGGAGGCCGATTTGAATGGGAAAGTGGTTAAGGAGCTGGCTGTTTGGCATGGCCTTGCTGGGCCTAGCGATCTTCGCCTACATGGCTCTCTCACCTCGCGAAGAAGAGCCATCGTTGGAAGGGGAGATCGAAGAGGTCGACTCGTCTCTCATAAGAGAGCGAGGACGCCGCTGAGCAGTCAGCACTGGGTGACAGGCGCTACTCAGGAAGCGCTGTTATTACAAGCCATATGAAGGCAACGCCAGCGCAAAATAGCGCAAACTGAACCAGAGACTTGCCGAGATTTGCTTCTCTTCTGATCTCAGGAACAAGTTCAGAAGCAGACAGGTAAACGAAACCTCCTGCCATGAATGCGAGCGCATAACCCAGTCGGTTCTCTGTTACGCTGAGAAAGAGGTATGTGTATATGGCGCCAAGAATTGAGGTAGCAGCTGTAAGGAAGTTAAGCCATAACGCTCTCTGTTTTGTCATTCCTCCATAGATTAGAATCGCGAAGTCACCGATCTCTTGGGGGATTTCGTGAAATATCACCGCGAAAGTCGTCGCCAAGCCTGCCGCTATCCCGGCAAAGAAGCTTGAGGCAATGACGATGCCATCCATAGCGTTGTGGATCGCGTCCCCGAGCAGGTTAAGGTAGACATATTCTTTCACTCCTGTCCGCCTGTCTTGGTAGCTTATTCGTACACCTCCTGTTTCTGCGTGTCCGTGACCGTGGAACCAGTAAACCAACCTTTCTATGAGGAAGAACACGATGAACCCGGAAATCTGTAGGGCGAGAGCCTGGCCGCTTTCTATTAGACGGATCGCCTCGGGTATAAGATCGAAATAGGCAGCTCCCAAGATGCCTCCAGCGGCAAAGCTCATGAACACGAAGAGGAAGTCATCAAGGATCTTCTCTCTGAGAGTTAACATGAACACTCCGACCAAAGACAGCACGCTGACTAAGATGACTGCTGCAAGAGAGTAGGCAATGTTAAGCGCCACTGAACATCAATCCGTCGTAATACTTTAAGGCCTCATTTAAGAAGTCTCCATGACAGAGTCGAATCAGCGAAGTGATAAGACAGATCTGGAATGTGAAGAATTGACACTGCAGATAGATGACGCCGGCGTCGGGGATCTCCTTTCCGGAGCAGTGATCGGGATCTACCGTCCGGAAACTGATCGCTTTGAATTCGAGGTCATAGACGTAGAACACTTTCAGAAGCCAAGATTTGGACAGAAAACGTATCTCCATGAGGCTGCTAAGACCGCTCTTCGGCTGGTAGAGAGGCTGGGTCCAGCTGAAGACGAGAAGATTGAGATCTGCTCGGGTTTTGTTCTAAGTGAAGCCGTGAAACTGCTGAAGAAAAAGTATGGCAACTCTAGGGTGACGATCGTAAAGATCGTGGGCACAGCCCAAAACAGGACGGAGGACGCCTATCTGAACGAGCTTCGGAAACTGGGATACAAGCCCATCTTAGACAGAGATGCAAGGCGTGCACGAAGCTTCTTTCACATGCTTCGATGGGTAAAGCAGGATTGTTCAAGGCTGAGGTACGTCAAGACGGGTTGGCCTCGTCTGCGAAGATACATTCGATTCTGACCACGGGATTCACTCGTAGGCTGTCTCTTGGGTAATATACCAGAGCGACTCCACTCAGAGTCCTATTATAACTCAAGTGTGCAGCTATGTTCATGGAGCATGGAGACAAGAGGGCTCTAGGCGCTGTAGCTCTAGTACTCCTAGTCTTGTTGCTTCGGGCCATTCCAGCCCAAGCAAATGCTTTCCGTGTTGCGCGCGTTTCGGAGATATACTATCCCATGCGAGTAATATGTAGGCAAGAGTTCTCTGTAACCGTGACATTTGAGTACGCCAGCAGAGTTCTGGTTGATGTTGGCATAGTTGAGGAGGAGAGCCGGCGAGTTGTTCAGAGTCTCACTTTGATAAGTGGTTTCTTCGGCCCAGGAAACGTTACGTTTGTCTTCAATCTAACAGCACCTGATGCTCCCGCTCTTTGGCGTCTCATAGCCACGACTAGGGCCTGGTGGGCAGATTCCTGGTTCGCTGACCCGAGCCAAGGTGAGAAGGCGTTTGCTGTAGAAGTCGTTTCTGGAGACAGGTTCTGGCTAAACGTGACTTCGGGCTATGCATTTCAAGTCGATGGTTTGCGGCACGAGCCTAGAAACGGCCGAGAAGTAGGAATCCTGCTACCGCGTGGCCAACATACCGTATTCGTTGAACCGTTGAGACCAGTTTCCCAAGGAGTTCGTCATGTCTTCGATCGATGGGGCGATGGTGTTCAATCCAACCCGCGAGTCGTCAATCTATTTCACGATGTCAGGCTGATAGCCCTCTATCGCACTGAGTATCTTCTGAGCGTTGACTCCGAATATGGTGATCCGACTGGTGAGGGTTGGTACGGCCAGGACAGGACTGTATGGTTCGCAGTCTCACCTGAAGCGAGAGCCGCGACGTTTGGAGCTCTAGTCACCAAGAATGTCTTCGACAGGTGGGAGGGAGACTGGTCGGGCGACGCGCCAATTGCTGCAATCAGGATGAGCGGCCCGAAGAGAGTTCATGCCGTCTGGAGGAGAGAACTGGAATTCGCTCTTGGCCCCTTAGCCCACTGGGTCACTTCTTCGATGATACTTGCGTCACTCTTCCTGTTTATTCGCAGGGCAAAGAAGAGACACATAGGTAGGAAGCTGGTATGCGGAGTCTTCAGCAAACGAAGGATCACGTTAGTCGTGGCCGTTTGGCTCGTGGTGAGTTCGATTGCTATCACACCTTTGTCGGCCGGCGGAGGCGACACGACCGTTAGAGTTGGGGGAACCTACTGGAGACATTGGAAGAACCTTGAGAGTGACACGTGCGTGATTTGGCTCGGCGGAGGGATCGAGGGTCCTCCCCTAATCATAAATCCCTATTGGCTTGAGTCATACAACACGATGCAGTTCGTTCAAGATCTTGCCAAATACTACTCCGTTCTCACACTCGAGAGAGGATCAAGTGCAATCTATCAGACAGCATTGAACAGGATCATACAAGCTGAGTTCTATCCTAGCATGCTGGTTCATGATGCAAGAGTCTGGGCAACCACTGCAGGGTACCGCTACGTGTATCTAGTCGGCTACTCTGTTGGCGGGATAGCGGCGGCCAGGGAGGCAACGATCACAGACCCGGAGGGCTGGTCAAGCCCGAATGGAATTGTCCTGATAACCGTTCCGATGGATCAGTTTGTGCCATACGCAAGAGCTCTGAAAGCGAACCACCTGATCCTCTTTGGGGCCGAAATGACTAAATCGTACGTAGATTCCGGCAGAAGCTTCTTTGAATCAACGCCAGCTAGAGGACAGTATGACAACCGCTGGCTGAACAAGGAATTCAGAGTAATCAATAGTGTCGCACACGAAGTCTGGACTATCGCAAGAACCGGACAATACGACTCCGAAGCGACCGCAGTCACTGTAGGCTTCATCGAGCAGTCAAAGACTTTGGAGCTGGAGAAACAAAAACTTCTCCTTCGATACGCCTCAGTGAATCAGACCCGCTCCTTGCCGACAAACACACAGGCAAGAGTGGAGTTGACTGAGGTGACTATTCCCCATAGAGTACCTTCTGGCGAGATTTTTCGCGTTTCAGCGACGGTTCGTTGGCAGAAACTTGACAATGCTCGAGGATGGGTCGCGCTCTATTCTCCTGACACAGATACCATCGTATCGGTTAGACAGGTATCAAGCCTTGAGAACGGATCTGAGAGAGTCTCTCTAATCGCTCGAGCGCCGAGCGAGGACCTATGCCTGCGTCTCAATCTCTTAGTCTTATGCGATGACAACGATCGGTGGACTTTTCCGACAGGCAATTTCTCGTTATCCTTGAAGATCTTGGTTTCTGAAACAGTCGATCTGATAATCAAGACAACTGTGCCCGGAATTCAGGTAAGGGTCAATGGGGCATTACACATCTCCAACGAAATGGGACTAGTAAAGACAGCTGTAGTTCGAGGTCATAGCGTCGTGGAGGTGCCCTCCGTCACCTACTTGACGAACCACAAGCGAGCCATATTCGAAGGATGGAAGGATGGCCAGCAATCTGCCAAGAGGGCCATAAGCATAGTAGAGAGTTGTCAGATTGAAGCATTCTTCAGATTGCAGTATTACGTATCGGCCTTTTCAGAAGTCGGGCATGTCGTTGGAGAGGGTTGGTACGATCAAAATGCCACCGCTACGATCGTAGTATCCCCTCCGATAATACAAGACTTGGTGAACGGCACCTTAGTAACCTATAGGTTCGACCGATGGTCTCTAGACACTAAGGAGCGGAGCATGGCCCTAACTCTTGTCGTGAGAGGGCCAACAGAGATCCAAGCACGCTGGTTGAAGGTCGCCCCCGAAGGGAAGGAGGTTCTCACAGTATACGTCATAGAAGTTTTCGTTTCGCTTTCAGTTCTCATCATTTCACTAGTTTTCGCGAGAGGTAGGCGTGATCTGGCGAAGGACGAGAGACATGCGAGGCAAAGTGAACATCGCCTATCAGTCTTTCAAGGAGAATCTACTCCTGGGACCTTGGGGAAGGGGACAGCTTCCCATATTGCTCCAAGTCCGCAGATCCACCTAGTCAGTCTCTCCACCCCAATGCCAAAGCCTGCAGACGGCGGTACGCCTCGCCTCAGCATTCTCAAGTACCACCGGTAGTCCTTTGGGTTCTCTCCGTTTCGTTTCATTCGATCCAGTACCTTTCGATATGCGTACTCCCTTTCAGCCCCGGAAGCAGCTTCTCCATACCCTTCTGGATAATAGAGGTCGAAGTCGAGGAGAGTGCCCGGCCTATTCGGGTCTTCACGGTCATAGAACCCCCTAGCTGCTATCGGGTAGTCAGTTACGAAGAATGGCTCGCTGAATTGGGCTGAGAGATATTCCTCGAGAGACCAAGGTATCTCCTCTCCTTCGGGCACTTCGAGACCTCTATTTCGGAGATATTCGACAACATCTGGGTAACGCAGACGCTTGAACGGCTTTCTCGGCATCTTGAGTTTCCTTTTCAGATATGAGAGTTCGGCTGCGCGTTTCTCATGAACATCATGGCATACATAGCTTACGAGATCCTCAGCAAGTTCCATCGCATCAGTGTACCTCCAGCCAGATGCCTCAATGTCTACTTGCCGGAACTCCGCCAGATGTCTGCCCGTGCGTCTCGAAGCAACAGGTTCAAGCCTAATGTTCGGAGAAACTGCAAAGATCTTGTCGAGCGACTGTACGGCCATCTGCTTGTACAGAATCATGCTGCTCATCACTTTGAATCTCCATCCGTAGTAGTTGATGGTTGCTTGCTTCGCGCCTCTTATTCCAGGATCAGTTACCGGTCCCACGATTGGGGCAAGAATTTCCAGAAACCCCCTCCTTCTCAGGAAGGCTCTGACGGACGAGAGAAGCATGTCCTGTATCTTGAGCGTGCCAATCGTCTTGGGTTCTTTGATTGTGTCGTACCTGTTCTTGAGGAGTCTTAACGATCCGAGACTGGTACTGGGGTCAACGCTAATGTGTCTGGGCATGACTCCTATCCCGAACTGGCACCGTCTCTTAAATTATTTGCAAGAAACCTCGAAAATCTTCCAATTTCGGTACAGATTTAAGCAAGCGAGCTGCAATAATTACAATTATGAAGCTCTCCCTTGATGCCAAGGACGTACAGATTCTCAGGATAATTCAGGAAGATTGTCGTCTGACGGCAAGGGAGATCTCAAATCGGATAGACATACCGGTGACAACCGTTTTTGCTAAGATCAAACGGATGGAACGGATGGGCATAGTCAAGCAGTACCGCGCTGTTCTGGATTCTGCAAGACTAGACATGGGAACCACAGCCTTCGTTCTCGGATCCTTTGCGTATAGAAGCGAAGACGGAGAAGTTCTGTCTCAGAAAGAAGTTGCAAAAGAGATTGCGAGATTTCGTGAGGTTCAAGAGGTACACATAATCTCTGGCGACTGGGACATCCTTATGAAAGTGAAAGCCAAAGACGTAGAGTCCATAGGGAAATTCGTAGTTGACAAGCTTAGGCTCGTAAAAGGAATAGAGAAGACACTGACCTGTCTCGTATTCGAATCTCAAAAGGAAACAACCGCAATAGCGCTATAGCCTGTATCATTCGAGTGCCGCTTAGGCTTCAGGGACAGTTTCTAGTGGAAGCATCCCTCTTGTGCCGTTCGCTTCCGAGCCTTCACATCCATGTCGTTGATTATTCCGCGTCCTTCAGGGACGAAACACCCTAAGGGCTCGCTGTCCACACGGTTATATTTTGTCGGAAGGTCTAACAGTTGCTTCAGACCTCATGGTGCAGAAAGTGGAAAACAAGCTAGTATGTGCCTTGTTATTCGGGGAAGCCGATACCAGCGAAAGAGCCCGACAGATAGCAGAACGCTACAAGAACTGCCCGTACATGAATCTGATGGCAACCAAAGAAAACCAACTATTCGCTGCGCTTTTTCTTCCACAAAGACAGAGATGGTGGATCGAATACGTAGGAGAAAAGCCGAGAGAAACCTTTGGATTAGAAAGTGCGAAAGTCACAATTGTAGACCGTGTTCAATACCCTGACCAATTCAAGATGCGACTACCCGAAAGTCCGAAGCATATCTCTCCTTGTGGTTCGAACTGCAAGGCTTGTCCTTCCTATGAGAAGTGCGGTGGATGCCCAGCCACAACATCCTACAGACATAGGTGACATGACAAAGCTTCTTGACGCAGACGTGGGGCCGCACAGATGTCTGTGTTTCCTGGAAGCGTCTTTAGGTCTGTCCGCCCTTTCCTGCATCATGGATCAGGATCTTTCTCAAGCCCCCTCGTCTGTGGAAATGCCATACCTCCGCTCTTCCTCTGTAAGCCTCGGCCCAGCCTTTGAGGATTTCTTTGTCAAGTTCACTTACTCTGCTCTTCCCGCTCTTCACTTGAATCAAGAGGGTCTGTCCCTTTCTTCCCGCAAAAATGTCTACTGGTCCATGAGATGCTGCACTTCGGCTACACAGCCACCCCTCTTTTCTGAGAGTCTGAAGAACCCTGTACTCCCTACTACGGCCGCGCGTGTACGCAGTTGACACCATAGCCGGAAAACGTATCATACCCATGATTAAAGGCCGTCGCACCCCTCTTCTCTCGCAGAGCTGTTCTTTCATGGGAATTGCGTCATTCGATAGGTATCCTCATGAAACGCATTTTTGCAGTCGCAACCGAGCGTAATCGGCAGACGGGTAATTGATAAACCTACGAACAACGCACTTAGTTATGTGAAGAGGAGGCGATAGGCTATGTCTGAACGTAGATTGCTGATGATTCCAGGATCAACGATTCAGGATCCCTCAGTCCTAAGAGCCATGTGTCGACAGTCCGACTCGCATCTAAGCCTTGAATGGGCGAAGAAATTCAAAACTGTGCTGGAAGATCTGAAGAAGATACTTCTAACAAAGGGAGAGAGCTTCATATTTGCCGGAAGCGGGACTCTGTCACAAGAAGCCGGGTTGTGCAGTCTCATTGAGCCGGGTGACAGCGTACTCTGTCTCAATAATGGGTATTTCAGCGGCAGGTTCGCAGATATCGCGAAGCGGTACGGCGCGAAAGCTGAGGTTCTCCAAGTTGAGTGGGGAAAAGCAATCAAGCCCGAGGAGGTAAAGAGGGCTCTCAAAGGGAAGCATTTCAAGGCTGTGACTGCTGCTCACGTCGAGACATCCACAGGCGTGGCAATGCCTATCCGGGAGATCGCTGAAGTTGTAAGAAGTTCCGGTTCATTCTTCGTTATAGACACAATCGCCTCGTTTGGCGGGATGGAGCTTCGCACAGACGACTGGGGCTTAGACGTGGTCTGCTCCTGCTCCCAGAAGTGCATGGGAGTTCCCCCCGGCCTTGTACTAATCGGAACAGGAAAGGGAGCCGTGGAATTCCTCCAGCAGCGAAAGAGTGACGTGCCCGCATTCTACGCAGATCTGAAGAACTGGCTCCCATGCATGATAGACCCAGCCAAGTACCACGCAACGCCTCCGGTCAACCTGATCTATGCCTTGGGACAAGCCTGCAGACTCGTCTTGGAGGAGGGGCTGGAAGCGCGCATTATCCGCCACAGAAGGCTTGCCGAAGCCTTCAGGGAAGCCATGAAGGCGTTAGGGTTGAGGCTTGTGCCTGAACCGGGCTTCGAAGCTGACACGGTCACCGCAACATGCTACCCCCAAGGCGTTGACGACATGGCTTTCCGTACCGAAGTCGAGAAGAACGGTGTCATAATTGCTCGAGGCTTCGGCCCCCTTGAGGGAAAGATCTTCCGAGTTGGACACATGGGACAGGTCACTTCTGCGGACCTCATGGCGACCATAGGCGCAATCGAAAGATCATTCGAAAAGCTAGGGTTCGAGATCGAGCTTGGGAGCGGACTCAGAGCGGCTGAAAGAGTTCTCATGTAGCCACATAGTTCAGCAACAGATCCACTTATCCCAGAGGTGCCGTCGTTAGACGACGGCTCCCCCTCCCCCTGGACGAGCTTCCAAAGTTAGAGAACAGCATGTCGCTGTTGATCTGTCTTAAGGATCTCGCAAGGATGTCTGAGGGGGGCTCCCTCAGAAGCTTGAGCAAGCTCGCGGTCGATGGTGATAGACTTCTCCGAGTATCGATAATTCAGTTTCTTTGGCAAGGGTGGGGCCACCCCCATCCGAAGATAACGGTACTGGTAACGGCAAATGGTAACAGATCGAAAGAGCCCAGCTGGTCACTCGATGGAGTCGAAATCTGAGCGTATTTGATCAAGTTAGATGCTTCGGCTCGTCAGTGATTCTCGGATAAATTGACTGACTAGGTCAAGGCCGGCTTTGAGATAGTCGTACTCAACTCCGTAGCCTATTCTCAGATATCCGTCAATTCTGAAGTGGTCTCCAGGAACAACAAGCACGCTCTTTTGCTCGCGAAGCTTCTCTGCAAGTCTAGTCGAGTTGACCTTCAATCCGTACTTGATGAAGGAGATGGCTCCCGCCTTCGGCTTGACAAAGCTCAAGATCCCTGTCTGCCTGACCCATTTCTCCAATATTGGAAGGTTGGTTCTCAGGATGTTCCTCGTTCTTTCAAGTATCTCGTTCCGCTTCTTGAGAGCTACGCATGCGAGTCGATCGCTGACCGATGAAGGAGCAATAGTCGTGTAGTCATGATAGGAGCAGAGCTTGGCAACTATCCGCTCGGGACCAGCAATCCATCCTATCCTTAGCCCAGGAAGACCGTACGCCTTTGAAAGTCCGTTTGTCACTATGGTCCGATCGTAGATGTCGAGAAACGATTGTGTGGTTTGGCCATTGATCTCAGTGCCTTGATAGACCTCATCTGAGAGTATCCATGCTCCGCTATCGCTTGCAAGATCCCGAACGGCATTGATCTCTGCCGTCGAAAGGACCGCACCGGTTGGGTTGTTTGGATTGCATAGGGCGATCAGCTTTGTTCGCTTACCGACTAAGCTCTTCAGCTGCTCAATATCTGGAGCCCAACCCCTCTTTGCCCTGAGCCTGAAGGGCTTCACTCTGGCTCCTATCGACCGTGCAATGCCCCAAATCTGCATATAGTTCGGAAGCATCAACAAGACCTCGTCTCCTCGTTCGATTAGATGTAAGATTGAGATGAAATTGGCTTCTGAGCTGCCGTTTGTTACAAGGATGCTCTGGGTTGATCTTCGTCTATAGAGATGGCTGATCAGTTCTCGCAGTTCGGGTGTCCCGCTTGTGTAGCCGTAACCGAGACTAGCCTCGGTCAGAATCTCAAGTTCCTCGCCTACAAGTTCTCTGACGGTGAGTGGATGGACGCCGCTCTCCGTAAGGTTGTACCGGACAACGTTTTCATAGGTTGACTGCCATCGTTCCATCTCAAACGGTTCGATCTTCAAATCCTACTTCACTCACCATCTACTTCTCACATCAACTTGACGGAAAGCAATTGCACGCCCTCTTACGTATAACGGGTTTTGCTCGGTATCGCAATGCTCGAAGGATAGGTTGATAAGCTCTCAATCGGGGAAAAGCTTCTTACATGGTAACGTTCGCAACCTTATGCTACGCTTTCCGAGGAGGAAGGGTTCTTCTCCTTCTCAAGGCAAGAGGGCTGTTTGGTGAGGGCAGGTGGAACGCTCCAGGTGGAAAACTCCTCATTGGAGAGACCCCTGAGGCTGGAGCTGCGCGAGAGATGTATGAGGAGGCCGGGCTAAGAGTTCGAGACCTGCGTTTTCACGGAGTCCTCAACTTCTATCTCGGCAGGAGTAAGAAGCTTGACCAAACAGTATTCGTCTATTCTTCGAGACTCGTAAAGGGAAGACTCAAACGAAGTGTCGAAGGTCAGCTCAAATGGTTCGCTAAGGATCGAATTCCCTACGATCGAATGTGGGATGATGACAGGGTGTGGCTTCCGCCGATGCTCGAAGGTAAGGGCTTCGTTGGAGACTTCTATTTCGGCAAGGGATATCAGAAGTTGGAAAGCTACCGTCTGGAGGAAACGGAGCGTATCTAGTGGCCAACCTCAGGAATGATCAGCTTTGCAGCTGCTGAAATGATGTTCAGAGCAATCGACGGAAAGAGGCCCAAAACAATTGCGGCGATGGCGAGGCACAACGCTGGGCCCCACATAACTGGCGAGGCCTCTCTGACATCTTTCAGGTGGTCAGGCAGTTTCCCGAAGAATACTCGCCACAGGAACCACAGGTAGTATGCCGCGGTTATGACTGCACTTAGTGTAGCGATGAAGGTAAGTAGGTTTTGTCCCTGGAACAGTCCTAGTTCATGGTTGATTCCTCCTGCGAACATCAATGACTCGCTGAAGAATCCGCTAAGTGGAGGTGTGCCTGCCAAGGTGAGGGCTCCGATCACGGAAGCGATAGCGGTCATAGGCATCTTGGATGCAAGTCCTCCATATTGCCTTAGGTCTCGGGTTTCTGTCTGGTGCATCAAGATTCCCGACGACATGAAGAGAAGCGCCTTGCAGAGCGCATGGTTAACGATGTGGAACAATCCCCCAGTCAAGCCCATGATAGACCCTGTGGTCAATCCAAACAATATGTATCCCATCTGACTGACGCTTGAGTAGGCGAACAATCTCTTGACATCTGTCTGCGCGATAGCCATCAAGCCACCGTACACCATCGTAACAACTGCTAAGGTCAGCAGAAATGTCGATACTCCCTCAAAGCTTGGAAAGAAAATCCCAAGCGAAATTCTTGCAATAGCGTAAGCGCCGCACTTGATCATCACTCCAGAAAGCATTGCACTTATCGGAGTAGGCGCTTCTGCATGAGCGTCGGGTAGCCACGTGTGGACAGGAAAGACCGCCATCTTAACCATGAAGCCAAAGATCATCAGCCCAAAGATGACCATCGCAACATTCGGGTCGATCTCTCCTATCTTGTGAGTCAGCTCCGAGATCTCAAATGTATGAGCTAACACGAATGTGGCCAAGATGCCAAATAGAAGGCATATGGCCCCAACATGCGTGAAGATGAAGTACTTGAAGCCAATCCTCGCCGCACGCTCCGGCGTACCCCAGAACACTATCAGGAAGTATGAGGGGATCAGCATTAGCTCCCAGAAGATGTAGA
>Ga0315312_1002515_pt1 | contig 12666 bp, 11 predicted proteins | sample TDP7_MG_FD_203629 | JGI IMG/M metagenome (GOLD analysis project Ga0315312, IMG submission 203629) | Freshwater sediment microbial communities from Lake Towuti, South Sulawesi, Indonesia - TDP7 | ecosystem: Environmental > Aquatic > Freshwater > Lake > Sediment | place: Indonesia: South Sulawesi... | reverse complement strand
ATGATGATAGAAGAATTTATACGGCCAATTGCACGAGCCTTTTCAGGTGCTTACATTCTGCAGGCAGGGCCTACTCGTATAGGTGGCTACTACGGGGGTTATGGCGGTGGATACGGCGGGTACTGATGGATTTTTTTTAGCCGTCGAGCTTCGTAGTTTGAGTGGGTAGAAGTAGTCAAGATTGCCGAGGAGATGTTGATGTCCGGACGCAGGACATGGAAGCCAATTCATTTAGCCAGCACCGCATGGCTCATATTATGCGTTGGCTATATTCTGGTATTATCATTGTGGCAAGCTGGTTTTCGTTGGTGGGTTATATTTTCTCTGTCCGGGTATTCAATATTGGTTATTTTGCTGCTTACCAGCCTATACCTTTTCGCGGTTTTTAGTGGTGTTAGCAGGGTTCAAACAATAAAAGCAGAACACCCGTTAACCAGTACCAATTACTACAGGGTATTTTACGTCACTACACCCTTTTTAGGTGGGTTGGCAGGTTGCTTGGGGATGATAGGTGAAGATAGAATTATTCAATTCGTGGCGGGGATCGCACTGGGAACATTCGGGGCGACCTTTTTGGTCTGGGTAATTGTCGACCCTGTGACTGGGCTACTAGAAATGCTATTGCTGCCTTCCAGCCGAAGGCACCGCCTCCGTCGGCTGGCCCAGGCCAGAGCTGAACGAAGAAGAAGGCAGAAGGACCGTGAGCGCTTGTTAGCCGAGATTTTAGCGAAGGAAGAATCGGATCGACGCCGCTGGCAAGAAGCGTTGAGGCCACAGGCTGAAAGGCTCGCTGAGCTGTTGACGAACGGAGTTGACTTCAAACAGGCAGAACGTGAAGCCGTTGACATAGGTCTTAAAGCGTGGCAAATGGGGGGACTGAGTTGCATGCAGCAGCTTCGTGATATGGCAATAGCCATATCCAGAGAAAAAGAGCAAAACAAAGAAATCGTTGACTACATACCTATTTGGTGGGACGGCATCGGAAGCTGGCGAAGCCCATCCCTTTGTTAAAGACAAGATTACTCATCAGGTTACAGCGTTAATTCTTTCATGATTCGGAGAACTTCACTAAATCGCCCGATGGCAATTTAGCTCTGGATTAGTTTTGCGCTGTGTACTTCGAGCGTTGCATCAAGCAAGTCCCGGTTTGTAAGGTTTCTCTTGATGTGGAGGGTTCTTGTTTTTACCAGGACATTTGATGATTCTACCTTCCCCAGAAAATCGACAAGCTGGCTTAGTGTCAGATTCTCCAGCTTTATTTCGACTATCGTCTCGCGGTAGTTCGATTCGAGCAGCACTGTGTGCGGTTTCATCATCACGACGTTTTCTGCCAGGCCGCACTGATGAATTAACGATTCTAAAAAGGGCAGCAGTTCAAATCCCTCTTTTTGTGAAGCCACTCTTGCTTGCAAACCGTCCAGACTGCCGTGGAGCATAGCGTACTCTTCGCATTTGGCGCGCAGCATTACAAGCTCCCTCTGTTTTTGCGGAATGATGCGTTCGAGTGTCTCCATCCTCGCTACGACGGGCTTGACCGCGAATGCATAGATGGCCCAGACCGTTATGAAAACGGCTGAAACAATAATCAGCAGTTTTTCTCTTCGTGTTAACCGTATCATCGTTGCTCCGATATTGATGAGGTCTGCCAACTGCTCGTTGCAAAGCTGGCAGACTTCGCTGAAGATATCAAGATAGTAAAATGCACGACGTTACTTTGGGCCTCTTTTTGTGCGTTTTGCACGTCCACAAGTGCAAAGCCGGGGACTTTCTGGAGAAGCTCCTGCCACTGGTACACTGATTCGAATGAGTTACATGTTCCACTTACGCGAATTGAGCTGGGAGTTATCAACAGGTCATCAACTTTGAAGCTGGCTTGCGAAGGCACGCTCGTACTTATTCTATTTAGAGCTTCCAGCGGCGATAGGCTGGTTGGATGAAACGTAGTGAAAAGCTGGTAATCCTTCCGAAAGGATTCCATCTTCTGCTCCAACTGCACAAGCGGATTGACGATATTTTTTTCTTCCGGCAAGGTGGCTCGGAAAACTTTATCGATCTCATTTTTTATACGGGCATAGTTTCTTTCCATGTAGAACAGTCGCACAAACAGGCCGACCAATAAAAACACAGCGATTGCACCCGCCAGTGCCGCGCAAGTTACCAGCTCTTTCTTCAGATTTAACGTCGGCTTTTTACCATCGTTATCGGCCTGGAGAAAGTTAACACCTGCGGTTTTTTCCGGTGCCAACAATCTCAAGGCAAGACCCTCAGCAAGACACATTGTACCGTCGGCCTGGCAATCAGGACCTCGTTTTATGTTAGCAGCTGGATTAACAAATATGGTCTGACAAGGCAACTTTTCCTCAACTGCCGCCTTGAGGTCGTCGGAGATACCGCCTTCGGCCACCAGGTAAAGTCTTGAGCCTGGCTCAATTTCAGTCCCAAATATTTTTCTCCAGGAGATTTCTGCTTCGCTTGACAAGACCTCTGTGATCTGCTCGGAAGTTGCGCCAACACTGCTGTCGGGTTGGCGAATGAGCCTAAGATTTCTAACGATTAAGATATTATTGTCTTGTGTAACTGCAAGAGTGAGGTAAGATTCATCCACATACGCGATAATGGCAAGGCCTTGACGAATTTCTGGATGATTGACCACAACTGCGGCGTGTATGGCGAAGATAGCGGTCTCTACCAGGTCAGGATGCAATTTTGCCTCGGCTAACAGGTTACATCTTTGTCGCAGTGACTCTTTGCTCACTGCTGCCGTAAGGACTGAAAACCTTCCGTCCGGCAACTGGCGGTATGAGTACACCGCAGTGACAATTTCATCGGCTTGCAGCGGAAAAACATGCTCTAACGCGGCCGAATCTTGCTGTCGAATCTGCTCAAGACCGGCAAAATCAGTTTCCAAATTCCGAAAGAAAACAGCATCCTGTGGTACTGAGATTGCTATCGCCGCCCGACTATCAAAGCCATGTTGGCTTATCAGTGACTTCAGTATGTCGGGCGGTGAATCGGTGTTTCGTCGGATTTGTGCGCTAAAAGTTTTTTCGATGTGTAGTTCCTGCTCAGTGCGGGCAAGCTGAACCGCACGCAAATGGGAAGAACCAATATCTATGCCAATGCACCGCTTAATCATTGCCTTTTTTGGCCTTTGCCACGTAAAAAGCCACCGTCATCGTAGCTCTTTGTAGAAAACTACCTCAACACTTTTGGTTTCTGGATTTCTTCTAAGTATTGCATCTATTGTACAACCGACGTGGCCAACATTTCCCCGTGACTCGATACGATAGTATTGATCTTCCGGGCTGACAGTGACAGTATTTTTAATCGAGTAATAGATACTATCGGTCATGCCGGGGACGTCACGCAGTTCCGTGATGCTCTCGAATGGCTTGATTTTCCGCCGCTCAACGATCATCTGTGACAGAGCCGTATCCATCTTTTCAGATAAACTCTCAATTACCAGCTTTGGCGCAAAATTAATGTTAATTTTTCCATCTCCCTTTACCGTAAGATAGGCACGCAGACGGTCGAAGCTCTCGGTTGTGACATCTTTTATTAGCAGCATCTCGTCAATAACTTCAAGAGGCCTGTTCTTGCACTTATACGGGGGCTCGAGCTTGCTGTAGTAGTCCGACTCCGCCCCTAAATTCTGGCGCTTAACAAAGTCCAAACAGGTGACTTGTTCATCGTCGTCAGTCCAATCAATAATCGCAGGCGCCAGGCCGTAGCCAATATAGGAATCGCCTAGCTGCTCTCGATTGAGTAGGTCTATAAGCCGAAGTAGCTGGTCTATTCTGGTCCGATTCAGGTTGCCGTTTTCATCATAAAGTCGGTTCACATTAAATTTGCTGCTCTCTTCGGTGACAGTTATCAAACACTGGCCATCGTCAACAGTGACGCTATTTTGCTCTGAAAGCAGGTCGTGCAACGTTTTATTTGTGTGGATATCAGAGATATCCTTGATAGCTGCAATCGCGATATTGAGCCCTGCTCTTGCACAATTCAGAGCCTGCTCGGACCTTCGCAAATGGTCGACGGCCTGCAGGTTGGCTCGGCATCTAAAGTTAAAGCCAAGCAGCAAAACCTCCAGCAGAATAATCGTACACAGTACAACAATAAGCACAAAACCGCTTTGCTGTAGTTTTGTTGGTCTCAGTCTCATAGCTTATCGACAGTTACTAATGTGTCGGATGCCGTCTTTTTGTCTCGACCCGTCTGACAAGGTATATTAGCGAGCGTTATGTAGCGGCATCTGCGGTAGTTTTTGTCTTGACAGATAATATCAATCTTTACTGCGTATGGTGGTCTCCGCCGGTCCTTAAAATCCCATTTATCGAGCCATTTTTGCCCGTCGAAAAATGTCAGTTCGAGGTTTTCCACGCCGCTTACAACCTGCTGCCAATTCCTACTTCCGGTCATGCTATCAGGCGTCCGAACAAATCTTTGCTGGCTTAAAAAAAGCACCCCCTTGTTTTTGTCAAATCTGTATGCGACCTCAAACAGTCCATGTTCCGACTGCGGTTCTGCGAAAAGCCCTGCCGTGGTCACTAAATGCAAGACTTCGCCATTTATGCCCTCTGCATTACCGCTAAAATAATTCGGCATTTCCTCAGATAGCACTTTTTTCGCTTCGGAGGCAGATTTCGTGGGATACGACAACTCGCCGCGCATCCCCAAGGGCTTTTGGGTGTCCTCTACAACATAAAAAGACTGCGGGACATATGCGCAGCGTATTTGTCGAGTTATCTGTGCCAGCGCTGCCTGAGTGTCCTGAGATACAGCTATCGCGGCCTCATATGCCTCAGTTGATCTTGCGGTGGCAATATAGCTGCCGTATAACATCGAGACAATGGCCGCGATTATCGTCACAGCTACAAGAATCTCCAGCAGTGTAAACCCGCCATACGTCTGGCGGGTAAAACCAGCTTTGGCTAACTTATGGTTCATGGTAAGTTTTGTCCGCGACGTAGGTTGACATCTGTAAGTGATTCCGGCCGATTGACTGTTTCCAGGTAACATCGACCGATATTTTTCGCAGTCCTTCAACGTGTAGTTTGTCCAACCTGCTGCGACAGTGCGACAGCACGGCGAGTCCGGGCAAATGCGCCTCTGCAACTTCCACCTGCCAATCGAACAGTACTCCATTGTTGTCCGCAGTGCCTGAATCAGTTCCTTTCTTTGGATAGCCAGCGGCCAGAGCCTGGCTGATTTTTTCCTCTGCCAAAAAGACGGCCTGAGAGGTTATCTGCGCTTTATCAGCTATCTTAATGCTGAGTAGGCAGAACCTGAGCAATGCCAGCAGAGCAATTGAAACGACTGCAAGGGCAATAAGCACCTCTATGAAAGTAAAGCCACTGGCCGGTGTCGCCCTCGGCAGTCGGCAATTGGCAATCGGCAATCGAAAATCGTCAATCAAGATTCCAACTTTCAATGTCGGCATCGTCTTCTGTGCCGCCATCGTCCCTACTATGGATGCCAGGATAAATATAGATATATCTATTACCCCATGGGTCCACAGGCACCTTATCAAGATAGCCGTCAGGGTTATAGCCTTTTATACCTGGGTCTGAAACGAGGGCTTCAAGACCTTCAGAGGTGGTTGGAAAGCGCCCGGTGTCGGTCTTGAACAAAGCTAACGCAGATTGGATATTCCGTATTTCAATTTTAGCCTTCATTCTGCGAGCTTGCTCGGGTCTGTTCAATATCCTGGGCATAATTATGGTCGCCAAAAGACCCAGGATCACCACCACAATCATAAGCTCAATTAAAGTAAACCCGCCGTACGTCTGGCGGGTAAAACCCTTGTATTGCGTATCGCGTCTTCTGTTTTTGAGCATCATTTTGCAAAGCTCCACTAAAGCATCTGATTTATCTGGAATATTGGAAGTAAAATAGCAAGCACGATAAAACCAATGACCGCGCCCATAACCAGAAGTATTGCAGGCTCCAGCAGCGAGGTCAGGGTTTTGGCTGTCATCTCCACCTCGCTATCATACATATCAGCAATATCGATAAGGCCAGCTTCCAGATTTGCGCTGATTTGGCCGGTAGAGACGATATGAAATACGACTGGCGGAAAGAATCCAGCTGTTTTTATGGCGTCCGCTAACGCATCTCCGCTGCTAACTAAATCCTTTATGCGGTCTAAGGTATTGACAATGAAACTATTTTGTGTGACGCCTCTTGCAATTTGCAAGGCGCGGACCATCGGGATACCACTGGCAAGAAGCATTGCCCATGTTCTGGTCAGCCGGGCTATTTCCAATCTGACAAAAAGATTACCAAAAAGTGGCAGCTTTAGCTTAGCACGATCCGCAAACAATTTACCTTCCCTCGTTCTCAAAGCGGCGGCAACTACTAAAAAAACTGCACAGGCTACAATGGCAATCAACACTAAATACGTTTTCATAAAGGCACTGATTGAGATGAGCAGTCTTGTAGGTATCGGCAGAGTCTGATTCATTTCAAGGAATATCTGTGTTATGCTCGGCACCACATAAGATAAAAGAAACACCACAACTGCCACCGCCACAACCACCATCATTAGTGGATAAGCGATAGCGGATTTCACCTTGCTAACAAGCTGCACACGTTTCTCCAACATCTGCGCCAAACGCAGCAGCACCTCTTCTAAGGTTCCACTGGCTTCGCCCGCAGCTACCATATTAACAATAAGAGGCGAAAAAACGTTTGGGTATTTGCCCAGTGCGTCAGCTAACGTGCTTCCTGCATTAACACTGTCACGGACTTGAGCCAGAATCTGGGTGAGAGGATCTTGCTCTGCTCCCAGCCTGATCAGCTTACGCTTGGGGGCACTCTGTAGCTGTTCGACTAATGCCGACAAAGCAGGCACTAGCGGCATACCAGCACGCAAGAGAGTCGCCAGGCCAGACGCGACTCTGCAAATCTCTCTGGTGCCGATTCTTCCAACTATCTCCTTTTTATATGCCTGTTGAACCTCATCGGCATACTCGCCGCTTTTAGCTACCTGACGGCTGGAAACTCGCTTGCCACTTACCAAATCAGATTCAATCGCCGACATGTTTAGCTACCCCAACATCTGTCTGGACATCCCTCGTGACCCTACAAACCTCTTCCAGAGTGGTCTGGCCAGCAAGTGCTTTACGCAGCCCATCCTGCCGCAAGGTGCTCATGCCTTTTCGGATGGCGGCTTCTTTTATAATGTGTGAACCGCACCGTTTTATGATTAGTTCCTTGACGTCATCATCGATAACTAACAGCTCAAATATTCCTGTTCTTCCAAAGTAACCCGTGTTAAGACAATTTTCGCAGCCGAGCCCTTTGTAAAACGGTCCTTGAGCTATGGAGTTTTTTTCACTTTCGCTGAAGAGGGAACTTACTGCCTCTTCCGCTCGGCAGGTGCTCTTGCATTTTGGGCAAATCAGCCGCAAAAGCCTCTGCGCCATGACCGCAATGACCGAAGATGAAATCAGATAAGGCTCAATGCCCATATCGATTAGTCGGGTTACAGCCGATGCCGAATCGTTGGTATGCAAAGTGCTCAGGACCAAATGACCTGTAAGTGAAGCTTGAATAGCGATCTGTGCTGTCTCCAGGTCGCGGATTTCTCCTATCATAATCATATCGGGGTCTTGCCTTAGAATGTGACGCAGGCAGTTAGCAAACGTAAGATTTATCTTTGGCTTTACCTGCATCTGCCCGATGCCGGGCAGTTGATACTCGATTGGGTCCTCAACGGTGAGGATGTTTCGTTCCTCACAATTAAGCTCATTCATAGCTGCATAAAGTGTAGTTGTCTTGCCGCTGCCCGTAGGGCCGGTAAGCAAAATTATGCCGTGCGGAACTCTGATCAAATTTCTGAAGCGCTCAAGTACTTCTGGCCCAAATCCGATCTGACCTAGGCCCAATTCGCCGCTGCCTTTATCCAGCAATCTGAGCACTGCTCGTTCGCCGCCCAGCGTTGGAATGACTGAGACTCGAACGTCGACCAAATCCTGGCCTATCTTAATCCGGCTCTGGCCATCCTGCGGCAGCCGTCGCTCAGCGATATCAAGGTTTGCCATAATCTTCAATCTCGACAGCAGTGCTCTGGTCTGTTGCCTGGTCAAGGTCAAAACGTTGTGCAAGACCCCATCAATCCGAAAACGGACTCGGGCTTGGTTTTCGTACGGTTCAATATGAATATCGCTGGCCCGACTATGTACGGCCTGGAAGAAGATTTTATTGACCAGTTTTATGACCGGTGCCTTGTTAGCTATGCTGAGCAGGTCTTCAGCTTGAGTCTGAGCGCTCGCTCCTCCGATGTCACTATCGGTGCTCGGCAATTCCTGTGCACCGGCATTTTCATTGTCACTATCCATACTCGTGGTTTGATAATAGCAGCAGCTTACCGCTCGTTCTATTTCAGAGGCGGGGCAGATAACTTTCCTGCACGGCTGGGCCAGTACGCTCAGGATCGCGTCGTACGCTTCAATATTGAGCGGGTCTGCCAGCGCAATCGCTATTTCGCCATCATTCAATCTAATAGGGATAGCACACTGCTTTTTAATAAACTCAAGCGGCAGTTCTCTGACCAGTTCGGGATCTAACTGCTCCGGCAGTATAGTTTCTAAATACTGATTGTCCACTTGTCTATCCAATCTTGCACCTATCAACCAGCCACCGCGTGACTTGCAAGGGCGCGCTCTATTGTTAGGGCTTGTCTTGCTCTTGCTTAAGACCTTTCAGCGCTTCTTTCATTTCGTTTTTCTTCTGGGCAGTTATCTTAGCCAATTCATCCTGGTCTCCTACAATGTGCGGGGTTATAAACATAAGTAGATTTGTCTTTTGCTGCTGTGCTCTGCGCAGCTTAAACAATTCACCAACCAGAGGAACATCACCAACCAGAGGGATCTTGCTCTGGACAATGATTTCTTCGTCCCGAATAAGCCCGCCGATAACAACAGTAGAGCCGCTATTCATAGTGACGTTGGTATCAGCCTGTCGTTTAGTTGTTCTTTGTGTTTCGATAGAGCCAGTATCAACAAACTTGGTGAATTCACTGGTAATTTCAAGCCGTATAAGGCCACTTTGACTAATATGTGGTGTTATTTCCAATATAATTCCGACATCTCTGTACTCGAACGTTCTTATTGCTGTAGCAGCAAGCGTCGCAGCCTCCTCAGTGATTCTCGATTGCAAAATAAATGGGATGTTCTCAGCCACGACTATTCTGGCTTTGTTATGATTCGAGGTTAGAATGTTGGGTCTGGAAAGTATATTAACGCCGGACTTTTTCTCTAAGGCGTGCAAAATTCCTGCAATGCCTATGCCTGAGGCGGTTTCTTTCCATGCCCCAACGCTCAATCCCTCCCAATCTCCGCTAAGAAAATCCACTCGTGGCCCGAAATTTGTAGCTCCAAAAAATCGAACACTATCTGTCACCGCTTCATCAAGCGTGGCCCAGTCGATGCCGATTTCCTTTAAGGCATCTTCACTGACCTCCACAATGAGCATCTCAACTGATACCTGCTCACGCACGATATCCAGCTTTTCTATAATCTGGGCGATGAGTTCGTAGTCCTGCGCGGAAGCGGTGATTATAAGTGCGTTGGTGCCTTCATCTGCGCTAACTTGCACTTCCTGCGGGCCTTCCAGCGCTCCTGTAATTTTCAAATTTGCCAGGGCCGCGGTTAGCGATCCAGCAGCATCCTTGGCCTGGGCGTTCCTTAGATACACCACATGGATATTAGTTGCTCTGCTGGGCCGCTCAACATCAAGATTACTAACTAATCTCTCGATTGTCAGGGTGTCCTGCTGATTGGCAACAACTATGAGAGAATTTGTTCTTACATCGGGCAGGATTTTTATACCGCCTTCAGTTTGCGGCGTAACGCGAGTACGGGCAGTCTGCGCAGAAGCAGTCCGACTTTTTTCCATGATGCGAGCTACTTGGTCGCTGAGCACCTTCGCAGAGGCATACTTTAGTGGAATTACTTTAACTTTTTCTTCTACATCCAGATTTTGAATGACTTTGGCAATGTGATGTATATTCGAAGAGGTATCCGTAATCAGAATTGAATTCGTTTTTGGGTATGTCGCCATGTACGAATCTTTAGCCAGGAGCGGCCGAATAATTTCGCTAACCTCGGTCACATCGGCGTAATTCAAGGGAATAATCTGGGTGACAACAGAATCATTTTGGGAAATCTCTGAAGGGTCATTACCGATACGCACCTGTAGGTTACGGCTGGTAGCCTCCGCCCTTGGAACTATTTTAACAACATCTCCGGCTGGCACAGCCGCGTACCCATTGACTTCCAGGATCGATTCCAAAAATCCATAAACATCGCCAAGACGTATCATAGTAGGGGACATCACAGTAACTGTTCTGCGGACACTCTCATCCACGATGAAGTTAATCCCCGTAATATCGCCAATTGTCTTTATAACGACACGTATATCAACCTGGTCGAAGTTTACAGATATGAGCTCGTCCGCCATATCCGGGTTACTCAGTTTAGGAACAACGACCGTAGTTTCAGAAGGTAACTGTTTTGCTGTGTTGATGATACTGTCACTTGTAGCAGGATTTTCACGCTCAGAATGAACCGGTGTTTTTGCAGGTATTGCCATAGCATTTTCCCGGCCTTTGCTCACTTCAGACTCATATGGCAAAGCTCTGTCATCGCTTGCTGTCGTATTCGACGTTGGAAGAGTCGTTGCAGCTTCAATTTTATCCGAGCCCCCGTAAGAGTGATTGACCGGCTGTGACTTTGCTTGATTTGCTTCTGTGAAAGCGAGGCCTTCGATACCAAGAAAGTCAGGCAATATGTTCCGGTCGTGCTTCTGGGGGGCTACAGTTGCAATTTGTGACTTAGGTTGGCAGCCTGCAAAACTCGCGAAAAGTAAGCAAACAAGACATAAAAGGCCTTCCAACAGCTTTTGCAGGTTCTTCCAAGCTTTATCTGCATCAATTAATGACATTTGTTTCCCTGCCTACTTAAGTCCTCAAAATTCTCGTCAGTTCACCGCAAATTAAAGGAAAGCTCTTCCATTTTACCTTGGCGTAGCAGCTCCATACTCAGCGTCGGCTGTGTCCTTGCCTTTTGGAGAATCTGGTAAGCTTTCCGCTTGTCGGTTAAGTGATGTCCATTAACTTGACGGATAATGTCACCGTTTTTTAAGCCGATGTCTTTGACGAATGGCATATTTTCTAAGCCAGTCACTCTAAGCCCCTCTGTTTGACCGTTAACAGCGTGAGGCTCAATAATCGCTTTGTCGAATATATTTTCGAGATGTCCAAGTGTCATGGGAATCTTCGAGGCAGACTCACCGATGGGCAAAATAGGCTGCGCGGGCTTGCCCAGTTCACTTGATTTAGCCAAAGTTGCCTCGGTGCGGCTTTCCGTATGGTCGCTGCCTACCTGGAGTCTTAAGATCTTGCTCTGCCCGTTATGGACTAAAATGACAGCGTCTTTTTGTATGCTCTTAATGCTGGCGCCTCCAACAGTCCCGCCTATCTTGCAGAGCTGGGGCATTTTGCTTTTGACATCTCTTATGATCGCTCTGGAAAATAGGGGACTTCCAGCGATTGTACCAATTAACACTAAGCCCAGTTCCTCCTCGGCTGGCTGGATTGAGCCAGCAACATTTTCGTCCCATAAGATCTTGCTCATCGCCTGCGATGAATCTGTACTGCCAAATATATTCCGCCTGATGATAGCTGAGTAGTTTTTGATAGAAATATCTGCCGGTCCTTTGGCCTGCACTGCACCTGTATCCTGGGTGCCAACCGCTGAGATTGGCACAAGAACTGATGCCGTCTGGCGCAATACTATTGCTGTTTTGACAACCACAAACCCAAGCATTATAACAAGTGCTAATTTACTTATAAGTAAGACCTTACGAATATACAATTTATTAGCTCCCATCTCTTCGGCGCACCCTCTCGCCTTCAAGATTTATCGTCTTGTTAGCCCCTCTGCTTAACCCAGATCCTCCTATTTACGCTTAGCAAAGGTCCGTGGAGAATCCGGTCTTTAAAAGACCTATATTATGGCGCTATGAAAGTAGCCGTACGTCGCTGCACAGAAACTATCTTGGTTGCAGCTTCAAGTGAACCTATCCTCCTCGCGTAGCTAAATTTAGCATACACGTTTAAGAAAATTGTTAGGCTAAAACTCCTATAAAATGGCGATCTTTTGCTGAAATGCAGATGTATTGAATACGCCCGAAAATCGGGCTCTTAGCTACTTACCAAAAGGCTAAAGATGAGCAAGTACCAGGTGTTAGCCAGCCCGTGAAACAAAATTGGCGCTAGAAGCGACCTGGTTTGGAGAAATAACCAGCCGAGAATCAGACCAGGCAAAAAGGTCAGGACCGATATTACCTGGCCGTGAACTATGGCGTGAGCAATCGCGAAACAGGCGGCGGATAGCATTATGCTCATAATATTCCAGAGCCTGGACTGACTGCTGTTTGGTGCGCCAGTTAACTGCAGTATATTAGCTTGCACATAACCTCTAAAAAATATTTCTTCAGCTACCGCCACGTATAGAAACTGATAAAGTAACCATGCAGTCCAGCCTTGGCCCCAGGGCCGCGCAGGGCGCAGAGGCAATTCTAATCCGCAGAGCTTCAGCAACCACAGACTGGCAAACAAAGCTGGAAAAACAATGATGCACACCCAGGCAATTAGTA
>Ga0315312_1002514_pt1 | contig 12668 bp, 12 predicted proteins | sample TDP7_MG_FD_203629 | JGI IMG/M metagenome (GOLD analysis project Ga0315312, IMG submission 203629) | Freshwater sediment microbial communities from Lake Towuti, South Sulawesi, Indonesia - TDP7 | ecosystem: Environmental > Aquatic > Freshwater > Lake > Sediment | place: Indonesia: South Sulawesi... | reverse complement strand
CTTTGTATTGGCTTCTGTGGGCCTCGTCGGCGATTATGATGATGTTTTTTCTGTCGGTTAGAAATGGGTATTCTTCGGCTTTCTTTTTTCCGAATTTTTGAATCGTGGCAAAGATTATCCCGCCAGCGGTGGTTTTGACTGTTTGCTGCAGATCCTTGATGCTTGTTGCTTGTTTTACGATTGGTAATGATGCGAAGACTCCATACAGTTGCTCGTCTAGATTGTTTCTGTCTGTTATGAAAAGTAGGAGCGGGTTTTCTAATTCTTTCACTTTTAGTACTTTTCTGGCGTAGAACATCATTGTGAGGGATTTTCCTGTGCCTTGTGTATGCCACACAACGCCGATTCTTCTATCCTCAGGTGTTTTTCCTTCTAGTACTGCTTTTTTGGTCGCTTGAACGGCTTTTCTTGCGGCGTAGAATTGATTGAACATTGCAATTTTGTATGTGACGCTTTCGCCAACGGTTTCGTAGAGTATGAAGTCTTGTAGATATTCCATTAGGTGCTCTTTTCTGAATAGTCCTTTTAGCAGGACTTCTAGCGAAGTCATATGTTGGCCTGTTGGTTTGTAAATGTAGTGGTAATGTTTTTCCTGAGTTTCCCTTGCTTCTAAATCATCGTCATCGAACATTCCTTCCCACATAAAGAATTTATCCCAGTCGCTTGTTTTAGCTCCGTGCTTTGTTTCTAGGCCGTCGCTTACTACTAGAATTTGTGGGTAAACATAGAACTGTGGGATGTCGTTCATTTTGGTTTTATGGTCGTAGTAGGCGTCTTTTGCGATTTCGTCTGCGTTGAAATTCTTGAACTCGAAGGCAGCTATCGGCAGGCCGTTTATGAAGATTACTAAGTCGGGTCTTCTATGCATTTCATTTTGGTATTGATATTCCACGGTGAATTGGTTTGCTGCTAGAAATTCGTTGTTCGTTGGGTTTTCAAAGTCTATGAGTCTTACGATTTTTGTTCTTTCTTCTTGTTTTTCCTTTGTGGTTATTTTTATTCCGTTTACTAGCATCTCGTGGAAGATTTTGCTCTTCATGAGAAAGTCTGGGTGCTCTATGTCGGTGACTTTTTTGTAGACTCCTTGCAGTTGTGTTTGAGTAAGCCATGGATTCAATTTTTTAATTGCTTCTATGAATCTCTTCTTTAGGATAGCATGTCGGTAAGAGTCTCTTTCTTCGTTTTCTGGAGAAAGTTCGTAACCGCTAACATATCGGTAGTCAAGTTCTTTTAGCCAGTTTATTGCCGCCTGTTCCACCATGTAATCTTCTGTGAGCTCAGCCATGTTAGATTTCCTCCACCCTTAACTTTCCAAAAACAAGTAAAGGCAAAAGGGCATCTTTTGCTCTCTTTAATGTCATGATTTGCTTCTGATTGAGGATTATTCTCTGGAATAATGGCTCTATTAGAAAGTGGAATTCTTGAATGACATGAAAGGGTGGAATGGGAATTCTAAACATTTCCAGAGCTTCTTTTTCTACTCTTTGCCTTCCACTGGTCCCACTCATACTATTGATCGCGTGTTCTCTGAATTCTTCGCTTCTTGCAAGCAGATATACAAATTCTATCAAACGATTTTGCTTTGCTCTCATCACGATAAATTCCGTAGTTCCAAAACCTACTTGGTTTTTATCTATAAACCAAACAAAAGGTGTTTTTCCGTTTTCTAAGCAGGGAGTTATTCTTGCTAATAAGGTGTCTCCTCCATAAAACCTTACACCTGAGCCGGCGTATTCTTTAAAATCATATTTACAAACCATTGAATTAATAGGAACGTTTTTCATTTCTACGAAAGGATGGATTTGTCCTTCCTTTAAATTCGCCTTTGGATTGAACTCAATTATTCTTGTCACATAATCGACTTCCCACCCTTTCGGAATCTTGCCGATTTCGCTATCGATGAACTCATCATCCTTAAAAGGCTCAAAGTCAATAAACCAACTTTTGAAAATAGCCATCGCAGTTTTTTCTAAAATCTCATTTTGTTTTTTCTTGTTTTCTACAAGATCATCAAACCAAGACAGAATCGAACCAATGCGAGATTGTTCAGAGGAAGATGGATATGGAACCCGTAGGTTCTTAAGAGCCGATGATTGAACCCTCTGTCTCCCGCTAGTGCCACTCATCGAATTTTCTAGAAGGTCTCTCAAGATCGGATGTTTCAGCAAATAAAAAATGAATTTTAAATCATGACCATTTGTGGGATTTATTGAGAAAACCTCCGTTGTTGCAAACCATCTATTACTTGTGACGTTAGGTACAATGCACATCTTACCATGTTCAAATGAAGGGGTTATTTTTGCCATGAGAACTGAGTTTGGGAGAACTTCCCTTCCGCTTCTTATATTCTCTAGATTAGTGGCCTCAAATGAAGGAATGTAACTGTCAGTAGCTATGCCTTCCATCGCGATGAATCCAACTTCAATGGAACCTGATATGGGTTTTACTGATTTATCTACCTCCGCTATCGTTTCTAACTCCTTATACTCCCAATCCCTCGGCACATTGCCTATCTCTATCTTTTGCTCGAAGTCGGTTTCCCATTTAAACTTAAGCATCTCTTACACCTAAAATCCCAGAGCCTTAAACACTTTCTTAACCTCGTCTGTAAGTTTTGCCTCCTCACTCAGCAATTTTGATAGCTCCTCGTAGTGAGCCTTCATTTTTTCCTCAAACGGTGTCTCGTCTTCGTCTTCCTTGACCCCAACATATCTTCCCGGAGTCAGAACATAGCCGTTTCTTGCTATCTCTTCTAGCGTTGCAACCTTAGCGAAACTAACCTCATTGATTTTGTCATCTGGTTCTCCCCTCTCAAACATCCTGAACTTTTCAATAATCTTTGCTATGTGGTTCTCTGTGAAAACAACCTGTCTTCTTGATATTGGCTTAAACATCTTTTTTGCATAGACAAACAAAACCTTACACTTCATATGTTCTGGCTTAGTTTTTCTCAAAAACCACAGAGAAACTGGCAGACTCACATTATAAAATAGTTTTGAAGGACAAGCTATAAGGCCATAAACAAAATCATCCTGTATGATTTTCCTCCTTATGTCGCCTTCTACGCCTCCGCCAGATAGAGCCCCCATGGCCATTACGTAGCCAGCTTTGCCGTCAGGAGCTAAGTGATAGATATAATGTTGAATCCAAGCAAAATTTGCGTTGTTATCAGGCGGTATCCCATATTTGAATCTAGGGTCATCATAAGTAACTCTATCAGCTCCCCACCCGCTATCATTGAAAGGAGGATTAGAAACCACACACTCGGCCTTTAAATCAAAGAATTTGTCATCATGATAAGAATCTCCAAGCCTCAGATCTCCTTCAGCACCTCTCAAAGCAAGATTCATCTTACATATCTTCCAGGGCATCGGCTTCGAATCTTGCCCATAAATCGTAAGCGTATTCTTGTCTAAACCCTCCCTCTCAATCTTCTCTAAAGCCGAAACAAAGAAACCACCGCTGCCACACGCCGGGTCAAATATCCTTCCACCACTCACGTCTAAAACCTCAGTTATCAACTTCGTCAAAGACCTGGGAGTGTAAAACTCGCCTCCTTTCTTTCCTTCAGCCTCTGCAAACTTACCTAAGAAATACTCGTATATTCGCCCGAAGATGTCCTTGGCTTTGTGGCCTAGTTCAAATTGGATTGAGGAGAAAAGATTTATGAGATATGCAAGGTCCAGTGCATCAAGATTTATGCTCAAGTAGATTTTGGGTATGGCATCCTTCAATTGCTTTGGGTACTCTTCTTCTAGGATTTCAACCGCTTTATCAAGAATCTCCCCAATATTTGGCTGGGTCGCATTCTTGACTAGATAATCCCATCTTGCCTTTTCTGGCACATACAAAACACCTTGTTTAAGATAGCGGTCTTTATCCTCTAAAGCCTGCTTACGAAACTCCTCATAAGATATGTACTCCTCACTGTTAGGGTCCGAAAACGCTTTTTCAAGCTCCTTCCTACGTTCATCAAAAGCAAACGACAAATACCTCAAGAAGATTAACCCAAGAACAACATACTTGTACTCATGAACCTCAACCTTCTTCCTTAACTTGTCAGCTGCTTTCCAAAGCTTATCCTCAAAATCAATATCTTTCCCTTCGACGAGCCTTTCCTGAACGAACATAAAGTCACCTACAACAGCTGAATTTTCATTAACCTTTAACGATTTCGAGGCTTATGTTTTTTGCGCATCATAAGAACCCATATAGCTGAATGGGGGACTCAAAAAGCGTTTAAACCAAAACGACCAAAAAAGAAAATAGGAATCAACTATGGCTAAATGCCCTAATTGTAAGAAAGAGGTCGCCAAGCCCAAGAAATCATGGACTTACGGGATATTCAAGGTGCAGGCTTATTCATGCGATAACTGCGGTACAGACTTCAGAGAATACACCCAAAAAGGCAAGCACATTTTTACTTTAAGACTCAAGAAAGGCAAAGGCTTCGTCAAAGCTTAACAAATCAAGAACCCCTCATTCTTTTTCTTTGTAGATCTTATGAAAGACGTGGTTTGATAGTTTCTTTGGCTGGCTAGTCCGAGAGCTACATGGTCTTCGCGACTGGTTTGTAGATTGGACTTGACCTGAGCTGCTAAGCAACTGGGCCGTTTTGCGCCCGTATGAGAGATTGCAGCCTGAAGCCAGCAGGAGAGTGAAAATGGAATGAGGTATGTTGGGTTAGACGTGGGCAAAGCCAGGTGCAGGGCTGCGCTCATGAACCAGAAAGGCGACATAGAAGGCGAATTCTTCTTTGAAAACAACAGTAGAGGGATATCAAATCTGGTGTCTGCGCTCACAAGTGAAGACAAGGTTGTGATGGAGTCAACGGGTAACTTGTGGCTAAACATATACGACGCTTTGGAACATAGGAACATCAGCGTGGTGCTGGCGAATCCGTTGAAGACTAGGGCCATTGCTTCGGCGAAGGTGAAAACCGACAAGGTTGACGCGAGGATTCTTGCGCATCTACTGCGATCGGATCTTGTGGCTGAAAGTTATGTTCCACCGGGGAACGTGAGGGAGATGCGTGCTTTGGTGAGGCATAGGCTTTCGCTTGTGAAGATGCGGACTATGGTCAAGAACAAGGCGCATGCAATCAGTGACTGGTATGGCTATCGGTGCGAGTACTCTGACATGTTTGGCAAGGCGGGAATGGAGTGGCTGAGAACGCTTGAGTTTGGGGAGCTTGACCGGCTGATGCTTGAGAATCACCTTTCGCTTATTGAGTCGATAAATGCACAGATACGGAGGGTTGACGAGGCTATTAGGAAGAAGGCTTCTCAGGACGAGGACGTTCGCCTTCTTCTGAGCCTGACTGGCATTGACGTGTACACTGCGTTGCTGTTGCGGTCGGAAGTGGGTCCTATAGCGAGGTTTCCTGACTATAGGAAGCTTGTTTCTTGGGCTGGTTTGGCTCCGTCGGTGCATCAGTCGGGCAATGTGGAGTATTATGGTGCGATTACTAAGCGGGGTTCGAGCATGTTGAGGTGGGCGATGGTTGAGGCGGCTAGGACAGCGGTGCAGCATGATGAGAGGCTGGGGGCATTCTATGAGCGTGTTAGGGCGAGGAGGGGTGATCAGAAGGCAGCGGTTGCTGTTGCGTGTAAGATGTTGAAGATCGTGTGGTTCATGCTTACTAGGCGTGAGACCTATGGTAATGCCAACGGGAGACTTTATGGGGAAAAGCTAAAGAAGATTGGCGTCTAATAGGTGGTGCTTGCTTCAGGGGAAGAATTGGTCGCTGGCTGAAGAGCACGCGTCTTTCATGAGAGTAGCTTAGTCCTGCTGTTGCGCCTGTTGTTACGGCGAACCATACGATTGTTGCCGTTATGTTTCCCTGGCAACTATGTAGTCTATATCTACTCTAATCTGCACAGAAAAAGACATTGCTGCTACCTTGGCAGGATATCATTAAGATGTGTTATTTCTCGAATATTTATGCCTCTTTTCTTCATATCGTTAACTAGCTCTCTATAGACTGTGTGCAACCTGCCTGGATTGTAATAGAAGCAGACGAGGTCGTAGTTCTTCAGAACCTCATAGGCCTCGGTGAACAATCCCTCTTTCTCGGCGGGGCTCAATGTGTTCGGGTCTTTCTCATACCATTCTATATTGTCTTTAGGGAACACGAAAGCGTGCTTGTCTGAAAATATCGCCCACTCCATCCCAGTCTCGATGCACCTTCGCATGAACCTCTGGGTCGGAGTCGCCAAGTAGAGTTCCAAGGGCGAAACCCTCCTCCCGGTGTCTCTCAGCGAATCATCCTTCTTGGCGCAGCAGTGAGTGAAGTAAAGGACTTTCAATTCACATTCAGCCCTGGTTTCATAATATAGCACTTCTATTTGCCTTGGTGTTCTCGGTTCCATTGCGTTATCTTTTCGCGGTATTTTTCGCCAGTTATCCCTTTTCGCTTTAGCTCCTCCACAAATTTTGCGAATTCGGCTTGCCTTTCCTTAATCGCGGTTTCTTCGGAGCTTGGAACGTGTTCGCGATGGCTGGGAATGTACCTGTTTTGGAATTTGGTGTCCATTCCTAGCTGTGCAGGGTCAATATCCAAAAATCTTCTTAGACAAACGCTTTCAAAAAGGCATTTGCTGTGGTTGGGATGTTGTGGGAAGCAATGGCCTCCATTGATTGCACGCCTACCCGTGCTCCACAATGGTTCATCCAAAAGCCATGGTTTATCAGGGGAGACTTGCTTTACAAAGGATTGGATTTTCAGATCGGCTGGGCTGTCCTCACCGAAATACTTGTCAATATTTGGATCGATGATGCCGAGTCGGCAAACCACCCTGTAAACAAGGGCATCGACTGGAATCTTATAGGTCGTCATGTCGATTCTTAAGTTGGGCACAAGCTCATGAAGCCACCGCACTGCAAGCCTAGAAGTTTTGACCCCAAGGTAAGGCACCTTGAGTTCGCGCAGCATAAGATCGAGCAATTCTGCGGCATCCCATTTCCGCTCAGCAACAATCCGCCTTGCAAGCTCATGTAGCCCTGGCAACGAAGAACAGAACAAATCTGTCCATTTCTCTGCGGTCATATTTTCCCTTGGAATCAACAAAGGCGATTCTACTCTGTTGACCAGCCTCTTTAACGCTCCTCGATTAACAACTGCTACTGTGTTTTCTAAGGCCTTCTCGGCTGTTGTTCTCTGGTCAAAACGTGCATCGATAAGAATTGCCAAAACTCTTTCAAAATCATCAGCAAAGAATCCTTCAGAGTCTCTCTGCCTAAACCATATCATGAATGGGTCTGGTGCCCGATTCTCAGTGTAGGCAGTGATTATGTTTTTAAACTTCAGCATCCACTGTTCTTGGGAATTCTGATCCTGCTCCATAATCAGTCAAGCACACCTTTTGCAGAATAAACCTTCCAAGCAATAGACTGTGAGTTTCCCTTTTTCTGGGCATTTTGCTCCCAAGTCGCATTTTGGGCAAAGCTGGGAAACATCTTTCACGTCTAAGGTGCCCATTTGCTCGTGCAGGGCATAGAGTAGCTTAAGGTACTTGCCCTCGGCAATTCTGGGCACCTCATACCGTCTATCCAGCTCGTACCACTCATACAGTCGCCTATCACCCTTAGAAGAGTTGCAACTCTTGCAAACCCACACCGCATTGTCGGGCGAGTCAGATCCACCCCTAGACCTTGGCAAAATGTGGTCCAGCGTCAAGTCCATCCTGCCACCACAATAGATGCACTCCTCTGCTTTCTCACGCTCCTTCACGTACTCTCTAATCGAGGTCGACCACGAAATCTCCCCCGAAGCAAGCTTCTTGAACCTATCCATAACGAAGCCATACTGTCTCTTCCCAGCGCCAGCAGACTCCGAGATAATCTTCGCATACTGCCAATAAATTAGGTCACGAACCGACTTGACTGCTGGTGGTGGCAAGCAATTTCCTCCAATTTCCTCATTCCAAAAAGACCTTTAAATCCTCCATTAAGCCTTCCAGCTGCTCCACATCTCCTAATCTATTGGCGAGTTCATCGATATTCCACCTACGGCTTTCGAGAAAATTAGTCAACGCCCGCGGCGCAAGTCTTCTGCTGTAGTTTCTCGGCAATAATCCCCTGCATGACTGCAAATACCAAACCGCAGCCTGCGCCTGCTTTGCCGTTATGGGCTGCCTTAAATGCCCTGAAACCTCGTGAGCAACCTCGCTCATCCTCCTGCATGCAAGAGCAAAGATTTGCCAATCCTCCGCTTCATCTCTGGACCATCCGAAGCCAGGATAACCGCATTCGGCTAAAAACCTCCTGATATGTGAATTTGGAGGGACGAGGTCATAAGCTATCCCGCAATCGTACATCCAAATTACAGCTTTGATGTACCCAACATTGTGGATTTCGCGAGTGGCATAATCAACTAACTCTTTTGTCTGGCGGCTGTCATTTTGAATCCTTCTAATTAGCTCAACCCCGATACCATGCCCCTCAAAGAAAGACAAAGCCGTGTCTAGCGTCCTACTCAAGTTAAGATTTTGAGCGTCTTGGGCAACAGTGTTTAGAATCGCTCTCTTAAAACCCTCTCCCGGCGTACCTGCGATGCTCCCCAGCTCCGTATTAATTCTTTGGAGTATCGTTCTGCTCCAATTAGGGTCAGTTCTAACAGCTCTCGCAGCATTCCTTCTTAGAAGCGGGTCAAGAACTTGCTTCACATAATTCGCTTGCGCACTTCGGATTGTTCTTCCCAGAAAAACTGGATAAAGCAATGCGTCCCAAACATCAGCATCTCGTTGCGGCAATCGATCCCAATCCCAGTTTTCAATTGTAACAGCAACAAGGTGAGGAAGTCCTTCTGGAAGCATTTTAACCAAATATTTGACTCTCTCGATCGCTGTTAATAACCTTGTGGAACAAACCTATTCGGAAACAGGCTCGGCCATTTCATACACTTCCTCTGTTTAAAACAGATTCGCTGACTAAATCATTTAAAGAATGGATGCGCTAAGCGAATAACAGAGAGACAGTTGAGTGAAAGTGATAAAACCGAAACCAAGTAAGTAAGAATAGGTGAAGAAAACGCCTCTATTCATGGTTAAGAAAGAAGTCTTCGAATGGATAAAAACAGGCAAAAAGACGATTGAACTAAGAAAGGGCATAGTCAGAGCCGGGGATCAAGCAGTTTTCCAATGCGGCAGACATATTCTCAGAGGAAAAATAGTCAGAAAAGATGAGGGCGACCTATCAGCACTTCTGCAAAAGTTCAATTTCAAAGAAATCATTCCTTCAGCCAAGAACGTGGAAGAAGCAAAAGCTTACATCAAAAAGCTTTACGGAACGACTGGCGGAATATTCACAGCATACCAATTTACTTTGCTCTAGGTGAGCTCCGTATGAAAAGAATGTTGAGGATGAAATGTAAGTGTGGGCATTGGAACAGGGTTCCAGTAAACAAAGTTTTCTTTGAGCCGCCTCCCCCGGAGCCCAAGGTGAAGGTAATGATCCCCGTGTATATGCCCCTTGAAGTAACACGATGTTCAAAATGCGGCAGAGTGATTGCCGAACCAAAAGAGCTGATTAAAATTGTGAAAGGCATGAAATAGCGAAGTATTGCTTTGACTTTGCTTAGAAAGTGTATTAGATTGGACCAGCGTTGCGAAACCCGTAAGCAACTATACGAGCGGGCGACTTTCGTAAAGATGGGATTTGCTGACAGGATGCCCGCTGTTTGGGGCTTTGAGAACGGAGAAGCGCGACTCACCAAATTTATAAGCGTTTAGAGAACATTCTGATATCGAGGCTGTGTTTCTTGGCGAGTTTGTTTCACTCATACCCACCAGAAAAGAAGAAAGAGGTTATAGAGCGGCTTTATAAATTTCAAGACGGAAAATGCTTCCTCTGCGATGAACCTCTCGATCTCGGCAACCTTGGAAATATACATTTGGATCATAAGATTTCTCTTGCCGAAAAAGGACCAGACGACGAGTCGAACTGGGTTCTTCTTTGCAAAACTTGCAATTTGAAGAAGGGTGACAAGCCCCTGCAATTGATTAAAGGCATATTGAATTTTGAAAGAGACAAGAAGAAATACGGCGAGAACTTCACGCTCGGAAAAGTGTTAGAGCTTGTCAGAGGCACAGATGGGAAAAACCTCTTAATGAGAAACCTCGGAGAAAACAAAATTGAACTTCTATTCCAAGACGAAAAGGGGCTCCAAGTTCAACAGCAACTACCGGTATACGAGGACGTAGGTGCTATCGGCTTCAAATCCGTCTTTACGGAGCTGCCTGTGGATTACCTTTTTCACGATCGCGATCTTAACCCGAGGGCGATTTCGGAGAAGAACGTAAATCTGATCGAAGAGTTTTACTACAAAAATCCGCAACTTCATGTTTGTTTGGGCAGAATTGAAAAGGTGGAAGAACTCCAAAACTACATAAAAGTGAAAGCACTGGTTTTCGACGGACAACACAAGGCTGCGGCGCATCTCTACAATGGAAGGAAAAAGCTTCCAATTCGGCTTTTCACAGAATATGACTACGAAAAGTTAAAGGAAGTGAACTTCAGAGCGCACACCGATCTAGTTCAGATGGAGTTCTTCAGGTCTATAACTGCGGAAGTGGGCTCCGGAATGTTTGCCGATGCTTTCAAAGAGTATCTGAACAAGCATATTAGGGAAACCACTTCAGAAAACGCTTTTCTACAGTCAATCGAGTTGCCTAGAGACCGGAGAGAAATGAGGAAACATTTTCAGCATTGGTTGGAGCATAACATTCTACACCCTGAAAAAACCGATCCAAACAAGCAGAATAAGATGACCCCATTTATAGAGGGGGAGAAAACGCGGGAACGGCAAAAGCCGATAAGCTACGACTCATTTAAGAAAACCTTCATGAGGTTTTTCATTTACAGAGAACCCTCAGATGATCCTATAGCCCCAGGAGGCTCTGATCAGCCGACTGGTTATTTACGCTTCGAGGAGAGAAACAATCTGAACCAGCTGATGAACGTGATGGCAGAGAAGGCTTTGATCAGCAAGTTTGACCTTAGCAAAGGCGCCCACAAGCTTGAGGATCGATTAAGCAAAGGTGAGAAACTACCTGACGACCATGTTAAGGCCTACCGAATATTTCGTCCAAGGGCGTTTGAGATATGGTGCGAGGTTCTAAGTGGCGCAATCACAACCTACTTGAAGATTAAAGAAAGGCTTTCAGAGAAGAACGCGACTGAAGGCAAAATTTTCTGGTGCAGGATCTCCGAAGAAGATTGGCAACAAATTGGGAAAATGGTTGACCGAATTTTCAATCACAAACTTTGGGAGACAAAAGACAAGAACATGATAGAGGCTATAGGAACAACCAAGAAGGACATTGCCCAAAGCTTCATTACTGAAGGCAAGATTGGAGATAAGAAAGTTTACGAACCGCCAATCAATACGAGCTATGTTCTTGCCATCTAGCGTATGACTTCAATAATGAGTTGTAATGAACTGTGATTGACTATGATGCAAAGAAAGGCTATTGTTATAGCTGCCAATCCCAACTCGCCTAGAGTGAGAGATCCCGATATAGGGCGGTTAGAGCCCCATATTAAGCATCAAAAGGAGTATGGCGCTGTTTTTTGGGATGTTTTCATTGCTGGTCTGAGAGACACGCAGTTTAAACATCCCGATATAAAGGTCGGATATTTTTACGAAGTTCCTAAGAGAGCTGTTGAGTATAAGACTGACATTGAGTACATCAAGCGAATAAAAGAAATAATAGACGTTCGGGAAAGACGATTTATTCCCGACTGTCGAAGAGGATACTGGGATGATGTCAAACAAGAACCACTAGTGGCTGTGAAAATTGTTAAGTTTCATCGCTTGTTAAGACCGTATGCCCTTAACGAATTTTATCTCTGGAGCACTGCTAATGCTCTTAGGCGTGTTCAGAATTATGTTATAGTGCGAGATCCAGGTTATACATAAATAAATCTCCAAAGACGCCGCCAGCGACCGCTATCATTTTCTAACTCTCAACTTGTTCGCCCTTGAAAATCTTCTGGAGGAGTTCGAGCGTTTTAATCTTTTTTCTCCTCAAGCATTCTCTCAAACTCATATAGTTCCTTGTTTTTCTCCGCCACCTCGGTTAAGATTTCCTCGCCTTTGCTGGGTTTCGTCCAAACGGCATCCAGCACTTCGCGCACTTCACCTTCATCTTTGGCTACCCTACATATTTTCTGAACAGTAACACTGCTTCCGTGTTCTCGTAGCTTTTCGTTGAAGTCCGCTGCCTTGAGAAGCTGTATGTTCATCCGGGCAGCGTAAGACGCTAAGCTTATCGTGATCTCGTCCTTGAGCCTGACGTTCTCTTTGGGATTGAAGGCGCCAGCGGCGAAGACGCCTACCATTCCCTGCTTAACCTGTCTTCCTTCTGGTGTGTCGACGCCGAACTCTTTGCTCCACCGCAAGACATCGAAGAAGTCGTCTACATCCCGCTTGTTGACTAATCCCCACTTGCATGACAGCACGTAGATTATTGATGGGGCGAAGAGTCCAGGCGTGACCTCCCACACGCGGTCTACCTCAGCGCTCATCCTTCTTCCTCCAACACTCTTAATGAGGTGCAAGGTGATGCGACGTGGGTCCATACTTTTTGTTCGGTGGTTTTGGGTTCTGAAGTGGGCTCCAGTCGTGAACCTGTCGATGAACCACTCGGCTACAGCCTCCCAGTTGT
>Ga0315312_1002513_pt1 | contig 12669 bp, 13 predicted proteins | sample TDP7_MG_FD_203629 | JGI IMG/M metagenome (GOLD analysis project Ga0315312, IMG submission 203629) | Freshwater sediment microbial communities from Lake Towuti, South Sulawesi, Indonesia - TDP7 | ecosystem: Environmental > Aquatic > Freshwater > Lake > Sediment | place: Indonesia: South Sulawesi... | reverse complement strand
GGGTTAACAGTCCTAAGATCTTTGGTGAATACAATCCTCTACGACAGATGTCCAGAACAGAGTTAGAAAAGATGCTTGAGAATCCATCTGATCTTAAGCCGTTCATCATAGAGAAAAAGGACGGAAGCAAAATCGGTTTTATAATCCATTTTCACGTCCTGCACTTAGGACTTGGAACCAAGCAATTGGAAATTGGTTATGCTCTAGTTCCTAGTGAAAGAGGGAAAGGCTACTGCACCGAAGCCGCAAAGATCATCGTAGACTACTTGTTTCTATCAAGAGAAGTGACACGTATTCAAGCCTGCACAGATACAAGAAACCTTGCTTCTCAAAAGGTTCTGGAAAAAGCAGGTTTCAAGAAGGAAGGAACAATGCGTAAATACCTTTTTCTCAGAGGAGAATTGAGAGATTTCTACTTGTATAGCATCCTTCGAGAAGAATGGAAAGGACCAAAAATACTAACAAAAACAACAGCACAAAGTTAGCAACACTTGCCGTTTTGCATGCATGCATATTTATGTATCCACGAAAGAGAAGAAAATGGGGAGGGAATTTTCCTAATGCCAGCTCGATTGCCGAAGTCGAAACACTTTCAGATTGAACAGTTGGCAGATGGTGTTTATGCTGCAGTTGCTTCTGAGCAAGGTTATGCTATTTGCAATGCTGGTATTATCGACATTGGCAACAAAACCATTGTCTTTGATACGTTCATCTCTCCAGACGCGGCTAAAGATCTCCTGAAGGCATCTAAGCAATTAACGTCACACAAGGCTACTTACGTTGTCAACAGCCACTATCATGAGGACCATATTCGCGGTAACCAAGTCTTTCCCACCGATGTCGATATTATCAGCACCATATGGACCCGTGAAGCAATTGCCCGAAATGAACCTGAAGAAATTAGTTGGGAAAGGGAGAATGTTCCCAAAGGAATTGTCGACGCGCAGTTAAAGCTAGATGCTGAAAAAGATCCCAAGCGACGTCGAGAACTTGCTTTCTTGATTGTTTATTACCGGGCGATGAGTGAATCCCATCATCAACTGAAAACACGGCTACCAAACACCACGTTTGAACATAAACTTGTAATACACGGAGCGCAGAGAACAGTTGAGCTTCTCCCTTTTGTTGGGCACACAGGCAGCGACATTGTTCTCTATTTGCCAGAAGAGAAAATTGCGTTTATGAGTGATTTGCTTTTCATCAACATACACCCGTATCTTCCAAGTGGTTCTCCGGCGGACTGGAAACAATCTCTCGGCAAGATCGAAGCGTTAGGAATACAGACTGCAGTTCCTGGTCACGGCCCGGTGGGTCGATCCGCAGATCTCTCTGTGATGACACAATATATTCAGTTGCTCGAAAATATTGCAGCGAACATGGTAAAGTCAGGTAAATCCGTAGAGGAAGTTTATCTTCAACCCATTCCTTCACCATTTGAGACTTGGTGGTCATTCTTTGATAATTTTTTCGTCACCAATCTTGAGTTCCTTTATAAGCGTGCAACGCGAAGAACAGAGAAAAAGTAAGCATGCATGTATGCCCATGTCATTCGTAAGCATGTTGTGGCGGAGTATATGCCTAGGGGATATACGTTGCAAAATCCTTCGTCATATTCTTTTATGGTGAAACAATGTTTTGTTATACTCGAACCGAGACCATACTACCCTACATGACAAAAGACCTCTTATGTACGTAGCATTCAAGATGGAAAAAAAAGGGGAGTGTGCGGGAGATATCTCCACTAGTCTTGTGTTCCGCCAAACTGAGGAATGAGTCGAAGATCATCTCTGGCTAATTGGTCTACTCGATAGCCTCCAATTCGTTCCAACGCTACCAGTCTTGTTACCAGTGTGTTCGGTTCATTGAGAACTATAACTCTTCCTTGGACAGCACCAATTTTTGGATCAACAAAATATGCAGCAAGTTTTTCAATAATGTCACGTTGTGGGTAATAATCCGCGTCAAAGCAACAAATAATCTCTCCTTTTGCATGCTTCAATCCTTCATTCATTACTACCGATTTTCCCTTTCCCCCTTCTCCCTTCATTCGATGAATTACCTTTATTTGTTCATGTTCTCTAGCAAAGTTTTCCACAATTTCGCTTGTTTGATCGGTAGAGGCGTCGTCTATTACAATAATTTCCAGTTTCTCTTTGGGGTACGTTAACTCAATTGTTCTTTGAAGGATTCTTCCGATCACTTTTTCTTCATTATGTGCAGGGATTAGAATCGAAATGGTTGGTTGATAACTTCTATTTGGAGTAAAATGAGGTTGTCCCCCTCGGTAGTATAATGCGGTTAGAGTGAAAATATAGTGTCTAATGAGATATGCTGACATAACTGCGACTAAGAGGACTAAAATGAGGTTTAGTATCCACATCATTTTAGATTCTCAATACTCTTTTTTCTATGCTTTATCATGCCTAAGGATGATAACGCCAATGACCAAATGGGCACAATCCACAGAAAATCAATGACATGGTTCAAAAAGAAATCAATTCCGTTGAAATCAGCTCCTAAGACCAAACTGAAAGACAGCCTGATAATACTAAATAAAACGCCTATAACATTTCCTAATACAAGCCAAACTATCTTACACCATAAGGGACCTCTAAGAGGAAAAGCGAGAAGAAGAAAAATCAGGTTGAAAATTATTAAAGAAATCAGCGTGAACCCGCCTAGAATATGTTGTAGCACAAATATCAAAACGATGACCGCGACAACTCCAATCACCACATGCAAATATTGGGGGTTCTCTTTGTAAGACGTGGAACGATTGCAAAACTGCGAAGGCATATTGGAACATCCTTAAACCGAATCGAAATCCGAATTAACTAGTTACTTTCAATAGATTATTTTAAATTTTCGGCAGAATAAATATTTAATTTGCAAAATTTAAAAAGAATGTGATGCGTCAAATAATCTCTTATGGACGCTCAAAGCACGCATGATTGGTCTATGATCACAATCAATAAACTGATGATCTTAGAAAAGTGGTGAATGAGAAAAAATTCTAACAAGAGACTTTTATCAGCCTGGGATAAATGCTGACTTAGAGTTTATACCCTATCTTTCTAAGAAACTCTTTCCTAGCCTTCTTATCCTTTTCTGTTTCAATTCCCTTACTTTTCATGCCGTCAACAACGCCTAGGATGCCTTTGCCTTGATCTGTCTCTGTTACTATTACTTCGAGAGGGTTGGCTGTCGCTGCGTAGATGTTGCAAACTTCAGGTACTTGTTTAATTTTGTTTAAGACATTGATGGGATAAGCGTTTTTCATGAAGACTATGAATGAGTGCCCACATCCTAGCTTCAATGCATATTGAGCAGCCATGTTTTTCAGCTCTTCGTCATTACCTTCGCATCTTATTAAAGATGGTCCGGAGCTTTCGCAGAAGCCTATGCCAAACTTGATGTTGGGGACAGAGTTCATTAATGCTTCGTACAAGTCTTCGACTGTTTTGATGAAATGGGCCATTCCTAGCACGATGTTGCAATCTTTTGGTGTCTCGATTCTTATGATTTCAAATTTCACAAGTAATCACCTCGTTCACTATGTATTAGGATGTAATGTATTTCACTTTTGTAATATTGCCCTCTTGGGAACACTCCTTTTTAATTTTGCCTTCAATGAGTGTTATAGACAAATCTTATAGAACAAGTGTAGCGAGGTTTAATGTTGATAACAGGCTGGAAAGATTCTGAAGCACGAAAACGTAGAGACCGTCTCCATATAATAGCCGAAATTTTGGACATATCTAAAAATGGGTCACTTAAAACTCAGATCATGTATAAGGCTAATTTGAGTTTTGCGCAATTGAATGAGTATTTAGATCTTCTCCTTGATCTCGAACTTTTGCGAGAAACTGTAGAGAACGAAAGGACGGTGTTTAAGGTTACTGAGAAGGGAGTTAAATATCTGCAAAATTACTACAAAATCAAGGAATTGTTAGAAAAGACTAATGAACCAAATTTCAAGAAGAATGGAACATTGGTTTACGTTGGGAAACAATCCTACAAAATATTGTAAGAGTCTGATGAGATACATATCCAGCAACGGTAGAAAAATGGATTCTTAGCTTCTAGAACATTCTTCTAAAGTAATTCCTCAGAAACTATTTAAACTTTCAACGTTATAAACTGAGTTTATTTGAAAGGAGCCTTTAGACTTTGCTAGTTATGGATGGCATATTGAAGTTGCTTGAAGACGGGAAATGGCATGATATGAGAGAGATTATAGACAATTCAAGGTTGCATGATCTAAAGGTTGAAATGTTTATAGATTTCCTTTCCGAGTATGATTTTGTTGAACTCGACAAAAAGCGGCGAAAAGTAAAACTTACGTCATCATTATACAAGTTTGTTAGAAAAATCAAGCTTATGGAGGAAAAGGAAGCAGTTAAGGAGTTAGAAGTGCCCTAATATTGTTGTATGCCTTGAGAAAAGCATGTCCTTTTCTAGTGATCTCAAAAAATTCTACGCTGCTGTTTCCTTTCGCATGAACTATTTGCAGAAGTTTCTTTTCAATTAGAAGACTCAAGTAGATTTGGAGTTGCCTGAAACTAAGATTGCATCTGTACATGATTTGGGTTTTCTTTGCGCCGTCTATGGCTTCTCTAAGAATGTTTGCAATAATATCTATTCTACTCCGATGCTGAAGTTGCAGTCTCCTCTCAACTTGAACCAAAAAGGTCCACCGAACTGGATGTTCGTTCTACATAATAATTCTAGATATTCGTTCCTATTAAACTTTCCAAAGAATGACACTCTTTCCTGAGATTTCGCTGCTGTAGAAATATTCTTGACGCGGATGCCTATTGGATTACCTTTCTTTGTTGCCTGTTGGGAACGTTATGGTCTTACTATTGCTTTTTGCTAGTGTCTCTACTTATGGATAGCTTGAACTTGCTACTGCAATCTTTTATTGGATCAAGTTTGCGAAAAACTGTCTCCAGTGGGGTATTAGTTCGGAAAATGTTTGGATGCTATGGAAAAGCTAAAAAACTTATATTAAATCTCCAAACAAATTATTTTTGCCGTCAGAAAAGATGTTAAAAGGAATAGAGTTTTGCAATTGTCGTATCAAAAAATTCATGGAGTCAAAAGACTAAAGCAGGGCTTCCATCTCGTTCTGTTCTTGATTTTCCTCGCTGCTTTGATTGAAAATTGCGTTGCGCCTCTGGTTGTGTTTAGTAGGACCTAACTCTTTGAATATTTTATTATGGTCAACTTTTCTGTCCATAAATACGCTGAGACGTTGGTCGCCAACAACCAGTGAAAGAACTTTTACATTGTTCCCTTCGATTACAACAGAATTTATTGAACCAAGTTCAAAAATTTCCGATGCAATCTCGCCAGTTTCAAGTGACTCAGCAGATAACATTGCGTAGTCTATTATTTTAGTTGGATCGTTAATATCAACAGATGCGGATTTTGAGTTTCTTAGAATGTAGCCGATTACGCCTTCTTTGCCTCTGATACTTTCTAAATTAAGACGTAGGTTTGCAAACAGTTCTTCAGATTTGTCCTTAGCGCTCATATTATTCTCCTTCAGGGGCTATGGGTTTGACCTTCACCAGCTCTCCTTTTTCCACTATAAGCGTGCGATAGATTTTCTCTGGGATTCTTATCAAACCTTTTCTTTTGAATTTTTGTTCGCTTATGGCTTTTACCTTGCATCTTGCAATTTTGCCGTTGGGGGTTTCGATTTCAATTTCGTCAATATGGGCGTTGTTGAGGTTTCTTGACCATTCTTTCAGGACTTCATTGTCAACTTGCGCTGTTTCGTGGGCAAAAAGTCCGGTTAGGTTTTCTGCTATAAGATTTTGAGAAGAGAAAGCAGATTTGAGGGGGGCAGAGACAATGTTTTCGACGAGTTTCATAACCGTTGGAACAACTATCCTTGCTACAGATTGAATGCATGTCATATCTGCTTTCTTTGATGCTGAAAGAGCCAAGTACATGTTGTTAACCCGAGAAATTTGAACTACGCCTTTGTTTCCATTTACCAAAAAAGTGTTTAGACCACCTATTATGCCCGCTTTTTCTATTAGGCTCTGAAAGGAATGTATTGTCCTTTCCGTGGATACTTCAGCGTCTTGTGCAACCTCTGCGACTATTGTGCCTTCTTTCGTAAAAATAAATGAACGAGTGATCTCTGGATAGATGCTTCTGACTTCAGTCAGTGCAGTTCTAAGTGCACTTGCCCATATATCCTCGCTCATTCAAGTCACTTCGCGTGCGTTATTCTTAAACGATCTTAAGTAGAATTTTCTTCGGCACCCCATCGATTTCTAGTACTAGGTATTTAACTCCTTCAGTTTCGCCGATCTGGTCAACCCATTTCAATGCTTCGCGTGCCTTTTGCAATTCTATGAGTTTTTCTTGCTGGCCTCGAACGACATCTTCAATTGCTGTTAATTCATGGAACGGATTGGCGTCTAATACTAGGTTCAACCCGCCAATAATGATTTCCCCCGAACTTTCAATTGCTGTCTTTTTTCCTGCAAGCTTGTAGACTACCTCTCTGATCTTTTTTGATCTTGCAGCTAGTGCACGGATGTCGTCTAGTCTTCGTAGGTATTCGCCTAAGGCGCTTTTTGCTTCAGCTATTTGGCTTTCTATGGATTTTGAGATGTCGACCGCTGAAGTGAACTCTTTTAATTCGACTACCATCTGTTTTTATACCTCCTTGATTTGAAAGAGAATCTACTTCTCTACCCCTAATCTCAAAGATGGAAGGCGTGCGCCTTTTTAAGGCGCTGTCTTAGAGTATGGGCAAATGTAGTTTGTCGTTGTCACTATTTCGAACTGATATAGGACACCTGAAATGAACGTGGAGGAGCCACTTGGGCGAGATATCCAAACATCTTTTGTGGCGCCGACTGCTACATCGTAGTTGTCACTGGTTGCATTCCATAGACTAGGGTTAGTTCCTAGCGAACCGGTTGTTTTAGTATGTTCGGCACCATTCACTCGTACTTTACTAATTGTAAGTGGTGCTGTTCCTGTGTTGATTACAGTTATCATAATTGTCGTTGCACTTGGATAAGGATCCCATACATGTCCTTGGACTTCTAGTTTCTCGACTTTCATGAAAGTGAACGTTAAGGCTCCCATCCATGTAGCTACGGCTATGCTGACTGCGACTGTCACTGCAATTAAGATAATCGCTGCAACTACTGGACTTAGTGCCTTCTTGCTTCTAAGGAGTTTTCTCATTTTCTTTTCTATCCCTCCTTTTTGGTACATAGAGATAATACCGTGTATGCAGATTTAAATCTTACGATTTACTACACTACATTTCCGAACCCTAAAAAATCTCTTCAAGCAAGACACTATAATCTATCGAACAAGTCTAGAAGAAGTTTGGCTATTTTTTCACCTAACTCTGTCTTAACATAGTATTTCTTTAATGGATCAATCGGTATTCCTTTGGCTAACCCTAAGTCTTCAATTTCTATCATCCTGGCACGGAATGTTCCATCACTGAGTGTAAGTCCAAGCTTTCGCGTAAAGTCCTTTGCATCTTTCCATCGACCTTTATCAAGATGCAAAAGGAATAGACAATCTATTGCGTGATCTTTTTCTAGCATTGACTTGATTGCAGCCAGTTTCTTGTCTGTTAGGACATGTCTAATTTTTTCTTCTGCCATCAGATATCCCACTTTAAGATATTGTTCAAGTATGTGGAACTGTTTAAAAATTTAACCTATATTACGATTTATGACTTATTATAGGATACTACAGCTTAGATTTTCGGCACTATTTTCGCTCTGCGCGCGCGCAAGCCATATTTCGAATTCATAATGTTTAAAATAAAATCGGACAGAGAACATCGTGATTTAAACAGTAGGTGAAATCTTTGAAAGCCAAGTTTTCTGCCCTCTTAATTATGTTAATCGCCAGCATGTTTTTTTTAATGGTTAATCCTGCACTGTTCGTCTTCGGTGAAACCCATGTAGAAGGACATATTGTGCAGGACACTGTTTGGACTTTGACAGATAGTCCTTTTGTGGTTATTAGAGACGTGGTCATTGAAGAGAATGTTACGTTAACTATCGAGTCAAACGTTGAAGTGAGGTTTGGCGGAAACTTTACGCTACTTGTTAAAGGAAAGCTTATTGCAAATGGAACTGAAGAGAAACCCATAACTTTTACATCAAATAAGCTTCAACCAAGTGCAGGAGACTGGGTTGGAATCAACTTTTCGAGCATGCAATCTTCTCTTTTGGAACACTGCATTGTAAGATATGCAAAAAATGGGATAACAATTGAAAATGGAAATTTGCTAATAACTGGAAGCAACATAACCAATAACCTCCAAAACGGAGTTTACATAACTGGAAATAATAGTGCGATTATAGGTGAAAACCGTATAGAAAATAATCTAAATGGTATATTCGTTAACGGAAATTCCTCAGGAGCAACCATACAAAGAAATCGTATATACTTTAACAATGAAGCGGGAATGCACCTCTATACAGCTGATTTTTCACAGGTCGAAAACATTCTAATCTCAAATAACAGTCTGTCAACAAATCCTGTCGGAATTTACATTTATGGTCAAGTTAACGCAAACATCACTGGAAACTCAATAGCCTACAATGGACTTGGGATTCTATACGAAAATGCTAGAAATATTGCTCCACTGTATTATAATGATCTTTATGGTAATACACTTGGCGCAAAGGCAATATCAAGCGATCCTGTTAATGCAGAACATAATTATTGGGGCGACGTAGGCGGACCATACCATATATCATTGAACCCCTATGGGAAAGGAAATTCTGTTGAAAGCAACGGGACAGATTTGGACTTTATACCATTCCTGACTATGAGTAATAGCTACATCAATCAACGCCCTATAGCCAATCTCTTGACAGATAAGCTGCGAGTAGCCCCAAATGATGATGTAACATTCATTGGAACACTTTCAGAGGATGACAGACAGGTTTACAGGTACTTTTTCAATTTTGGAGATGGAAAAAACAGTAGCTGGACGACTTTGTCCATTTTTAAGTACAAATATGATTCCGTTGGAAGTTATAATGTAAGACTGATTGTAATGGATGACTTTGGCGTAACTAGCACAAACACTGCCATAGTAACAATAAACGTTCAAAACCTCAATCCTTTAAATGTACAACTTGAACTGGGCAATTATACAGTTAAGTATGGGGAACGAGTTCCAATCACAGTTACTGTTACAGATGGGCCTATTCCTGTTGATAGTGCCAGCATCGCCTTAATTTCAGTAAAGGAGGGAACTTTTCAACCGTTATCAGGTTTAACAGAATCAACAGGCCACTTTACTTCAACTTTCACTGTGCCAAACCCTTCTCAAATGAGTAATATCAGAATAATTGCAACCGCTTCTAAAGACGGTTACACAGACGGCTCAAACTATAGATACCTAAGAGTCTTGCCCCAGCTCTTGGTCGAAATAACCATTGACAGACCTGTAATAGAGTCTAACGAAACTACAAACATAAGGGTTCACGCCACCTACAATGAAGAAAATATAAGCGATGCTTATGTTCAAATGCAGTTCATTATTGATGAAAACATTTCACAAACAAGTGGATACATAGATGCAGATGGCTTTGCCACTTTCAATTTTACTGCCCCTCAAACGTTAGTTTCTATCAACGTAACTATAATAGCTATCGTAAGTAAAATTGGGTACGCTCCTGGAGAGGCACAGACAAAAATAACAGTCAATCCAAAAGAACTGGATATTAACGTAACTACTGCGCCAAACACAACAACTTCAGAAGAAACATCCGCCATCACAATCCTCGTAACATATAATGGAACACAAGTAACCGATGCAAACGTCACAATACTATCGGACAGAGGGGGTGAGTTTGACCTTGACACTAAGTATACAGGCGAGGAAGGAGATGCAACCTTTATCTTCACTGCACCACCAGTAACCGAAAAAACAAACATCACAATTACAGCAGAAGTTACAAAGCCTGGTTACACCGTCCGTAACGGCACAGCAACCATCGTGGTTGAACGTGGAACTCTCGAAGTAACAGTTGTACCGAGCCTTTATTTGATCGCGTCAGAAAAAACCTCCAACGTGACTGTCTATGTAATATGTGATGGAAAACCTGTTTCAAACACTAATGTTTCTATAACTGCTACAAGCGGAGCATTTTCGGAAACAACAGGTCTAACCAACTCAAACGGTTATTGCACATTTCTCTTCACAGCCCCCAGAACAACTTCAGAGACATCCACATCAATCTTGGCAAATGCGACAAAACTAGGGTACAATAGTGCGGAAAATCAAGCGACAATAAATGTAATTCCGCAGACTATAGAAACTGGGGGTGATCAGTCTCTAACAACCATACTTCTGATAGTTATTCCAATGGTAATTGTGGCTATAGTTGTTGTCCTAATTAAGTTAAGAGTTATCGAGATTTCTTCTGGAGAAGAGGAGACTTAGTCGCGAAGTATCGCTACACCGATTTCTGCGAAATGTAGGAATCTCAATCGCTAATGGATGATTAGTATGCTTTAATAAGACACAATACTTAATAAACTGATGCCCAGAATATTGAATAGGAGAAAACTCGATGCAACGTGTCAAGAAATCCCTTCAGAAACTTTCAAGTATAAAAAAGATAAAGCTTAAACGCTTGCGCATAAAGCCTCTCCCAAGTTCAAAAAAGACAAAACATGGGCGCCTACGTATCAAGCTTCCAAAGCTTCCCTCAAAGAAATTGCGACTCAAATTTTGGAGAAAACGCGTACCAGAAATAGTTCCTGCCCCTCCTCAGAAACCATTGCCAAAAGGCTACAAAGTGGTAGATGGCTACTCTCTCTATGAGCCATTCGTACACGTTGCAATAGCACAGGATCCCGCCACCGGCGAATTCAAATACATACTAGACGAACTTCAGCTTGACGCTCTCGAAAGAGGAATTTATAATCAAATCTTAGAAATTCTACTTGCTGAAATTAGATCACCAAAGGAAGAGATAAAGAACCCAAGAGAATTCTTTGATAAAGAAGCAAAGAAAATAATTGACAAATACCGCATCAGCCTAGGATGGTTACCAGACGTTTCTTGGGCAAAAATTCTGTATCACTCCGAAAGAGATCTAGTAGGATATGGACGAATAGACCCGTTAATGCGAGATCCGAATATAGAAGACATCTCCTGTGACGGAGTTAAAAAACCCGTATATGTCTGGCACAGAAAATACGAAAACATTGAAACAAACCTAATTTTCGAAGAAGATGAAGAAGTTGACAATACAGTTGTCAAACTAGTTCACATGGCAGGAAAACATGTTAGCACCGCCTTTCCCATAGTTGACGCTTCTCTGCCAGGAAAGGACAGACTGGCAGTATGCTATAGGCGGGAAGTAACCCCTTTCGGAACAGCTTTCACGATTAGAAAGTTCCGAGAAGATCCATACTCAATTATTGACTTGATAAACCTTGGAACCCTTTCTGAGGAAATGGCTGCATATTTTTGGCTATGTTTAGAAAATAGAGCGTCTATAATGATTTTGGGTGGCACAGCAGCTGGAAAAACAACTGCACTTAATGCCATCGCTTGCTTGATTAAGCCAGGTAGCAAAATAATAACAATAGAAGAAACTGCTGAACTCAACATACCTCAAGAAAACTGGATATCCCTAATAGCCAGAAGAAGCTATGGGCTTGGTGAAAATCTTGGCGGAGAAGTATCCCTATTTGACCTAGTCAAAACTTCAATGAGACATCGCCCAGACGTTTTAATAGTCGGAGAAATCCGAGGCAATGAAGCGTATGTTCTATTTCAGGCTTTGGCAACAGGTCATGGCGGCATGTGCACAATGCATGCAACGGATATTGATTCTGCTGTTAAGCGTTTAACTTCAAAACCCATGGACATTGCGTCTGCTTATGTCCCCCTTATGAATGTTATGGCGTCAGTTCAGCGAGTTCATCTGGAAACTGCTGGCGAAATGAGAGCATATAGACGAATAGTCTCTGTAGATGAAATTGCGGATTATGAAGATTACAGAAACGTTTTCAAATGGAAACCAGTTACAGATTCGTTTAATGCTTCAATCAAGAAGGGGATAATACTTTCCTCAATATCTGAACACATGGGCAAAAGCGAGAAAGAATTAATCGAGGAATTGCAGCATCGGCAAAATGTATTGCATTGGATGCGAAAACGGAATATAAGAAGCTACAAAGACGTCGCATCAGTCATATCTGAATATTATGCTAGGCCAAAAGAGTTTTATAAAGAAGAAGTGGAGGCAGAGGCAATTGCAGTTACTTAACACACTTGAAGGATGGTCTTATCGTCTTTTTGGAAGATTTGCTCCAAAATTTCTAGCTAATGTCTTCGAATTAAAAGACATGTTGCAGAAAGCAGGAATCAAAATTCATCCTACGACATATGTTTCACTAATGTTCTTTGTCACTTTGTTATGTGTACCCGTCACAATCGTGTCAATCATACTTTTGTTTCTTTTTCGATTTATTCCCTTAATTTTCTTAGTTCCTTTGCCGACATTTGTCATGATTGCCTTTATCGTTGTGCCTATGTCGATGGCTGGCGATAGAGCAAACGCTCTAGAAAGGGATATGCCTTTTGCAGCAACTTATGTAACTGTAATGTCTACTGGGGGTATTCCACCATACATA
>Ga0315312_1002512_pt1 | contig 12676 bp, 13 predicted proteins | sample TDP7_MG_FD_203629 | JGI IMG/M metagenome (GOLD analysis project Ga0315312, IMG submission 203629) | Freshwater sediment microbial communities from Lake Towuti, South Sulawesi, Indonesia - TDP7 | ecosystem: Environmental > Aquatic > Freshwater > Lake > Sediment | place: Indonesia: South Sulawesi... | reverse complement strand
TCCTTGAACAAATTGAAAGCCAACCTTCGCCCCGCTGTCAAGGAGAACTTGGATTGCATCTGTTATCTCGAGCTCGCCCCTCCAAGAGGGTTTAATCATTCTAATCGCTTCGAATATCTTATCGTTGAAGATGTAGACACCTATTAGAGCCCAGTCGCTTACCGGTTGCTTAGGCTTCTCTACGAGATTCTTGATTCTTCCCGCCTCATCGAAGACCACAACACCGTATCTGCTTGGATCTTTGACCTTGGCAGTTCCGATGACGCAATCGTTCTCCTCTCTTTCGAATACATCGATCAGAGGTTTGGCTCCTTGCTTAAGCATGTTGTCCCCGAGGTACATTGCGAAAGGCTCCTCTCCGAGAAAATCTTGGGATATGGCGATGGCGTGGGCAAGCCCTCTAGGCTCAGGCTGATCTATATATATGATTCTTACGCCGAACTTGGAGCCATCTCCGAGGAGTCTCTTCACATCCTCCTTGACTGGTCCCAGTACAACGCCTATCTCCTTTATGCCTGCGTTGATCAGATGCTCAAGCCCATAGAGAATCATGGGCTTGTTCGCAATTGGAAGCATGTGTTTGTTGCCGGTGAATGTCAATGGCCTGAGCCTAGTTCCATGCCCGCCAGCCAGCAGAAGCCCCTTCATAGGTCCTCCCCTATCAGCCAAACATTCGTGGCAGTGAAGACTTAGAGAGGTCTCGGTTGTACGACTGCCTCTCTCTTTGCTAGAACCTGGACCGTTAAGGGCACGTTCTTACTTGCCTTGAGCACTTCCAAGAAGAGGGGCTCACCCTTCTCGTTTAGATGGATGACTATTTCTCCCATCTCCTCGGCATAAGAGAGCTTTCCAGATTCAGAGACGATTATCGCAAGTACATCTGATTCCACATCATACTTCAACCTATACATTGAATCTCTCCCTCTTCACGTGATAGAAAGTCATCACCATTATATTATCATTCACTTCTTCGTATATGACCCCAATGGCATGTTCCTGATCGATAGGTTTAACGGCCAAAAGTTGATCGCCTCTTCTGTCCACACGGATAGGATATTCAATGATTTGTCTAACCACAGTTTCGTCTACTTCGAAGCCGTGTCTCTTCAAGAACGCATCTTCTCGTAGGCATGCTTCGTGAATCTAACTTTCTTCATTTCTGAAGCCTTCATTGAAGTGACTATCGCGCTTCAGGTCTGTGGTATGCCATTATTGCACAGTGTTCTCACTCTTTTTCATTCTCTTGAGTGCTTCGTCTAAGTTCGAAGGCTCTATCTCTATCGGGGGCTTTCACAGATTCTCGCCACTAAGGAATTGTTCGTTAAACCGATCCAAAGCCTCATCGATCATTGGCATTCTCAGATCGAGATAATTCTCGATCTTCTCTACGTTGAGCGAGCTGTCCATCGGTCGCTTGGCTACTTGTTTCAGCTGACTCGTCGCTATAGGCGTGATCAGTCTCTCGTCGAGGTTAAGCTTCTGCGCAATCTTCAACGCGAACCCGTATCTACTCAGCCTTGTCCTACCAGCCGTGTGGTATATGCCTGTTTTCCTACTCTCAGCCAGTTTCAGCAGGATTTCACCTAGACTGTCGGCAAGGGTTGGTGAGCTATACTGGTCAGTCACGATATTGACCGATTTCTTGTTGCCTAGTATTTGAGTCAGCCACATGGCGAAGTTCAAAGGCTTCCCTGAGGAAGACTCTCGTTGGCTGGAAGGGGTGTAACTGTATATTACGGACGGCCGTGCAATCACGTAGTTGTTGCAAGTTTGAGCGACGACCTCCTCCGCCTTTAGTTTTGTAAATCCATAGTAATTCACGGGATTTACAGTGTCGCTTTCTAGGTAATTTCCTTTCACTCCGTCGAATACGTAGTCCGTTGATATGAATATCATTTTTGCGCCATATTTCTCACATGCCTCTGCAGCGTTCCTTGTGCCTTCAACGTTTGCAGACCACGCCTCGTCCTTATGCGTTTCACAATAATCCACATTGTGAAGAGCAGCGGTGTCTACAACAGTGTCCGGTTTCAGCTTCTCAATAAGCGTCAGGATGCCTTTGCGATTCGTCTTGTCGACCTGGAAGATTTTCGATTCGTTAAGCGGAGGCTTTCTCGTCAAGTAGGTTGCATATACCTTGAAGCGGTCCTTCGCTTGCTCGACGATCTTCGTTCCTAACTGTCCTCCGCCACCAATAACCAGTAGCTTCATAGAACTGCCTCTCAAAGAACGGTGCCTCTAAGAGTGACCTCTTTGGATATGGTGTGGGCTTCTATGAGGTGTTTATACCACTCTACGGTTCTTGTTTTCAATGAGTCTGTTGCCTTTCCTTCTTTCAGAGCATTATAGACTTCCACCGCGCCTTCTCGACCAGTATAGTTTGGCGTGAAGTTCAAGGTGCGTTTGATCTTGTTGAAACTGACTTTGTACGACCTTTTGTCTGGGCTTCCGTACCACTCGATCTCGAATGGGACCCCGACGGACTTCCCGATCAACTCCGCAAGTGGAAGTATCTGATAGTTCTGCTCGTCCGATCCCACGTTGAAGACTTGTCCATTAACCTCGTCGGGTGGGCTTTCGATGACCGTAGTGAACGCCTTGGCCGCGTCCTTTACGTGTAGGAAAGGTCTCCATTGAGTTCCGTCTCTCATAACAGGTATCTTACCTGTCTTGTACAGTCCTAGAACTATTCCGTTGATCGCTAAATCGAATCTCATCCTGCCGGAGAGGCCGTAGACTGTTGCCAACCTCAGTGCTGTAACGGCAAATCTGGAATCAGACAAAGGAAGAACATCCCTCTCGGCCATAATGTTGGCCTTGGCATATGTTGTAAGAGAGTTGACTGGAGAATTCTCGTCCATCATTCCTTCTTGAAAACCGTAAACGCTACATGACGATGCGAGAACGTATCGCTTGACTCCGTACTCCTTGCTCAACTTGGCGACTCTAACCCTGCCGAGATAGTTGATGTCCAATGTCTTAGCTGGGTCGAGCTCGCCGCTTGGATCGTTCGAGAGGGCTGCGAGGTCGACGACAACATCCACATCTGCCAGTATGCTGGGGTCGAACCAGCGAACATCATCCTTGATCAGCTCGAAGCCAGGATTTGAAGCGATTTGGTTCAAAGATTCTCTTCCGAAGAAGAGCCTATCCAAACACTTGACCCTATATCCACTATCCAACAACGCTGGAGTCAAGGTCGAGCCTATGTATCCTGCTCCTCCAGTGACGAGCAATTTCATAGCGGATACCTACTTATGTATATGGTAGAACCAGTCCCAAGGCTTTCCAACTCTAGGATCGTCTACTTTACCATTTATCGCCATAGGCACTATCTTCGCGTCGTTCCACGGCCTCCGCTCTTCATCAGGGTTCTTGTAGTCGTACAGTTTTGTGACAAAATATACCGTCAAGGAGGGTTTATAGCCTATTGTCTTCGTTCCGTGCCAGTAATGGCCTGGTATCCTAACGATCTCAGATCTGTGCTCGCTGGCTATAATTTCGGCCAACGCACCCTTGGTTTGCGAATCGCCTTCATGGTATGCACAGATCTTCATAGCGCCTTCTACCACTAGGAAGTAGTCGACCTGACCTCTCAGATGCCTATGCCAAGCTCTAACGACGCCCGGATAGCTGTATGACAGGTTGACTTGAGCAATCCATTCTTCGCCTATAAGCTCATTCCAGTCCTTCCTTAGAGCTTCGGAGAAGAAACCTCTCTCGTCAGGTGAGATCATAACATCATAGGTTTGGACACCCTCAAGACCGTATTTCACTGAGTTCATGGCCTCACCTTAAGTTTAGGGCTAACATCTACCAAGCATATGTAAACTAATAAATAACTATCTTGCCCGCTTCTCTCGAGAATATTGCTGTAAATCGCTTTTTCCCGCCTGAGATTATTCGATTCTTGCACTTCCTTGAAGAATGTCATTCTTGTCACGTACTAAGAACAGAGTGAGGTATACGAGGAGGCTCACAGAGAAGCTGAAGTTCAAGATTGGAGAGAGAACAAACCTTGCGGGAAGATCGGTTCCGCTGAAAGGAGTTGACAGGAAGAAAGCTATCGGTTCCAATATTGGCTTCAACACGCGAGCGATGTTAAGATCTATTGGTTGGAAAGAAAAGAAGAAGTACATTAGCCCGTATGGTGGAGCCATGATTGGCCATAAGGAGAGAATAAAGGGGATTATCGCAGTCCAGGGTTTCCTGCCTCTCGTATATACGTCGATCAATATAAAAGGCGGCAGAACAACGGTGTACTGCGGATGCACGGTTACCGAGAAAGCTAGAAAACTTATCAGGCCGGCTAGAACAGCATGGTTCGGGTCATCTCCCTCCTTCGTCGTCAAGACGCAGAAAAGAAGCAGCGACACAGAAATCAGAAGAATACTTAACAGGGAGATGGCTCGCAGAAAACTGGAGACTTCGACACCTGCCATACTTGAAATTAGAGCGGATGCTTGATAGATTCCTGCTACGTCATTTGAAATAGAAAGGGCCAAGAAGCTTTCCCAAGTCCTTTGCTGCTGATAAATGACCCCGCTCGAGAATCCAAGAAAGGGTCCAACCCACACGAGCTCGAAGTAGTTCTTGAAGGCTTGATAACTCATTATGAATGGAAGGTTTAGAATCACCACAGTCTCAATCAAGGTCTGTAAGAACCGCCGCGCGCCCAACCTATCATTTCTCAAGAGCCATACGAAAAGAGGTAGCAACCCGAACAGTACGTGTTGCTTTGTCATTAAAGCTAGACCGCCGAACACGCCTGCACATGCAATTTCACTACGAGAAATACAGTAGAGTGATAACAGCAGGAAAAGAGTTGCTACGGAGTCAAATTGACCGAAGATACTTGAGATGAAGATCACCATGAAGTTGAACAGCCATAATGACGCTACACGAAGACCTTTTCTCTCTCCAAACCACTTGAACAGGACATAGCCCACCATCATGTCCGCTATGATAATCGGCAGCTTCTCAGCTACACGCCATGCAGGATCGAATGCATAGTCAAGCATTGTGACGAACGGGGCGGACCCAGAATACGCTATGGCGAGTATCATCGCCCACACCGGTGGATAAGCGTAAGCCCATACATATGCGCCTGCAACTTGGCCTGTTTCGCCAGCGTGCAAATAAAAGTCAAAACCATGCTCAAGGAGTAAGACTGCATGATAATGGAAAGAGCCTACATCGTCAAACGCAGATATTGGTGCGAGCAATATCCTGACCAGAAGAGCAACTAGGAACGCTAAAAGGATCAGCGAACGCGCGGACATGATTCGCCTGGCCAGAGAAATCACATGCGGACCCTCCGCATCACCGTATCACTTTGTTGAAGGCTAACCAAATACCCTTTCCATTCTAGGATCAAAAAAAGGTGAATTGCAATACCTACCAAACCGCTGGAAATACTGAAGGCAGATATGTTCAATCGGTCCATCCGTTTCTTATGCTTCACCTATCAACGCGATCGCAGCAATACCCAGCACAATGCCCAAGGCGACTCGAGGAGGATAGCTCTCCTTGAAGACTATAGCGCTCGCGATCACAGTGGCCACAGCGCCGAGAGCCGTCAATATCATCGTCAATCTTCCAAGCCCAGTCACCGATAAAGGAACACCGATCAATAGGCGAGAGATGAATAAAGCCGCAAGAGCGGCGAAGATCAAAGGCGAGAAGAGGAACCTCATCGCGAAGAGCTCGTCTCTCAAATTGTAGCCACTGAAGACTATCAGAAACACGCCCACCAACATCATCCCCAAGTAGAGAAACGTCTTCAACGACAATTGAATTTCTAACATACGTTCAAGCGATATCGAACCGAAGGCATTCGTTCCGTACTTAAACAGGAGCCCGCCGATCGTCCCAGTAACTATTATCAGTGCGATAGGTAACCACAAGTAAACGTCGAACATACGTTTTCTCACTTCCCTTATCCCGACCTAGCTTCTATAACAACCCGTGTCACGAACTTAAAAAACAATCGTTCATTATAACCTGCTGATCGATAGACTGCAGTCGAACTAACTCCATTACAAGAATCTCCATGCCCGGGCCACAAACTGAATCTGAAAAATAGGCGCGTAGACCCTCCCCCCAAGTGTATTATATAAGATTGATATCTTTTTCTCATTCGAGTCGACTCCATTTTCTCTGAAGTAAACGACACGAATCATACCAAATGCTTAATACCACTGCCTTGTCTGATTTGTTGAATGATTCGGGATTAGCATGATCGTCGTTACGCTGCCCGTCTACAAGGATACGCGATTCTTGGAGAGCAGTGTAGACCTGATCGAGGATGTAACGCCTGCTGTTACGAAGGAGTTTACACTTGTCATCGCTGAGGATGGTTCCGATTCGTCGGAGACAGTCAACAAGCTAATGGAGAAGTACTCAAACATAATGTACTTCCAGCATGATGAGAGGCGGGGTAGGGGGAAGGCTCTTCGCGAGGCTTGGAAGAAAGTCGAAGGGGAGGTTTACCTGTTCATGGACGTGGATCTTGCCACGGACCTGATGAGGCTTGACGCCTATCGGAATCTTATAGAGAATGTTTGGGACTTTGATCTTGTGACTGGGTCGAGGTATGTTCGGGGGTCGGTGAGTGAGAGACCGTGGCTCAGACGTTTCGCTTCATTGGCCTATAATTGGTTGGTGAGGCTGCTATTTCAGACAGGGGTTCACGATCATCAATGCGGATTCAAGTCTTTCTCGAGAAGGCTTGTGGAACGTCTGTCTGAAGAGGCTAAGAGCGACTCTTGGTTCTGGGATACAGAGGTCATAGTCCTAGCGAAGAGAAGCGGCTTCAAAATACGGGAGATACCCATATACTGGTTTGAGAAGAGGGGCAGTAGAACCCCTGTGATGCGTTTGATCAAAGATGTATGGCTACATGGAACAGGTCTACTTAAACTCTTATGGCGTATCTATCTTAGTCATGCACCGAAAAAGCGGTGATGCCGGACAACTACATCAACGTATTTGTATCCCCTTTCGATACATTGATTTCTTGAGAGACATATGTGATCCATTACCTCCGTGCGATTAGTTTAGGGAGAAGTTACAGAAGATCTGTACGACCGTATGCTTAGAAATCTAAAGCCTCCTTCTGAGAAGAGACATCAGAAGCCCATACGCAAACCCCGCGGAATAAACTGCATTGGTTGCAACACCCAGCGCAGCAGTTCCAATAAGCTCAGTTGTCTTAAGACGAAGCGGTATTCGCAAAAAGGAAAGTAGAGTCCAAAAACTGATTATAAGGGTGGCTGCTAGCGATAATAGCGAGAGCATGGTTAGGCTGTGGTTACCTCCAGCAAAAAAAAGAATCGAAATGAACGAAAGGAGGAGCGTTGCCATGCCGAAGACAAGAGCTGTTATCCTGCGCGCAGCCCTATACTTCATCTGCGAAGATAGTTTGACGTTTCTGATCGGATAGAATCCGTATTCCTTGAATATTCCTGCTTGCGTCTTTGCGTAGATGAATTCTTTTCGAAGATTCGCCAGAAAATTCTCCCCTGAACGCCCATAACCAAATATGACTTTGATAGTATTGTCCCTAACAATCCTATATCCAAGTTTGCGAATATTATACGAAAGGATTTGGTCTTCTCCGGACTCGAAAAATTGAGGTGAGAACAGGCCGGCTCTTTCCAAGACCTCTCTTCTATAGATATCGCCTTTTTCCTCGCAAAAGCTCAGCTCTTCAATTTCGGATGGGGGCTGAGAAAATTCGCTTTGCCTCCTTAATGCTATGAAAGCCTTTTGGATAAAGGGCAGTCTTTCATATCTCTCCGCTGGAACGTAAGGCAGTCCGGTCACAATAGCAACCCTGGGATCATGAAAGTCGTCAATAGCTTTCTCGATATAGTTCTCTGTTCCCAACTCAAGATCAGCGTGCAGGATCAGAATGAAATCACCTTTAGACTCGCGTATCCCCCTGCTCAGCGAAGCACCAAGACCGATATTCTTTTCGTTTCGGATGATTTTTCCCCTTTCTCGTACACATTGGCTCGCTAACTCGAATGTCCTGTCCGTGCTCGCGTTATCCATTACAATTAGTTCGAGAGGACGTGTTTGCCTGAGAATCGAGCGAAGGCAAGACTTGATGTGCTTTTCCTCGTTGCGCACAGGAACTATGACGGTGACACTCATCTCAGATGCCACCAACGAACTGATGATGATGCCTTAAATGGTTTTTGGTTGACAGAGACAAACTGCCTTCCACGAATCTGCAATCGATAATCCATTCATTTGTTCCGTTCGAGAAAATCAATGAACGTGGTGATGACGTAGTTCATCATCTCGTTTGTCAGACCTGGGTATACTCCGACCCAGAATGTGTTGTTCATTACTAGATCAGTGTTTGTCAAATCTCCCACGATCCTGTGCGGCACATCCGAATACGCAGGCTGGCGCGCAATATTTCCAGCGAAAAGCGGCCGTGTCGCGATTTTCTTTCGCTCCAGATGCGTTACAATATCGTTCCTTGCGAAACCTGCATTCTCCTTCACGGTAAGAGGGAATCCAAACCAACTGGGATCAGATTTCGGGGTTGCCTCCGGAAGTATCAACTGATGTTGATATCGTTTCAAAGCCTCAAATAGCTTTTCGAAGTTGTTCTTTCTTGCATCAATGAATGATGGAAGTTTCCTCAGTTGAGCAACGCCGACGGCGGGCTGCATATCCACTACCTTGAGGTTGTAGCCAAGATGGGAGTAAGTATACTTATGATCATATCCGCGGGGAAGATTGCCAAGCTGCCAATCGAACCTCTTGCCGCAAGTGTTGTCTGCACCCGGCTCGCACCAGCAGTCTCTACCCCAGTCCCTAAAGGACTCGACGTTCCTTTTATGCTCAAATGAGTTGGTTGCAACTGCGCCCCCTTCGCCCATCGTGATATGATGTGCGGGATAGAAGCTGAAGGTGGACATGTCGCCGAATGAACCCACGGGCCTTCCCATGTACCTTGAACCCAACGCGTCGCAGGAGTCTTCAACGAGGTACAAGTCGTTCTCACGACAGAAACTCAACACACTTTCTAGGTCAAACGGATTGCCTAGGGCATGGGCGAGAAAAACTGCTTTAGTCTTCTCTGATAGAGCCTCCTCCAACATGGAAGGACGTACGTTGTACGTTCCCAATTCAACATCAACGAATACCGGTACAAGTCTGTTCTGAACAATTGGATTAACGGTGGTGGGGAACGATGCAGCTGCTGTTATTACTTCGTCTCCCGGTCGCACCCTTTTGTTTTCAAGTTTAGGGGAGGTAAGCCCTGAGATCGCAAGCAAGTTCGCTGAGGAGCCGGAGTTTGTCAGAGAAACGTATCTCACGCCGAGCAGCTCAGCAAACAGAGTCTCGAATTCTTTCGCAAATCTGCCCGCTGTCAGCCAAAAGTCAAGGCAACAATCAACCAATGAGATCATTTCATCGTGATCAAAAACTCTACCAGCGTAGGGTATGGCTGTTCGTCCGGGATAGAATTTTTTTTCTTTCTGACGAAGTTCACAGAGTTGCTTCACCAGTGCAAAGATTTGGCTACGTATTTCCACCTCTTCACTCCGAATCATATCGATCCCTGCTTTGATTCCCTCATTACCCTTAGGCCTTCGCTGGGTGTAAGCATTCGCACCCGCGAAACTGACCTTAACTTGTCTATCTTCATTCCACCGTTCAGAGGTCTAGCAGCTGTTTGTCCGAGCTCCGCTGTTGGCGTCGGGATCAAGAGCTCCTTCGGTAAGTCAAAAATCTCAGCTGTAAGTCTCGCAAATGTGTACCGGTCCATTAGCTCAAGGCCAACTACGTTAAAGACCCCTGCTTTCTCTTTGCACACAAGGTCTAGAAGCGCCTCAGCAATGTTACTAACGTAGGTCGGGGTCCCAATTTGGTCGGCTGCAACTTTCATCATTTTGCCTCTCTTCAGCTTTGCGATCGTACTCATAACAAAGTTCTTGCCTTGCCGCTCCCAGCCGTAAACAACGGTAGTCCGTGCAATGATGAAATCTTGCAGGCCTTTCTGAATTCGGTTTTCTGCTTCTAGCTTGCAAGCTCCGTAGAAATTGATGGGATTAGGAGCATCGTCCTCAGAGTATGGGCCGGACCTCCCGTCGAATATGTAATCAGTCGAGAAGAAGATCAATTTTGCTGCTATAGTCTTAGTAGCGTCTACCACATTTTGCGTTCCCAAAACGTTTACGCTGAAGCAAAGGTCTCGCTCAACCTCACACAAATCAACGTTCGTCATGGCGGCGGCATGAATAACGATATCCGGAGAAAACTCTTGAATTATTTTGAACGTTTGGAATCGATTAGAAATATCCATTCTCATCAGCTTTTCGTCTGCGAGGGAGTCATGCAGGTAAGTGCCGATAACAGAATAGCCATGGGACTTGAACAGTCTTGCCACAGCTCCACCGATAAAACCCGAAGCTCCCACGACTAGAATTTTCATTTATTCACCCATGCTTCAAAGTCCAGTCGTAAGGAATATCCTTCGAGAACGGGTCGATTCGTAGAATCTCCGAGGGGTCATGAGGTTCAGTTGCACAGTTAGCCACTACGGCTGGTTTTGTTCCTATGCCCTTAAACCCATTCACCACGAAAGGTGGGACATGGACGAGAACGTAGTTGTCTTCGCCAATAAAGAGCTCCATCAGCTCTCCTCTAGTCGAGGAATCTTCTCTTTGATCGTACAGAACGAGCTTGATCATTCCACTTACAACAGCGTAGTTCAACGCCGTCTTTTTGTGCAAATGCCACCCCTTTATTGCCCCGGGATAGACCACAGAGAAGTAGATCTCTCCAAATTTTTCGAAATGGGGATCATCAACCCTCAACATGTGCATAAGCTTACCGCGTTCATCGGGTATCTGTTTCAGCGGTATTATTCGAACGCCTTCTATCATTGTTCTGTTTTCCTCAATGGGTCTATGCCTTTTGATCTGTTGGATTTGTTCATTACTGCGCGCCACCATGGATTCTCGAGGTACCACTTTGTCGTTTTGGCCAGCCCACTTCTGAGGTCAACTTGCGGTCTCCATCTGAGCGACTCGTTTGCCTTTCTGGTCGAGAGATACTGTCTGTCAATCTCACCAGGAGTTCGGGCGCCAACGATCACTGGTATGAGTCTTCCTTCGTATCCCATGAGATTCACAATAATGTTCGCCAACTCGACGACAGACGTTCCTATTCCGGTGCCAAAATTAAAGACTTCACCTCTAGCTATTTCTCTGTTTTCGGCAAGAGAAACAATGCCGCTAACCGCATCACTCACGTACATATAGTCCCTTACGTGCCTCCCGTCTCCACGAATAATGGGAGGTCTCCCATCAATTATTGACGTGACAAAATCGGGAACGGCTCTCAAGATATTAGAATCTCTACCGCCTATCGTGTTCGACCATCTGGCGATGCTGCCATCAATGCCATACGTGATTAGGTAGGAATTTACTAGTCTATCCGCGGCGAGCTTCGACGCATCATATGGAGATCCAGCGGATAGCGGATGCTCTTCATCTATCGGAAGATATTTGGGTTCCCCATAGACCTTGTCGGTGCTCGCATAGATCAGGAACGGGCTTGCGCTCCTCCTTCTGATCGACTCAAGAAGATTCAATGTGCCTGACAGGTTTACTTCAAAGGTCTCTATTGGATTCTTCATTGCGTAAGTTACCTGCGTTATCGCAGCAAGATGAAAGATGACATCTTGGTTGTCGACAGCCTTGTCCATCAGTTTCCGGTCTCGAATGTCTCCATAGAGAGGCTCGATTCGATTCAGAATATGTCTCACGCTGGCGATTAGAGGATCATTTTTCTTTATCAGTGCTGTTATCTTTGCATCCTTCGCCAGCAAAAACTCTGTCAGCCAGGATCCGATAAACCCGGTTGCGCCCGTTATCAGAACTTTCTTCTCTTTCCACGGGAACATCGAGACACCGGCGTTCATTCCCAAACTTTCCATGGCGGCTTGTTCAGCCGCACTCCGACGTGAGGAACATAGCCCGTCTCCCAAAGTTCGTTCAGCCTCTCAAAGTCTTTGAACGTATCCATGCACGCCCAGAATCCTTCGTGACGATACACCGCCAACTCCCTTTCGGCTGCAAGTCTTCTCAAAGGCTCTTCCTCAAGTATGCTATTATCATCTAAGTAGTCAAAGAACCGCCTATTGAATACAAAGAACCCGCCATTAATCAGGCCTGGTAGAACAGGTTTCTCCTTGAATGAAATTGCTATGCCGTTTTTTTCTTCCAATATCCCGAAAGGTGACATTGGATGAACCGCTGTAAGCGTCCCGACCTTATCCATGCTTATGTGGTACCCCAAAAGCAAACGCAATTCCACATCCGCCAGCCCATCACAATAAGTGGCGAAGAAATTCTCACTCTCGACGTACCTCTCGACCTTCTTAATTCTGGCCCCAGTCTCTGTCTTGAGACCGGTATCCGCAAACGTGATCTCCCACGTATGCAAGCCAGATGGCGGACCTATGATCTCCGCTTTGCCATCAGGTCTAAGCTTAACGTCGCGACTCATCAGTTCGTAGTTCATAAAGTATTGCTTGATCGAGTCGCCTTTGTACCCGAGACAAAGAATAAACTTGGTGAAGCCGTAGTGGGCGTAGATCTTCATAACGTGGAGTAAGATAGGCATACTGCCTATTGGAACCAGC
>Ga0315312_1002511_pt1 | contig 12678 bp, 13 predicted proteins | sample TDP7_MG_FD_203629 | JGI IMG/M metagenome (GOLD analysis project Ga0315312, IMG submission 203629) | Freshwater sediment microbial communities from Lake Towuti, South Sulawesi, Indonesia - TDP7 | ecosystem: Environmental > Aquatic > Freshwater > Lake > Sediment | place: Indonesia: South Sulawesi... | reverse complement strand
GGCCACCGGTATTGGGCCGGTTCCCCAGTTCCTGCTAGCCTCGCTGCCCTTGATGCTGTTGGCCGGCGCCGCCGGGATCGTCATAGCGGTGGCCCCCCCGTTTCCGGTCGCGTCCTTGCTCGCCCCTTCATTCTCGCAGCTCATAGTCGCCGTCGGTATCCCGGCCCTGGTGGTGGTTCTGCTTCCGGCCGGCGCGGCATTCTTCTCGCGGTGCCCGTCCGCAGCACTGTTGAGCGCTTGCCGGGGCAACCTCCGCCGCGTCCTTCCTCTCACGATCGCACTCGGCGCACTCCTGTACCTGGGCCTCGGCCTGGCCGCGATGAGCCTGCGGGCACATTGGGCCGGCCAGTGGACGCAGGCCGAGACCACTGAGATGGGGCACATATCTCGGTGGCTGGGAGGGCGCTGGCTCCATCCTTCTATTTCCTCCGACTCTTGGCGTGCCGGGTACCCGCCTGAGCCGCCGCAGAGTGGGTCTCGCTGAACCAGAGTGGCACAGAACGCGAAAGGGACGCCTTTCGGGCGTCCCTTGTGATGGTCTGTCATGTGCGAATGCAGCTACTCGCCGCGCCCGCGGCCCCGGCCGCGGCCCTCGCGGTGCCGCGGTCTCTCACGCTCTCGATGCTGTTCGCCCCTGCCTTCGATCACGATTGCAGCAGGCGGGCCTTGCTTCTTGGCGAGGCCGGGTGGCATATAGGGAGTCCCGTGCTTCACCCAGCCGGTCTTGCGGCCCCGGTCCCACCCCGGGGGCCGCCAGTGCGGGTCCTCGCCGAGGCCGACGAATAGGCCGGCCCGGTCGAAGTAGCGATAGTGGTCCCGGTGCCGGTCGTACTCCCTCGCCCGCAGCGCCATGGCGTCAATGATCGCGGTGCAGCCGACGCCCTTGACGCGCCGCACCTGGAGCGGATTCAGCGAATCACTTGGCACAAGGGCTCGCAGCCGCACCCGTCCGCGGTCGAAGAGATCCTCGTACTGCCACACGGCCTTGACTTTCGCCACTTGCGCCTTCGGACCGGCGACCTGCATCATGCCGATATAGGCCTTCTCTCCGAAGGTCAGGTAGGGCACCACCTTGGTGGCCCCTTCTGGTGTGCCACCTTGGTTCTTGAAGACCGAGTTGATGAAGTCGTTGATCTGCGGCGCAAACTCCTTCGTGCCCAGCGCGATCGCTCCTGCCCTCAGCACATCGCCCGCGTTGAACCCCCGCGAGGCAGGCAGCAAGTAAGCATTATGACTCAGGGCAACGTCCACCAGCGCGCTCACCCCCAGGCCGCGCACGCGCTTGGCGTTGAGCGGATTGACGGAGTTCACCGGCATCAGCAGCTTGATGCGATACTGCTTGTTGCTCCAGGAGGTCTCAAGCTGCAGCACCGCCTTCGTCTTGGCCACCAGCTGCTTCGAGCCGGCCACCTGCATCGCGCCAACATAGCCCTTCTCTCCTACGCTCAAGGCCGGCACCACCTTGGTTGTAACGCCGAGCGGCACATTGCGGTTGGCGAGCAGCGTGTTGAGGCCCTTGTCAGCGGGCTGGGCTACGGCGTTCACCACGGTGCCGACCGTCACAGTCTTCACCACCGCCTCTCCGAGGCTGACGGCCAGCGCCGCGCTTGCGGCCAGACAGAGCGTGAGAAACGCCAGAAATGCGCATCTTCGCATCATGCTGAATCCCTCCTTGTCTTCTTCTCCCTCTCGCCGCCTCGAGGCTTCACCAATTGATTATTCCACGCCTCCGCCGATCAAAACAATGCCCGCGTTGGCCCTGGCTCGGCTGCCACGGCCGGTGCTGACAAGTCGCCTCACTTGCACTATCATATAGGAAGCGCAGGGCGGCGGAAGCCGGAGCTCTGGGGGATAGCCATGTCACGCGACCGGATGCCAACCATCACTGAGCTCAACCTCTACGTGGAGGACGCAGCGATCGAGCTGCTGCCGCGTCGAGAGGCGGTGAGGCTGCAAGTGCTGCCCATGCAGCTACAGGGCGACAAGCTCGTGGTCGCCATGGTGAATCCTGAGGATATCCTGAAACTCGACGAGCTTCGGCGGCTCACTGGAAAGGAGATCCTGCCTGCCCGCGCCGACCTGCGGGTGATAGACCGCGGCATCCAGCGTTTCTATGGCGAGCGGGATGACCTCGAAACCGGGCAGGCCCTTGCAGAGCCCGGGCTGGTGGTGCAGGCCGACTCCCGAGTTGGGGTGACCCTGCGCGGGGCAGGGGAGGACGCGCCCGCGGTGGCCCTCGTCAGCGAGCTCCTCGAAACCGCCATCATGTCTCGCGCCAGCGACATTCACTTCGAGGCCGGGGCCAGCAAACTCCAGGTCCGCCTGCGCGTGGACGGTGTTCTCTTTGATCATCAGAGCTACCCCATGGAACTCCATGCCCCTGTCGTCTCGCGCCTCAAGATCATGGCCGGCATGGACATCGGGGAGCACAGGCTCCCGCAGGACGGTCGCTTCGACGCCCGGCTGCGGGGCCGAGTCTTCGATATCCGGGCCTCCGTTGTTCCCTCCATCTTCGGCGAGACAGCCGTGCTGCGGCTTCTTCCAAAGACCGCCACGGGGCTCAAGCTCAACGAGCTGGGGTTCTCTGTCGAGCATCTGCGTTTGATGGAAGAAGACATCGCCCACCGCCCCCATGGCATGATCTTCGCCACCGGCCCCACGGGTTCCGGGAAAACGACCACCTTATATGCCATCCTTAGCCGGCTGGACCGCGTGGGCCGCAACGTCGTCACTGTCGAAGATCCTGTAGAGTACCAGCTCGCCCGCGCCACCCAGATTCAAGTCCATCCCAAGATCGGCCTGGACTTCGCGAGCGGCCTGCGCTCCATTCTGCGGCAGGACCCGGACATCATCATGGTGGGCGAGATCCGCGACGCCGAGACCCTTCGCATGGCCATCCAGTCGGCCCTCACCGGCCACCTGGTGCTTACCACTGTGCACTGCAATGACGCGGCCAGCGGCGCTGCCCGGCTCATTGATATGGGCGCGGAGCCGTTCCTCGTCGCTTCGGCCGCCACAGCTTTTCTCTCTCAGCGGCTCGTCCGCAAGATCTGTGCCCACTGCCGGGTCGAGGATAGCCCCAAGCAAGAGCTGCTCGACAGCCTCGGCATCTCTGGGGGCACGTTTTACCGCGGCCGCGGCTGCGACCAGTGTCGGGGCACCGGCTACTACGGCCGCACCAGCTGCTTTGAGATCTTGATGGTGAATGATGTCATCTCCTTGGCCATCACCCGCCGCGAGTCCGCCGGAGAAATTCGCCGCCTCGCCCGCAGCCTCGGCATGCAGGGGCTGCGTGAAGACGCCATCGGGAAGGCTAAACAGGGCATCACCACCTTGGAGGAGATCCTTCGGGCCGTCTGGGTCGAGGAAGACTAGGCGCCTCGGGAAACAGTGCAGAGAGCTAGCGTGGCGTCTGACAGGCTTGATAGGGGCTGAGGGGTCAGATTTGACAAGTCCAGGGAGGGTTGTTATAATCCGCTTTGGGCATTGAGCCGAAGCGTGAAATGGCTTCGTCTGTTTCTGTGTCGGTTTGGCCCATTTGGGGTAGTGCCCCCGACTACCTGGTTTTGACTTGAGGGGCTCTCCGCGCCCCACCCAGTCTGCGGAAAGGAAGGGGGGAGAGCGTGGCGATTGAGATTCGTGAGAATGAGTCGCTGGATAACGCGCTGAGGCGCTTCAAGCGTGAGCTTCACCAGCACGGCGTGCTGGAAGCCGCGAGGCGCCACGAGCGATACGAGAAGCCTAGCGATAAGCGACGCAGATTGCTTGCTGCGGCAATTCGACGCGGCCGCCGTGCCGCGCGGCGCAGGGGCGAGTTCTAGCTCTGGGAGAGCCATGAGAGGCAAAGCTGCATCGCTTGCCGCCATCTTAGCTCGCTTCTCAGGGGTCGCTTCTGCCTACAGGCATAAGCGGCCCATATTCTATCTTGCCTGCCGGGGGTAGTCCAAGCACTGCGCTTCTCAGGTCGCTGTGGCGGCTCGGGCTGCGGCCCGGCGGGCCTGACTATGGACGAGATCTCAGAAAGCAAACTTATCCTTGGCGACGCGGACGAGGCTCTTGCCCTGGCAGGCAGCCAGGACGAGAACCTGCGGCTGATCGAGCGCGAGGTCGGAGCGCGCATCGGTGCCCGGGGTAATGAGATCCGTGTCCGCGGCACCCGGGAGCAAGTAGCGAAGGCCACAGAGCTCGTGCGCGAGCTGATGAAGCTCCTGCGCTTGGGCCATCGCATTACGGCCGGCGAGGTGGAGTACGCGGCCCGCCTGGTGGCAAAGGGCGGCGCGGATGCCGCGGATGTTGTCTTCTCAGACGTGGTGCTCGTCACTGACCGCGGGAAGCCGGTTAAGCCCCACACCCAGATCCAACGAGAGTATGTGCAGGCCATCGCGCGCTCCGACGTGACCTTTGCCATCGGCCCCGCGGGAACAGGCAAGACCTACTTGGCCATGGCCATGGCCGTGAGCGCGCTCCGCGAGCGCCGTGCCTCCCGCCTCATCCTCACCCGGCCGGCACTGGAGGCCGGTGAGAAGCTCGGCTTTCTTCCAGGGGACATTCAGGCCAAGATTGACCCCTACTTGCGGCCTCTCTTCGACGCGCTCTACGATATGATGGATCTGGAGAAGGCCCAGCGCATGATCGAGCGCGGTGTGATCGAGGTTGCCCCGCTGGCCTTCATGCGGGGCAGAACGCTGAACGACTCCTTCATCATCCTCGATGAGGCCCAGAATACCACCCCTGAGCAGATGAAGATGTTCCTCACTCGACTGGGGTTCGGCTCGAAGACCGTCGTGACCGGAGACATCACTCAGACGGATTTGCCTCGGGGCCAAGTCTCTGGCCTCAACCACGTCAGAGAGATCCTGCCTGGTATCCCGGGAGTGGCCTTCGTCCACTTCTCAGACCGAGATGTGGTCCGCCACGAGCTAGTGCAACGGATCATCCAGGCGTACGAACAGCACGAGGCGGACAAGTGAAAGTAGTGGTGGTCAACCGACAGAGGCGTCGGGTGAACCGGGCTACATTGGCGCGACTCGCCCGCGTCGTGATGGCCGCAGAAGGATGCGATCCGCACACAGAGCTGAGCGTGATGATCGGTGACGAGAGATGGATTCAAGACCTGAATCGGAAGTATCGGAAGAGAGATGCGCCGACCGATGTGCTGGCCTTCCCTCAGCAGGGCGGACCGTCGGCGAGCGAACATCTGCTGGGAGATGTAGCGATCTCCGCGGAGACGGCTGCCCGCCAGGCGAAGGCCCTGGGCCACAGGCTGGAGGAGGAGCTCCGGGTGCTGCTGATTCACGGCCTCCTGCATCTGACCGGGTGGAGGGACAACACTCCGCAGCGGAGACAGCGCATGATGCAGCGAGTGCAGGAACTCCTGGTGCTGGCCCGGCCGCGCCGAACACCATGAGGCCCCGGACCCTGATAGAGAGCACGCGCAACGCGGTGGAGGGCCTGGTGTATGTGCTCCACCGCGACTGGCACATGAGATTCCTTTTCCTCCTTGGCTCGGTGGTGATCCTCGCCAGCACTATCTTCCGGGTCACCAGGATGGAGCTCCTGCTGCTCTCTGTGGCGATCTGCCTGGTGGTCCTGGCGGAGTTGCTCAACAGCGCCATCGAGACTGTCGTTGACTTGGTCAGCCCTGAATTCCATCCGTTGGCGAAGGCGGCCAAGGACATCGGGGGCGCGGGAGTCCTGGTTGCCTGCATCATAGGAGTGCTCATCCTGGTAGGCGTCTTCCTGAGCGCGCAGGGGATAGAGCGGCTCCAAGGAGCTACCATTCGGCCGGCTCCTCACCCCCTCCATGTCGCTCTTGCCGGGGTAGTTACAGTAGTGGTGGCAGTGATACTGGGCAAGCTGTGGGGCAGAAGGGGAACGCTCACTAAGGGAGGAGTGGTGAGCGCGCACAGCGCGCTGGCGTTCTTCTGTTTCGTAAGCGTCTGGTTCCTAACCCCGGATATCCTGGTGCGAGGGCTGGCCTTTGTGATGGCCGTGCTGGTGGCCCAGAGCAGGGTGCAGTCAGGCATCCACACAGTGCGAGAGGTCCTGATCGGGGTGGTGGTGGCATTGCTGGTCGGCGGCGGCATCTACAGCATGCTGGCGATGCGGGCAGGGGGCTGAGATGGTAAGCGCAGATCTATGGACCTTGGGGATCCTCACGCTGTTGCTGATCACTTCGGGGCTCTTCTCAGCCGCAGAGATCGGCTTCCTATCCCTGGGCCGCCACCGCGCTCGCCGAGTCTCCTCCGGCCGGATCGGTGCCGTGATCGAGAGGCTGCTGGCCACCCCGGCCGCAACTCTGGGTGCCATCCTGATAACCATCACCGCACTGAACTACACTGCCGAGGCCACAGCCGCAACTTGGGTCATCACTCGCGGCTTGCCGGTGTGGACAGCCATCGTGGGAATGGCTGTGCTGGTGATGATCTTCGCCGAAATGGTGCCCATCAGCTATGCCGCCGCCAACTTCGAGCGGGTGGCCCGCGCCGTAGCAGTTCCGGTGTGGGTCACCTCTGGCCTGCTTTCTCTGCCCGCCAGAGCAGTGGGCTTCGTAGCGGAGCGTCTGGCACTCCTCTTCGGCGGTGCCTCACGGGTCGAGCCCCCCGTGACTGAGGGTGAGATTCGGGCCATCGTTGATCTGCAGGCCGAGACTGGAGGCCTGGAAGAACAAGAGAAGGTGATGATCCATCAGATATTCGAATTTGGCGACAAGGTGGCGCGAGAGGTGATGGTGCCGCGCCCCGACATGGTTGCCATCCCGGAGACCGCAACAACGAGCGAGGCGGGCAGGGCATCCACTGAGCATCGCGTGTCACGTCTTCCCGTGTATCGGGAGAATCTTGACGACATCGTGGGCATGGTGCACGTGAAGGATGTGTTGCCGCTGCTCGCCTCCGGAAAGACCGACGTGTCGGTCACTACAGTTATGCGGCCTGCTCTTCGCGTGCCGGAGACCAAGAAGCTCAGCGATCTGCTCGCCGAGTTCCGCCGCCGTCGGCGCACTTTGGCCATCGTGGTGGATGAGCGTGGTGGCACGGCCGGACTGGTGACCCTTGAAGACCTGCTGGAGGTGGTGGTGGGAGACATCTATGATGAGCACGACTGAGGAGGTGCTAGCGCGCCGCGTGCGCACGCGCCGCGGCTAGTGATGGACGACCCTTCGTCAATATTATACGTGAGCAATCTTCGCGCTCATGCCGGACCATTGGCCGGCATTGTGGTCTGCTTCCTCGTGCTCATCTTCAGTTCGCTGTGCGAGGCCGCGCTGATGCGCATGGAGCCGGGGCGAGCCAAGCAGTTGGCGGAAGAGAGCCGCCAGCGTGGCTCATCGGGGCGGCATGGCCCGGCCCGTCGGGGTGCCCGCAGGCTGGTAGAACTGCTGGATAAGCGCCAGGAAGTTCTCAGCTCACTCATCCTGCTCATCAATCTGTCCATCATTGTAGCCTCCGCCTATGCCACCGAGGTTACGATCGGCCTCTCGGGCGGGAGCAAGCGATGGCTGCCGGCTACCTCGCTGGGGATGATCACCTTCATCTTGACCTTTTGCGAGGTCACCCCAAAGACATATGCGCTGCGGCGTCTCGAAGCGGTGGCGCTGGCCACGGCACCGGTCTTGAACCTGGTTCACAAACTGGTGCACCCGATAGCCAAACTGCTGCACCTCCTCGCCATGTGGCTGATCCGACGGCTGGTGGTTCCGCTAATCGGAGGAGAGGTTCTTGCGGGCTGGCCCAGGTACTCTGATGAGGAGATGATGGAGCTGGTGGCGGCGGGGGAGGAGAAAGGCGACATCGCCAGAGGGGAGCGGGAGATGATCGCCGGCGTCATCGAGTTCGCCGACAAGGTGGCGCGAGAGGTCATGATCCCTCGCACAGATATGGTGTGTGTGCCAGCCGAGGCCACCCTGGAGCAGGTGGCCCGCCTGAGCCAGGAGAGGGGATACTCGCGGCTGCCTGTCTATGAAGACAATGTAGACCACATAGTGGGAATCGTGTATGCCAAGGACATGGTCTCCGCACTCAGCCTGGCCCCCGAGGGGATCCCTCTCACAGCCGGCCAGCTGGCTCGCAAGCCTGTCCCGGTGATCCCCGAGAGCAAGAAGGTGGATGACGTGCTTCAACTCATGCAGCGCAAGCGCCTTCACATAGCAATCGTGATTGATGAATATGGAGGCACCGCGGGCCTGGTCACTATCGAGGACTTGCTGGAGGAGATCTTCGGCGAGATCCGCGATGAGTACGACCTGGAGGCAGAGCCTATCCGTACCATTGAAAAGACAACGTTCTTGGTGGACGGACGCGTAAGCGTGGACGAAATCGAGGATGAGCTGGGAGTGACGCTGCCGCAAGGGGAGTTCGACAGTGTGGGAGGCTTCATCCTGGACCAGCTCGGGCGTCTCCCGGTGGTCGGCGAGAAAGTCGTGTGGCAGGATATGGAGTTCACCGTTGAGGCTGTTTCTAAGAATCGCATCCAGAGGGTCCGCGTGGCACAGAGACCCAAAGGGGACGAGCATGGGGAAGACTCCACAGAGCCGACATGAGTGGACCAAGCTGGTCGCCGCGGCGCGCCGCGCCAGCCGACGAGCCTACGCGCCCTATTCCTCACTTCGGGTGGGGGCCGCGCTGGAGGGAGAGCAGGGAACCCTGTACGTCGGCTGCAATGTCGAGAACTCTTCGTTTGGCTTGACCATCTGCGCCGAAAGGGCCGCCCTCTTTCGGGCCATCGCAGAGGGAAACCGAGTATTTCGCAGATTGGTGATCTATACTCCGGACGCAGGGCCGCTGTCCCCCTGTGGGGCGTGTCGGCAGGTGCTGGCCGAGTTCTCTCGCACCCTCCCGATGCTCTCCCTGGGCCGGGGCGGGCTGCGTCGGGAGTTCAACCTGGCTGACCTTCTGCCACAGGCCTTCGGTTGGCCGGCAGGAGAAGCCAATTCGCAGACGGAACTGTGAGGTGGCTCGGTCTGCTGCCCTAGCCGACATGGCTCTTCCATCAGTTCAGGGGTCCCGCCTCGTCGGGGCCGAGCCTAGAGGGCGAGTCTATTACGCTTCCGGATAGGAGCCCAGAACGCGGAGCACCAGAATATGATCGCGCAGCTCCTTCAGGGCCGCAGAAAGCTCCGGGTCATCGGCATGGCCCTCCACATCCACGAAGAACATGTACTCCCACGGCGTTTGCTTGGTGGGATGAGATTGAATGAAAGTCATGTTAATCTGATGGCTGGCGAATACCCCCAACGCCCTGTGCAGCGCGCCGGCCTTATGGGGGACCGAGAACAGGAGCGAGGTCTTGTCATCTCCACTGGGCGTAGCTGCTTGGTGGCCGATGACGAAGAAGCGAGTACGATTGTCCGTCAGGTCGTGAATGTGGTCCCGAAGCACTGGCAGGTTATACAGTTCAGCCGCGAGCGCCGCCGCCACGGCGGCCGCGCCGGCCTCGGCAGAGGCCAGCTCAGCCGCCCGGGCCGTGCTGCCAACAGGGATCAGCTCCGTCCGCGGCAGATGGCTCCGCAGCCAGATGCGGCACTGCGCCAGGGCCTCGGGATGAGAATAAACGCGCGCCACTTCCTCAAGCCGCTGGCAGTGAGATAGCAGATGGTGCTCGATATCCACATAGATCTCGGCACAGATCTTCAGCTTCGACTCCATGAACGCGTCCAGGGTGAGCGGCACCACCCCGGCCGTGGTGTTCTCCATTGGGACCACACCAAGGTCGGCCTCTCTTTTCTCGACCGCGCGGAATACATCCGAAATGGCATCTTCCGCGCGCAGGTCGGCGACCGATCCGAACTTGTGCCGCGCCGCCATGTGGGTGAAGGACCCGGCCGGGCCATAGTAAGCCACCACAAGCTGCTTCTCCAGCAGGCGGTGGACGGCGAAGATGGCCCCGAAAATCTCCTCCACCGCCTCGGACGAGAGCGGCCCCCGGCTAAGGGACAGAAGTCGGTCGAGAATTTGCCGCTCTCGCGTGGGGTCGAAGACGGCGCCTCCAGCATCCTTCTTGAGTCGCCCGATCTCTACGGCCTTCTTCGCTCGCCGGTTCAGCAGGTCCAGGATGGCTGCGTCCAGCTCGTCAATCTCGCCTCTCAGGGCCTCAATGCCCATGGCTTCCCCCTTGGACTGGTGGCTGAAGATAGTTTCTACAAGAGCAAACGGGCAACCTCCCGCCTTCGCGAGGGGGACGTAGCCGCTACGGCGGAGTCCCCTCTGATGGCTCCACGACACGGGAGGCCAAAGTGACCCAGCAAGGCGCCAGCAGACCGGCGGGAGACGCGGTGCCCGAGGGGCTGTGGGCCAAGTGCTCTCGGTGTGGAGAGATGCTCTACCTGCCAGAGCTGCAGCAAGAGCTCTATGTCTGTCGCCACTGCGGACACCATCGGCGGCTGACCGCCAGAGAGCGCGTCGCGATAACCGCCGACGAAGGCTCCTTTCAGGAGCGAGATGCCGAACTGCGCACCAGCGATCCCCTGCGCTTTCCAGCATACCAGGAAAAGCTTGCGGAGAGCGAGGCTCGCAGCGGCCTGCCCGAATCAATGATCTGGGGCGAGTGCACCATTGAGGGCCGGCCGATGGTTCTCGCGGTCATGGATTTCAACTTCATGGGTGGCAGCATGGGCGCAGTGCTCGGGGAGAAGTTCGTGCGCGCCGCGGAGTGGGCGATCGCGCGCCGTCTGCCACTCTTGGTCTTCGCCTGCTCCGGTGGCGCCCGTATGCAGGAGGGCATCGTCTCCCTGCTGCAGATGGCCAAGACGACCGCCGCGGTCGGCCAGCTCGGCTCTGCTGGCCTTCCGTTCCTTGCGGTCTTCACGGACCCGCTGACCGCGGGAGTCTTCGCCAGCTTCGCCTCAGTGGCAGACGTGGCCATTGCCGAACACAACGCCTTGGTGGGCTTTGCAGGGCCCCGCGTCATCGAGCAGGCCTTTAAGATAAAGCTCCCTCCAGGCAGTCACACCGCGGAGTTCCAGTTCCAGCACGGGATGGTGGACATGGTCGCAACGCGACGAGAGCTGCGACCCCTGCTGGTTCGCCTGCTGCGCCTTCTCGCGCCTCATAGGGAGGAGATGAGCACGTGAGTCGCTGGCTCGAATTCGACAGGAAGATGCGAGAGGTTGACGTGGACATCGCCAAGCTGGAGCGTCTGCTCGGAGCCGGGGGCATCAGCGATGAGCGCCGCACCCAGGTGCGGGAACAGATCGCAGCCCTGCGCCGCCGGCAGGAGCAGATCACACGCGAGCTCTTCTCCCGACTCACCGCCTGGGATAACGTCCTGCTCGCCCGCCACGTGGACCGCCCCTATACCCTGGATTACATTGGCGCCATCTTCGAGGATTTCGTCGAGCTCCACGGCGACCGCCGCTTCGGCGATGACCCGGCGATCGTGGCCGGGCTGGCCTCGCTGGAAGCGGAGACGGTTGCTGTGGTCGGGCACCAGAAGGGGCGGGATGTGAAGGAGCGCCAGTTCCGCAACTTCGGCAGCGCCCGGCCGGAGGGCTATCGGAAGGCGGCGCGAGTGATGCGCCTGGCGGAGAAGTTCCGCTTCCCCGTCGTCAGCTTCGTGGACACCCCCGCGGCCGAGTCGCGTCTGGAGGCCGAAGAGCGCGGCATCGCCAACGCCATTGCGGAGAACATGCTGCTCATGTCCACATTGGCGACGCCCATTGTGGTCGTCATCATCGGTGAAGGAGGCAGCGGGGGAGCTATCGGCATCGGCGTGGGCGATCACGTCATGATGCTGGAGCACGCCATCTACTCGGTGATTCCGCCCGAGTCGTGCGCGGTCATCCTGGAGGCCTTCGGGCGAGACCCCAGCAGAGGACCGGACGCGGCCGAGGCGCTCCGGCTCTCGGCCCAGCGCACCCTGGAGCTGGGGGCCGTGGATGAGGTGATCCCAGAGCCCCTGGGCGGCGCGCATCGAGATCCTGCTGAGGCTGCAGAGAAGCTGAAGGCGGCACTGACCCGATCCCTGGCGCGGCTCCGCGCCATTCCCACAGATGAGCTACTGGCCGCGCGCTACCGCAAGTACCGGCGGATAGGGCACTTCGTCGAGCAGGTGTAGGGCGGGCGTGCCCACGCCCGCCGAGAATTGTCGCGACAAGAATGTCGCTCCCACAGGTGGCCGTCATTGTAGGAGCGGCATTCCTGCCGCGATGTGGTGAGAGAGTAGAAAGTAGAGAGTAGATTTGGTGCCGGTGGAGGGAGTCGAACCCCCACAGGCCCAAGGCCCACCTGATTTTGAGTCAGGCGCGTCTGCCTTTCCGCCACACCGAATCAGGTGTGGTTCCCACGCGACCTGTGCTCACCTAAGTCCGAATCAGGTGACCAACCCTCCGGCCTCACTTCGGCGAATCATGTGAGGTATTGCCCTTCCCGTTACGTCACATGATTCGTCAACCTGTGACGGGATGATATACCATGTCTCGCCTCGTGTCAACGCGAACACACGTTCGCGCACCAAGAGATGGCAACAACCTCACAAGGGAAGGGGGGAAGTACCGCCGGGGTAGTGAGCGCGGCCCACAGGTCAAGCCAAGGGCATTATTCGAGCTTCTGGACGGGTGCCTTGGCCGCCGCCTCCGGTTCAGCGAGTGCCGCCAGCTCCTGGCGTCTGGGCGCGAGTGCGCGCAGGCGCTCAACTATATCCTCGGGAATGACCGGGATTCCCACCCGGTGGAGAAGTTCACCT
>Ga0315312_1002510_pt1 | contig 12682 bp, 13 predicted proteins | sample TDP7_MG_FD_203629 | JGI IMG/M metagenome (GOLD analysis project Ga0315312, IMG submission 203629) | Freshwater sediment microbial communities from Lake Towuti, South Sulawesi, Indonesia - TDP7 | ecosystem: Environmental > Aquatic > Freshwater > Lake > Sediment | place: Indonesia: South Sulawesi... | reverse complement strand
AAAAATCGAGGAGTTCCAATCTTCCAGCACAACATCATTTATCACCTAATCGACAACTACACACAATGGATGAAAAGCGAAAGGGAAAAACGCCTCCAAAGGGAATTTGACGCCCTTATTAAGCCAGGAAAAATAAAGCTTCTTCCAGGCTACGTGTTCAGGAGGGCAAAGCCCGCCATTGTGGGCATCGAAGTTTTAGCGGGGCAAATTAAGCCAAAATACCCGTTGGTCAGAGAAGATGGAGAGGAAATCGGCGAAATCATGCAAATTCAAGACAAGGGGGAAGCCATTTCAGAAGCTAAAGCTGGAATGCAGGTGGCTATTTCCCTAAGCAAACCTGTTGTTGGAAGGCACATTAACGAGGGAGATATCCTATATGTGAAAATGCCCGAAAACCACGCAAAAACCTTTTTAACAAAATTTCAAAACCGCTTAGCCGCCGAGGAACTGGATGTATTGAATGAGGTCGTAGATGTAATGAGACGAAAAGTTCCCTTCTGGGCCGCTTAACAACTGATTCAGCAGGTTATCTCCTTGACTGGCCTCTCCTAACGCTTTTATTTCCGTATTCCCTTTTTGGGATATTATGATGGACATTTGGTTTTACAGTCTGGTCAGCGTTGTTATAGTTAGTCTAATTTCTCTGGTAGGTGTTTTTACTTTTGGAATTAAAACTGAGCATCTTAAAACAATTCTTCTATATCTTGTCAGTTTCTCTGCTGGAGCTTTGTTCGGCGACGCCTTCATTCATCTCATCCCAGAAGCGGTAGAAGAGACTGGTTTTGGATTAAACGTATCCATATATGTTTTGTTTGGAATTGTCTCCTTTTTCATCATAGAAAAGTTCCTTTACTGGAGGCACTGCCACATCCCCACGTCAGAGGAACATCCTCATACCTTTGCCTATATGAATCTCTTCGGCGACGCCATTCACAACTTTATAGACGGCCTCATAATAGGCGGAAGCTACATAGTAAGCTTGCCCTTAGGAATAGCCACCACCTTAGCCGTGGTTTTCCACGAGATTCCCCAAGAAATAGGGGATTTCGGAGTACTTATTTATGGAGGCTTCAAGAAATTCAAGGCGTTGGTTTTCAACTTCTTATCCGCTCTTATGGCCATATTAGGCGCCCTTGTATCCCTCGGCTTAGGATTTTACATGGAAGGCTTTACTGTATTCTTGATACCCTTTGCCGCGGGGGGCTTCATTTATATAGCAGGTTCAGATCTGATCCCAGAACTTCAGAAAGAGGCAAAGCCATCAAAGTCGGCGCTGCAGTTAACAGCCTTTATTTTTGGAATACTGTGCCTGCTTTCTCTAGTTTTCCTTGAATAGTCAATCTTCTTATACCTACAGGCGATTAAGTTATGTTTCAAGCGCACACGAACCCTTAAAAAGAGGACTCCCCTCTTTTAGGTAAAGTTAAACAAACATAACGAAAACAAGGAGTGGAAAATTCGCCCATGGCGAAATTCAAGATAATCATTTCCGACCCAGAAACAGGAAAGTCCAAATCCCTCGAAGTTGAGGGAAGCCGAGCCGTTCCCCTAGTTGGAAGAAAAATAGGAGACGAGGTTGACGGATCCATAGTGGGGATGACCGGCCATAAACTGCGAATAACTGGGGGGTCCGACAAGGACGGTTTTCCCATTAGGCCCAATGTCCACGGGGGAGTTAGGGTCAGCGTGATCGTAAGCAAAGGGGTGGGCTTCCAATCAGCCCGGAAAGGAAAGAGACGGAGGAAAACCCTTCGGGGAAACGTCATAACCGAAGACATCGTCCAGTTGAACATGAAAATTGTTGAAAAGCCAAAAAAAGCCGAGAAGCCGGAGAAGGCGGTGAAAAAGCCGAGGAAAAGGAAGGTGAAAGGTGAACCCATTGAAAAAGCTGCCTAAACAACCCGAAGTGAACATTGGAACCATTGGGCACGTGGATCATGGAAAAACCACTTTGGTGGAGGCCATAACCGGCGTATGGGCGTCCAGGCACAGCGAAGAACTGAAAAGGGGCATAACCATCAAACTCGGATACGCAGACGCCTCCATCTACAAATGCCCAAAATGCAAACCACCCCAAAACTACTCCACAGAAAAAACCTGCCCCCACTGCGGCTCTCCAGGCGAGTTTATTCGAGCGGTTAGTTTTGTAGACGCCCCAGGTCACGAAGCCCTTATGGCGACAATGCTTTCGGGAGCAGCAGTCATGGATGGAGCCATCCTAGTCATTGCGGCGGATGAGCCTTGTCCGCAGCCTCAGACTCGGGAGCACTTGGCCGCTATCGAGATTGTTGGGATAAAAAACATTGTGATTGTTCAGAACAAGATTGATATAGTTGATGAAAAGCGGGCCTTGGAAAGCCATCAGGAGATAGTTGAGTTTGTGAAGGGAACGGTGGCTGAAGGGGCGCCCATCATCCCTATCTCTGCCCAGCACTCCGCAAACATTGACGCCGTCCTCCAAGCCCTAGAGGAACGCATTCCCACCCCTGATCGGGATCCCACAAAACCCTCCAGGATGTATGTTGTACGCTCCTTTGACGTGAACAAGCCTGGAACACCAGCAGAGAAGCTGACAGGGGGGGTCATCGGCGGAACCCTCTTACAAGGAAAATTCAAGGCAGGGGATGAGATAGAGCTTCGGCCCGGCATCCGCGTCGAGAAACAACAAAAGGCAGTTTATGAACCCCTCTTCACCGAAATTGTTAGCCTACACGCGGGCGAAAAAGAGGTTAAAGAGGCCCAATGCGGAGGCCTAGTAGGCATTGGAACCCTTTTAGACCCATCTCTAACTAAGGCGGATGGCCTCATAGGAAATTTAGTCGGAAATCCCGGCATGCTTCCGCCAACCCGATCCGAATTAACCCTAGATGTGCATCTTTTCGAGCGGGCCGTGGGAACCAAAGAGATGGCAGAAGTCGATAAGGTACATACGGGTGATCGCCTCCTCCTAGATGTTGGAACAACTATCACCGTGGGAAACGTGGTCTCAGCAGTTAAGGATACCGCCACCCTCCAATTAGGGCGTCCAGTGTGCGCTGAAGCAGGAGCACGAGCGGCCCTTAGCAGAAGAATAGCTGCGAGATGGCGCCTCATAGGCTATGGAATAATTAAGGAATAATGCGGTTTTGATTTTAACGAATTAGAAGTCCTGCCGGGAAAACTTTGGCGATAAAAGTAATTTTGGATGCCAACTTCCTCTTCATCCCTTTGCAGTTTCATGTAGATATTTTTGAAGAGTTAACGAAACTCTTAGATCAAAGCTTTGATCCTGTCCTTCTTCTCCCGACCTACCAGGAAATCCAGAGAATAGCCCAGAAAGGCTCCCCAAAAATGCGCAAACTTGCTTCGCTAGCACTTAAGCTCGCTGAAAAATGCAGCATAGTCCACGTTGAACCACTTTCAGGAGAAGGTCACGACGAAGTGATTGTCCGAGTTGCCAAGGAGTGGGGTTGCCCCGTCGCCACAAACGATAGAGAACTCAGAAAAAAGTTAAGAAAGGAAAACGTTCCCACCATCTTCCTGAGGCAAAGGGCATACCTTGACATAGAAGGCTCTACTCGCTAAGTCCGTATTTACACACAGCGACGTGCCCCTTTAGTTGCTTCCCGGATTCCATGATGAATGCCCCTAGCCCAGCCTTTAGGAGCAGTTCTCTGAAAGCTTTTTGGGAGAACTCCTTCTTCAGCCCCGTAACGACTATGATCGAAGGGCTTTTACCCACCCTTTTCATTTCTTGAAGCGTTAAAATGGGATTCGGCGTGTTTTGCAGGAGGGTTATGGCGAATATTCCGTCAAAAACCTCCTTTGAAAAGGGCATAAGATCGGCATCGGCGCGAATAATGGTCACATTGGGGAAACGTTTAGCACGCTTTTTTGCCTTTTCCAGAATCTTTGATGAAATGTCTAGGCCCACCAAAAGTTTAACTGACCCACTGATGTGCTCAAAAAGGAGTCCGGTTCCGCAGCCTGCATCCAAAACAAGGTTATCCTCTTTCAAATTTATGTGGTTTAAAGCTGCTTTTATTTTTGCGTTTTGTTCCTCGGCGTATTGGACATCGTAGACAGGAGCCAAACTGTCGTAATTGTGCATGACTTCACGTTTTTTGCTCCATTCCGCCATGGCCCTTCAAGAAGTTTATTTAGGCTTATCCCCTTCTAAAGTTGTTGGCGAAGCAAGTTGTCGAATCGAAAGCCCCTCTTAGCCCTAGAAAATCCAACCGTTAAGAAGGCGGCAGAGACGATTAGAGAAGCCCTTTCAGAGCGAAAGGCTGTCCTTCTGATTGGAAACTGCTGGGTTGACTATAGGGGGCGGGCTAGCTCCAAGCTAGAGCCAGGTGAAAGGATAGTTATGATTAAAGAGGACGGCTCGGTGCTGGTTCATCGACCCTCGGGCTACGAACCAGTGAACTGGCAACCGCCGGGCTGTCTCTTCCAAACTAGTGTAGCAGAAAATGTTTTGCGAATACGGGCCATTCGCCGGAGGCCCTCCGAGTCGGTTAGGATCTCCTTTGACCGCATCTATTTGCTTTCAACTTTAAGCCTCGTCGACCGTGGAAGGTTTTCTCTTTACGCGAGCGAGGAAGACATGCAGAAGGCCGTACTCCTCGAACCGGGAATCATAGAGAAGGGCTTCAAACCAGTCGCCTACGAGAAGAAAGTTGAACCAGGATTCGTGGACGTTTACGGAACTGACAAAGATGGAAAATTTGTGGTCGTCGAAATCAAGAGGAAAACTGCTGGGCGAGAAGCCGCCCTCCAGCTGGCAAAATACGTGGAATCCATAAAAATCAAGGTGAACCGCGAAGTCAGGGGAATCCTTGCGGCTCCCCGCCTAGCCAAGGGGGTTCAAAGGCTCCTAACAACCCTTAAACTCGATTTCAAGCCCCTAGACCCAAGGAAATGCGCAGAAATTTTAGGCAGACCAGAAACAAGGAAAATCTCAGAGTTTTTACAATAAAGATGAAGATCCTTAGCTAAAAAAGGCTTTTTAAAGATGGAAGGCTCGTTCATGGTCTCTTTTTTCATTTGCCGTCGGAAACCGGAAGAGTGCCGAGAATGCGGGTTCTGCACCGAGTATTTTTGTTGTCCAGGGGTTGGAAAGCCCAGCATCGACCGCTTTGAAACCGCCTGCGTAGATTGTGGAGTTTGCTATCTAGCCTGTCCTTACATGGCGGTTGAACGTGTAAAGGATACCCTTCCCAGAAAGGAAGTCACAATCATCGTAGACGGCAATCATTTCACTGTGCTGGAAAGGACGACCATTAAACGCGCCCTTGAACTGCTGGGCTTAGAGTTTGGAAAGTTTCCCGGCGAAGCCAAGATTTTTGCTCCGTGCGAAACTGGCGGGTGCTATGCTTGTGCCTTGCTTGTCGACGGTAAGCCTAAGACGGCTTGTGTGACGCCGGTTCAAGAAGGGATGATCATTAACCTGACATTGCCCGAGGATCATGTACCCCTTCGGAGGGTTTCGGGATTTCAGCCCCATGCGGTTGGCGGAGTAGGTACTCCTTGGTGGGTGAAAAAGAGCGGTCGGCATTACGTTGAGGTGGCCTGCTTCGCCCATGGGTGTAACCTACGATGCCTTCAATGTCAAAACTACACGGTCACCTACGACAACTTAACGCCTCCCTCAACCCCATCAGAAGCAGCCGAGGTTCTCACAGCCCAAAGGAACAAATCCGGCTTGGACAGAATGGCCATCTCAGGGGGCGAGCCCACCCTAAACAGACCTTGGCTGATTCGGTTTTTTCAGGAACTGCATAGATTAAACCTTGACCCCCACGCTCGACTGCACTTGGACACAAACGCAACTGTACTGACGCCAGAATATGTGGACCTCCTTGTAGAAGCTGGGATGACGGATTGTGGTATTGATTTAAAAGCGCTTAACTTGAAGACTTTCCAACGGATTACGGGGATGACCGACAGAGGGCTTGCTAAAGATTACCTTAGAAACGAGTGGGAGGCTGCACGTTACCTTGTGAACGAATATTCAGATAAAGTGTTTACTGGCGTGGGAGTCATCTGGAATAAGCATCTCATGAAATTAGAGGAAATTAGAGACATTGGAGACCGTATCGTGAAAGAACTCGGTCAGGATATTCAGGTCACAGCTTTGGATTATCGAGCTCAATTTCGCCGTCAGCACATTGGACGACCCGGTTTTCAAGAAATGAAAACAGTCAAAAAGGTTTTAGAAGAGTGCGGGCTTGAATGTGTAATCTGTCAGACCGAATTTGGGCACATAGGTCCTTAAAACAGTCTGCGGCTGGGGCGGTTTCAGCACCGCTTCGTTGACTCTGAACTTGCGGCTACGCTGCAAAAGTTAAACATGTATATGAATAAAGATAGAACCAAAAAGAGAAATTTAGGGTCTTACTTGAGCTTTTTTTTGTATTGGCAGCTTTCTGAGGAAAATGAGGGTGGTGGTCAGCAACACCAGAATTATTAGGACTCCCATGAACGGAAACTCTGGGATTTCAAATTGTGGTCCAACGCTGTATTCAAGGGGATTACGTAGCTTCGTCGCCTCCTCCTCCATGATGGGCGCTATGTTCTGGTCTACCGGCGTATTGACGACGATGTAGCCCGAGGTCTTAATTACGTCGCCCGCAACGCCGTTGAAAGTTCCTTTGAACCGTTGCCGGCAAGTATGGGAGTAACCCTCCCATAGTTCTTGGTCGAATAAGAGGGTATAGTCAGCGGGGTTGCCCCACGGATCCTCAGCAACGGTTCCCCTATGGTAGATAGGAATAAGGCCTACATTGGCCGCTGGCTTTTCAATTGAGCCTGGCCAACTGCCGTTAAAGCTCCACCAGCCCATCGGGCTCACTGGGCTCCACATGTCGGCGGTTGTTGGTACCTCCGCTGAGACCGTCATTACGACGCCGGCCGTGTTCTTCCACGTGAAGTTTCCGTAGATTTTCCCGAGCATGATGTCCTCGAAACCAAAGTCCATGTAATTAACTGAGCTAATGGTGTAATTCACTAAGTTAGTTTTAATGAAGTAGGTTAGGTGGTAGCGCACCAGGGGGTTCAGGTCAGGCTGGTAGTAGACCCTGATGAGATTGGCTGTGCTGACGTTGTGGTCAAACACCGTTCCATAGAAGTCTGCGCCATATGCCTCCGTGTAGTTGAGGTCCACGAATATTGGACCGCTGTTCAAGACCGACAACGACTTGCCATCCCCTACCCAAACAGTGCCCCAAGCATCAAGCCAGTAAGTGCCTATACACATGTGGTGGAGATATATGTCGGTCCAAACGGCAGGTGGATAAGTAACCCAAGTGCCGTTGGTGTATAAGTTGATACGGTTCATCCAGAATATCTCAAGATATCTCTTCTCTACGCCAGCTTGGAGGGCAGTAATGTTATAGGTGTCTCCTGCCACAACCGTGTAGAAGCGGAGGCCGTCGTACTCCGGGGCTGTGGCGGCTGTGTTGTTGTAGATAATGTGGTATACTGCTGTGCTGGAAGCTGAGCAGTTGGCTAGGAAGACGACATTGCACGACTTGACGTATTCGCCCTCCATGGTTATGTTGTAGACTTGGCAGGGCACATCACTGTTGTCTTCATCTATGACGCGGATCTCGTTTTTGGCGTTTGTGCAGCAGCCCGGTTCTATTTTATCGACGAAGACGTCGACGGGTTCAAAGACGCGGGCTACTCCAGCCGTCTCGTTTAAGTCCACCCTGCAACCGTACTTCCAACCCGCGTTTTTCCAATCGGCCAACTCAGCCTTTACAGGTGCTGTTATGAATTGCGCTCCAAGCATCGTTGAGAGCAAGAACAACAAAACAAGAGCCAAAGAAAAAGCTTTCTTGTTCATGTATGCTCACACTATTTGTTTCTTTCCTGCTATTATTTCTTTTGTGCATTGTGATGCGGCACTCAGAATTTACTCTAAGTGCTCCCGCCAACCCGACCTGAATCAACCTATATCAGATTTGAGAGATGTGCAGTTGCGTATCCTCGACTGAAATGCGGGGGGCTCGGGGAACCTTACTTGAAGCTTGGCTGGAAACAGTTTTTGCTCAAACCGCGATAGGGCACATCGGGCCCTGATGTTACTTCCATATGGACAATAGAACTAGAAATGTAAAGATGGACGCGCCTAAGAACTGTGGACACAGAATCAATAAACGTGTAGACGGTTTTTCTTTGGCTAAATTTCTGGCTGAAATGACTGTTAGGGCCGGGACCATTGGCAGTAAGTATCGATTGTAAGGGGGACTAGCATTGGCGTAAAGGGGTGTTATAATCAAGAAGAAAATGAAGATAATCGCTGAATAAATTAGGAGGAGCTTTGAATCTATGTCAAAAGGAGCCTTTCTGACCCAAGATATGAGGGGTAATCCGCCCAGCAAAACGGGGTAGGGACCAAAATAAATTATGTTAAATGTCAGACGTGGAAGCAAGCTACTAGGAAAGATGCTGTACACGGATGAATAGTGATAGGCGATGTTGCCGTAGATTTGGGATAACTTATAAACCCAAAATGCTAAAGGAAGCAAGGAGATTGCGATCACTCCGTAGAACTTCAAAACTTTAGGCCAATCAAAACTCCTTCCTAGAAAAACCGCCCAAACAACAAACGTCATTAGAAGAATCGGAACCGCCGTGTAGTCGGTCAGCGACGCCAAGGCTAGACCGAGCCCGCTCAAACACAGAAATTTCTTTTCTCCCAATTTTATCCAGCACAAAAAAGAAAGCACTGAGATCGCCATGAAAACCATGACAGAGCCGTCTGGAAACATAACCAAGCTGTAGAGCATATAGCTTCCAGTGGAAATCAAAACCGCCACCGACAATTTGGCCACCTCGTCTCCATAAAGCCTTCTACACACGTAAAAGAGAAAACCAACACAAACAGCCGAAATTAAGAGGGGAACCAATCGAGGCAATGAATGAAAGAAGGCCAACAAATACCACAGCAAAGGCGGGTGGGGAACCCACGAAAGCATTGAAGGAAAGGGGTTAAAGGGGCTTGAAAGAACTTGGGAGGCCAACTGGAGATAAACCCACTCGTCCCAGATAGGAGGAGCAGAAAGAAGACAACCAGACAAGGCAAAAAATAAAGCAACAAAAATTAAATGAAAATGACTAGATAAAAAATTCGTTAGGGTAATTCTCCCTCCCTTGACCTTCCACATGAACTCTGAACTCCTACATCAAATGCCTTTCCAGTTATTTTAAAACACATTCTATCTATTGAGACAGAGCTAAAAGTAATCTTTAAAGTAACGGTTACCGAAAGTATCGGCGATTCATATTTTGATCTTCGTCTCTTCCTTTACGTTCCTCAACACAATGGCGGTCTCTGTGCTTGTAATGCCTTCGATTAGACCGATTTTGTCTATGATTTTTGCAAGGTCTTCTCGGGTTCCTGTGCGTATTTTTGCGATGGCATAGTAATTTCCAGTGACATCATAAATTTCGTAGATGTCGTCAATTTTCTTCAAAGTTTCGAGAACAATGGGATATTTTTGCGGATCTGCCTTAATTAGAATGAAGGCAGTTAAGCCTTTTCCAACCATTTCTGGCGAAATCGCCGCCGTGAACCTCTTAATAATGCCCTGTTCTTGAAGTTTTTTCACCCTTACAAAAACGGTTGATTCACTCACCCCAAGCTCCTCAGCAATCTTTCTAAAAGCCAGCCGGGCGTCATCCTGTAATCTTTCCAGAATCCTTCTATCTATTTCATCCACTTCAGACATAGAGACCCTCAAAGATAGATTTTCTTTTTTATTATTTAAGTTTTTATAAAGAAAACTTAAATAAATGATCAAATTGGTTATAAAACTTCAGAAAATCAGAAATATTTATAAGGAAATCTCAATTTAATATGGCTTTACTCAAAGTGGTGTTAAGAAATTGCAGAAAGTAGTGCTCGCATACTCAGGAGGCTTAGACACTTCATTTTGCGCAAAAATGCTTCAGAAGGAATATGAAAGTGAAGTAATCACGGTCACGCTGGACGTCGGACAAAATAATGACCTCGAAGCGGTAGCAGAAAGAGCGAAAAGCCTTGGGATCCTAAAACACTACTCCATAGACGCCAAAGAAGAGTTTGTAAAGAATTACGTTTTTCCAGCCATCAAAGCAAACGCTCTTTATGAAGGAAAATATCCAGTGAGCACCGCCATTTCCAGACCACTAATCGCGTCGAAATTGGTTGAAATCGCAAAAAAGGAAGGGGCCACAGCCGTAGCCCACGGATGCTCAGGCAAAGGAAATGATCAAGTCCGATTCGATGTAACCATCAAGTCTTTGGCACCTGATCTTAAGATTATAGCGCCTGTGCGCGAGTGGAACCTAACAAGGGACAAAGAGATTGAAAAGGCAAAGAAATGGGGGATGCAGGTGCCCATTAAAGCGGATTCTCCCTACAGCATAGATCAAAACCTGTGGGGAAGATCAATAGAATGCGGAGTCTTGGAGAATCCGGAAAAGGAACCGCCAGAGGAGGTCTTCGAATGGACAAACCCAATCGAGAAAACCCCTGACAAACCGGAATACATAATGATGGAATTTGCTGAAGGCGTCCCCACAAAATTAAACGATGAAACGCTGGACCCTGTTCATCTCATCGAGAAATTAAATAAAATCGCTGGAAAACATGGCGTCGGACGCGTAGACCACATGGAAGACCGGTTGGTCGGAATTAAGTCAAGGGAAGTCTATGAGTGTCCCGCAGCCACAGTTGTTTTAGAGGCGCACAAAGACCTAGAGAAAACCGTGCTTACGAGGCATGAGGCCTTGTTTAAGCAGCAAATTGATGCGCAATGGGCTTTCCTTGCGTATGCGGGTTTATGGATGGATCCCTTGCGAGAAGACCTTGAGGGTTTTATTGATAAGACGCAGGAGCGGGTTTGTGGAAAGGTTAAATTGAAGCTTTATAAGGGTGGGGTGAGGGTGGTGGGCCGTTCAAGCCCCTTCTCCCTCTACGATCTGAATCTTGCCACATACGACATTGGGACAACTTTTGATCAGAAGGCCGCCAAGGGGTTCATTGAGCTTTGGGGCCTCCCTACCGTGGTCGCTCGGTCCCTCAAGTTAAAAAAGCATCAGAAGGAGGCTAAAGAGGGAAATTGAAAGCCAAATGCCCCGAATGTGATGCTGATTTAGATATACCAGATGATACAATTGACGGCGAAATCATAAGTTGCCCAGATTGCGGAATGGATTTTGAAGTAACAATAAAGGAAGGCGGCGGAGTGGAACTCAAGCCAGCTGAAATTGAAGGGGAAGACTGGGGCGAATAAATCCATGGCCTCAATAGGGTTGATCTATGACCGAATCCGATGGGAAGAGAAGGCGTTAATTAACGCCTCAAAGAAGATAGGCATTCCTCTAAAGCCCATTGACGCTAAAAAAATCTTCATTAACACCTCCGAAGACGCGGATGCCTTCAAGAAGGACTTTGGGAGCATCGTCATTCAGCGGTGTGTCAGCTATTTTCGGGGACTACATATAACCGCCATCTTGGAAAACATGGGATTAACCGTCATCAACTCATTCCAGACATCCCTAACTTGCGGAAACAAGCTCTTTACCACTTTGGCTTTGATCAAAGCTGGTTTACCGAGCCCCAAAACCATAATGGCCTTCACCCCAGAAACTGCATTAAAGGCTTTGGACACTATGGGCTATCCAGCAGTTTTGAAACCCGTGGTGGGAAGCTGGGGAAGGCTTGTAGCGCTCATCAAAGAAAGAGAATCAGCGCAAGCAATAATCGAAACCAGAGAAGAAACAAAGAATGCCCTGCTCCACCTGTACTACGTTCAAGAGTTCGTCGAAAGACCCCCTAGAGATATTCGAGTAATTGTTATTGGCGATGAAGTAGTTGCGGCATCCTACCGTTATCATCCCCCAGGCGACTGGAGAACCAACGTAGCCAGAGGAGGAATCAGTAAACCCTGCCCCATAACAAAGGAGCTTAAGCAGCTCGCCGTAAAGGCATCCGAGGTCGTCGGCGGCGGCGTTGTAGCAGTTGACTGTATGGAGGGACCTGACGGATTTTTGGTGAACGAAGTAAATGGCACCATTGAGTTTCGAGGGATTTCCTCCACCACCGAAGTGGACATATCTGAAAAAATCCTAGATTACGCAATTGGAGAGGCGAAAAAATGAGGGCTGGAATAGTCGGCGCATCCGGATACGTGGGCGGCGAACTCCTACGCCTTTTACTATCACACCCAAACGTTGAAGTGACATTGGTCACCTCCCGCAAACTTATGGGCGAATATGTCCATCGAGTGCACCCAAACCTGAGAGGTATAACAAACTTAAAATTCACAAGTCCCGGGCCAACAAAAATTGCTGATTCCTGCGACCTCCTTTTCATGGCGATGCCTCACGGAACCTCTTCAAAGTTTTTGCCAGAATTTCTTGCAGCGGGTCTAAGAATAATTGACACAAGCGCCGATTTCAGACTGAAGGATCCAAAGGATTACCAGGAATGGTATGGATGGGCACACCCGTGCCCTGAACTACTAAAAAGGGCAGTTTACGGACTCCCAGAACTCCATAAGGATGAAATCAGGAAAGCCGACATAGTCGCCTGCCCCGGCTGCATGGCAATAAGCGCAATACTTGCTCTGGCCCCCATTATCAAAGAGGACAAAATCGAGAAAAATAGGATTGTTGTGGATGCGAAAATCGGTTCCTCCGGTGCCGGAGC
>Ga0315312_1002509_pt1 | contig 12683 bp, 12 predicted proteins | sample TDP7_MG_FD_203629 | JGI IMG/M metagenome (GOLD analysis project Ga0315312, IMG submission 203629) | Freshwater sediment microbial communities from Lake Towuti, South Sulawesi, Indonesia - TDP7 | ecosystem: Environmental > Aquatic > Freshwater > Lake > Sediment | place: Indonesia: South Sulawesi... | reverse complement strand
AGACAATCGACGGGGAAACGACTGTGACCAAGCTGCCCGTGAAAGCGGCTTACATCGCGGCTGGATTCCACATGCGACTCTTCATAGGCTACCCGTACTTCGGAAACGGCACGCTTGAACACGACCCAAGCATCGGAGTGGACGTTGAAGGAGTAGACACAACGCCTCAATACCTAGTGAAGGCTCCTTCAGGAACCGAAATCGTCCCAGTGGTTGTGGGCAAAATAATGCTGCCGCTAGTGACGCTGGAGTTGGCTGTGGTCCTCGTCGGAGTGGCTTCAGTAATCGCCGCCGTCATCTATGCTGCCAAGTGGAGAAAGAAGACAATCAACATGGTCGGAGTTGGAGCAAGCTAAAAACTCCACCTTCCCTTTTTTTGCAGTGAAAAAAGCCGATTAGCATGCTTCGTAAACTATTCTGGTTTGAGCACAAAACTAATTAATCCCAGCATTCTAGCTTCTATTGCCGATGATGAGACCGACATCGCTGAATAAAGATGACGCTCATTTTCCCTGGGGTATCGGAGGCACCTAAGTTGGCTGCACACGCAACTGAATCGCGCCCATAGAGGTTGCCAGAAACAGCAGATACATAAACAACAGAATGGCGCCTTCCTTCCAACCCAGCCTTCCCATAGACAAGAAATACCACAGCAGAAGATTTGCGATCAGAGAGAAGACGACAATGTCGAGGAAGACCAGCATGTTCATCGTCAAGGGTGAACCAACAAGCGCTGGAAAAAGCAATGTTATCCCCAAGATTAGAGTTATGTTTATGAAACAACTTCCAACAATGTCGCCGAAAGCCAAGGCTGAGTGCCCCTTGAGAAAAGCCTTAACGTCGAGAGAGAATTCCGGCAGGCTGGTGCCAAACGCAATTATGGTTGCCCCTATCAGGGTTCTGGGAACACCCAAAAACTCTGCTATACTTACTGCTGACTCCACGATGAAGTGAGCGCTTATTACGACACCGCCGACTCCTAAAAAGGTTAGAGCGGCGTAGAGGCGCAGCTTTCTTCTCATTTCGTCAGAAACGCGTCCACCCTCTTCAGTTGGGATTCTGATTTTCAGCAACTGATAGGTGTACAAGACAAAGATCAGAATCAAGATCAAGCCCACAAGCCAGTTGGCGCCAACAAGATAGACTAGGGACAGCGGAATTATGGAAGCCACGAAGAGACCGAAGTAGAGGCTGCCCAACTCTTCTTTTGCGAAGGAAGGAATCATGTTTGTGGTTTTCGGACGTTTCACGGCAACCAAGAGGGCTGCCAAGCCAACGATTAGGCAGATGTTCACGATGTTTGAGCCTATGACGTTTCCAGCCGAAATCGCCGCGTCGCCACCCAGTGAAGCGATGAAAGCCACGCTCAACTCAGGCAGGGAAGTGGAGAAAGCGAGCAGAATGAAGCCCACGGCTGTCTTTTTCAACCCTGTGATGTCTGAGACCTTGACGGCGTTTGTGATGGTTAGGTGGCTGGCTTGGTTGAGCACGAGTAGGAAAATGATGAGGATGAGTAGGCTGACCACGACATCCATGTTGCACCCTCAGTACACATCATAGAGGCAATGTTGAACCCAGATAAGTCTTATGAAGAGAAACATCTTACTTAGAAGATTCGGTTTTTGATTCCTTTTCTAACAGCCTCAGAAACAGAAACATGCCCACAACGAGAGACGCTAGAGCTAAGAGGGCTAGAAGGGAAGAGGGTATGGACAAGAGTTGAGCGGCATATAGCAGGTAAGTGGGTCCAACAAGCACTAGAACCGCAGCCAAAACAATCAAGAACACGCTCTTCACCCTCTTTTGGTCCCCTTTCGGTAGGAGAGCAAAACCTAAGAGGGCTCCTCCAAGAGTTAGACCGAGAGCGGAGCCAAGCACGGCAGGGGTGTTAACGACGTCTGAAATGATGCTTCGGGCGGAGGCGCTTGGATTCTTCAGCCACAGCAAGACAGCCGCGAAGACCAAAACGCCCAGTCCAAAGACGAAGAGAATAGGAACTCTCCTCCTAATCTCTCTCTTCCTACTCTCAAAAACACCGAAGCGATACTGAACAAAGAATGAGACAGCGATAAGCCCCAAGAAAGTCGCAAAAACCGCATAGCTGTTCGTCAGCTGGTCGATGTTTTCCCAGCCTCCCTGATACCAAAAGAACACGGTGGCGACGGCGAGAACGACAACCGCCGAGACTAAGAGAATCCTCCAAGCAACCGAAAGCTTCCTCTCTGGCCAAGGAGCGGCGACCTTCCCTTCTTTCTTCTCCATGAGTCAACCCACTTTTAACCAAACATTACCTCGAGTCCTTCTTAACGCTTTTCCCGTCTCTACAAGCCCGAGCGAGCCTCAGCCCCAACCATCTTCGTGAGAAGCTTGAAAACCGCGAAGGCGGACTCCTTGTCGTTTTTGAGACCGGTTGTAGAGCCCAAGAGGCTTACGCCCTGCCATCCCCTGTTTTTCGCCAGTCCCAACATCAGCCCTGTAGCGCCGACGATGCGTCCGCCTCCGTATATGACCGCTCCCTTCTCCATGGTTTCAACCCCCAGCTCCTCGGAAGTGGCGGCCACGTAGACCTCTCCAGCCGGGCGAGGCGTGGGCACACCACCTAAGGTCACTATGAGCTTGCATCCGTACGGTTCCACGAAGTCTAGGATTTCGTCGCACAGCGTGTAGTGGGCAACTATGTCGTCGCGGGAGGGCTGAGCGTCTCCCGTCAGAATGATGAAGTTGGTGTTTCCCAGAGAGGCTGCGTAGAACTCGTAGCGTGGCGGGCGGCATATCCCGTCTGAGTTCACGATGACGTAGTCGGGGAAGGAGGGCGAGTACAACTCGGCGAAAACGTTAGCTCGGGTGAACTCTATCAGCAGACGCGCCGCTAACTTGCCGACATTCCCGAAGCCGGGCAGACCCTCAACAAAAATCGGACTCTCCAACTCTGGACGGAAGAGAGAACGGAAATACGGCTTATCCATAACCACACCACCGCAGCCGAGCCACTGAAACCATACGCTTTTGCACATCAACGTATAAAAACATTTAAGACAGTCTTGTCTTTCAGATTGACGGTGGCGGGGAAAAACCGTAGCGAGAGACCCGAGCCACAGTCTCCTACATGGGTGGGGTAGCCAGGTTAACCCGCTGGGCTCATAACCCAGAGATCGGTCGTCCAAATCGACCCCCCGCTACCATTTATGAATTAAAATGACGCTTTATGATCGATTTCAGGAGAAGAGAGAACAGCCATGAAACCAAGAATTAGAGAGTTGAAGAAAGAAGACTTGCCCACGCTGCGCAAACTGATTCTTGAAGCCGAAAATTTCGGCGAGCCCTTTTTAGAGACCGAACTACGCAATTTGAAGTGGGACTCTGTTCCCGATTTGGGAGCAGTGTTTGTTGCAACTGTTAACAATGGACCAGTCGGCTACATCACTTTGAGAAAGAAGACATTTGCGGTTGCCATTGACTCGATTCTTGTTGCAAAAGACCATCAAAGAAAAGGAATTGGAAGAGCGCTAATTGAAAAGGCTAAGGAATATGCTAAGTCCCACAAGTTTAAGGTGCTTAGAGTGGACACGGGCAACTTCATGGACTACGCCATAAAATTCTATCTTGCATGTGGCTTCCTTCCCTGCGGATATGTGGAACACGACTTTGGACTCAACACCAGGCAAGTGCATTTTTACATGGATTTGACGCAATAGATGCAGAAGGTTGGAGATAACAGTTCATTGAATTGTGTGTGCATAAAGTTTTAAGACGAGAGCTACTTTCTCGAATCTATGCAAGCATTAAAAACTCGTTTAGCCGAGAAAAAAGACGCAAGAACAATCGAGAACATGATTTCGGAATGGTCAAAGCAGCAGTGGCCAACGTGGCAACCCGAAAGAGCTGAAACGATTCTTGAAGTTCTGAACAACAGACAAGATCATTTAATCCTGGTCTCCGAGACTTCTGGCGAAATTGTCGGCGTATTGCATCTGATCTTTTACCCCGACGTTTTGCTCGGCTCTCTGAACTGCCACGTGAATTTCCTCTTGGTGAAAGAAGGTTATCGGGGCAAGGGAGTAGGCTCTGGCTTGTTAGACGAAGCAAGAAACCGAGCGAAGAAGAAAGGCGCACTCGAGATGCACGTAGACACAAAGTTCGAGGACGCAGCCAAGTTCTATCGAAAATACGGCTTCAAAGACGACGGCGTCTGGCTCGAAATCAGACTCGGCGAAAAACTCGCAGACCTATGAAAACTTTAGACTGCTAAGATTTTTAGTGAGTATGCCTTGAATTTCAAGTCGTGGACGAAATGAATCACGAGGGAAGGATTCAGTTAGCGAACAGGTTGTCAGAGATGATGCTAAAGAAGTACGGCGACGAAGTTCTCTTGGGCGGCATCTTCGGCTCAACCGCAAAGGGCACAGACACGGAGCACTCCGACCTAGAAATGTTCTTTGTCGTAAGAGACGGGTCAAAGGCAGAGAATTTCGACTTCGCCTACAAAGGCATGCCAGTAACAGTCGCTGTTGAGAAGGTCAGCCAGGTTGAGAAGAGCATCACCGAAATCGAGCTCGAATGGCCACTAAAAATGGGACGCCTCTTCAACCTGAAAACCACCTGTGGCAACCGCAATGTCCTGAAGCGATTCAGAAGACTCTTGGACAGCGTTCCCCAAAACAAATTCTATCAGTGCATAGCCAGAGAGACACCGCTCTGCTACGAGGGACTCGGTCGACTAAAAGCAGTCAAGATAAGGGGAAACACCCACGAAACAGCGCTGTTCGTGGCAGAAATACTAATGGAATTCAACCTGCTCGTCGCCATATTCAACCGAGAATTCATAAACCACGACTATCTGGGCGGCTTAAACGAAGCCTTCAAGTTCAAAAAGCTCCCCAAAGACTACGAGAAAACCTCCAGAAAACTCTTCAACAGCAGCAACCCGAGCCTCGACGAAGTCATCGGCTTAGCGGAAAAACTCGTCCACAACTTTGTAGACTTTATGGCTGAAAACCGAATCAAACTGAAAGAACACACCCCACTCGAAAAACTGAAACTCTAGGCTTCAGTCACAGCCCCAACACACCCAACCTGTTTGACGCCAAATTATAGGGTGAAAACCCCTCTCCACTGTCTCTCTGCGTCTATGTCTCAGCGCCTATTTGCAGCATATATGAAACATATTAGAGGAGAGACTAGGCCTAGCGCACACACAAACACAAAACCGAAACATGCAAAGACTAAGGCGTGTACTTGAACGGGTGCTTGGCTCTCTCCTTGTTCTCTATTATCTCACCAACAGTCGGTCTGCCCTCCACGGCTCTCCGTATGGCGTGACGCATAGCCTTATAGTTGTTTATGTAAACGCGCTGACGGTCAACAGCCGATGGATGAACAAAAACACTCGCAATAACAATCAAGTCGTCAGCAGCCTCTTTGGGCAGAGTTCCATCAGTCAAGCTGTCGACAACAGCCTTAGCCACAGCTGTTTGCGCCGGCCCATAGACCATGCTCGCCTGCCTCATGCTTCGAATAGTGACTGTGGGTATGATTACCGTTGCGGGTTTCACCGCTAAGTTGGGTTCAAGTATGGCTAACAAGGGCTCGTGCCCCGAGGAAGGTGCCGCCTTCGCCTTGACGTAGGCTTCGCCGACTGGACCGTCCTTTCTTCCGATGACCAAGTCTATGTGAGCCACCTCAGCACCCGTTCCAGCCAAGGCTTCGCCCATGCGCAGCTTGAAGTCTCTTATGACTTGTGGCGTGATGCCGACCGCGAAGAAGCGCTGTTCGATGGGCTTCTTCTCTTCAACCTCGAACTTGACGGGTTTGGGCACAATCTTTCCTATCTTTTCCAAGTCCAGGCGAAGCTCCTCCCTCTCCTCGTAGGTGAGTTCACCTCCCACACTCAGGGGCAAGCGCACGGGTCCAACCTTCACGCCCATCATGTTCAGGGCTTCTTTTGTTCCCACAGGACCGCTCTTTGCGATTATGCGGGCTATCTTCTGCACTCTGTACTGCTCCTTCTGAGCTGTCTTCAAGTCGCCCTTCTGAACCGAGTTGTAGATTTTGACCCAGACGTCTGGGATGAAGTTGGCGCTGGCTAAGATGGCACCCGAGCAGCCCGCGGCTAGGGCACCGACCACGATCTCGTCGTGTCCACAGAGGACGTTGATTTTGTCTCGCACCTTCTCTAAAACTGCGAGTATGTTGCGCAGCTCGCCGCTGCTGTCCTTCAGCCCCACTATGTTAGGAATCTGAGCCAAGTCCTCAACCATCTGCCACGGAAGAGGCAAGCCCGTGCACTGCGGAATGTTGTAGAGGATTATGGGCAAGTCGACTTGGCTGGCGATGGTTTCAAAGTGCTCGTATATGCCTCTGTCCGTGGGCTTCAAGTAGAACGGCGTAACTATTAGGGCGGCGTCGGCGCCCGCATCCTTCGCGTAACGCGTCATCTCCAGGGCTTGGTCGGTTCCGCTGGCGCCTGTTCCAGCCACAACCTTGACCCTTCCGTCGACCTCGTCCACCGTGACGTCTATGACTCTCTTCTTCTCCTTCGTGGTTAGGTTGACGAATTCGCCGGTCGTGCCGCAGGGAACAACTCCACTCACGCCCAAGTTAATGCAATGGTTAACCAGATTGCGCAACGCCTCCTCGTTCAACCGCTTGCCGTCTTCACTGAAGGGAGTCACAAGCGCGGGTAAAACGCCCCTGGGCTTAAACACAACCAAACCTCCAACTGTTGTCTTCGTTGTGGAGATGCTAGTAATAAATCAGACTCACACTTTATATTTTCCTAGAGACACAGTCAGTGTTCCAACCATAGAGAGTGATAGAGGTGAAGCGAGACTATCCATACGGGTATTGCGGCATCTACTGCGAACAATGCGCAAACGGAAACGGCAGAATCAGAATAATCGCGGGCGAGTTGAAACGACTGGTGGACACACAACGCTACGAATGGTTAGAAGAGCCCGAAGTAAAACCTGGCTTCAAATTCAGCGAGTTCAGAAAGGGCTTAGAATGGTTTGCGGGTGCACAGTGCCCAAGATGTCAAGCAGGAGGCGGACCGCCCTTCTGCGAAACCAGAAAATGCTGCCTTGAAAAACAGTTGAGAAGCTGTCTGCTCTGCGCCGATTTCTTAACGTGCAAGCACACTGTTTATCATCGTGAAACCTACCCCTTTGTGATTCAGAGTTATCAACGCGTGAAAGAGGCTGGATTCGACAAGTGGCTGGAGGAACAAGAGGAAAAGGCGAGAGCCGGCTGGGACATGTGCGCCCACCTGCAAGACAAACACTGCAAAGTAGTAAAACTTGACACAGCCTAGCAAAGAGAAACGCTACTTCGGCTTTGGTATGGCCAAGTCTTTCACTCCCACTTTTGACAGCTTGGCTTCCGGATAGTTCTTCTCAACGATTGAGATGAGCGTCTCCGCGTACTTCACCTTCTCCCTAGCCAAAAAAGCGAGGCTTTCCGGGCTCACCCAAGGCTTATAGAGTGCGCCCACACTCGCACCTGGCTCTATCTTGAAGTAGCACGGCGCTGTAACCCGGGTTATTTCTGGGGTTTCCCAGATTCTGTTGAAGCCTCCGAAGGAGTCGAACAAGTAGACGTGCACGTCTATGGGTATGTCGACCGCCTTCCTTATAGCCGCCAGCATGGGCAGAGTCAAATCAGCAACAGGGTTGAACGTGTTGGCGCCTAGAGTCTCCAAAACCTTGGCTCCCGCAGGGTTGGCGTGCCCAGCGAAAATCGAAACCTTGAAGACAACATCTCTAGGTATGTCTCCAGCCTTTCTCATCTGGTTCAGTAGCCACAGCAAGCCCTCGTCCACAACAAGAAAGCCCTTGAACCCAAACTCGATGGCTCGTCTGATATCGGCAATCACGTAGGCGAGGTTGTCGCTGCCTCTGAAGCGTATGCCCGAAACCGCTCCTTCGGGAGTTCTGACCTGTGCGCCCAAGTCCCAGAGAGTGCGGGGACCAGGCGTCACAATCACCTCGAGTTTGGCGTCTCGCGCCATCTTCGCGAACTGTTCCATCTCGTCGTCTGGGAGCAGCGTGGCGCCCATCACCATGGAGATTAGGCGGTGGACAGGAACGTCGCGTTTGTCCATTTCGTCGATTAAGGCTTCAAGTGTGGAGGGGCGCTCGACCCCAGAAATCTCAATTCTGTAGTGGCACTTGTCTGGAAAACGCTTCTCCGAAGTGGGCAGGTCGTAGAGGTCGCGTCCAGGCACGCCTTGCTTCTCCATCATCCTTCTAACCCGTTCCAAACAATCCTCACCTCGAACGAGATTCTTAATGGTATACGGTCTGTGGTTATAAAAATTGACGCCCACACAAGTGAAAACCTCTCAAACTATGCTCGGAAGCATCTACTACGATACGCTTAAGAGTATAATCCGTCACCTATTCTATTTTCAACTCCATCTGGTGCAACGATGCCGAATTCACCCATCATCCGAACCCAAGACCTCACAAGAAAGTTTGAAAAACTAACAGCAGTCGACCACCTAAACCTCGAGATAAGGGAAGGCGAAATCTTCGGTCTGCTCGGACCAAACGGCGCAGGAAAAACCACAGCCATCCTCATGATCACAACGGTCATAAAACCCACTGAGGGCACAGCCTACGTGGGCGAATACGACATCAGAAAAAGCCCCTACGAAGCCCGCAAACTCATCGGCATAGCCTTCCAGGAACCCAAACTCCTCTGGGTGAGCACGGCTTGGGACGTCCTGAACTGGCACGCCAAAATCTGCGGGCTCACAACCCGAGAAAGAAAAGAAAAAGTGAAGTGGATACTGGACGAACTCGACCTCTGGGAAGACCGCCACAAGAGCGTGCACGCGCTGTCAGGCGGAATGAAGAAGCGCGTGGAAATCGCGAAGATAATGATACAGCGCCCGAAGATAGCCATAGCGGACGAACCCACAGCTCAGATAGACGTTGTTGGAAAACACAAGATATGGAACATGCTCCGCACTCTACGCGACGAAGGAAGCACGATCGTGTTAGCCACAAACGAGCTGTACGAGGCTGACCAGCTCTCAGACCGAGTGGCCATAATGCACAAGGGTAAACTGCTCGTGTGCGACACCCCTCAAAAACTCAAGGACAGCATACCTGGCGGAGACATTATAGACATTAGACTTGAGAAAGAAGCGCCGAAAAAAGCCGTGGAGAAACTCACAGACATCAAACAGGTTGCAGACATAAGAAACATCGAGCCCAACCACTTGAAAGTCTATCTAAACCAAGCCGAGGAAGTCATGCCGAGAATTCTCAAACTCTTAATGCAGATGGACGTGGCCGTTTCATCTGTTAACATGAGTGAACCCTCGCTAGACGACGTCTTCGCCCACTACACGGGGCTTACTATAGAGGAGGCTCAGAGGAGAAGATAACGCGAGAGAGGACAGCAGATGACCAAGATTTGGCTTGTGGTCGAGAGAGACATGCGGATGTTCCTCCAATACAAGTTTCTGCTAATCATGAGAGCGGTGTGGTTCTTCGCCCAGATCTCTCTCTTCGGCTTAGTCGCCTCCCAGATGATCAACGCAGAGAAGGTGCCCAACTACTTCCAGTACTACGCGGCGGGAGTGGGCATAATGATGCTCTACTCCACAGCCATGTTCATCGGCTACGACATATACGAGGAGGCAGACCACGGCGTTGTAGAATACCTGCTCAGTCTTCCAGTAAGCAGAAGAGAACTCGTGATCGGACGGTCTATAGGCGGCGGCATAAGAAGCTTCGTCTATGTTGGTCCCATGCTCGTTTTCATTCTCTACATAATCGGACTAGCCAACCCCCTAAACTTCCTGCTAGCGTTTGCCTCGCTGTTTCTCTTCGCCTTCGGCGTCTCGGGAATGAGCATAACCTTTGCAGTGGGCATCAAATCGCGCGACAAATACGACATCTTCTTGGGCGTCTTCGACGCGCTTATCGTGAGGCTCAGCACGGCGATGTACCCGAGGGCTACGATGTTGTCTGCGAGCACGTTGTATGGGAACATCGCGGCTTTCAACCCCGTTACCTTCGCCTCAGACCTCTTCAGGTGGGGCGCTGGAATAGAATACTATCTCACGAGCCCACTTCTGGCTTTGATAGGCCTGTTCATGTTTTTCTCGGCATTCACTCTCCTCGGGGTGGCGATTTACGAGAAGAGGCTTGAGGGAGGAGTGTGGGAGTGAAGGAGATGAAGGCGGTACTGCACGTCATGGAACACGACCTCCGCAACTTTGTGCGCTACAAATTCTGGATTGTTGGCTTGATAGCCATGAACCTGGCAGACTTGTTCATAATGGCAATAGTTTACACGCAGATGGTGAGAATCGACATTGTTGTCGATTACTTCAGGTTTTTTTCGCCTGGTCTAACAATAACGGGTCTCTTCGCCGCCGCGTTCATGATAGGAAGAGAGGTCAACTGGGAAGTGCGCCGAAGCGTGTCTCATTACATGCTCAGTCTTCCGATAGAGCGTTGGGAACTCGCCACAGGAAGAATACTCGCTGGTGGGGTGAGAGGCATGGTTTACATGAGCCCCCTGCTCCTAACCACATTTCTGTTTCTGGGATTTCCGTCTCCGACGAATCTACTAGTTATTCTTGGAGCGCTCTTTCTGCTCGCGGCTGGCACCGCCGGTTTGAGCATCGCTATTGCTGTCTCCACAAGAAGCTTCGAGAAGTTTGTGACTTCGAGAAGCGTCCTCTACTACCTGCTCTTCTTCTGCAGCACAATATTCTATCCAATGCGTGACCCACGCTTTCTAGACCTCATAAAGAATGTCATGCCTCAACCACTCATCGTCTTCGCCCAAATCAATCCTCTGAGCGGCGGCGCCGACATGATACGGTCGTTTCTGTTGGGCACTCCAGCCCTAACACTCGAAATGCCAATGAGCATACTGATCTTCTCAGGAGTCTTTGCGACCAGCGCGGCTGTTGCCTACATAAAAATAATAGAGCGCGAGTGAAAACTGTGACGCGGCTGTCGGTTAATTGTTATAAGAAGGAAAGGTCACAGATGTCATCTCTAACTTAATCAGGAGAATTTGTCGGTTGGCTAGCGTCCAAGGAGTGAAAGCCCTCTTCGAGCCACAGAGCGCAGTTCTCATTGGGTCAAGCAGAATTAGAGAAAAAGTCGGGATGACCTCTCCCCAGATGTTTGAAAGCGTCGCCTACAACATGACCAAGTTTTTCGAGGGAAAAACCTACCTCGTGGATGTAGAAGGAAAAAAGAGAACAAAGACTCTGAAGCAGGTTCCCGAAACGCCGGAGCTGGGCGTTGTTATGCTGCCTCCAAGGCTTTCGCTTGAGCAGTCGGAGAACTGCGCCAAGCGAGGAGTCAAGGCGATTGTCATACTGACAGGAGGGTACAAAGACGCTCAACGCCAGAAGCTCCTCAGCCTAAAGGAAGAGTATGGGGTTCGCATATTGGGTCCAAACACGATAATGGGCGTCATCAACACAGCAAACGGGCTGAACACGACGTTTGAACGCGACGTCATGCCGCCTAAGGGCAACATATCCGTGGTTTCTCAGAGCGGGGGAGTCGGCGCAGCCCTCCTCGACTGGACATGCCACTATCAGATAGGCGTCAGCAAATTCGCCTTCATGGGAGACAAAACAGACATCAACGACGTGGACCTCCTCAGATACCTTCACGAAGACAGAGACACAAGGGTGATATGCCTATACATGGAGGGAATCGAGAAGGGCCGAGAATTTGTTGAGACTGCGCAAGAAGTCGTGAAGAAAAAGCCCATCTTAGCCCTCAAAGGAGGAGTAACTAAAGAGGCAGCCCGACGAGCCCTCTCCCACACCGCGTCCATGGCTGGCTCAGACGTCGTCTTTGACGCCGCCTTCAAAAAGGCAGGAATAATCCGAGTGAGCGACATAGAAGAACTACTAAACGCGGCCACAGCCCTGGCAAGTCAGCCTCCGCTTAATGGAGACAGCATTGCCATAGTCAGCAACGTGGGCGGACCAGCCATACTTGCGGCAGACGCCATAGTCAAGAACGGGCTGCAGCTGGCAAATCTCTCGGAGAAGACTAGAAAGGAGATAGAGCGCAAGTATCCGGGGATAGAAGCCGTCAACCCCGTAGACCTTATCGCCGACGCCAGAGCCGAAAGATACTCCTTCGTTTTAGACGCGATGTTGTCTGACCCAAACGTGGACGGCGTCATGGTCATAAACATGCTGAAATCCTGCTTCTTCGAACCGGAGGACGCCCTAGCCATCGCAGAGACCGCTAGAAGACACCCGCAAAAACCCGTTGTGGACGTGCCCGCTGGTGGAGAGGACTTCGCCCTCGTTCAAAAAGTCCTAAAAAACACGTGCATACCAGCCTACAACCTCCCCGAAAAAGCCGCGAGAGCGCTGAAGTCCTTGAGAGTTTATCAGAGGGTAAGGGAAAAAGGGATGAAGTGAAAAAGGCAGCTCAGCTCTAGCCTGTTTGACTAGGTGGAGTTTCTGAAGAAAGAGCCGGAGTCTGAGGTGCTGTTGGTGGCTGAGGAGGAGGCGACGGAGTGGGGGCAACGACAGCCTTTGCCTCTTCATGTTTAGCCACGAAGTGTGAGGCTAGCAGCATTAGGGCGCCCAGGATTCCCACGTAAACGCCAAAACCTATCTGAATCAGGCTTGCGGCCAGCTGTCCCCCTGGGTAACTGGCTATTAGAGCCTTCAGTTGCAG
>Ga0315312_1002508_pt1 | contig 12686 bp, 11 predicted proteins | sample TDP7_MG_FD_203629 | JGI IMG/M metagenome (GOLD analysis project Ga0315312, IMG submission 203629) | Freshwater sediment microbial communities from Lake Towuti, South Sulawesi, Indonesia - TDP7 | ecosystem: Environmental > Aquatic > Freshwater > Lake > Sediment | place: Indonesia: South Sulawesi... | reverse complement strand
CAGTATTTGAGAATCTCTACGGCAGTTGAAGAAGAAACAAAAATCGCCAAGTTAACCAAAATGGAAATATTGGATGGTTTACCCGTCGCTATGGCCATTGTCGTGCTGGTGGTGGCCATGAGCGTCTTCTGGCTTGACGTTATGTTAGCTGGGTTCTTCATGATTGTTGCTTACTTGGTCATGTGGGTGATTTGGCAAGCGATTCGTTTCCCGAACAAGAGAGAATTATTCAGGGTGTTTGCTAAGAACTTTCTAAAGGGTGTAAGAAATGGCGCCGAAACCACCGCTTCCATAACCAACATGCTCGCCTGCATAGGAATCATTGTTGCGGTGTTGATCCAGACGGGCCTGGCTCAAAAACTTTCTTTTGCCATCGTGGAAATAGCGGGAGGTAACAAAGTATTCCTTATTTTATTGGTAGCAGGGTTATGTATCTTATTTGGTATGGTCGCAACGACAGTGGCCGCATACATCCTAACGGTTACCCTGGCTGCCCCAGTTCTATTGGATATGGGGGTACCGCTCCTGATCACCCATTTTGCTGTATTCTACCTTGCCATGATGGGATTAATCACGCCCCCGGTTGCCCCTTGCTGTGCAGTTGCTTCCGGTATCGCCAAAGACAGTTTTCTGAAAATATGCTGGTATGCTATCAAAATCGGATTGCCTCTATTTATACTTCCCTTAGCTTTTTTCTTGCATCAAGGCATTGTTATCCATGGCGCAGGTACAGTGGCGGCATTTTTTTTAATCGGGCTGGGAATGGCAGGCTTAACTCTGGGAATTAATCTTAAATATGGCGGTTCTAAGTCCCTTATAAAAAGGGCGGTGTACATAGTGGTCGGTTCGCTCACCCTTTTTTATCCCCGCCCCATTGTGGGATATTTAGGCATGGCCTTATGTGCGCTTTTCCTCATTTTAGAACTTTACCGGCTAAGCAGGGGGCCTCAATCCGAATTGGCGCCTTCGAGGGGATAATCTAAGGATCAATTTTTCAATTCTGACTTAAGTCTTTCAGCTATTTGATTTTAGTTCCATTTACTTTTTTCATTGAAACTTCAAATTATTATCAGCCCCACCGTTCGGCTGAGCTCACGGCCGAAGCCTTTACCCTGTGGAGTATAGAAATTTACTCCACAGGGCAAGCCCTCCCCCGTCAAGGGGGAGGGAGTTGGGGAGCCTCCCAAATTCTCCCCTCCCCTCGCGGGAGGGGGTTGGGGGAGGGGAATAAAAAAGGAAATTCGTATACAATCAAGTTATCGAAATAGAGGGGCGGGTTAAAAAGCAGTAAGAGGGGAGGTATAGTGGTTATGGATTATGGGTTGACTGAAGAACAGAAAATGTTCAAGGAATCATTGAGAAAGTTTTGTGAAAATGAGTTGGCCCCTAAAGCTTCGGAATGGGATGAAAAGGAGGAATTCCCCTGGGAAAATGTTGAAAAAATGAAAAAGTTGGGCCTCTGGGGATTGACCATCCCCGAGCAATATGGGGGAAGCGGAGCCGATATGGGCGCTTATGTGATCGCGGTCATAGAAATTGCCAGGGTTTGTGGAGCCACCGCGGTCACTTTTTTTCTCCACAATGGCGTGCCTACCAAATCCATCTGGAAATTTGGAACGGAGGAACAGAAAAGATATTACCTTCCTCTGGCGGCCAAGGGGGAAAAGCTGATGGCTTGGGGCCAGACGGAGTCTGGCTCCGGTTCCGATGCCACGGCGATGAAGACCTCAGCCATATTAAAGGGTGATCATTATATTCTCAACGGAACCAAAATCTTCATTACGAGTGGGGGGGTCGCCGAGGTCTACGTCATCTGGGCCAGGACCGACCCTCAAGCTCCGAAAAAGTCGAGGGGGTTGAGTTGCTTCATCGTGGAAAAGGGATTCCCAGGTTTCTCCATTGGGAAGAAAGAAAATAAAATGGGACTACGGGGATCACCGACTGCGGAATTGATATTGGATAATTGTGTGGTTCCTAAGGAGAACATCCTCCTGAAGCATCCCGAAGCTTTCGGTAAGATGATGCATCTCTTCAATGGGGAAAGGCTGGGGAATTCCGCCTTCTGCATAGGGAGCGCCGAAGCAGCTTTTGAATATGCCATAAAATACGTTCAGCAGAGGGAGGCTTTCGGGAGAAAGGTGGCTGAATTTCAGGGGATCCAGTGGTTACTGGCCGATATGGCCATCCAGATTGAGACAGCTAAATTATTACTGTATAAGGCAGCCCATATGTCGGATCAAGAGCTCCCCATTATCAAAGAATCTTGTATGACCAAAATCGTGGCCAACGAGATATCCCAAAAAGTTACTAACATGGCCATGCAGCTTTTGGGTGGCTATGGCTACATGCGAGACTACCCTGTGGAGCGATATTACCGAGATTGTAGAGGGCTAGGGTTTGGCGGCGGTACCCCTCAGGTTTTGAGATCGGTCCTGGGGGTTCAGCTTTTGAAAGAATACGCGGTGAGCAAAGATTTTGCCCCAAGGAGTTCCTATGACCTTTAAAAATCTCATCGTAAAGAAAGAGGAAGGGATAGCCACAATCATGCTGAACAGGCCACAAGCGCTAAATGCCCTCAATCTTGAGATAGCCGAAGAGCTGGAGATTTCCATAAAGGATGTGAAAGAGGACAAGGGGGTAAAGGTTCTTATTCTTACGGGAGCGGGAAGAGCGTTCTGTTCGGGTGGAGACCTCCAAGCGATACCTATCGGCAAGGAAGCCAGCCAGGGAAGAGATTTTCTTAGGCGAATGCACCGATGGGTGAACGAATTAGTCAACCTTCCTAAGCCAGTGATTGCGGCAGTAAATGGATTAGCCGTTGGAGCGGGCTGTAATTTGGCGCTTCTCTCAGACATCATAATTGCGTCTGAAGAAGCAAGATTTTCTGAGATATTTGTGAAGGTTGGAGCAATCCCAGATTTGGGAGGATTGTATCTCCTTCCTCGATATGTTGGATTAGCAAAAGCTAAAGAGTTGATCTTCACAGGTGATATGATTGATGCCCGGGAGGCGGAGAGGATTGGGTTAGTAAATAGAGTAGTCACACACGAAAAATTGGAGGAGGCCGTTAGAGATTTGGCCCAAAAGCTGGCCAAGGCCCCACCGATAGCCCTGGCAATGTCCAAGAGCATTATTCATAGGGGATTAGAGGCCGACCTGGATACGGTATTAGAACTTGAAGCCTATGCTCAAGGTATTTGCTTCGAAAGCCAAGATTGCAGAGAGGGAGTTAGAGCATTTTTCGAAAGAAGGGAACCAAGGTTCGAAGGGAAATAATCATAATAAATATCGAAAAGGCATTAAAAAATTAAGGGAACGTAGGTTGTTTGGGAGGACAAAAGATAAAATGGTTGAAATCCTGAAACAGGTTAAAGTGTTAGATTTATCGCAGATAATGGCTGGGCCTTTAAGCTCTATGATCCTGGCAGATTTGGGGGCGGAGGTAATCAAAATCGAACCTCCTGAAGGGGATGCCGCCAGGTCTATGGGCGATACATTTCTCAAGGGACAATCTGACTATTTGTTGAGCCTCAATCGGAATAAGCGAAGCATCGTAATCGACCTTAAAAAGGAAGAGGGAAGAGAGGTATTTTATCGGTTAGCCTGTGAGGCGGATGTTGTTCTGGAGAATTTCAGGCCGGGCACGGTAGAAAAACTTGGGGTGGATTACGAGGCAATTTCCAGGCTCAATCCAAAGATTATTTATTGTTCGGTTTCGGGCTTTGGTCAAAAAGGGCCCTACAAGGATCGGCCGGCAATGGACCCTATTATTCAAGCCATGGGCGGAATCATGGGGATTACAGGAGACCCTCGAATTGGCCCTCAGAAGGTGGGAGCCCCCATTTCAGACCTTGTGGCACCCCTCTTGGCGACTATAGGTATTCTTGGGGCGCTTTATATTCGGGAGAAAACTGGAGAAGGCCAAAAAATAGAGATTTCCATGCTCGATGGAATCATCTTTTCCTTGATGCCCAGGCAGGCTTATTATTTCATCAAAGGCGGATCCCTCCCCTTAACAGGCAACCAACATTATCAAATTGCCCCTTGCAACACTTTTCGTACAAGTGATGGTGGATATGTGATGATTATTGTCCATACTCAAAAACACTGGATAAATTTTTGCGAAAGCCTGGGCCGGGCGGATTTGGCAGAGGATCAAAGGTTTAAGACAAACTCAGAAAGATTAAAAAATTCAGAAGAATTGAATAAATTACTGGAAGAGATACTTAAAGAAAAGACCCAACAAGAATGGGTCGAATGCTTGGCCAATAAAGGAGTAATGATTGCCCCGGTTTACAATTTAGAGCAATTGTTTCAAGATCCGCAAGTTTTGCAGGATGAAATTGTAGTAGAAATAGACCATCCCGTTGCTGGGAAAATTAAAATTTTGAGAACCCCAATAAATTTGTCAGAGACCCCATTGAAAATAAAGAGGCCTCCTCCCCTCCTTGGACAGCATACTGAGGAGATCCTTGCGGAGATTGGCTACACAAAGGAAGAAATCCAGCAACTAAAAGATAATGGGGCGGTAAAAGGGATTTAATTCATGATCGAAGGGCCTCTCAAACGCTTTAAAATTATTGACTTATCTCGTTATGGAACGGGAAGATATTCCACAATGTTATTGGGAGATTTTGGAGCTGAAGTGATCACTATTGAAATGCCTCGGCTTGATGCCTCTCTTCCATCGTTTTTAACCGACGATACTTCCCCTCGGTATTTAGCCTTTAATCGGAATAAGAAAAGCATGGCCATAGATCTCAGGAAAGAACAGGGACGAGAAATCTTTTACAGGCTAATAAGAACTGCGGACGTTCTTGTCGAGGGTTATCGCCCAGGCGTAACAAAAAAAATGGGAATAGATTATGATACCCTGAAACCAATGAACCCTCGATTGATTTACTGTTCAATCACAGGATTTGGTCAGGATGGGCCGTACTCTAACCGTTCTGGGCATGACCTCAACTATGTTGGAATGTCTGGGATCTTAAATTTAACGGGACCTGAAGAGGGCTCCCCCTCATTGATAGGGGCTCAAATTGCTGATTTAATAGGAGGATTTTGTCAGGCCACAATTGCCGTCCTCATGGCTTTGCTAGAAAGGGAGAAGTCGAAAGAAGGCCAGTATATCGATCTCGCCATGCTTGATGGACTCATCCATGCACTTTGGTTACAAGGAACCGAGTATCTTGTGACTGGCAGAATTCCGCAGAAAGGGGAGACCATATTAACGGGCCTCAGTGCGGGTTATAATATATATGAAACATTAGATAACAATTACCTGACTCTTGGGTGTTATGAACCATGGTTCTGGGAGAAGCTTTGCAAAATTATCGGCAGGGAAGATTTCCTTGAAAATCAAGAGACCAAGGGAGAAAAACGAAAGGAAATTTTCGCTTTCTTCAGAAAGATATTTGGGACCAAAACGCGTGATGAATGGCTTGAAATCTTGAACGCAGCGGATATCCCCTGTGGGCCAGTAAATGATATCTCCGAGACTTTCTCCAATCCCCAGGTCATTCATAGAAAGATGGTGGCTGAAGTTAATCATCCTCTCTTGGGAGAGATCAAGCAAATAGGGATTCCCATAAAGCTCTCCAGAACGCCGGGAAGCATTAAGACTCCTCCTCCACGATATGGAGAGCATACCGCTGAAATCCTAAAGGAGCTTGGATTTGCAGAAGAGGCCATTCAGGAGTTTAGGAATAATAAGGTCATCGAGTGAGTATATAATCCCGGATCCCCTCCGACTTTATGATTGCCGCCCATTTTAATATGGGTGAATTAGGCCCTTGCTTCCCTTATTCAAATGGTCAGCTATTGATAGGGGTGGCCAATTAAAATTTTATCCCTTGCCGGCGTGATGTTTTTCCCACCGTCTCACCTCAACTCCGCAAGAATCAGCAAATTTTCATGCTGGACTCGCATGTAATCTTTACTCTGAATACCCATCTGCGAGGTATAGGTTCCGCATTACTAACCGGTAGATTGGTCTTCATCCTGGAGATAGACGAGGTTTCAAATCGCCGGAAAATTAGAATGTCAAACATCAGAGAGGAGCAAGTGTCTATCACGCTTGTGCCGCTAATATTAAAAGGTTTAAAGCATCTTGAGATGGAAACGGTTGACGCCAGAAATGGGAGAATATATGATGGCCCAGAGATGAGGAAAGCCCAATGACCAAGGATGACGAAGCTTTTCATTTTCTTTTTAACCCGCGCTCCGTGGCCGTGATTGGAGCTTCAGAGAATCCCCTGAAGATGGGTCATCAGTGCCTACTCAGCCTTAGGGAAAGTGGGTCCCACCGCCCCATCTATCCCATTCATCCCCAGGAGAAAAGCATTCTGGGAATACCCGCTTATCCCGATTTACAGCATGTTCCCGGAGAAGTTGACCTGGCGATCCTCGTAGTTCCAGCTTCTGAGACAATTTTTGCCTTGAAAGCCTGCCAGGAGAAGGGGGTGCGGGGGGCCATTATTATCACAGCTGGATTTCGCGAGATCGAGAATCCGAATGGTGAGATTCTCCAGAAAGAGATGGCCAGCATTGCCCACCAGGGGAGAATCAAGATCATCGGGCCCAACACATTCGGGTTGGTGAATGTCCACGCTCAGCTAAATGCTTCCTTTACGCCGGTCTTTTCCCGATTGCAGCCCGGGTCGATCTCCTTGATTGGCCAGAGTGGAGGGGTTTCTCATTTTGTCGCCTACCAGGCCCTCAATGAGGGAGTGGGCCTGAGTAAGGTGGTGGGCATTGGCAACCGTTGCAACGTCGATTTTGCGGATCTTTTGCCCTTTCTGGAAAAAGATGCGGAGACAGGATGTGTCATCCTTTTTATAGAAGGCCAAGATGATCCCCGAGGTTTGATTAGAGCGGTAAAAAAATTTGCCTGCCGAAAACCAATCGTCGCCATGAAGGCGGGGCGATATGCTGAATCCTCAAAAGCAGCCCGCTCTCATACCGGATCAATGGCCGGACGTTATGAGATTTACGAAGCCTCGTTGAAGCAAGCTGGAGCGCTTGTGGTCCAGCATCCAGGGGAACTTTTGGACGTGGCCAAAATTTTGACCATTCTTCATCCGCCCTCGGGGAGAAACGTGGCCGTGGTGTCCTTCCAAGCCGGCCCCGGCATTTTACTGACTGATGCAGTCGTTGAACATGGGCTGCGCATGGCTATATTTTCACCGGCGACCCAGGAAAAGTTAAATAGACTTCTACCTCCCCTGACCATCCGTACTAACCCCGTGGACATAGCCTTTGCGCAAGATGAGCCAGTTTTTGAGGAATCCATTCATATCATCTTGCAGGATGAAAATGTAGATGCTCTGGTAGTTTTCCTGCTCCACCATCCTTTCATGGACCTGAGAAGGATTGTGCACCCGCTCCTCAGACAGAGGATGTTGTCCCCAAAACCCATCCTCCTCGGGGTTAACACCCTTCAAGGATCAATCCCTGAAGAAGTCGCCGAATTGGAAATTAGAGGGATTCCAGTCTATCCGCTTCCCGACCGGGCCATTCGGGCGTTGAAAGGGCTGGTCCAGTATGGCGAATTCCTAAGAAATGGGTAAAGGGGAAAAAAGCAACAGGCTAAGGCAAGAAGAACCGATGAGCTAAGGGATTAAACAATCAGGTGACTATTCGACTATGCGACTAAATGACTAGGAGACTGCTACCGATGAGAGCACTGGAAGGAGTAAAGGTATTGGATCTTTCTCGACTTTTTCCTGGCCCATACTGCTCGATGATTCTGGCAGACCTGGGCGCCGACGTCCTCAGGATCGAGGATCGCCGCTACGAAGGGGAAGGGACAGGGATGCCCAGCGTAATGCGCAACAAGAGGCATATGACTTTAAACCTGAAGCATCCCAAGGGCCAGGAAATTTTTTATCGACTGGCCCGCGAAGCGGATGTGGTCTTGGAAGGATTCCGTCCTGGGGTTACGCAACGTTTGGGGATCGACTATGATTGCATAAAGAGAATGAACGAAAAGCTGATTTACTGCTCGATTACGGGTTACGGGCAAGATGGCCCCTACCGGCACATGGTCGGGCATGATATTAACTACCTGAGCTTCGGGGGCGTGCTGGACCTGACTGGAGAACCAGGAAGGAAGCCCACCATCCCGCCGATCCAGGTGGCGGATATGGCTGCTGGAGGAATGTATGCCGCGCTGGGGGTTATGGCTGCGCTGATCGCTCGACAGAAGAGCGGAAGAGGACAATACATTGACATCTCTATGCTGGATGGCATCATCGCCATGCTTCCCTTCCCAGTGGGCCTCCTCTGGGAGCTGGGAGAGGTTCCCCAACGAGGCGACACTCTACTCAGCGGTAGGTATCCCTGCTATAACGTTTATGAGACCAAGGATGGAGAATATATTTCCCTGGGAGCCTTGGAAGCTCGCTTCTGGGCAGTCCTTTGCCAAAAACTGGGGCGGGACGATTTTATCGCTTATCAGTACGATGAAGGAGAAAAGAGGTCGGAGATCTTTAATTTCTTGCACCAGACCTTTAAAGGCAAAACGCGCGATGAATGGATGGAAGAGCTGAAAGATCTGGATGTCTGCATCGGGAAAGTTCTACACCTGGATGAGGCCTTGAGGGATCCACAGGTGGTGCAGCGCAAAATGGTTATAGAATTTATCGACGAGAAAAAAGGGAAGATGAGGTTCTTATCCTCTCCCATCAGATTATCTGAAACTCCCCCGGAAATGCGCCGGGCTCCGGCCGATTTTGGTGAGCATACCGAGGAGGTGCTGAAGGATCTTGGGTTCGGCCAGGCCGAAATCGAGGAGATGAAGAAGGAAGGGGTCGTATAAAGAGGAGCCGGCCGCTTTGTCCGCCGGAGGCGGGCTGTGAACAATGACAAAGAATGGGTAACGAACCCTCAGGCTTTGATAGAGGAAATAAATTTCTTGAAAGATCGATCGTAGGAGCGTTCTGCTGCCGGTGGGAAAAAGCAGCCTGGAAGTTCGCCATTTTTGCGGTGGTAGGTTACACACTCGCAGCATTTTCCCTTGCGGGAGCAGGGATCATAGGAGCAAGGGCAATTTTCCATGTTCTTCTTCACGTTGCATTCCATCTTCAAACCCTCCATCATCCCATGATCCCCTTTTAGGGGTACAAGGGAACCAAATCCAGCCCTAAGGATTCCTCCAGACCGAGCATCAGGTTCATGTTCTGGATTGCCTGGCCAGATGCACCTTTAACCAAGTTGTCGATCGCTGAAAGGAGGATCAACCGGTTGTTTCTTCTGTCAACTTTCCAGCCAAGGTCGCAGTAATTGGAGCCGAATACATCCGCCGTGCTTGGGAGGAGATCCGGAGGGCGGAGGCGGACATATTTTTCATTTCCATAGAATTTTGAATAGACCCCATAAATTTCCTTTTCGGAAAGGGGCTTTTGGAGCGTCGCGTAGATCGTAGAGAGGATCCCTCTTTTCATCGGCACAAGGTGAGGGGTAAAGGTAATGACAATTTTCTTTCCTGCCACCCGGCTTAATTCCTGCTCCATTTCTGGAGTGTGGCGGTGCTCGGTTACCTTATAAGCTTTGAAATTCTCGCTTACTTCGGCATACATTGAAGAAAGAACCACGGATCGGCCTGCCCCGCTGACTCCTGACTTGGAATCCGCGATGATGGTTTTAGGATCAATCAAATGATTTTTTAGGGCCGGGGCGAGCGCCAAAATGACGCTCGTAGGGTAACAGCCGGGATTGGCGACCAGCCTTGCTTTCTTGATTTCCTCTCGGTGCAGTTCCGGGATGCCGTAGACCGCTTCTTTCAGCAGACCTGGGGCAATGTGGGGCTCATACCATTCCGCATACACCTGGGGATCAAGCAGACGAAAATCGGCGCTCAGATCAACAACTTTCTTTCCCTTTTCCAGAAATTCGGGCACTACCTCCATGGCCGCCTTGTGTGGGAGGGCGGTAAAAATAAAATCACAGGTCCGGGATAGAGATTCGACTTCCAGGGCCTGGCAGACCAGATCCGATTCTCCCATCACGGAGGGAAAGATCTTCCAGATCGGTTGGCCCACGTTCTTCTCTGCGGTCAAAGCGGCGATTTTGATTTTTGGATGCCTGGATAGCAGACGAATCAACTCCAAGCCCGTGTAACCTGTTGCTCCAACCACCCCAACCCGCGTCATGAAATTTCTCCTCCTTTGCGCAAGCAAAAAAAGAAGGCCGTATGGCCTTCCCTTTTTGTCTCTCCAGAGATCGAATTATCGCTTGGAGTACTGGAATCTCTTCCGGGCGCCCTTCTGTCCGTACTTTTTGCGCTCTTTGACCCGCGAGTCTCGGGTAATGAGACCTGCCTTCTTCAGGATTTCGCGGAATTCATCCTTCACGGCCAGAAGCGCCCTGGTAATCCCATGCCGGAGAGCTCCAGCCTGGCCTATCATTCCACCCCCTTGCACGTTTGCGGAGATGTCAAATTGTCCCAGAGTACCAGTGAGCTCAAGGGGCTGGAAGATCATTACCTTGGCTGTGTCCAGAGGAAAGTAACTGTCCAGTTCCTGTTCGTTCACAGTGATCTTGCCTTCTCCGGGCTTAATCCATACCCGGGCGACGGCGGTTTTTCTCTTGCCAGTAGCATAGAATGTCTTTTCGGGCATTTTTCTTTCCTTTACACTGAGAAAGATTCTGGTTGCTGCGCTTGATGCGGGTGAGATTCGCCGGGGTAAACTTTCAACTTCTTCAAAAGCTTTCGGCCCAATTTGTTCTTGGGGAGCATTCCTTGAACGGCCATGGTAATCAGCCTCTCGGGTTTTTTCTCCTTAAATTTTTCTGCGCTGATCGATTTGAGGCCGCCGGGATATCCGGAATGATGGATGTAGAGCTTTTCCTTCCATTTTTTCCCCGTGAGGGCCACCTTATCGGCGTTCACTACGACTACAAAATCACCGACATCTACGTGGGGAGTGAAAGTGGGTTTATGCTTTCCCCGGAGGAGAATCGCCACGCGGGAAGCAAGTCGACCCAGGGTTTTGCCCTGGGCATCCACTAAATGCCATTTTTTTTGAATTTCACCCTTTTTGGCCATGTATGTTGTCATGCAAAAACCTCTTTTAGAAGCCCAAATAAAAAATTATAATTAGTAAAAATATCTGTGTCAATTAAATTTAGTCCTAAAATCCATAAAAAATTGAAGCAAAATCTATGAAGGAGGGAAGGAGCGATGGAGAAGATTTTCAAGAACGGGAACATCCTGACCATGGAAGAATCTGCTCCCCAAGCCGAGGCCCTGGCCGTGCAATTTGGCCGTATTTACCGGGTGGGGAAAAACGAGGAGATTGAGAGATTAGCTGGGCCTGAGACGAAGGTCATTGACCTTCAAGGGCAGACTCTTCTCCCCGGCTTCATAGATACTCACAACCATTTCTGTCTATACGCTTTGCTTACCGACCAGGCAGACTGTAGGCCAGCAGCCGGCTGCGTAAAGGGAGAAGATGTTGTTGAGGCTTTGAGAGCCCAGGCGAAAAAAACCCGTCCGGGAAAATGGATTATGGGGTGGGGATATGCGCCCTATCTGCTCGACGATAAAAAAGACTTGACCAAGGAAGATCTCGACCGGGCATCAAAAAGACATCCCATCTGCTTGGTCCATGTTTCTGTCCATGGAGCTGTGGTTAACAGCCGGGCTTTGAGGGAATTGGGTTATACCAAGAAAACCCCCGACCCCCCAGGGGGGAAGATCTACAGGGATGCCAAGGGCGAGCCCAATGGAATTTTGAGTGAGTCTGCTTTTATGGGCCCTCTCTTTTTCAACGCCCCTTCTATTTATTCGAAGATGATGGCCGAATATGACCGGGAAGGAAGAATAGAAATGGTCTCCCGCTGTGCGGCTCGCTATCTGCAACTTGGTATTGTTGGAGCCCATGATCCGTTCGTCGATAGCCTCACGCTTCGTACCTACCAGCAGACGGAGAAGGCGGGACGATTCCCGTTTCGCCTGTATGCCTACATTTTGAACCAGTGGGCTGATCCTCTAATCTCCTCAGGGATCGGCCGCGGGTTCGGTTCCGAATGGATAAAAATTGGCGCCATTAAGATCTTCCTGGATGGGGGAATGAGTAGCCGCACGGCAGCCGTATACAAACCCTATGTCTATCCTCCGAAGGCTGGCAGGGGAATTCTCAACTACGATCAGAAGGGGATCAACCGAGAGATCGAGAAATTTGACCGGCTTGGCTACCAGATCTCCGTTCACGCGCAGGGCGATCGGGCTCTGGATATGCTCCTGAAGGCCTTTGCGCCGGTCGTAGCTAAAGGGAACCCTTTGCGCCACCATATTGTCCATGCAGGCAATCTGACTCCTCCTCAGATTGAACGGGTAGAAGAGTTGAACCTGCACATTGTTAGCCAGGCCAATTTTTTCTCCCTGCTGGGCGATGGATTCATCGAAGCCTATGGACCCACACGTTCCCAGGAGCTTTACCGCTTCCATACACTCCTGAAGCGAGGGATCAAACTGGGCTTCTCCTCTGATTGTCCTGTAGCAGAACCCAACCCTCTGATTGGGATCCGCGACTCCATCTGCCGGAGGACGGCCAGCGGTCAGGAATTCGGGCCTGCGGAGTGCATCACGGCTGAGCAGGCAGTTGCCCTTTATACCCGTGAGGCAGCCTATTTTTCCTTTGAGGAGAAAGAGCGCGGGACCCTGAAAGAAGGCAAAATAGCTG
>Ga0315312_1002507_pt1 | contig 12689 bp, 10 predicted proteins | sample TDP7_MG_FD_203629 | JGI IMG/M metagenome (GOLD analysis project Ga0315312, IMG submission 203629) | Freshwater sediment microbial communities from Lake Towuti, South Sulawesi, Indonesia - TDP7 | ecosystem: Environmental > Aquatic > Freshwater > Lake > Sediment | place: Indonesia: South Sulawesi... | reverse complement strand
CGCGAAATCGAAGTTGACACAAAGAAATGCAGACTCGACTGTGTCGAGTGCGAAAAAGCTTGTCCTCTAGAATTGATCAAGGTAGGTTGGCGAACTCCTGATGGAAAAGAGGTTGCAGACGTAAAATCAGCATCGGATAAGAAGAATCTTTCAGTTTTTGTAGATGTTAAGAAATATTTGTGTCCATGCTGTCGACTTTGTGAGTTAAAATGCCCCGAGGATGCCATTCATGTTCGAAAGATGTTTCATGGGTTTTTAAAAATTAATAATGAGAAGTGCCCAGAAGGGTGCAAAGATTGCGTTGATGTCTGCCCGATTACTCTCACCCTTTACTTATCAGACGATGGAAAAGTGCATGTTAACGATACTAGCTGCGTTTATTGTGGTGCTTGCAAACTTGTTTGCCCTGTAGAAGGAGCGCTTGATTTTCAACGCACCTATGTCTATCATACTCCTATTCATTCTGGCGCTTGGAATAAAGCCCTCGAAAAGTTAACATCGACAACTGAGATGACTAAGGAGTTGAAGGCAAAAGGCGCTAAGAAGGCACGTGAATCTGTCGAAAAAAGACTTGCATGGAGGGCGTCATAAATGTCTGAGGAGCCACGTGTTGGGGTTTTTGTATGCCACTGCGGACTTAACATAGCAGGCGTTATCGATGTAAAAGATCTTACAGAGTATGCGAAAACATTACCGAATGTGATATTCACTAAGGACAACAGGTATACATGCGCTGATCCAGGGCAGGAAGAGATTAGGAAAGCAGTAAAAGAACACAAGTTAAACAGAGTTGTTGTTGCTGCCTGTTCGCCGCGTTTGCATGAGCCTACTTTCCGCAGGACTGTCGCTGAGGCTGGGCTTAATCCTTATGTTTTTGAGATGGCAAACATACGTGAGTTTTCTTCTTGGTGCCACCCCAGCACACCGAAGGAAGCAACTGAGAAAGCAAAAGAAATTGTGAAGATGGCTGTTGCGAAGGTTAGGTTGCTTCAGCCGCTTCAAACGATTGAGGTTCCTGTAACAAACAAAGCCATGATTTTAGGCGGCGGTATTGCTGGAATAAGCGCTGCATTGGATCTTGCTGACATGGGCTTCAAAGTGTATATGGTTGAGAGAGATGAAAGCATTGGCGGTCATATGGCTCAGTTGGACAAGACTTTCCCAACATTGGATTGCTCTATTTGCATCGAAGGCCCAAAAATGGTAGACGTCTCTCGACATTCTAATATCGAAATATTATCGTATGCCGATATTCTTAGCGTAGAAGGTTTTGTTGGAAACTTCAGAGTAAAGATTCGAAAGAACCCACGTTACGTGATTGCAGACAACTGCACTGGCTGCGGTGAATGCAGAGACGTTTGCCCCATCGAATTTCCAAACGACTGGGACATGAACATGGGAGTGAGAAAGGCAATTTCTGTTCCCTTCGATCAGGCGGTTCCTCTTGTCTACACGGTCAGTATGGACCACTGCATCGAATGTTACAAGTGCGTTGATGCTTGTGGTGCTAGGCGGGCAATTAATTTTGATCAGAAGCCTGAAGAAATCGAACTTAATGTGGGCACAATTATAGTTTCAACAGGATTCGATATTTACTTACCAGACGACAATAGCCTTTACGGTTATGGTAGATTTGACAATGTGATTACCGCCTTAGAGTTTGAGAGGCTGATTTTGGCAGCTGGTCCAACTGGTGGAAAAGTTGTGCGGGCTTCGGATGGAAAGAAGCCTCATAGTGTAGTTTTTATTCAGTGTGTTGGGTCGAGGGATGTTAACAAATATGAGTATTGCTCTGGGTTCTGTTGCATGTATGCCCTCAAAAACTCAATTCTTTTGAAAGAGAAGTATAAGGATGATGTGGAAGTTTACATTCTCTTCATGGACATGCGTGCACACTTTAAGGGATATGAAGAATTTTATAGAAGAGCCCGAGACTTGGGCATCACATTTATTCGGGGACGGGCATCCCAGATTCTGGAATATCCGAAGACAAAGAATTTGCTTATTCATGCGGAAGATATGACGCTCGGCGAACCAATAGAACTGGAAGCAGAACTTGTTGTCTTATCTACAGCTGCCATTCCAAGCAAAAAAAGCGAAGAAATGGCAAGAATCCTGAATATTTCCCGAGGCGTTGACGGCTTCTTTATGGAGAGTCATCCTAAGCTCAAGCCTCTCGATACTCCTGCAGATGGAGTCTTTCTAGCTGGTGCTTGTCAGGGGCCGAAAGACATTCCATATAGCGTTTCGCAGGGAAGTGGCGCAGCCGCAAGAGCAGCAACTATTCTTTCTAAACCTACTTGGAAGATTGAGCCTATTATCGCTCAGGTTGATCCTGCAAAATGTAGAAATGTGAAAACGAAGTGTGGCATTTGCGTGAAAGCGTGTCCTTACGGGGCTATCGTAGCGCCTGAGGGGCAGCCTGCTGAAGTTAGAACTGCCATGTGTCATGGCTGTGGTACATGTGTCGCCGAATGCCCGCAAGATGCGATTACTCACATGCACTTCACTGACGCGCAAATCTTTGCCCAGATCAGAGCAGCTTTAGAAGAGAATCCAGAAGATAAGATTCTTGCTTTCTTATGCAACTGGTGTAGTTACGCGGGTGCTGACTTAGCTGGAACTAGTCGTTTTGAGTATCCGCCGACTGCGAGGGCTGTTAGAGTTATGTGTTCTGGGCGTGTGGACAGAGAATTCGTCATGGAAGCACTTAGACTAGGTGCAGGCATGGTATTAGTAGCTGCATGTCACTTGCCTTACGACTGCCACTATATTAGCGGTAACTGGAAAATGAAGACAAGAATGGAAGCGTTAGCTGGGATGCTGGAAAAATTAGGCTTGAGTAAAGAAAGGTTTAGAGTGGATTATGTGTCAGCGGCTGAAGGAGTAAAGTTTCAAGGATTAATTAGAGAAATGACAGAGCAGATGAAGGCGATTGGGAAGGAGAAGATTAAGGCAGAAAACGAAAAACTAAAACCTACATTAGAAAAAATGCTAACAAGAAAACAAACATAAATCTTTTTATTATTCAAACCTCTCCAAAGTCATAATATGAAAGTTAATAATATTTTTTCACTTATAGGTTCGGATGAAAATTCGGTTACAAAATCCCTTGCGTTCATCCTAGCTCATAATAAAAGCGTTTTGCGATCATTTCTGAGACTGCTAGGCTTGAAATACCTGTCAGAGAAAGAGATAGAAAACGCAGAGATCGAAATCCAAGTTACTAGAGAAGAGAAGAAAGATATTACAGATCTTGAGATTTCCTCTCTAAATAGATTCTATGTTATTATCGAATCGAAGATCACCGATAGGCATCCAGACGAAGATCAATTGAAGAAGTATGCGGCGAAATTAAATCTAAAAAGAAGTAGGGAAAAAAGACTAGTGCTACTTACTGAAAATGACGAAACCAATTGGTATATTCATTGTTTTGACTCAAAAGGAAGATTCTGTGGACTTAGCACAAGAGAGTATGTATACTTCAAGTGGGACCATGTGAGCGATTTAATGTTTCAGCAGTTGCTCCGTTCAAGAGTAAATCCCTTAAACAAGATGTTCCTAGAATACTTAGAGGGGGTATTCATGCCTGAGGAAATACTTGTTGTTGCAACAAATAGTCAGCAAGAATTCGACATATTGAAGGAACATCACTTCTATAGATTTCCTATCAAAGGAGCATTTCCAAAGAAAAAAGCTATGTACTTAGCAGTCTACTATAAAGGAATCGAATATTTAGCTAAAATCATTGAGTACAAAGTTATGAAACCAAAGGATATGCACCCACTTCCTGAAATATTTCCTGAAACCTATGGATCGGGTACAGAAAGTGGCGAAGAAGAATTTTACAGGGTCAGTATAGGTCCACTAGTAAAGCTACCTTTCAAGATAACAAACCCTCGACACCATAGGATGGCATACCGATATACAACATTTGAGAAACTGTTAACTGCAAAATACATTCATGAGCTATAAAATGTCTTCGGCACGCACTAAAAAGAAGAAGTTCGTAGTCATATCCTTTATTACAGTGATTTCTGTTTACACATATCATTTTAATTTAGACTCAACAATCCTGACTCTCAACTATTCCTCCTATTTGCCACTTTGAGAAAGGTTTATTTGTTTTGTAAACAGTATTGTTTACGGTGACTCTATTTGGCTCAAGTTCAGCTCAGACTATCCCAAAAAACACTTGAAGAAATAGACCGATGGGTAACAGAAGGACGCTTCAAAAGCCGAAGCGACGCCATAAAAACCATAATAAGCTTCTATGAAGAACGGGAAAAAACACGCGAATTCTACAAAATGCTAATCAAACGCAGCGAAGAAACAAAAAAACACCCTGAAACTCTCATTTCCCTCGAGGAATTATAGTGCCTTTCACTGTTCGTTTACATCCAAAAGCTGCTAAGACATTAGAGAAAATTGAAGAATCAATAAAATCAAGGATAATAGAGAAGCTAAGAGAACTAAGAGATCGCCCAGAAAAAATTGGAAAGCCTTTAAAGTTCTCTGACTTCTGGAGCCTAAGAATCGGCGACTACCGTGCCATCTACGAAATCAACCACGACAAAAAACAGGTAGTAATATTATTCATCGGACACAGAAGCAAAGTCTACGACAATTTCTCAAAAATGTTCTAAATCATAGTTTAGGCAGTCTCGATATTCCTTCTATCCCGTCAAAGTCTTCATCGAATGAGTACATCTCCTTTATGCCATTCAGCCTCATAGCATCCACAGCTAAAGCATCATTAGCCTCCAGCTTCAAATCATCTCCAAGCTCAGCAGCTGCAAAATATGCTTCTCTACTTACTCCGAAAATTTTCACGTTATCAAGCATAAACAAGCCGAGAACAAGGTTATTCAATTGTTCCAAAGGCATGCCATGCTTAAGAATATTCACTACTTCAGACAAATGCACAACAGTTATAGTCACTTCTTCTTTTCCCTGAGAAACTTCACTAACTATTTTCTTAGCGTATTCTTTCATTTGATTCTCTTTCGGCGTAAGCTGCCTTTTTGGCTTGTAATAGGCGTAAACGAACACATTCGCATCCAAGAACCTCATGCGCCAACCTCAAAAAACCTCTTTTCAAACTCTTTCCAACTTCCAATAGCGTCTACGCCTAAGTCAATCTTATCAAAGTTTTTAGTTAAATCAACTCGACGTTTAGGAACAATCTTCAAATACCCTTTCCTTTTCACCACATACAATTCACGACTCTCCCCAACCTCAGATTCACGCCAATCCGCAGGCAAAATGAGACGACCCTGAGAATCCACCTTCTTAACCTCAACTCCAATTTTCAAATATTTTCACCACAAAACAGCTTATTGTGCCATCATATAAAGATTCCTCCAAAAAATAGCTTAACAACCACTCACCAAAGAAATACAGCACAACATTGATGATGAAGATGATGATGAAGAAAAAATAATTTTATTCTTTCACAGGACCTAGAGACTGGATTTCAAATTTATCTATTATCTTCCTCTCCTTCTCCCCAACAATCTCTGCCACAACATGCACATACTTTTCCAGTCCAGAAAAACTAAAAAAAACGAAAAACTAAAACCCGTGCTCCATAGTTGATAAAAAACTAAAGATTTTCCCTAATCAGAAACCACAGACATTACTTCTAGTGGGAAAAGCACAGATAGAGCGATAGCACTAACGCTTAAGGTGACCAAGACTATGAAGAAAATGATTCTCTCTTCTCTCTTCTTGGTGCATGCACCGGCAAAGGTTATCAGGAAAATTCCAATTGCCCAAACTAGTAAGCCTACAAAAAATTGGTCTAGAGAAACGACAAGAGTGTAACTAGGTCCTGAACTTATCTGCTCTTTCATTGCAGAACCGTAAACAAAGAACCCCACTATTGCAGTTACTAAACCTGTGCCTTCAAAGAACATAAAAACTCCACTGTTTGTTGCCAGTTTGAAGCGCCCTGCAGAAGCAACTGCCAAAAACCCTACTCCAAGGGCAAAAACTACTGCTGCAATAAGATTTATTCTGACGCTGAAGAGAAAAGCCCATAATTCCGTTGTGAAGCCGCTTAAATTGTCTGTCATGATCAATAGCGAGATAAGCATGAGTACTGGAGCTAAAAAGAAAAAACCATCTGTAGTTTTTATTTCTGGCATGAATTAAATTCTGTATTTTATTGAATTTTAAGATTTCTGCAAGAATCTTCTATAACATTATTCTTTTTTGCCACTCTTCGTTAGACTCTTCTGTAAAGTCTGTACTCTAGGGGTTCAAGATCGAAATGTGGACAATTAGGAATGTTAGACACTTGTTCTCTCAATTTGCCACAGTAGACGCCGTTTGGTAGAAGAATAGCTTGCTTGCAGTCGTTGCAGTTACGGCACATGTCTTTTAGACTTTCTACAGCTTTTTTGATACATTTTGTGCGATTTCTAATCTGCTTATGAGATATGAAAATACCGTTTTCGTGTTGGTTGCAAGTTGTGACAGTCATAGGGATTCCAGTTTTGATTCCGATTGCAGAAAGCGCGTTGCATCTTAAAATGTATTGTGAATTTTAAATATAGATTATCTTTATGGATGTTTTATGGTCATTATGAGTGTCGCAAGGTTTAAATATGACATACGTCATAACCTTATCTGGAAGACACATAACACTGCTATAAGCCCGAAACTGTTGAGGATAAGTTACACGACTTCTACAGAAAACATCACCAATCGAATCTTTCCCCCCTCAACCCTCCTCAAAACTCTTCAAGTCCTCAACAGCGGGAAACGGGTGCGCACAAAACCTTGCTCTCCTTTCTCTCTCGGCTCTAATTCTGTGGTGAAGCGCACCCATCTTCCATTTGACGATGGCTATCACATTCTCTTTTGAATGCCCCACATTTAGGTTTCTAGAAGATGTTGCAGAAAGAGAATATGTCAATTTATGAAATAAGCAGTATATTAAGCATTAATATACGATATATCATAATGAGGTTAGAAAATGAAGCCTGAAGTTAGGGAACTTAACAAAATACTATGCAGAAGTTGCGGCGAAAAAGAATACGAGAAATGCAAATTCTGCAAGGTCTATAACCTAATAAACTCAATTGCCTCATAACCAATCACATGCCTAAAAATATATCCTAACACATATTTTCTATCGAGTTTGCCAAAACCCATAGGCACTCAAGTAAAATTCTTCTTTTATGGGAAAAGGGCAACGTTAAATATTCTGCGACGTAAAGAAACAGTTTTAAACAGATGAATTGAAGAGGCAGAAACGTGAGATTCTTTGATCGTCTACGAAGTGAATTTTCGTTCTTTCAGGGAAACTATCTAATTCTTATTCTAAGCTGGATTCTGATGGATTTTGCCGGGGAACTGGCAGGCGCATATTATTCCAAGTTCGTGGAGAAACTTGGAGCCACAGAATCTATCATTGGATTCATCGGACTTTCTTCACTTTTAGCTCTAGCTCTTGTTCAATTTCCAGGTGGCTATTTAGCAGATAGAGGCAGAAAATGGCTTGTCTCCACAATGACTTTCGGAGTTGCCCTTTCCTACATTTTCTACATAGTTGCTCCTAGCTGGCACTTTATTCTGATTGGTTCAGTCATCGGCAATTTATGTCTAATATATCAGCCAGCATTGTTAGCAATGATGTCAGACGCATTGCCTCCTGAAAGGCGAGGAATGGGATTTTCGATCATAAACCTAATAATGAGCGTTGCAACTACGCCCGCTCCGGCTGTGGCGCTCTTACTCGTAACCTACTACGGATTTATGCCAGGCATGAGAATAGCATATATTCTAGTCACTTCGGGTTTCATTGTGGCAGCGCTTGTTAGGCTTCTACTAAAGGAAAGCATCAAAAACGCCCAGAAGATCAAGCCGTCGGAATTCATCAGTTCATATCCTAAAGCGTTGAAGGAAGGCATTGCAGTGTGGAAATTAGTGCCACGTTCCATGTTCTTTCTATTCTTGTCAAGCCTTCTAGTCCGGTTCTCATTTGCCTTGGTTCAGCTTTACTTTATTCAATATGCATTGAAGGTTTTGCAAATTGGAGATGAAGCTTGGGGGCTTGCTCTGACGCTTCTTTTCTTGACCATGATTGTTGCATCGTTTCCTTGTGGCAAGATTCTTGACAAAATTGGTAGAAAAGTACCCTTGTTAATATCTATTATTATCGTGATACCTGCAGTTCTACTATTCTTATACGGTGGTATCATCGGAGTTTTCATTGCTATGCCGCTAACAGGCTTGTCACAACTGCTTAGCATGTCTGCCTACATGTCCCTGCAAGCAGATCTTGTTCCGAAGGAACAACGTGGAAAAGTTATAGGATCTTCAAATTTCTTCAACTATATTTTTATGGCATTTGGAAGTCTAGCAGGCGGAGTTATTTACGAGAGAATTTCGCCACAACTTCCGTTTCTCATTATGATTGCGCTTGCTATCCCAAGTCTCTGCCTAACCCTATATCTAGTCGAAGAGTCAGGAAAAAGGGAAGAATAGAACATTCGTCAGCTATGTGATTGACCTTCTACTTTTTGAAATTGAAACCAACTTCAACATTTCCATGCTTCGAACAAATCTTAAGGCATCCTCAACTTTAAAATCGCTATACTCTGTCGAAACAGCCTTGACAATTTCGCTAAGAGTTCTTTTTCCATCCATAAAATTCAGCAGTTCTTTCACTTTCTTTTCGAAATCAATGTCTTTCTTAATCATTTCTTCAAACCATTCATATTCTTTTTCAGCAAATTCTTTCCTAATCACATCAGTAGTTGACAATGTGCCCTTAAACAATCGTCGAGGAACTATGCTCTTAGCCTTCTTTTCACTTTCTGTTTCTTCTAACTTATTTGGTATCTTCAGTCTGTTTTCCTTCACAATGAAAGAAAGAACTTTTTCAACTTTGGCGAACTCCTGCTTTTTGCATGTTAAAATCTCTTTCAAACAATCAGCAATGAAAACATCCAAATCTGTACTATCTGAAAGTTTTCTTACTGATTTTATTGCTTCCTCTTCACGCCAAATAATGTGTTTAAGCTTGTCTTCATTAGTTTGAATGGTCTTTAGTAGTGATCTTACTAATTCTTTTGGGTTCCTTTGGAGCTTGGGGTCATTTTTGGTGTTTAATAGGGCTTGAACAGCTTCAACTCCTGTTCTCTTTATTCTAGATAGTCCTCTCTGAAGAGTTTGATTCGCAAAAAGAATCGCTTCATTTACCTCAGCGTTTGCAAGCGTCAAAGCTGCAACAGTTGCTATCCACCCAATGCGTCTGAGGCTATTTGAGTTGACTTTGTCAATTGTGTCCATGCTACTATGGTAGAAGAGGTCAGGCCATTGAAGTAACATGACGCATGGGATTTTGATTGTTGAATCTACAAACTCATCGTGATCGCTTCCACCGGTATGGGCGTTCTCTGTGAATCTGAAAGTAGACGCAGAACCAAAAACGGTAACTGGATCAAACTCTTTCACAGATTGTTCAATAAGACTAAATATGAAATCATTGAGGTAAGAGGGGAAGGAGTCAGGGGTTTTGTCTAAGACTAGAATAGATTTGCAAATCTCTTGATCTTCTCCAACCATATCGAGGTTTATTCCGGCAACAAGCTTGCTTATCAAGTCTGGGTGAGAATAAAGGAGTGCAACTGTTCCATAGGTTTCAGGTACCCAAAGAAAACGAATTGTTCTCTTGGGTTTAGTAATTTTTCCCGAACCAATTAAAGATTGAATTGTTCTAGCAATTTCTAAAAGCAATCCACTACCAGAGGCGTTGTCATTTGCACTTGTTCTTGGATGACAAAGATGTGATATTAGAAATACTTCTTCATTCTTCCTGGAAGAGCCTTTAATGGAAGCTGTGACTATGTCCAACTTACTGGGAAACAATTTTGCATCTACTTTCGCATGAAGTTTGACTGTTTTGCTTTCTCTAAGTAAATCTCTAAGATAGTTTCCTTGTCTTTTGTTTATGGAAAATCCAAAGGTTACCCTTTCTAAATCTTTTCCTGTAGGCCAAATTGCCTGATAAGAATGTGCATCAGGTATGTCAACGCTTTCTCGAACATTTTTCATTTCATAGGCTAAAGTATCTGTTATAACACCTGCTGCACCATACTTATACACTGCCTTTTCATGCACCCATCTAGCTCTGCCTGTAGCCAGCACAAATTTACCCTTGACATCCTTTCCCACATAGTCCTCAGATTTTATGCCTACGCCGACATCAATAAGCTCAGCAACAACTCCTTTCTGAGGAGTAGACTTGCTGTGGACATGCAAACTCGTCGGAATATCTGCATATTTTGCTAATAATTTTTCTTCCGGCTCAATGAGTTTAAGCTCAGCGTTCCTTACTTCCCAACCGACTGGTGAGATATATGTCCAATACTTTTTTGAGCCATCCGAGGCAAACTGTTCAATTTTTGCGTCTTCAAGTCCAATTTGCAGTAAAGTATCTCTTACATATTCAGCTGCTTCGTGAAACATTGGAGAGGCTTGAATCCGATGAAACCGACTAATTTGCTGAACATAAGATTTGGCTCTCTCTCCGGAAAGTTCTTCCTTGATCATTCTCTTCATTTTTTCTTCCATGCACAAAACAACTCCTAACAAAGAGAAACTGATTGCTTATTTCTGCAAATGTGAAGCAGTTAGACTTAAAACTTGTGTTTGAAATAGGCTAGAACACACTGTGTTTAAATAATTGGAAATAACTAATTTTTTGTGGGAAGGAGAGAAAAGAACTGCATAAGAGAGTTTTCTTGATGATTCTAGTCCCGACAATTTTGTTATCGGCATTGTTTAGTGCAAGTCTCATCAAGCCAATTAGAAGTGCAAGTTTAACACCACTTGAGTCACAGATTGTCGGACTAGTCAATGGAACGAACGTATACAATTATGACTTGGAACTAGAGAAAATAGCATTTAACCACACTATTTCAAATTATTCTTTTCGAGCAGCAGGATCAAGTGGAGCCAACGCTACAGCCGATTGGGTCATTGAGCAGTTTGAGAGTTTTGGTTTGGAGGCGTATAAGGAGTCATTTCAGTTTACTAACTGGGATGTGCTCAGTAAACCAGCATTAATCATCGATGATGATGGCAACTCTGGCACAGTAAACGATCAAATTACAATTAACTCTTTTCAATGTGAACATTACAGTTGGCCAACTCTTCCTGGAGGAGTATTTGCAGACCTTGTTATTCTGCCATTGCCGCCAGCGGCAAGCCTCGGTGAAATAGGCATAAATCCTATCAACCTAACGGAATGGAATACAATTAACACTACTGGCAAAATTCTATTAATCGGAAGAGAAGTTCGGTGGGCTAACTCATGGCAAGAAACTTACAAGAACAAGTTGAGCGCGCAGACACCTACAGCAGTGGTCTACACTTGGTGTTATGATTGGATGTCATTTGTTCCAGACTTCTTTTCCTCAGCAGGTGGACGCCCAGCAAGCAGTTGGGGACCCTACTACTGGGATCTGGAAATTCCAATTGGATTAGTAAACTACTACGACGGCTTATGGATAAGGAATAGAGAAAGTAGCCTAAACGTTTCTGCACAAGTCAAAATTGACGCGGTTATTGGGTATGGTCCACATTACAACGTTATTGGAAAACTCGCAGGCTACAAATATCCTGACAAATTTGTAATTGTCTCCGGCCACTATGATACCATTATGTCCGGTGGTTTCTGCGACAACGGAGCAGGCACCGCTGGAGTTATCGAATTAGCTCGAATCTTCGCTGAAGCTAACAAAAGTGGTCTACTCCACCCAAAATATACAATTCTATTTATAGCGTTCGCAAGTGAGGAAATCGGATTAGTAGGCTCAATAAACTATGTAATGCAGCATAAAGCTGAAATGAGTGATGTTGTCGCAGTTATTAACTTGGACTGTACTGGTAGCGATGACTTCTCTGTAACGGAGACAAATCCTGCTGGTGGAGTTGACTTGGACGAGTTAGTGCTGAAAGCAGCGAAAGACTTGGGAATCAATGCAACATTGGAGACACCTGGAGGCTCGGATCAGGAGGTCTTTAGGAATCCAGTATGGGCTGATTACCAATATATGTGGTGGTGGGGCCTATCTGCAAGTATAGAAGATGCAACCCCAGTTGAATCCAGCATCCTACTCATATCTTATCCACTTCTATACAATGAAAAATGGGGCACGGGAATTCCAGGTTGGATTCATACGTCATACGACAATTCTACTTCGACCACAACAATGAACTGGATCGAAGCCGATGACCTAGAGAACCACCTTAAGGTAGCGACACTTTCAACAATGCGAATCGTGTACTTAGTGGGTGATGTAAACTTCGACAGCATAGTCGACATCAGCGATGTCGCCCTTGTGGTTAATGCATTTCCCTCATATCCAGGCTGTCTTCCTCCAAATTTTAAAGAATGGAACCTACGTGCAGACATAGACGGCGACAACCTAGTCGACATAGTCGATCTTGTTCTAGTCATAGAAGCTATCAGACATTAAAAGAAACTGTTATCTGCCCATATAAGCGATCCAAACTGGAACCTGATGTTGATTTGAAAAAAGACATCATCATTAATCTCCTAGACTTGTCATAGGAGCAATAGACTTTGGAAAAGACTGCTAGCTACAATCTTTTAACTTTTTTCTGTGCTCTTTAATTTCTTCATTTTGTTAAGATATATGGTCGCTCCA
>Ga0315312_1002506_pt1 | contig 12689 bp, 12 predicted proteins | sample TDP7_MG_FD_203629 | JGI IMG/M metagenome (GOLD analysis project Ga0315312, IMG submission 203629) | Freshwater sediment microbial communities from Lake Towuti, South Sulawesi, Indonesia - TDP7 | ecosystem: Environmental > Aquatic > Freshwater > Lake > Sediment | place: Indonesia: South Sulawesi... | reverse complement strand
CATAAAGGAGTATCCTCACTTCTGGTCTTCTAGAAACCATTTCCTCGGGTTCTCTTTTCATCATCCCACCTGACTCTCCTTTTGCTCTTTCCGCATCAGCAGAGTGAAACTTTCCTATTCAGTTAAGACCTCAAATCTCTTCTTGTCCTTAAACTTGCCATAATCGTATACCTTGACTCCTCTTACGACGCGGGTTATTATGCCCCTTTCACTTGGATTGTCAGGTTTCAAGCCTAGATCAAGCGCCTTGAAAAGCCCTAGCACCTGCGCGACTGTAACATCGATAATTGGTCTACATAAGTCTGGAATGTTGAATTCGTCGTTTTGGTCGAATTCTATGGCATAGTCATTGTATCTCTGCATCTCAGCATCGGATTTATTGCAGACTGCGATCTTCTTATAGGCAAGCTCCTTAACATGCAAGTCTTTCATAAGGTCGAGCTCGTAGCGGCGAATAAAAGGGTCAGTTGATACGAAGTAGACTATTAATGTCTTATTGTCTATAGCTGCTTCTGGTCCATGCCTAACGCCAAGGAAGGTATCAGCTTTGCATATCACGCGCCCTGCAGTCAGCTCTTGAAGTTTTAGATGAGACTCGACAGCGCAACCGTATAGGGTGCCATTCCCCAGGAAAAAGGCTCTTTCGAAGCCCAGCCTTGAGACTTCCTTGATTAAGCTGGAGTACTCTCTGAACAATTTCTCAGTTGCTTTTGAGATATTTTTTATAATCTGCTCATACTCTTCTCTGTTCTGGACATAGGCTAGGAATTGAGAAGCCATAAGCATAGTCGTGAATGAAACGGTCATGGCGAGACCCTTATCCTCAGCCTCCTCAGAAAGCAACAGGAGAAGTACATTGTCACCCTCACTTTCTATTTTAGCGAGCCTCCCATCCTTGTTGCACGTTACAATTATGTGGTTGATCTTCTTGCAGAACCTGTTGGCTATGATGACGGCGCCAACGCTTTCGGGGCTGTTTCCCGACCGTGAGAAAGAGACCAAAGCTGTGTCCGCATGTTTGGAGAAGATCAAATCCCAGTTAGTCACAATGTCCGTGCTGGCTCTTGACTCTACATCCATCTGCCATCGCCTTCTAAGAAGACCCTCGACTGACAAGCCAACGAAGGCGGATGATCCTGCACCTGAAAGTATGACCCTTGGCGCTTTCTTTGAGAGAATCCTTGACCCGATGAAAGACTTTATCTCATCTTCCCTTCTTTTCAACAGTTCGAAGTTCTTGATCCAAACCTTCGGTTGAGACTCTATCTCTCGAGGCGTATATTTAATACCTTTTGCAGCAAGTTTGTCTCGTGACAGCTTAGTCAAATCATGCAATGCATTCGACATTATCACTTTGGCCTCCTTTGGTCTTTGTCAGGCTGATCTTTTCAATAGTCTTATCGCATCTTTTTCAGTAATCCTTCCTTCTGCTCCTCCCACATATAGGCAACAGAGCGCGCCTACAGCAGTGGCAAATTGGATCGAAGCCTCAAGGTTCTTATTTTTGTAAAGGAAGTAGTAGATGAAGCCGGCGTTGAATGAGTCGCCCGCCCCTGTCGTATCTACCGGGTCAATCTTTATGCCTTTAACACTCACTTTTCTATCTCCAGCCTTCCCTACGGCGCCTAGGCTTCCACACTTTACCACAACGGTTTGAACTATTGAACTAAGCTTTTCCAAGGCTACCTCTAGGCTTGTTGAGTTTGTAATGCCCCTAGCTTCTCTCTCGTTCGGAAGGAAGATATCTGTGTATTCCAATATGTCCCAGATTCTCTCATACTTACCAAGAGGGTCGCTTTGGGGGTCCAACGAGGTTGAGAGTCCATGTCGTTTGGCTTCTGCGAAAACTTCAGCGAACGAGTCAAGAAGCTTGGGCTGGAAGTAGATGGAGGATATGTGTAGATGGTCATATCCGCTGAAGAGTTGGGGTTTGATATCTGAAGGATCGAGGGCGCCGATGCAACCTAGAAAGGTTATAAGGGCTTTATCCTTTGGATAGGTCAGTGAAACTGTGACGCCTGTTCTAATACTGTCCTCAACTATCACTTTTTTGGTGCCTACCCCGTTTGACCCAAGCGTGTTCAACACAATTCTGCCATGATCGTCATCTCCCACTTTTCCGAATATATCAACCTTCGCGCCGAGCTGAGCGAGCCTACAGGCGAATATGGAGGCTGAGCCGCCCATCACAGTCCTAATGTCCTCACATTTGATCTCTCGGCCTAGCTCTGGAAACTCGGACATACCGCTGAGGATGATGTCTACGTTTAGGTCACCGATCACAAGAAATCTTCTCAAAGGACCACCGGCCTAACCTAATCCTTTTTGTTTGAGAATATACAATGTTTAGGGGTTTATTTAATAGTGTTTGAGGCCTGCCAAGCTGAACAAGAAAGGATGTCGGATGTTAATTTAGGATTTTTGCGTAATGGATTCGATTATGGATTCAAAGATGAGCTTTCCGTCGCCATATTCCAGCGATTTCTCCATCCTTGTCCAGTCTGGAAGCTGCCAACCATAGAAAGCCCTCTCTGGATGCGGCATTAAACCGAATACAGTACCCTCTGGATTGCAGATACCAGCAATGTCATAAAAGGAACCGTTGGGATTCAGTGGGTACTTTCCTTCCGCAGGCTGGCCCTTCTCGTCGCAGTATCTGAAGACGAGCTGGTCGTTATCCAAAAGCTTCTGGAGATAGTCTTCTTCTCTCTCATTCGGAAAGAGGAATCTGCCTTCAGCGTGGGCAACAGGGATTCTTAAAATCTTTCCATTTTGAACCTTTATTGTGAAAATACATTTGCCTCTGTTCTCATGTCTAAGGTACACCCAGCGGCACCGGTAGCCTATTGGGATGTTTGTTGCCAGTGTTGCCTCAGGATATTCGCTTGAACCATCAAAGCCTGGCAGCAAACCAGTCTCGACCAGCACCTGAAAGCCATTACATATTCCCAGAACTGGTTTGTCTTGATCAATGAAGACTTTTAATTCCTTCCCAAGTTTAGCTAGGAACCCCTTCGCCAATATGGCTCCAGCCCTAACATAGTCGCCAAAAGAGAAACCGCCTGGGAAGACGAGTGCATCATATTCAAGCAATTTGTTTCTCTTGACAAGATGGTTTAGGTGGACGATCTCTGTTTTCACTCTCAGGTCTTCGAAGGACCTCTTGGTCTCAGCGTCGCAGTTGATCCCGCCGACTCTAACAATACAAACCTTTGCGTCTGCCTTCTTCATCATATCACGCTCTGAAAGGTGTCTTCCAAGCCTCCATCAATGCGGCTAGACTTGCCTCAACAACTTTCTCGCCGCCCAAATCCCAGACTGAAAGGCTTCCTTCCTTTTTGACTTTGCCAACTAACGAGTAGATGGCACCTTCCATAAGAGCCTCGAATTTTTCCTTCCTTACCTCGGGAACTTCAACTAGGAATCGGCTATTTGATTCTGAGAACAAGATATAGTCGTCTCTCTGTATTCCCTTAGACTTGGCAACATTGCTCAGCCGAATATCCAGACCATAGCCTCCGGAGAAGGCCATCTCAGCAGCTGCTACAGCTAAGCCTCCTTCGGAAAGATCGTGACAAGCCCGAACACATCTTGCGTCAATAACCTTGGTCATTCTGTTCATAGTTTTTCTGGTTTCATTGAGTCTGACTCGTGGAACGGATCTACCAATAAAACCTCGCATCCTATAATACTCAGAGCCTCCTAGCTCAGCATATGTGCGTCCGACAAGATAGACAAGGTCTCCGGGCATCTTCACATCCATAGAGATTGTTCTTCTAACATCTGGAATTATCCCTAGCGCAGTGATAAGAAGCGTTGGTGTAACTGGCCCCAAAGGCGATTCATTGTAGAGGCTGTCCTTACCAGAGATGAAGGGTGTCCCAAACCCTTTAGCAAAACGGTAACAAGCCTCGCAGGCTCTAACCAGCGAACCGAGCCTATCAGGTTTCTCAGGGCTACCCCAGACGAAATTGTCAAGTAGGGTTATTCTTCGGCCGCCTACTGCCACATTGTTCCGTATAGCTTCGTCGATAGCGGATGCAGCCATCCAGTAAGGATCGATCTTCCCGTACTGAGGATTCATCCCACATGAGATTACGAGCCCCTTCCACGAGTTCCCTATGGGTCTTATGACTGCGGCGTCGCTGGGTCCATCGTATTTCCCACAAAGTGGCTTAAGGACAGTGTTCCCCTTGACCTCATGGTCATAAGTTCTTATAACAGCCTCTTTACTTGCGACATTAGGTGAACTTAGAATCCTCATAAGCATATTGGTAAGATCTTCAGGCTCATCGAAAAATGGTTCGACAAGATCGGGCTCTCTCCATTCAGCCAGCCTTCGGACCTTTGGAGGGCTGAAGAGAAAATCCATATCCAGTTGAGCGACAATGGAGCCCTGAAAGCTTAGCCTGAGAGTCTCGTCTTCGGTCAGCCTCCCGATTGTGGTGGCTTCAACATCCTCCGATTCGAAGATCTCCAAGATTCTTCTCAAGTTCTCATCTGGAACTGTGATGAGCATTCTCTCCTGGGATTCGGATATGTAGATCTCCCAAGGAGCTATCTTCGGGTATTTCAAAGGAACTTTTTCAAGATCGACGAAGGCTCCGCATCTAAATTTGTGAGCAGTCTCACCGATAGCGCTTGAAAGTCCGCCTCCGCCCAGATCGGTTATCGAGGAAGCCAATTCAAGATCCCTGATTGCCATGATAGCCCGTTTGAGTTTCTCTTCCTCAATTGGGTTCGCTATCTGAACAGCTGGCCTTGAAATCTTCTCAGACTCCTTGGTGAGCTCTAGAGATGCGAAGGTTACACCGTGGATTCCGTCTCTACCCGTTCTGCCTCCAGTCAAAACTATGTGATGCCTTGGCTGGGCGTTTTTGATGTATTTCTTGATTGGGAGGATACCCATGCATCCGCAATAGACGACGACGTTTCCAGTGTAGCTTTCGTCAAAGTATAGGGCTCCGTTGACAGTTGGGATTCCCATATTGTTTCCATAACTGCCGATGCCTGCGACGACACCTCTGAAGACATACTTGGGATGTTTCACACCTTGAGGCAGCTTATTGAAGTCATAGTCAAGAGGCCCGAAACCGAGGACGTCAGTGCAGGCTATGGGGTCAGCCCAGACTCCAAGCACATCACGGATCACGCCGCCTGTTCCAGTTGCAGCGCCACCGAAGGGTTCTATGGCTGAGGGATGATTATGCGTCTCAACCTTCGCAGCGATCGCAACCTCGCCCTCGAAACCAATTATGCCAGCGTTGTCTTCGAATACTGAGAGGCACCAAGGCTTCCTCAGCTCATGTGTTGCCTTGGCGATGTAGGTCTTCAATAGGGAGTTGACCTCTTTTCCTCCGGGCATTACTACGGTACCCTTGAAGGTTTTATGGAAGCAATGTTCAGACCATGTCTGACCTAAGGTCTGGAGTTCTACATCCGTCGGGTTCCTGCCCTTCTCAAAAAAGTATCGTTTTACAGCTTTCATCTCTTCAAGGTTTAGTGCTAAGCCTAGCTCGTTGCTTATTTGGAGAAGCTGCCTATCATCAGCCTTTAGAACATCTATCTCGTAAAGGTCGAAACGTAAATCGCTTTTGAGGTAAAGTGCGCTGCTCATTGGGTTTCCTCTATCTGGAATGCATAGTTATCCTTAACCGGGTTTGCAAGAAGCCTCCTGCACATCTCTTCAACCTGCCTCTTGGCCTCTTGAAGCTGAGAAGCCTCGAGGCGTACCTCGTAAACCTTGCTTACCCTAACTGAGTTGACGGGATAGTCTAGCTCCACAAGAGACTCCTTGGTTGTTTCTCCTTCGGGGTCGGAGTGTCCAGGCTTGAGGCCGACTTCGACTCTGGCAATATATTCCATAAAGATAGAAAAACGCCTCTATTTATTAAATCTTATTAACATAAAAAAGTTAAACTTAGGTATTGAGTTCCTGGCTACTTACGCAAGGGTTGGTTTCGAGCTTCTCATAAGTTTCTTCATGAGTTTATCGTAGGCGTCTCTGTTCAGTGGGAAGGAGACAGCTTTTCCCTCGAAGGATGAGAGAATTATGGCATTCATAAGCTCTAGGGATATTCTGCCATTTTCCCCGTTGACCATGGGTTCCTTGTCCCCGAGTATCGCTTGAGCAAAATCCTTTATGACCGCAGTGTGTCCCACAATAGTTTCTGTTTCTGGTTTTAGCTCCCTCCAATCATAATGGATGCCAACGTCCCAGACCCTTTCCTCCGCGACATATTCTTTAAGAGGCCTGCCTAAAGTGGCATGTTGAGTCTTTCCCTCTTCTTTTACTATCTTTCCTTTCTCGCCGCATATTTCAAGTCGTGTTGTCTCAACGGCGTCTACAACGCCCACTTGGACGACGCCATGGGCGCCATTATCAAACAAGATTATGGCACTTGCGATGTCCTCAACCTCTATGTCGTGGTACAATGTACTGATCTGACCTTGCAGCCTAGACGGTTTCCCAACAAACCATCCTAAGAGATCAAGATCATGAATCGTCTGGTTTATCAATGCTCCACCGCCTTCGGTCGCCCATCTTCCCCTCCAAGCATCCCTGTTGTAGTAAGACTGTGTACGGAAACAGCAGGCTTCCATGCAGACCCGATATATGCGCCCAAGTTCGCCTGTTTCTATGAGTCTCTTGATCTGGCGGTTAACGGGGTCTGTTCTGTACTGGAAGACTACGCCAAGCTTCAGCCCTCTTCTTCTGGCATTAGCTATCATTTTATCGGCTTCTCCCATGGTTATGGCCATGGGTTTCTCTACGAGTACATGTTTAACGCTGTCGAGAGTTTTCATGACCATGGGATAGTGGAGATAATGCGGTGTACAGATTGTCACGGCATCGAGCTCTTCAAGTTCTAGCATCTTCTCGTAATCGTTATACCATTTCACGCCATAGGTGGATGCTGCTGATCTGCCTTCTTCTTCGTTTATATCGGAAATAGCTAGAAGCTCAGCCTCTTCAGTAGAGAGAATACCGTTTATGTGGGTCTTTCCTATCCCCTTTACACCTATCATGCCAAATCTTACTTTGTGCATACCCTTCCCTACTCCGCGAGAAGAACGGTATCCTCTTCAAGTTTCTATCTCTTGTGATCTGGAAAGCGCGGTTTGCTTGGCTGATTGAAGCGACAGTTTCATTGAAGATGGGAAACCTTGACTGGCTCTCCAGTGTCCATAGACTTGTTGGCAGCTAGTGTTACTTCAAGTGTTCTCAGCCCATCGGAATACGGGCAGAGTATTTTCGAAGGGTCGTTTAGTCTGACAGCATCGATGAACGCATTATCCTCTATCTCGAATATGTCCGGTTCTCCCGGTATTTTCAATGGCTTCTCGCGTGGTTGAAGTAGCTCCAAGGAGTGCTCCCAACCCGTGAAAAGAGCGGTTGTGTTGATTGCATATACGCTTAGGATTATACCTCCGCCTCCTCCGTTCGCTGAGCATGAAGCCCAAAGGTTTCCGATAGCCCCGTTAGCAAATTTGAGGTTTACGACGCTTGCGTCTTCAATGTTGTAGGCGGGAGGCGTGTCCTTATTAAAGCCCTTCGCGGGGAAGGCATGCACCCATGCTACGTCGCCGCAGAGGAAACGTGAAACATCAACCGAATGGGTTACTTGCTCGTGGAATTGTCCGCCACTCTTATCCTTTTGGATCCACCAGTGCCATATTATGGCATCAGGCGCTGCTCTTGGAGTTCCGCCGATCCAGCCTCCTAGCACAAGGACGGGAGGATCTTCTTTAAGAATGTCCCTGACTTTTTGTACACCTTTCCTATACCTGGTCATGTAGCCGACGCTTGTTAAAACTTTTTTCTTCTCAGCAGCTAAGGCGATCTCTCTTGCCTGATCTAGGTAGAGGTTGATGGGCTTCTCGACGAAGAAAGGTACGCCTTGATCGATTGCGCAAAGCTCCGAACCGTGAGCAAACGGTGGCAAGCAGAAGTATGCTGCGTCGAGCCCAACCTCTTTGAACATCCCTTCAGCCTTGTCGAAAATAACTGTATCTTTTTCGCCGTATTTGTTTGCAACCGTCTTTGCACGATCTAGATCTATGTCACAGAATGCGGAAAGTGTCACGTAAGGGTTCTTAATTAGTCCTTTAAGGTGTTCAACAGCGATTCCGCCGCAACCGACAAACCCGACACGAATCTTTTCAGCCATGAAGACATCACACCCCTTTACTAAATGAAATGTTTCAGATAACTAACGCACTTAGGCAAAGCCTTATGGGGGTCACCTGGAACCCCGCATTCGAGAGCCATGAAGTTCTTGTATCCAGCCTTCTTCAAACTTTTAAAAGATGATTCGAAGTCGGTGTGTCCAAGCCCTGGAAGAATCCGATTACTGTCAGCGAGGTGGATGTGGTAAATGTAGTCCGCTGCTTTATCTAAGCTGGCTGGGATGTCCGCCTCTTCGATGCTCATATGGAAGAAGTCAGCCATGATCTTCACATGTTCCCTTCCAACAGCTTCGCATATCTCTACAGCTTGTTCAAGCCTGTTGATGAAATGGGTTTCATAGCGGTTTAAGGGTTCCAATAGCACATAGGCGCCCACATCGTCCGCATACTCGCCCAAGATTCTGCATTCTTCTATCAGAACCTGCTTTTCAGCTTCCTTCACATCTGAAATCCAAGGATACAGGTCTGATATTTTCGGATCGCCGAAGGTCGGAACTGTTATGACGCCGACTCCTCCAAGATCTGCGCATACTCTTAGCCTTTCCTTTATACCTTCGATAGCAGTCTCTCTTGCTCTTCGGTCTTCACCCAGAAGGTCTCCTCCGTAACCTGCACAGACTGTGGAGAACTTTATTTTTGATGTGCTTAGGGCTGATTTGACCTCCTTAAGTCTTTGGGGCAAGTCGCTTCCCCATATCTCTAAGCCTTCGAATCCATACTTTTCCATGTTGGTTAATTTCTCTGAGATAGTTTTACCGGGAACCATATTTTCTTGAACAGCTAATTTCATTCAAGTTCGCCTTCTTTTCCAGTTGACCGAAAGAATGTTTCAGGAACCTATTTAAGACTTTGGATTTCCCTTTACGCAGGATAAAAGCTATCTTTTCTTTAGAACCTTAACCTTCATCGACCTAGATAGGTTTCTGCCTCCAAAGCCTGATCGTCTCAAACCAGAGTATGATGCAGGCTGAGACTCCGAACATTATGGCCACGAGGTTATGGATGCCTCCGCTTTGGCCATAGAGAACCAAGTAAACCACAAGCATAGTTGTAAACCACATTGAGTAGAAAAGGTATCGGGGGATCATGAAGCGGCCTAACCGCGTAAAGAAGGTTAGAACGCCGACCTTGACCTCTCTGGTTAGGAAATATTCTCCCCTAAGGTTCTTTTCTACCAGGCCTAAGTCTAGCAGCTTGTCCAGATGGTGAGCCGCCACACTTGGGCTGGAGAAACCAAGCGCACGTTGAATCTCGCGTACACCGACCGGAGAGCTCTGAGCCCTAAGCATAAACCAGTAAACCTGCAGCGTCTTCCCCTTCAGCTCGGACTCAATCTCAACCAGGGAGGCGTCACTCATCCACATCCGCCACACCTATATAGACGGTGGGAATATTAAAGGCTAACACCATAGACGCCTCTAAAACATCGGAGAAACTCTTAAATCAAACAGCCAAAAAATGAGAAGACGTGGCCGCTGTAACGTAGAGGAAAAAAGGCAAAGTCCCTATCCACGGAACCTGGAAGCGTACAGGCCTGTGGAGCCTGGAGGCCGGGTTCAAATCCCGGCAGCGGCCTCCAAAGGCATATTTAGGCTACTCAAGTAAGCCCAAGAGTCTGATCCGTTGTTTCTACATTTGCTTTTTGCCAGTTTGCTACGCTTGGTTTTGAGTATTTGAGAATGAGTCAGGTTCGTGGAGTTCGTGAGAGTTCTTCGAATAGGTTCATCATTCTGGGGGCGGCTTTCATAATGTCCATGGTTGTTATAATCCCAACGATGCTGTCTTCTTCCACAACAGGCAGCTTCTTGATCTGCTTTGCCGTCATCAGTCTGGCTGCCTCCTCAATGGTAACCTCAGGATTTATTGTGACCACTGGGTGAGACATGATTTCACTGACCTTGATGATCGAAGGGTCTGTGGAATGCTCCACTACTCTTCGTAATATGTCTCTCTCGGTCACTATGCCAACGGGTCTACGTCCATCTACAACCAAGATAGACCCGATGTTGAACTTGTTCATCTTCTGGACTGCATCTAAAACACTTGAGTTGGGCCTTACAGTCCTGAGAGTCTTGGTCATAATGTCTCTAACAAGAAGCACTCCAGCCATTTTATCACCCTATCTATAAAAAGGACAGAGATGCTCTTAACAGTTTCCTGTCTCCATGAGGAGAAGATACATAAATATTATCCACCCCCTGAATCTCATCTCTGAATTTTAATGTACATGAAAGACTTAAATTTTCGCACACTCTCTGGTAAGATGAGGGCCGGTAGTTCAGTTTGGCATGAACGCCTGACTTGCACTCAGGAGGTCGGGGGTTCAAATCCCCCCCGGTCCACCAGAACTTGTTTTGTCTGGTTAGGGCTTTCTCGGGACCGACCTCGATCTCACCCTTAAATATCACAAAGACATAGCATATAGTGAAACGGGAATGCTGATAAAGAAAGTCAACGTGTCCAACTTCAAAAGTTATGACAAGATGGAGCTGAATCTGGGGAGATTTAATGTTATTATTGGCGCCAATGCCTCAGGTAAGTCAAACTTCGTAAGCATCTTCAGATTTCTGAGGGACCTAGAGAACCACGGTCTGGATAATGCTATCTCCATGCAGGGTGGTATGGAGCACATAAGAAATGTAAACATAGGAGTCTCAAAGGATTTCTCGGTAGAACTGCTTCTCGGTCATGATCCTAGCCGGAGGATGTTCATTTCCGGGGCAGAGAAGAAACCATGGGGTGTTTCAGCCAACGAACTCAGATATGCACTTAGCATCGAGTTCCCTAAGAAGAAGAGAGGATATAGGATTCACGAAGAGGTATTATCCGCAAGAGTCGATGTTCTCAAAATGAGAAGTAAAAATCAAAAAACTACCAAGGAAGAGAAGATAGGAGAAGGAGAGATTTCAATAACCAACACACGAGGGAACCTTAAGTTCAGTCAGAATCCCAAAGGACTGCTAGGTGCCAGAGATATCTTCCGGCCATATCTACGAGAGGGGCTTTCTCCTAGGCAATCCCTGCTTGAGGTCCCAGTCTTCCCGGTTATGTCATTCCTTATAAGTAGTTGCTTCAGCGACATTGCAATATACGATTTTGATCCAAAACTTTCCAAGAAAGCAGTTCTCATTACCGGTAAAACTGAACTCGAATCAGACGGAAGTAATCTAGCGATCACTCTAAAGAGCATTCTAGATAGTCAGAAGAAGAGACAGAAATTCTATGACCTAGTCAAAGATTTCCTGCCATTCCTCGAAGGTGCTTCCATAGAAAAATTGGTGGACAGGTCTTTACTAGCCTGTTTCAGGGAATCATATTCCGGTAAGAGATCCTTGCCTGCGTCTCTCGTCTCTGATGGTACCATTAACGTATGTGCTTTGATCACCTCACTTTTCTTTGAACGAAAACCTTTCGTCATATTCGAAGAACCAGGAAGGAACATTCATCCCTATCTAATCTCTAAACTGATAGATACCATGAAGGATGTCTCCGATAGATTAGGAAAACAGATCATAATCACGACACATGACCCACAAATTGTGAGATATGCTGGCATACAGAACCTCTTTCTAGTTTCTCGTGACGAGAGGGGCTTTTCCGAGATCGCTAGACCGGGTGAGAATGATGACGTGAAAGCATTTCTGGAGAATGAAATAGGCATTGATGAAGTCTATGTTCAAGGCTTACTTAAGTGATGGGTTTGCCTCATAGATTGTATATCTTCATAGAAGGCAACGACGATGAACGGTTTTTTGAGAAAATCATAAGGCCTCGTTTAGAGAGACATTTCGACCTTACAGAACTGTGGAAATACTCTGAAAAGACACCTCAGAAACTTGGTAGTTACATAAGGGCTATCAACTCGATGGGAGGAGACTATATCTACGTCGCAGACATTGATGACGCCCCCTGCATAACTGCCAAGAAAAACAGAGTGAGAAGTTGCTGTCCGCAGATTGACCAAAACAACATAGCGGTTGTGGTCAAGGAGATTGAAGGCTGGTATGTCGCGGGAATTGATAACAGCGCCGCACGAAGACTAGGAATGCATGAAACATATCTAACGACAGACAACATAACTAAAGAGCAGTTTAACCAACTTATCCCAGTAAATATGACTCGGACGGAATTCATGATAAAAATCATAAAGAACTACAATCTGGAGACAGCAAGACAGAAGAATAGATCCATCAGATACTTTTTGACCAAATGGATGGGTGAGAACTAGATCAGCAATTCCCACATCTTCTTGAAGGACCTGAGACGTCGCATCGGCCTGACATCAACAACTTGGTAATGGTCGTTCCAGGAGATATGAAAGAGCTGTCGATATCTCTTTTCACTAGGAAGAGAAGGTCGGGGGTTCAAATCCCCCGATCCACATGTCTGCCCTCTCGGATTTATGTGTACATTTGTCGCGACAAATGGAAATTCTTTTGTTGGGACAAATCAGAGCAGGTCCCCCACTCGGCATAACCGCTAGTTCAAACAAGATGACA
>Ga0315312_1002504_pt1 | contig 12695 bp, 9 predicted proteins | sample TDP7_MG_FD_203629 | JGI IMG/M metagenome (GOLD analysis project Ga0315312, IMG submission 203629) | Freshwater sediment microbial communities from Lake Towuti, South Sulawesi, Indonesia - TDP7 | ecosystem: Environmental > Aquatic > Freshwater > Lake > Sediment | place: Indonesia: South Sulawesi... | reverse complement strand
TTCATAGCCATATTCCTTAAATGATAATTGGTGAAGTAGCACAACCATCCTGGTTGTGATTTTAATTTCACAAGCTGGAAGCTTGTGCTACATTATAACGTCCATTCATCAGGATACGAACGGTGTAGATAAGAATTAGCTTCCGGGACATTTGTAACCTTCATGTTGGCACCATCCCAAGATAGCGACTTACCCGCACGCAGCGCCACATTGCCCAATAAAACAACCTCCGTCAAAAGAGAAGCGAACACAAAATTAGACCCTGCTGGCTCGCCACCCTTACAAGCCTGAACCCATTCTTCATGATGGCCAGGCGAGCGGGGCAAAGTTTTCGGAGGTCTTTTATACGCCTGCATCTTCGACTCAGGTATAATTCTGGGGGCACCACTATACTCGTCAGTTATGATTTTGCCCTTGTCACCCACAAATATACAACCGCTTTCCGGCATTTTCCGGCCAGTTTCTAACTCCTCGGGCCGCTCTGGTAATCTGCCGCCATCATACCAAGTTAGCTCAACCGGCGGCATATCGCCCCGGGCTGGAAATTCATAATAAACGGTGGAGGCTGAAGGATAAGAATCGTGATTAAAAGAGGTGGATTCAGCCCTGACGCTCGTGGGATGTCCCAGTTTCAAAGCTCGGAAAACCGGGTCCAGAACGTGACATCCCATATCCCCGAGGGCCCCCGTTCCGAAATCGCACCATCCTCGCCATCTGAACGGCAAATAAATCGGGTGATATGGCCGATATGGAGCAACACACAACCATTTGTTCCAGTCCAGTGTTTCTGGCACCGCTGGAGTTTCTTTGGGCCGTTCAACACCCTGCGGCCAGCGCCCGCCAGGCCTATCGGTCCAGGAATATACCTGCCGAACCGGGCCGATTGCCCCATCCCAAATCCACTCGCACATCAAACGAGTGCCCTCTGAGGCCTGGCCTTGATTTCCCATCTGGGTCGCTACCTTGTACTGCTGGGCTGCCTGGCCGAGTTTGTGGGATTCATATACCGTGCTGGTCAAGGGCTTTTCGCAATAAACGTGTTTACCCATCTTCATCGCCATCATCGAGGCAACTGCATGGACATGGTCCGGGGTGGCGACTAAAACTGCATCGATGTCTTTTCGCTGCTGCAGCATCTCTCGAAAATCAACGTATGAATCGACCCCTTTGTACTTGCCGGATGATTTTTTCTCCGCATAGAATTTTTCTGCAATCTCACAGGCGGGCTGACGACCGGCTGTGCCGCCGAAATAAAACTCGCTATAGTCACTGATCTTATTGACATCGCAGACGGCTATGACCTGAATGTCGGGAAAATTTAGAAGTTTTTTCATATTGACAATGCCCTGACCGCCGGTCCCGATAAAAGCTAAATTGATTCTTTCACTTGGAGGGATTTTACCTGGCTGCCCCACTCCGCCTAAGACGGACCTGGGGACAATTGTAAAGGCCGCTACGGCAGCAGCAGAAGCCATAAAATCACGGCGAGTTAGCGTCAGGATTTGCGATTTTTGCTGTACTTTCATATCTATGTTCCTTTTACAATTGGCAATTCAGTAATCTGCTTTATTATCTTGCGGGCGAGCTGTCGAACTGAATCATTTTTTGAAGTCTGGATGACCTTATTTAGAATATCCTTGGTTTGTTGAGGATGACTTTCAAAAGTGCCTTCAGCGATTTTAACCACAGCCACTTCTGCCTCTGGCAGCAAAGCGATGTTCTGCAGGTAAAAAGCGGCGAACTGCAAAGCTGCAAGTGATTTTACATTAGCAAGTCCTGATAACACCATTCTTTTCTCAGGTATACTCGATGCTAAGTCCATCGCCTGCTGATACAACTTTATCGTCTCGAAGGCATCCCGGTCACAGCAAAGCCCAAGCATCCGCACGAATCCTCGCAAAGCTAAAATCCGGTGGGTCTGGTCTAAAGAAGCCGAGGCAGCTTTGAGCAGGTCGTTTAGCGGCTTGCTATTAGGCCAGTCAGATAAGGCACGAATAGCAGCATCTTGTTCCTCCACGCTATCGTTATTTAGCGCCTGGCGAAGCGCCGGCAGAGCACTGTCGTCGCCTATTCTGCCGAGCACATTCAGCAATGAACATCGGTCTTTTACGTTGGAAACATTCGGCAACGTCACAAGCACCGCCTCCGCCTGGCGGTTTTTATCCTCGACCTTATGGGCTACAGCAGCTACAGTTTTCTCGGCTTCACTGCGGATGGATGAGGACTGTATTTCTATCAGAAGCTGCACCAGTGCCGGTAAATATTTCTCGCTGGCAATAATCTTTAAGACCTTAAACGATTCTCGCTGAACCTCGCTATCTGGGTCTTGCGCAGTTTTTAGCAAAGTTTCTACACCCGCGGAAAGGCTGCGCTGCCCTACGCTGCGAATTAATTCGACTTTGACCTTAGACTCAGCCTTAGCAATGCCCTCCAGAATGGCTTGGTCAACCTCGGGGCCACGCAGACGATATAGGCTATCGCGTGCGGCTTTTTGCTCCTCAGTCCTGCTATTTGCTGCGGTCTGGACCAGCAGGGTAACACTTGTCGCATCGCCCAATTGGCCTATAGCTTTCAAAGCTGCGACACGAACAGCCTCATCCTCGGCTTTTATAGCGCCGATAACCGCTGGCAAAGCGATGCGATCGCCGCGGTCAGCCAGAGCCGATAGCAACTGTACCTGCAAACTTGCTGAAAGATTCGGCAGCTCCGAAATTGCCGCCTTTATAACTTCTTCACCGGGTATTTCCCTGACCATCGACATGGCCACAGCCTGCATTTCCTGCTCACCGCTCCTTAGAATTTCAATGACCATGGCAATAGCATCATCTGATTGGTTCCCGCCGGGCGGAGTCGCCTCAGGTAAAGCTGCGCAAACAGCACGTAGGGTGTGCCCCGCACACCAAAAAATGGTGGGCACAGCCCACCCTACCATTATCTGTCTGTGCTTCATTTCTTATCTGTTCCTTTTTTTATCATGTTAAGCCTGCCAAGCGCTGCGGCGGCGCGGATAACCTGGGGTAGCTCTTCACTACTGAGCTGCTTATAAATAGCCAAGGCCTGCTCTTTCTTACCCTGGGCTGCCAGTTGGTCGGCACACTTCAGATAGGCATCCAAAACTATTAGCTGCAATTTGCCGGATGTTTCGCCCTTAGCCTTTGCCAGCGCGGCGGTGGCCTGCGAATCACCAATCTTGCCCAGAGCACTTGCAGCAGCTTCGGATACCATTTTATCTGAATCATAAATTAGCGAACTCAGATCGGCAGCTGCTGAGCTTGCTTTGCGTTCGCCCAACGTGTTGATTATGCCGACCTTAGTCTTGCCGCTTGTCTTGGGTAGAGCATCTCGCAGGGCTTCATCGACAGCCTCACTAGGTATACGTTCCAGGGCGTATCTTGCCATATCAGAGTATTCATCGTTAGTTAGCATTTTGGCCAAAGCAGGCACAGACTGCTCGGTGCCAATGATGCTTAATTCCCTGCAAACGTACTGCTTGCTAGCATAGGTCGCGTCCGATTGAAGCACGCCTATTAGGCTTTTTTCGATTTCACTAAGTTTCGCAGGCGAGCCGAAAGCGGCTTTTATAATGTCGCTTACCTCGGTCAGCGCCAAACGGCTACTTCCCCAGTCATACGTTTTGACCTGTTCCAACAATTCTTGTAATTCCGCCATTTCTATTTCCTTTCAATTTATTTCGGGGTCTTCAACCTCGGTTTTGCATCAACCTCATAGTCGCCCAGTGCAAACTGAATTCCATCAAGGATATGCTGCAAGACCGGCTGGTTCCACGTAACTTCGTTATTGTGACCCAGTGAACAATAAAACACACGTCCTTTGCCCCAGGTTTTAATCCAGCTTATGCCGGTGTCTTCATCGGTGGGCTTGAAGCCTTTGACGTTTCGAGTAGCCTCGTCGCTCATATCAAGGCTCATCAAAACAAGACATTTATCCCGTGAATAAAGGGGCGGCTCGGTTCGGTAGATTTCATCCTTTATCTTAAAGCCCTTGCCCTTAAATGCTGCGGTGAGCGGGTGGTTTGGCTCATCAATCTTTATCGCCCAGGTCCCGCCGGCGCCCCAGGGATGGCCGGTGAATTTTCCGCCCATCATCTCCTGCGCCTCAGGCCAATCGTAAAAATTGTCTGTGGCTGCATGAATACCAACTATGCCCTTTCCACCGTTGACAAAGGCCATCAGGCTCTTGCACAACGCTGCGGTACTGTTAGGATCGAACGGAAGCCGCGTCGTATTATTAAAACAGACAGCGTCAAATTGTTTCAAATTCTTGCGCCTGAACATTTCCATATCATCGCTAATCACGACGGAGAATGCCCCGGTTTTTTCGCCCATAATCGCAAGAGCCTTATCCCAATAGGGTATGCAGCCGTGCCTGAATCCCTTTGGTCCGCACAAGTTAAAGACCAGCAGTTTTCTGGGCGTGGCGGGTTTAACAGTGGGTTTGCTGGGCATAGCTTCCTGCATCTTCTGAATTTCTTGCGGCTGGGGCTTGGGCAGTTCCTTCTGCTGGCCGGCGAGCAAAGTTGCTGTATGCAGCGACAGGCACCACAGGATAAGCACCACCACGCCAATGACTCTTGTTCTTCTATTCATTTTTATCCCTTTCAATTCTCAAATAATCAATTCTATAAATGCCATGGGCTGCGCATCGGCCTTGATAACAAACGATTTGCCTGGTCATCTCCAACAAATACTTCCTTTTTTGTGTCCCATTTTAATGGCCGCTTCAGCTCGTACGCTATATTGCCCAAATGACAAACGGTTACAGAACGGCAGCCAATCTCTATATCGCAGATAGGCTTTCCCCGGCTGCGTATCGCATCCAGCCAGTCAGCATAGTGATTGTTGCTTTCATACAGATGTATTTCGTTAGGACTGATCTGCACATCTTTGAGGCTCTCAGGCCATGTTTGTAAGTATCCCCGATTAACCTCGATCTTGCCTTTTGTGCCGGTAAACAAGATGCCGTTGGCCTTATCGCGCGCTATGGTAATACCGTTGGCATATTTATAGGTCAGCACCTTATAATCCTTGCCATCAGGAGGAATGATTTCAACCGGGCCGGTATCATCCATACCTAAACCCCACTGGGCGATATCGAAGTGGTGTGCGCCCCAATCAGTCATCGCCCCGCCGCCAAAGCTGCTATGATACCGCCAATTAGGAAAGACATCGACACTGATATGCGGAGATAGTTCGCCGCTGTATGGTCTCCATAAGGCTGGGCCGACCCACATATCCCAATCGAGATAATCTGGCACGGGCTCAGCCGGCAAAGGTTTATCCTCGGGCGGGCCACCAACGCCGACGGTGATATGCTTTATTTGGCCTATATAACCGTTGCGAACCAGCTCACAGGCAAAGCGAAATCGGCGATCTGAACGCTGCATGCTGCCGGTCTGAAAGACCCGTCCGTAGCGTCTTACCGCATTGACCATTGCCCTGGCCTCGATGATTGTTTGAGAGAGGGGCTTCTCGCAATAAATATCCTTACCAGCCGCAGCAGCCGCAATTGCCATGATGGCGTGCCAGTGGTCCGGCGTAGAAATTACCACCGCGTCAATATCGTCTCTGGCCAGCAGGTCACGAAAGTCACTGTAGCTTTCACAACCTTTATACGGGCCGCCGGTCGCCCCTGCATAATATTCTTCTGCCATGTTTAGTGCTCGCTGCAGCTTTAGTTTATCGACATCACAAGCCGCAAGCATCTGGGTATCTGGCCTAAGGAATGACTTTATCAAATGCCTACTCTGCTTGCCGGTACCGATAAAGCCCAGCGTAATCCGACTACTCGGCGCGACGTTGCCAGCTTTGCCTAAAGACGACGAAGGAATAACATACGGAAAGATTATTGCCCCGGTGCTAGTAACTACCGTTCTGATAAACTGCCGTCGAGTAATATTACTTCTCTGTAACACTCACCTTTCTCCGAAATTGTATTTTTATATATGCCATGGACTGCGCATTGCTCTGCTGAGCATTCTCGTAGCGGTCGCGTCGTCGATTATCTCTTCGGTGTCAGGGTTAAAACGTATCTTTCGTCCCAAAAGCATCGCAATTTGGCCTAAATGGCCAGGCGTAGCTGAGCGGTGCGCAACTTCACAAGGTGTTAGTGTTGTCGCTCGGCTCTTGACGCAGTCAAGAAAGTTGCGCCAATGACCGGGCGAATGAAAAAGATGAATCTCATCGGGTCCAAACTTCTCCTTTAGTAATTTCTTGGGCTGTGCGTCTATTTTGCCGCGATCAACCCAGACCCACCCATTTTGGCCTATCCACTTTGTTCCACTGCTGATGTCACTGTGTCCGCCGGCAATAATCATTGTGACATCTTTGGGATATTTAGCTGTCAAGCGATATTTAGTTGCGGTGTTCCACAGACCGTCTTTAGGGTATTCGCCATAGCCTTCAATCTCATAAGGGCCGGTATAATCGAAATCTAGGCCCCAGTGCGCGATGTCCACGTGGTGGCCCACCCAGTCCATCAACTGGCCGCCACCATAATCCAGATGCCATCGCCAATTCTTGTGCACGCGTGCGGGACAATAAGGTGCATAAGGCGCCGGCCCCAGCCAGAACTCGTAGTCGAAATCTTTCGGCGGCAGCGTAAACTGTTCCTGGCCCTTTGTCCCGGCAAAGTCGGTGTGTCCGGCAGGCAGTCCCACCTCAACGGTATGCACCTTGCCGATACGCCCATTGCGTACCAGCTCGCAGGCGAAGCGGAAATTCTCCAGTGAGCGTTGCCAACTGCCGGTCTGCCATATCCGGCCGTAACGTGCTACCGCGTCACACATCGCACGACCTTCCTTGAAACTGTGCGAGAGGGGCTTTTCACCGAAAATGTCTAGGCCTTCCCTTGCAGCAGTAATCGCCGGAATGGCGTGCCAGTGATCCGGCAAACCGATAGAGACCGCATCAATGTCCTGGCGTGCCAACAAATCGCGGAAATCATGGTAAGTAGCACAGTCTTTGTTCTTGTAATGCTCGTTAACAGCACGCGCCGCGTTTTGCAGATGGTTTTTGTCCAGGTCACAAACCGCAATGACCTGGCAGTCCTTCTCGCTAAGGAAGGAATTCATATTGCTGGTTCCCTGCCAGCCCACGCCGATGCAGCCCATAGTAATGCGATTGCTCGGCGCTACATTGCCGGCTTTACCCAAAGCCGATGAGGGAATAACTAGCGGAAAACTCAATACGGAAGCTACACTGCCAGCCGCCATTTTGAAGAAATGGCGCCGGCTGAAATTATTTTTGCCAGTCATAAGCAACTTTCTTGTAATTCTTTCCTATCTCTCAAACGCCTTATCGAAGGCAACCGCAGAAGGCTTGAAGTTTGCCTTCTTGATATACTCACACGCTTCCCTTGCGCCATGCTCGCGATCCATGCGAGTATCTTCCCACTCGACAGAAAGCGGTCCTTGATAGCCGATATCGTTCAGAGCGATGATAATTTCCTCGAAATTAATATCGCCGTGACCGATCGAGCGGAAGTCCCAATAACGACGTGGGTCGGCAAACTGCGTATGGCCGCCAAAGACCCCCACCGTGCCGTCGCCGTGACCCCACCAGACATCCTTCATGTGGGTGTGAAAGATGCGATCAGAAAACGTGCGGATGAACTTGACGTAGTCCACGCCCTGGTAGCCAAGATGGCTGGGGTCGTAGTTGAAGCCGAAGGCTGGGTGGTTTCTGACCGCTTGCAGCGCACGCTGCGCTGAGGCAATGTCAAACGCGATCTCCGTCGGGTGCACCTCCAGAGCAAACTTTACACCCTCGGCCTTGAAGGCGTTGAGGATGGGCCGCCACCGCCTGGCGAAATCGTCATAACCTGCCTGGATCATCGATGGTTCGGCTGGCGGAAACGAGTAAAGCAGGTGCCAGATGGAACTTCCCGTAAAACCATTGACCACCGTTACGCCGAGCTTTTTGGCAGCCTTAGCCGTATCGATCACCTTCTGGGCTGCACGCTTGCGCACGCCTTGCGGATCACCGTCACCCCAGACATCCTCCGGCAGGATTGCCTTATGACGTTCGTCGATGTTGTCACAAACGGCCTGGCCAACAAGATGGGTTGAGATCGCAAACACTTTAAGGCCGTGCGATTTGAGCAGGTCGCGCTTGGCCTTGCAGTAGCCGCGATCGGCCAGGGCCTTATCCACCTCAAAGTGGTCACCCCAGCAGGCCAATTCCAATCCATCATACCCCCAGCTTGCCGCCTTTTTAGCCAGCTCTTCCAGAGGCAAATCCGCCCATTGTCCGGTAAAAAGTGTTACAGGTCTAGCCATTTGTTATTCTCCTTATGCAGAGTTTTGAGTTTCCTTGCCCGCCGTGCCAGCGCTCGTCGCGGCAGGCCGTCCTGAGCGCAGCGAAGGAGCTAATTATAACCAGCACGAATTGGTACGCAATTGTAATTTCCTGCGAAAATATAACTACTTCAGTACCTCCACCGTTGGGCCGTTGACAAACGCCGAATATCTATTTACCAGCTCCTGCCGTTGGGGCATTTCGCCCTGGCCAATCCATATTCGGTAGCGGAGTATCAAGGTTTCACCATCGTTGATTTTCTGCTGAAAGAATGCACCAAATCGGCCATAATCGCGGTAGGCAGAATAGATGGTCGGCTTTGGATTTTCTCTTGTGTTCATGTACTGAACAGTGTACCGCTTGCCGTTCAGCCCATAGCACATCGCCGCCCAGGGCAGGTCTTTATCCTTTCTGGGATCGATGCCGTCCTCGTGGAACAAATAAATCGCCTTGACTTCTTTGCCACCTTTAGCAACAGCATCGTGCGCCCGATATTGAAAGCCAGCGTGCTCAGGGTCGCCATCAAGAAATACATCGCCTCTAACGGCTTTCAATTCGGTGCGAAAATCCAGAAGCAAAATTGTAGGCTCGCTCTGGCAGAACACCGTAGTTTCCCGCTGTTCAGCTACAATCGGTTCGCCATTTTTGTCGTTCCAGTGAATCAACGCTTTCGAGCTTGCCAGGACCGGGCCGGCAACTTGTTCCAAAAATTTCTGATGCACCTGGGCCAAACCGCCGCCCATACCCCAGAAATCATATCTGCTGCCAGCAAAGGCCAGCCTGCTCCAGCCGATAAATAACCCGCGATGGTGCGGATAAAGGATTTCATCCTTCAAATATGGATGCACGCCGTCCGGCCCATTGGTCAGCAAATTTTGTCCCTGCTCATCGAAGACATGGTGGAACGGTTTATAGGTTTCGAAGGTCCGCTGTGGCGTTGAATCATCGTAGGCGTACATATAGCGGGTGACATTTCTGCCGTCGAAAAGCAAATCGAGGTACTGGCCTGGTTCATCCATCCACGAAAAGGCCTCCGGACGGGTTATTCTGGACAGACGCCGACTATCATACAGCTTAGCCGTCCAGTTGCTCGTCTCACCGGCCTTCACCTGTGGCAGAATCCACCAAAGCTCCGCTTTTCCAGCATCAGCCGCTACGAGCTGACCAAAATGCTGCTGGCCCGCCATACGTCGGGCGGGCTGGCCTTGGCCACCTCGTTGCAGCTCAACAATAATATGTTCAATTGGTGTCTCGACCAGTTCTTGCGGCAAATCGATTGTCACGTGGACAGGGACATCGACGCAATCCATCTTTGGTGCTGAAACTTTCAGGGTAAGCAGAGATACCTCACGCGCTCGGCTTCCGCGGCAAATTGCAGTGATTATCAAAATTACAGCTAAGAATCTCGCTATTGTTTTCATGTCTTAACCCTTCCGACAATAATCAATTTATAAGTGCCAGGGGCTGCGCATCGGCCTTTTCAGCATTCGGTTTGCCTGCTCATCGTTAATGAATTTTTCGTTCTGCGGGTCCCACCGCAGCTTGCGCCCCAGCCGCATCGCAATATCACTCAGATGACAGAGTGTATCCGAACGAACCGCCACCTCAACCGGAGCTACCGTTCTGGCTCGGCTCTTGATGCAGTCCAGGAAATTCTGCTGATGGTGGTTACTTACCGGCAGATGCACTTCATCCGGACCGATTTCTTCCTTCAGCAACTCCTTTGGGTGAGCATCTACTTTTCCGCCCAGATGCTCCTCCTTAACGAACACCCAGCCGTCCGCCCCTTCAAAACGAACGCCGAGCGGATTTCTCTGGCCGTCGGTAAAATTCATCAGCACGCCATTGGCAAACTTCAGATTGACATCCCAGCCCACAGCGCAGTCACATAATCCATCGCGCGGAAATTCCCCCGTTCCTTCTACCTCTACCGGGCCGGTCAAATCCGTGCCATTGCCCCAGGTCGCGATGTCGATGGTATGAATCCCGCAGCCGGCAATAAATCCCAGCGCATAGTCGCTGATATGGAACCAATGGCTGTTGCTAACTCGGTTGGCGGTATAAGCCGCCCAGGGAGCCGGCCCCAACCACAGGTCGTAATCCAGCCAATCTGGCACTGGCATTGGAGGATAGTTCTGCGAAGCCACACTGTACCGAGATGCAACCGTAATTTTGTGCACCTTGCTGATGCGCCCGTTGCGAACCAGCTCGCAGGCAAAGCGGGAACTGCGACTGGACCGCTCCTGCGTGCCGAACTGAAACACCCGGCCGTACCGGCTGACCTGCTGGCGCAGCACCTGTCTCTGCTCTACACTCATTCCTAACGGTTTTTCACAGTAAACATCCTTTCCCGCTCGCACCGCCTCCAATGCGTGTAGCACATGCCAGTGGTCCGTGGAAGCAACCACTATCGCGTCTATATCGCTGCGCGCACACAACTCACGGAAATCATTGTACGCAGTGCAGAGCTTTTTGTCATAGTGCTTATCGACGTCCTGTAGAGCCCTATCGCGGTTCTGCTGTTTCACATCGCACACCGCCACCACCTGGGCATCCGCCAGGGACATAAAATTCTTAAGCAACGCCCCGCCTCGGCCACCTGTGCCAATAAAGCCCATTACAACTCGCTCGCTCGGCGGATTAGCACCAAATACCGAAGAAGGCACCTGCCATAATAGACGAGTTGCGCCTACTGCAACTGCCGAGCCTTTCAAAAACTCTCGGCGAGAAGTAGGGTGGGCTGTGCCCACCATTTTTTGGTGTGCGGAGCATACCCTACTTTTCATTAAGAGGGACAATCCAGATATTGCGGAACATAACTTCATTGCCGTGGTCCTGAAGTAGGATTGGGCCGGGTTCTGGCCCCTCCGGTTGCCCAGAGCCGGTCTTGTCTGGTATTTCCACATCGTCATGTATTAAGACGCCGTTATGCCAGACCGTAATGCGCGCATTTTTTTCTTTTTTAGCGTTTTCGCCTTGTCCCTTGAAGCGAGCTGCGTGGAAAACGATGTCGAAACTTTGCCATTCGCCGGGCTTTTTGCAGACATTTTTATCCGGCGCCCTTACCCTATAAAGCGACCCGCAGCCGTTGTCCATAGCCGGCAGGCCATACGAATCAAGGATTTGGATTTCGTAGCGATGCTGCAGATAGACCCCGCTATTTCCTCGGCCTTGTCCCTTAATGTCTGGCGGCATTTGCGGAACATTGAATTCGACATGCAACCTGAAATTCTGGAATTTCTGCCTGGTCATAATGCTGCCGGTTTTGGGAACAATCTTCATCGCGTCATCTACAATCTCCCACTGAACGTCTTTGCCATTTTGGTGCACCCAGTGCGAAAAATCTGTGCCGTCAAACAGGACTGTAGCGTTCTTCGGAGGGAAAAACTCCAGCTTTACCTCAGGCGGCTCAGCATAGTCGTGCCAGATTCGTTCGACATCATCGACATTAACATTGCCTTCGTGCACATAGAGCCGATACCGAAAAACGTGGTCTTGGCCGGGCTCCATCACCCAATCTCCCGCCTGAGACGGCGCCCAGTTGAAGAACACCTCTTTTTCAAACTCAGGCCAGATGCGCATCGGCTCAGGATGGCGGAAATTCTGCGGGTGACTGAAATGCGTCACGCCTGCCCATTTGCCTTCGATGGCCCCGGCAGTATCGCACCACCGTGCACGCGTGCCGTGGCCATCCACACGGGTCTTTCCCTCACTGGTCAAATAGCTGGCGCCGACACCTTTCCACTGGCGAGCACCGCGAAAGCCAAATCCACCATAGCGATATTCAATCTGATAAAGCGGGCTGTCAGCAACGCACCGCTGCGTGGACTTGAAATCTATGAGCCAATACTCTTTTTCAGGCCAACCAATGTTATATACGCGAACGTCCCAGACCTCTTTAAGGACCACCTTTTCCCCCTTGGAAGTCTTTAGGGCAACATGCTCGTGCTCAGCTTGGAATCCACTGTAAACCAGTCCGGAAGTTTCCGAGAGATACTTTGTAAAGCGTACCGTTCCCGTACCGTCGCCGAGATTCCAGAAATCGACCGGCTTGCCCTCAAACTGTGTATGCGTCCAGGGCATCCAGATTCCCAAATGATGGATGTGGTCCGGCGGATGAATATCTGTCAGGATTGCGCCGGTCGGCGACCATAACGGATGAATGAAACCGCTGCGGTCAAAAAGACTGCTCTTACCCTGTGGTGCCGGCACAATCGCATGATTATATTGCAGAACCTTCTGGTCGCCTTTTTGGATAAGCAAAACTTTGTCATCCTTTATCGCTGTAACTTCGCTGACTCTCGGCGGTGTACCCCCTGCGACCAGCTCATATATACGTTGGCTGCCTGCGGGTGTCGTGCCATCGAGTATCCACCATAG
>Ga0315312_1002503_pt1 | contig 12696 bp, 12 predicted proteins | sample TDP7_MG_FD_203629 | JGI IMG/M metagenome (GOLD analysis project Ga0315312, IMG submission 203629) | Freshwater sediment microbial communities from Lake Towuti, South Sulawesi, Indonesia - TDP7 | ecosystem: Environmental > Aquatic > Freshwater > Lake > Sediment | place: Indonesia: South Sulawesi... | reverse complement strand
AGCTTTTTGTGGTTCCAAGGTACTTCACAAACTTCGGGGTTGTGCCCTCGCCTTACAGGATGTCACAGGCGGACCTGTTCTCGCCTCATGACTGGATGTCCCTTGTGAGAAGCGCTCTTAACGCATGGTTGCATCCCGATCTGGTTCAAGCAATATTCATCCATTCAACAGAACCTGGTAGAATAGGTGGAATTCAGCATCGAAATATTGACGGAACCTCTGAAAAACTGGACCTGACAGATTTTGAACTAATGGTTAAAGGGGAGTACGAAGGCTCATTCTACCAAGGGCTTAGGCTTATCAGAGACCTTGAGTTTCCTCTCACCTTCAAGATTCTAAGTAGACAGCCTAATTCAGCTCTTTTCACTGTGAGCAGAATCCATAGGAAAGAGTATCTGCTCGGTTTGAGGGCTCATGGGATGAGGTTCGGACAGGTTCAAGATAGGGTTTTCGCCATATACCATGGAGTCGACACTAAGGAATATAGGCCTATGCCGGATGTGGAGAAGCAAGGTTTCACGATAGGATTCATAGGTAGGAGCACGCCTGTGAAGGGAATCGACATCCTACCTGAACTCGCCTCAATACTAGTCAAGGACATTCCCGAGGTCAAATTCCACATAGTCACAAAAACTGACCCTCAGAACCCTTACTATCTGGACCTTTTGGCTAAGATTCACGACTTGAACCTTGGCGATGTTGTATCTGTCGACAACACCTTTTACAGTGGAGAGGAGAAGATCAAGGTTATCAACTCGTGGAAGCTTGCGTTGGTGCCTTCAAGATATGAGCCTCAAGGGCAAGTTGACCTAGAAGCTATGTCTTGCGGTGTGGTCCCAGCGGTCGGAATGGGCGGCTTACGTGAGAAGGTCTCAGATGGTTTCAATGGCATATGGATCAATCCCTATGATATTCGAGAAACGGCTGAAAAGATAGTCCAATTCTATAAGGGGGAATACAAAGGCAGAAGGACTGATGAGATCATTCGCAACTGCAGAGAATCAGCTGAGAAGACCTGGGATTGGGAGAAGAGAGCAGACGCTCACAAAGAGCTATACACATATCTGGTTGACGGTCGCGTCGATGACATTATGAGAGACTTGAGCGAACTTCTACTGCCAAAAGTAGCTGAAATATGACAATTGACTGATCTTGACAAGTGAGATGATTAGCATAAAACTTTATCTTTACCTGCCTTCTGTTCCCAAAACGTAGTACACAGTACGTAAATATAATCGCTATCCCAATCACAAACCTTAAAGACTTCTTTCATGATAGAGGTTTCTTGGGGGTTTTTGAATGACAGAAACTCAGAAGAAAGGAATAGGAAAAGGTGCATTGATTGCACTCTCTGTATTACTTGTCATACTGACTTTCTCGAATATCTTAACCTATACAAACCTGCAAAACCAGATAATCACATTAACTACTGAGAAAAAAAATCTACAGAATCAGGTGAACAGCCTACAGAACCAAATAACCGCTCTTTCTGATGAGAAAACTAGTCTTCAGTCGCAATTGAACTCGTTAAATACGACACATCAAAACTATATGGCAAGCCATAGTCACTTAGATACCGAATATGATACTCTTCAAGCCCAGTATGATAACTATGTTTCTATTCATCATTATACTAACTCTGAATATAATGCCCTGAAGTCGTATTATAAAGGTCTTAGTAATAAGGTTACTGAACTTAATAACTTACTTTATTCTTATTGTCGAGTACCTGATGCGTTCTCTCGGGCATTAAATGATGCCGAGGTTCGGAAGATATCATCTGCCGTTTCATCAGCAACAGGCTCTTCAACCGACTTTTGGGTTTCTGTACAGAGGATCTATGACTATATAATTTCAAATGTCGTATACACCGAAGATATCGATATGCCATATCCATCTACTTGTTCGCACAAAAACATCGATGGGTTTGACTATGTCACCACATTTACTATGACCACATATAGGAACTACGTGCAGACTCCAACCCTCACACTTGAGATTAAACAGGGCGACTGCGACGACCAAGCGGTACTTGCTTACGCAATGATAAGCTATTACATGAAATACATCTACCTTACTGAGTATAGCCTCTACATAACACATATCGAGTTCTCTGATGGATCAGCTCACCTAGCCGTCATCATACCTGTTCAGGAAGGACAATTGTGCATCGTAGACCCTGCAGGTGAATACCTCACCTCACGATGGGGATATATCGCATCAAAGCAAGCGCTTTCGGAGCTACAGGCTTACTCCGATTATTGGTCATATTGGTACGGATCCATAACATACATCGAACTCTACAAGGTGTCTACAAAGGATGGAAGCTACACCCTTGTGGCAAAAGGAGCCATAGACCAAATAGCCACAGCATTCACATAAACAACAAAAACACTTCTACCTTGAAACAACAGGTGAAGGTTAGGAAATAGGTGAAATGCCGAGCTTTGGGGACACAAACGCATTTGTCTATCCTCTAAATCCCTGACCTTTTGCTCTTTCTTTCTCTCTTTCTTTACTGCAAGTATACTTTAGGTTAATAGAGACCCACAGTTGGGGCATTTCGATAAGGTTGCTTCTACTAACATTCCACAATAACGGCACTTAATCTTAACAATTTCCTTTATTATGACTTCCTTCTCCTTTGAGATTTTCTCTGTTGTCGTAGACTTTGCTATTTCAATCTTTGCTTTCCATGTTTCTGGATTTTCAACATTGAATTCATATCTTGGAATACCATAAGAACTTTGGTCTCTAACCAGATTTATTGATAGCTTCTTGAAGGGACCAATTCCTATTACAGATACTTCAGCTACTCTTTCGAGAGGAAGATTCACAGCCGAATATTTTCCCTTGAAGATAATTCCTCGTTTCTCATACTCAAATTCCAGCTTCATATTTGTTAGATAAAGCGTCCCTTGTGTTCCATGATATTTAGCTTGATTAGTCAAGAGAATATGCTCATCAGCGGCTAGAGTAACCATTTATTTCTCACTGCTCAAGCTCTATTCCGCACTCGGGGCATGCTGGCTTCTTGAATAATAAACCGACTTTAGGACAACAGTCTTTACAGAAGACCTTCTTACATCTGGGGCATTGCCAAGCTGTGGGTTTCATGAATCCTCCAACTTGCTTTCCACAAGCAGAACAGAATCCCCTAACCATTTTTCATCCCCTATATACATAAAAATGTTTTTTGGTTATATAAGATTTAAGATTCATCACCCACTCAGTTATCCCCTTCTAGACCAGCACCATTGAATGTGTGTGCGTGTGTGCATAAAACTTTATCTGTCGTCATTATATGATTCTATGTTGACGGTTCTGTCGCATATGTCCGTCTAGATCGATATGAAAGTTTGCATGATAACATGGGAGTTCCCTCCTAGGATTGTGGGAGGGATTGCACGCCACTGTCTTGGCTTAGCAAAAGCCCTTGTGAAACAGAACCATGAAGTCCATGTGGTGACTCTGGATTTCCCCGGTGTGCCAATGTTTGAGGAAGTAGAGGGCACGAAGGTTCACCGGGTGAAGATCGAGCTGGGACACCCAAACTTCATCACGTGGACTCTTATATTCAACCATTTCCTAGAAAAGAAGATTGCGTTGCTGAATCAGGATGTTGGGTTCGATATTATCCATATTCATGATTGGCTTACGGCTCCCTCAGGTATGGCTTCCAAGCACCACCTAAACAGACCTCTTGTCACCACTGTTCACAGCACTGAAATCGGGCGCGCTCGAGGACTCCGCAGCCCAGACTCCTATCTGATCGACGGCCTAGAGTGGTGGATGACTTACGAGGCGAATAAAATAATAATATGCAGCAATTCAATGAGAGGAGAACTCGAAGACCATTTCCGCTTACCACCCGATAAGATCGCAGTAATCCAGAACGCAATTGACGCCGCCGAATACAGCAGACCAGTCGATAAAGAGGTCGTTAAGAGACGTTATAGGATCGGACCTTACGAAAGGCTAGTTCTCTTCGTCGGCAGACTTGTCCCACAGAAGGGTGTAGAATATCTGATCAAGGCTATTCCCATGGTCATCCATCAGCATGGTAACGCAAGGTTCATCATAACAGGAGACGGATGGTCAAGAAGCCATCTGGAAAACCTAGCAGCGTCAACAGGATGCGGCGACAAAATATGGTTCCCAGGTTTCGTTTCTGATTCAGAACTAGTAGAGCTCACTATAAGTGCAGACGCGTTGGTAATTCCCTCAGTCTATGAACCGTTTGGAATAGTTGCCCTAGAAGGGATGGCTGCTGGTGTACCTGTCGTCGCAGCGAACGTGGGCGGCTTGGCTGATATAGTCGAGCACGATCGAACTGGAGTGCTTACATATCCGGAGAACCCCGAATCGATAGCGTGGGGCGTGAACAAAGTCCTATCAGACCCCGAATATATGAGGTGGCTTATCCATAATGCTAAAAAGAAGGTACATGAAGAATATGGTTGGGAAACCGTAGCCAGGAAAACAAGCGAAGTATATGAAGAAGTTAGCAGAAGGTGACATGGTGTGGGTTTGAGAGGCTATACCATGCCGGACGAAATCTACTTCCTTTGCCTACTGCACAATGTAGGCGCCACAAGCTCAGAGAGATCGCTGACTATAGACGAGATATCCAGATGGACTCTCATGGAATATGACAAGATAAGGGAAAACCTTGAGAAGCTGATCAAAAACGATTATATCCATGTTGACTTCAGCGGAGGCGCTGAGAGATACCACGTATCAGTGAACGGGATAAGAAAAGTACTGAGCATGTACAGTTAAGCAAAACGTTTTAGACGCTCCAATTGATTCTTTCTTTGTCTAATTTCGCCATTAATGTACAATTTTAGATGGAAGCAGACAGCGGACTGCCTTTAGCCCATGATCTCTACAAATATAAAAGCTGGAATAGGAATAAATATATAGCCCCCTATGTTTTTTCGATAGCATCCTCAACAAAAGAAAAGGGGAGAAAAAAGTTTGAAAAAAATGAACGAACCAAGAGAAAAGATTCTGGACCTATTATGGAAGACAGAAGCCCCCATCACTTTAAAGGAAGTTTCAGAGAAGACAGGATTGAAGACCAGGGCAGCCAACATGCATCTGTTAAGACTTGCAAAATCAGGACACATCTCAAAGTCGAAAGATGGTCTCTACACCATAACTGACGCTGGTAAAGAAGCGATTGGACTTCCTAAGATCGATCAGAAAACAGCTAAAAAAATTTTGAGCAAAACCTTACCGGAAAAGGCTTTCCAATTCTACAATGGGGTTGACCAGCCCACAGGAATCTCATCAGACAATCTAGTCGATTTATGCGAAAAGATCAAGACATTGGACATGAAACCGGTCGAGTTCCACACAGCTAGAGGAGACTTTGAATTATGGATATCCTCTCTGGGAGATGTCGAGCTGGCAAAGAAACTTAGACTAATCCGCGAGACCAGTTTAACGGGCGACCTACTCAGGGAGAGACTCTATAAGACCCTTAGATCCAGATGCGACGAACTGCTGAAAAAATGACCTTAAGCCTACTCGTTTCCTAGAATCTAATGGTAGACACGAGATCAGGGTGTCTAACTCTCTTAGCGAGGAAAAGGTCTCCTTGGCTATCACAAACTTAGATATTTCTGGACAGATCAATATCTCAAGAATTCTATGAGGGCCTATGTCGAAGATGTCCTTTTAAGGAGACCTCCATACGAGAAAGCAATGAAACAGGCCTTGCAGGCTTCGTAGAAAAGAGATCAATATTTACGAAACTGCGACACATTAAAGATTAGGGAAAAAGAGGGCAGTAGCTGCGAGGAAGGGCACTCAGAATGCTGGAAGTGGACGGAGGCCAGAAGAGCGGAAGTGGAACCATACTGCGTCTCTCACTTGCGCTGGCCGGGATACTTGGTGAACCATTACACATTTATAATATTCGGAAAAGGCGTAGCGAGCCAGGCCTGAGACCTCAACACTTAGAAGCCACCCTTACGGCTGCAAAACTATGTAACGCAGAGATAAGAGGAGCATCTCTCGGTTCACAGGAGTTGTGGTTTGAACCTGGTGAGATCAAAGGCGGAGATGTTCAAGCTGAGATAGGAACAGCTGGAAGCATACCCATGCTGATAATGACTGTTCTGCCACTATGCCTATATGCCAAACAGCCCGTCCAACTTCACATCTTGAAGGGCGGAACGGATGTCAGAAATTCACCGACAATAAATTATGTTAGACACGTGTTACTCCAAGTTCTGGAACGCTTGGGTTCGAAGATCGCAATAGAAGTTCAAAGGTACGGCTATTACCCGAAAGGCATGGGTGAAGTCACCCTTAGGGTCGAACCTTCTAAGGAGCCCATTCCAATCAAGCTAGAGGGGTTCGGCAAACTCAAAGAGATAGAAGGAATCTCTGTCTGCACCTTCCTTGCAGACCGTAAGGTTGCTGAACGCCAGGCCAGAGAGGCTGAGAGGCTTCTAACCACTGAAGGTTACCGTCCCAAGATCCAAGTAGTCAACGACTTCTCCAACCCGCTGCAGAAAGGGAGCTCCATCGTTCTTTGGGCCGAGACAGACTCCGGCGCGCTACTTGGCGGCGACGCGATAGGTGAAATCGGCAAACCTAGCGAAGCTGTAGCCAGAGAAGCCTCTAAGAACCTGTTAGATGAGGTCCATGCCGAAGCAACCGCAGATATACACCTTGCAGACATGCTTGTGCCCTATGTTGCTCTGGCGAAAGGAGAATCCGCATACTTGACACGTACTGTAACCGATCATCTTGAATCAAACATATGGCTTGCGACCGAGATCTTAGGTGTTGATTTCCAAGTTGAGAAAAGGGGCAAACTCTATCATGTCTTAAAGAGGTAGAACCACAGCGGAAGGTGCCTATCAGTGGTCAACGTTCGAATCCGCGGAATATACTCAACGGCGCTTACTAGTCTACTACTTCGCAACAATTTTAAAGTGGTTCAGCCGTCAGCAACCATAAGCGAAAGGTTTAACCTTCCTAAAGAAGGGACAGAGAAGAGTTTACTTACAGAACTGGATATCTACGACAGGCTTGACAGACAAGGGGTGAACGCTGTCGGCGACGAATATTCGGTGATGACATTTGTTGAGTTGCTGAAATCGACGCTTGATGACGCTGTTTTCAGACGGCGGCTTTCGCTTTACTCTGAAAGTAGCACCCCAAGCAACCAAGCATACTTCGAAACCGCAATACAGGAAACATCCATGGATAAGGAACCTTTGAGTTTGGGAGGGAGAACACGTATTAATATTGAGTTCCCGGGTTCCTCAAAAAGGACATTGGATAGCTTCCGAGCACTTGTAACCCCTACGCTGGAAAGGCACCATTATTACAAAGCCTGCAGTGGTGGAATATCTTCTCTGCTTGAGATGGCTGAGAAGATGCTTAAAAAAGACTGCCCAAAAATGGTGGTTGAAACCCTTCTAAGAGAATCCGTAGAACGTGAACTCCCGCGAGAAGGTTCCAGGATTAGCATAGAACATGTCAAGATAAGCGGAAGAGTTTTCCACCTCGGTCCGGCAGAGATAATGGACTTTGACGAGAGAAATGGTAAGGTTAGGCTCTTACGAACTTTCACCAGGACAGGTATCTACGACGCGCTCAGGATTCGTAAGAATCCAGGAGATTACGCAGTAACAGAGATGATATTGGGAGATTGGAGCTTTAAAACGAGATACTTCTCTAAAGATGGGAAGTATAAGGGAACCTATACCAACATTAACACGCCGATAGAGATGTATCCCGGAAAGATCAGATACGTAGATCTAGAAGTCGATGTTTGCCTCTGGTCGGACGGGAAAATAAAGAAAGTAGACCAAGAGAAGCTCGAAGAAAGGGTTGCCCATGGCTATGTTTCTGGGAAGCTGGTCCAGATCGTGGGCGAAAAGATGGAAAAGATTATTGACTCTCTCAGTCCAAATGTTGAGAAGAATGATTTCTGAGCCGATTGCTACCTAGAGTAAAGGATATAACTGAGCTTTTTCCCTTATACTTCACGGTGATTGTAATGAGTATGGTTAAGTTGAAGGCTTCAATGATTGGGACGTTGGCTGCTATTATTGGGCTTTCAACGCTGTTCTTTACGATCCTGCTATCTCTGTTTGGTACATTAGACTTCTTTTCGCTCGGGCTCTTCGTCGTCTTCATCAATGTTTTGCAATGGCTCATTGCACCCTATCTTGTAGATGCTATGTACCGTGTCAAAAAGGTCTCAAGATCAGAAGAGCCTGAACTCTATGACATGTTAGAGAGGCTAAGTCGAGAAAGCGGCGTACAAACACCTCAACTTATGATTGCAAGAATCCCTATACCGAACGCTTTCGCCTACGGGTCACCACTCTCGGGCAATAGAGTCGCCATAACAACAGGTCTCCTGAACACTCTAGAAGGCGAAGAGATTGAGGCTGTGATTGGTCATGAGTTGGGGCATCTAAGACACCGCGACGTTCAGGTCATGATGTTCGTTTCGATTCTACCCGCTCTATTCTACTACATAGGCTACTCCCTAGTCTGGTCATCAGCCTACGCTAGAAGGGGCGATCGGGAGAACCAAGGGTCTCTGGCATTGATTGGCTTCTTAAGTATACTGCTCTACTGGGTCTTGACCTTGTTCACGCTCTACCTCAGCCGCCTGAGAGAGTACTTTGCAGACAGACACAGTGTATCGGTCGTGAACGATGGACGACGTAAACTCTCAGAGGGTCTTGTCAAAATTGCCGAGTCAACAGAGAAGATAAGATTCCGCAATCGAAACCTGCACTACTTGAGCTCCCTAAAGACTCTGTTCATATCAGACCCTGACAGTGCAAGAAGGGATCTTGCAGAGCTTTATCAGACATATACAGGGCGGAGCGACCAAGAACTAGTCTCCAAGTATCTAAGCCGAAGAGTCACATCGGCAGATGAGTTCGCAGAAATCCTCTCAACACACCCAAACATGGTCAAGCGACTGAGAGCCCTACAAGAGGCAGCATAGAAAGTACACAGAAGAACCATATCCGGTTTTTCCTATTTTTCACTAGCTGAAAAGGCTTAAATCCCTACATTCGTAGCTACACTCGTTTCTGAGGAATGCAGACTTTGAGTTTAGAGATGGAGTTCGAAGCTCCCACATGGGACCAGATCTACGAGATGCTTCTGAACTTGGCTGAAAGAATCCGCAGAGATGGTTTCCTTCCAGACATAATTGTAGGGATCTCGCGAGGCGGTTGGCCGCCTGCAAGGGTCATGTCCGATCTGCTTGAGACCGCTGAGCTGGCAAACGTTAGGGTTGAATTCTATGTAGGGGTTGCCGAGACCAAGAAAGAACCCGTCATAACACAGCCAATTTCTTTGCCCGTTAAATACAAGAATGTTTTGATCTTGGATGATGTTGCTGACACTGGGCAGAGCTTGAAACTCGTAAGGAACCACATAACAAAACAACGCGCAAAGGCTGTCAAGACAGCCACAATCTATTATAAGCCTTGGAGCGTTATCGTGCCTGACTACTACGAGAATGAGACGGGAAAATGGATTGTTTTCCCGTGGGAACGCAAAGAAACCATCAGATCACTAATCAGAAAAAGCAAGGAGAAAGGCCTCCCTGTAAAGAGGGCAATCGGTAAACTTATCGAAGGGGGATTGGATCGGAGTCTTGTTGAACGCTTCGTTAAAGAGATTGCAATGGAAGAGTCGAAATGAAAGAAGCCGAGATTCTTGGATGGTGCGTTTTGATCGAAGGTTTCCGAGATATCAAGATCGAGAACATAGAGACATTTCTTGACCAGGTCAGGAATGAAACGCAAGGTTGCCATGTTCAATTTTTTGACGCAATGTTTATTGCAGGCTTCGACCATCTATACTTTGCCGTATTGAATGCTGCGAAGGCTTTCGAGACAGGTAGGAACATATCGAAGAACCTCGCTGTGGAAATGCTTCTCTACGCCTCAGGTCAACACCAGATCAGCAGAGCCATAGAGCTCCTAGGCATGAAGTCAAGTTCTACACAAATAGCTGTCTTAGTTGCGGCTGATACTCGGCAGAAAGCTCTCGAAGCGTTGAATAGAATCTCTTGTCTCCTAAAAGGCGAGAGAGATGGTAAGGTGATTGAACTCACCGATGAAAAGGTTCCGACCATAAAGGTAGCTTTCAGCATGACTGATCTTGAGATTGAGGCAACGCTTAGGAAGTCGGAGAAGGAAGCCCTGATAAGCCTTCTGATCGAACATGCAGCCCTTCTAGCCACGCAAGCTTAGACGGATTTCTCCTTAGCGATAGATAGTATGTCGTCGGGCTTGACGACTGAAACGCCGGTTAGGCCTCCTAGAACCTCGACAAGAACTATCTTGTCAGGATTCTCTAAGCTTACTTTCCGGTCAATGCCGCTGGCAACAGCCTCAATTACCTCTTTTGTTGGAAGCTTTGTGTGTCTCTTCTCAACTGTGACGCGGAAGGTTTCGTTTTCAGATATTCCCGCCGCAAGCTTGAGGCTGGCTTTCTTTATCTCTTCCAGCTTTGTGTGAACAATGACCTCGATGGGGACAACTTTAAGCGTGTAACGAAACTCGTAAGGACGCTCGTTCATCATCTTCCTCAAGTCTTTGATGACCCTGAAGGGGTCTAAGGCTGTTTTAGCCACAATTAACCCTGAAACATCGCTTTTTTCTACAACCGACTGCCTGTCTCCAATCTCTCCAAGCAAGAACCAAAATTCTGAGCATGCATCATTTTCGTATCCTCTAGAAGTTGAGGCAAGCAAGTTGAAATCTGTCAGAACCACCATCGACCTTCACCAACCATTCATGGCATCCACGATCTTCTATTTTGTTGCGCTTTCTTATCTGTTATGTGTTGAGGAGCTATCTGTTGCACTGACCGTGTTGGAATATGAAGAGGGCGATTTCATCAAGACTGTCAGTGCGGCTGTATTCTAGGTGAGAGACTGCGGCTCAATATGGGTTCTTTTTGAAAGTTGTTTAACCTGACTGGGAACTCCATAGGGTCCAAAATTACTCAAAATTGTCACTTAGAATAACTTACGAATTCTGTTAGGTGTTTCTGACTCTCTTGCCCCTTAGTAATGTTTGATACCCTCACACCTACTCTTCTCGCTTCAAGTTCGACCTCCGAGAGAAGTCTTCCGAAAAGCTCCCTAACAGTTTCTTTGATGATTTCCAGATCGTTTGTGGGAGTCTCAAAGCTTTTGGAACGGCTATGGATGCTCATGTCCCTTAGCACTGCTGTCACGCCAACAGACCTGAAACTAAGACCCCTATCCACAAGCGTTGCGTGAACATCTTCACATAACTGATTAGCCTTTTCCATGACGACACTCAAATCCCGAGTATCTTCTTTCAAAGTTAGAATTCTACTGATGGATTCAACCTCACCCCTCTCCTGCACAGGTGACTCGTCTTTCCCATGCGAGGTGTTGTAAAAATAGCCTGCAAGATTCCTGCCGAAAACTTCGACCAGTTTTGTGACGTCGTAGTTTGCCAAGTCTCCGATTGTTTTGATACCTAACAATTCCATCTTCTCGTTGTTTTTTCTCCCAACACCGACAAGACGGTCGACTGGAAGAGGAGCCAAAAAACTTTCAGCCTGCTCCGGCTTGACAACAGTCAAACCATCCGGTTTCCAGAAGCTCGCAGCAATCTTGGCAACGAGTTTGTTGGGGCCGACCCCAACTGAGAAAGTAAGCCTTTCCCTGGCGTTCACTTCCTCCTTCATCTTCCATGCCAGTTCTTCTGCCACCTGGAAGTCTCCGTTCACTCTCTGGGTCACATCTAGGTATGCTTCGTCTATACCAACCCGTTCAAAACTGTCAGCGTAATTGCCCAGAATCCTCATTATATTGTCTGAGATTTCTTCGTAGAAGGCATGGTCAACTGGAAGAAAAACAGTATCCACCCCTTTAAGTCTCCTTTTCGCTAAGAAGATAGGCATTCCGGATCGTACGCCAAATTTTCTCGCTATATAGTTCGCCGTGCTTACGACCCCGCTATCCTCTGTCCGCCCAGAATACACGCAGACAACCACAGGCTTGTCCTTAAGCAAAGGATTCCGTCTCTCCTCACATTGAGCAAAGAAGTAATCCAAGTCTGCTAACATCACAACCTTTGCCTGCAAGAGGGCTACCTCGCAAACCAGATGTCTAACAAGAATAAGCGTAGTCGCCTTAATAACCAGTTACAATGCTGAAATAACTTGCTTAGGACTTTGCCAATATCCACGAAGGTGCTCTATTGTTATCGACCCAAAGGCTCAACATCTATGGCATTGGTATTGAGCACATCAGAAAGACAGTACAATCTTCTTAGATTAGTCTCTTATGTGAAGGAAAGAAAGGGTTCAATTGTTGGTCAGTGGAGTAACTACGTGTCACAGCCTAAGCTCCACGCCGTCGCCACACATCATCCCAGATTTTCATACGCACTGCTCTTATTTATCTATTCACTTCTACCAGTTAACTGTATCGGACAAGTTTATTAGCGTGTGCTTGCCTTTCTATCTGGAAACGTCCTGAGAGGCGGGTTACTACGAGGATTGCTGTTATCGACAGGGACAGATGCAAGCCCCAACGTTGCGGTAGGGTATGCCATCGGTTCTGCCCAATGGTAAGAAGCAATATTGAAGCCATCAGGTTCGAAGGTAGAAAGCCGGTTATCTCAGAAATTCTCTGCACAGGATGCGGCA
>Ga0315312_1002501_pt1 | contig 12721 bp, 19 predicted proteins | sample TDP7_MG_FD_203629 | JGI IMG/M metagenome (GOLD analysis project Ga0315312, IMG submission 203629) | Freshwater sediment microbial communities from Lake Towuti, South Sulawesi, Indonesia - TDP7 | ecosystem: Environmental > Aquatic > Freshwater > Lake > Sediment | place: Indonesia: South Sulawesi... | reverse complement strand
GCACTTGATTAGTCGTCATCAAAACCGTCATGTTAACCCTGATCCCTTCCCTTGTCAGCATATTCGCAACCTTGAGTCCTCTACCGGTTCCCCACATCGGAACCTTGATCACGACCTTCTTAGGATCCCAGACCACATACTCCTTCGCTTCCTCAACGAGTTCTTCATCTCTTGCATCAGTCTTTGTCAGCTCCAAGCTTACCGGCCCATCAATGAGTGAAAGAATCTCCTGAACCCTCTCCTTGAAACCTACGCCCTTCTCCGCCGAGAATATCTTCTGATTCGTCGTCAGGCCGCTGATTATTCCCCAAGGTAGAACTTCCCTGATCTCCCTTGTGCTCGCCGTGTCGAGAAATATCTCCATTATTTCATCTCCCTTTCAATTGTTCTAGACGCCTCAAGCAGACTTGGAACTATCGCATCCGGTTTCACGTTCTGATCCTGCACAAGCTTGCAAAGATCGCATTTCCAGTAGCCTATCAATATCGACCTGCAGCCCACAGCCCTACCAGCCACTATGTCGCTTATGCTGTCGCCAACAACGTAGCTCTCCGTAAGGTCGAGTTCGAGTTCCTTCGCGGCCTTCAAGAGGAGGCCAGGCTTGGGCTTCCTGCAATCGCAGTTCTCTCTATACGTTGCCTTTACCGCTGAGGGGTGATGCAGGCAGTAGTACTCCGCGTCTATATGTGCGCCATGCCTTCCAAGTTCTCTTCTCATCTTTGCCCTTACCTTCTCGAAGTTCTTCTTCGTCATCTTTCCTTTGGCGATTCCTGGTTGATTAGAAACGATCACAACTTTCAGTCCGAGATTGTTGAAGAGCTTGATGGCTTCAGCTGCGCCGGGCAGGAGTCTGAACTGTCTTGGATTCAACGGTGAGTCGATGACTCCCAAATCTGGGAAATGGACAAGTTCGTTCATCACGCCGTCCCTGTCCAGAAAGACGGCTTTCAACTCTGCTCGATCTTCTCCCTAAGGCAGCCGCAGATAAGATGCTCGAGAGCTAGATGCCACGACTCAACGTACGGAGTCGATTGAACTGGGACAACTATGCAAGCATCTGCAAGCTTCTTCAATGCCCCTCCGTCGAAGCCAGTTATGCCTATGGTCTTTGCCGAGTTCTCCTTAGCATATTGAATCGCAGCGAGCAAGTTCTGTGACCAGACTCCAGCCCTATCACGCCCAGTACCGCCATGGACACTGATGGCGATGACCACATCGCCTTTCTCAAGTAGACTCTTCAACTGTTCGACGAAGATGGCGTTGAACCCGTTGTCGTTGGTCAGGGCTGTGATAAGGGGAACATTGTCAGTGAGGCTGATAACTCTGAACCTCTTCTTTCCATCAACGACAGTCCCCTTCCCCAAGTCGCAGGCGAAATGCGTAGCCGTAGAGGCCGAGCCTCCATTGCCCATGATGAAAACCTTCCTTTCATCTTTCCAAGCTTCGAAGAGGATCTCTACCGCTTCTTCGACATCACTTGTCGAGACCTTTGAGCCAACGGCGCTGAACTCTTCAAGGAACTTCTCGATGAACTGGAGAGTCTTCAACTTCATTCTATCTGGTCCTTCTACAAGTTGAGTAGGGCTTTCGAGCCCTCATAGTCAAACCTGAACCTAACTTCTCTCAGGCCCTCTCTGGCCATAGCATCTCTAAGCTTCCCTTTCCCAGACTCTGAGTAGAACATGAAGAAGCCTCCCCCACCTGCGCCCATGACCTTGCCACCGATCGCTCCGTTGCGTTTTGCGATCCCATACAGATCATCAATGCGACTATTACTCACGTCACTCGAAAGGCGCTTTTTCGCCTGCCAGTGAACATCAAGGAGTTCACCGAAGTGCGTCAGATCTCCGGACGCCAATGCGTCTCTAACCTCGAAGCCGATCTTCTTGATCCTATGCATCATCTCGAGAACTGGGCTCACTCTCTTCTCTTCAGCTTTCCTGATTCCGCCCAAGATCGCGGAAGCGTTCCTAGTGATTCCTGTGTAGAAGAGGAGCATGTTGCTCTCGAGTTCGGCCTCGGCATGTCCTGAGATTCTGAGCGGATCTACGCGAACCTTGCCTTCTAGACCTATCGTATAGGAGTTTATTCCTCCGAACGCAGCGACGTACTGATCCTGTTTTCCAATCGGCTCGCCCAAACGATCGATCTCTATGTAACAAGCCTCCTCAGCAAGGCTTTCACGTGAAGCATTCTCTCTTCTGTAGGAGTGTAACGCGTTCAAGACTCCAACTGCGTAGCTGCTTGAACCCCCCAACCCCGAACGCCCCGGAACATCCGCAATCGACACAATCTCCAAAGGGTCACGGATCTTCAATAGCTTCAACGCTTCCCTGATGATCGGTTGTTGAATATTCTCCACACTGTCCGTGATCTCAGTCTTCGAATAGCTGATCCTGAACCCGTTCTCAAACCTCGGCTTCACCGCAATATAGTTGTACCGGTCTATCGCGGCGCTGACGAAGAAGCCGCCGAACCTTGAATAGTAAGAGGCCAGATCTGTGCCTCCTCCACCAAGAGGTATCCTCACCGGGGTTCGCGTGATTATCAAGCTATGCGCTACTCCTCAGTGGCAACAAGCTCGTCGACACTAACAGTCCTCAGCGTGAATCCTTCAGACCCAGCAAAGCGTTCCAACATTCCCTGAACAGACTCGACATCTTGATCGTGACAATCAACCCAAAGCGTGATTCTTCGCGTCCTTCATCCCTCCTCTATCAAAGCCATCCGAACTCTCGACCCTTCTGAGCAAGTCGACCTCACCTTAGGCGGCCTACGGAGCATAGCAGACGCCAAGACCGGAACCGCGACAAGCATCGTCGAAATTATGAAGCCTTCGCTCGTGAATATCGGTGCATCAAGACTCTGAAATGCCCTGAATAGGGTTGGCTCAAGCTTCGTCTCAGCCGAAACCACGGGCTTCAAAACCTCACCTATCAAAACTCTCCCACGCACATCCAGCCAAACCGACCAATTCACCACCGGATACAGAATAGGCGTAAGAGTCTGAAACATATCCATAACCGGATGCCCAAGCAAAGCAAGCCCGCAAACCCCAACCAAAGCCATCAAGCCACGCCTCAACCGGAACGCCAAAGCCAACGCCACAGCAACTCCGAAACCCAAAACCAGAACCGAATGGCTCACCGAACGGTGCACATAGACCAACACATCGAAGTCAGGAATCAAAGCCACAGACGCCACAAGAAGCGCCCTACGCACGCCTAAGAGGGGAGCCGACAAGGCGAAGGGAACAGCAAAGTGGAGCAGAAGCTCAGGCAAGGGAACTCTTCCTAGTTCCGCAACGCTTTGCTGAACTTGAATTGTCGATTAGCAAGTTTAGATCTTGACATTCCGAGAATGCTGCGGCCAACATTTCGCTGAACAGCTTCATGTCTGCAACCACCCTCGTCCCTTCAGCCATGACTTTATACCGCATGCACGGCGCCAGCTCCTTTAGGGGGGAGACATCCACTGGAACTCCAAGCAAGTCCTCCAACCTAGATCCCAGCCCTATGAGTTCATAAAGGTCGAGCTTAGGATCGGCGTGTACCGCCACATCAATATCCCTCACCCTAGCTCTCTTCAAGGCTGAACCGAAGATCAAAGCTATAGATATCCTCCCATCCTTTGAGACGGCTTTCTCCACAACCTTGATGATCCTATCCTTCCCAAGCTGCTCCAAGTCATAGTAGATCAGCCTCTCATCCATATCTTTCCACTATCCTGCCTAGGAGTTCCTCAACGCACAGGAAGTCTTCTCTCACCGAACTATAAACGCGCTTGTCTTCCACATTCCAATATCGATGGACAAGGAGGTTCCTCAAACCAACCATAGCCTTAACCTCCTCAACGCACTTCACACTCTCTCTTCCGCACACGTAGGCTACACAATCCTTATGCGACGATGGCTCGTAGTCGTAAGCCTCTAGAGCTATGTGGGAGCATAGACCTACAACGGCTTCAACAAGAACTATCACTTGATACCTCATCGAATAACGCTCGTCAATGCTCATCTCTTCGAATGCCTTCGATGAAAGCCTAAGCAACTCGCTTACGGAGTTCCTTATCTCCCTCGCCTTGCCATTCACGAAATCTCTATCCACAGTCAAACCCGAGGACCCTTCATGTCAACGCTGTTTCCCGAGACGCAGCGTTGATCCATTCAGTGGTCTTTCCCCTCGAATAGAGGGACCGGCCCTTCGTGAGGACTTCCCAGAGAAATGGTGAGGTCCCAAGTCCACTTTCGAAGTCTTCAGCCGTCATGATGACCGGTTGTACCAGCACCCCAGATTCTAGAATTATCTCCAGCGAAACCTCGGAGACCCTATCCAGTATTAGGCTTCTAGGCGCATTGTCATATACGACTAGGATATCTACATCGCTCTCCGGCCTCGCAGTCCCCTTAGCTACACTACCGAACAGATACACCCCCAGTATACTCTCGCCTTGGGATCTGAGAAGAAGTCCAGCGAAATTCTTGACAGCCTCTTCTCTCACTTTGTCGTCCTTATGCTCAGCCAAGGTCCTTCCTCGGACTAACATAGAAACATGAACAGTTCGAGGTTCTTGCGTGGCGCAGCCGGAGCACATGCGTTTCCTCGTCTTTAGTGGGAACCCTGAAGACTATTACTGGTTCCTCTGTCTTCCTTGAGGCTTCATCGTGCACCTTCTTGGCGGTGTCACCATACGTAACGATACCGCTCTTCGATACCCCTACCCATAGCCCTTTATGCTTAGCTATCTCCTCGGCATACTTCTCCAGCCACTCTGACTCCGACATACCCTTAGCCTAACTCTGCCTAGACCTTGTCCAAAGCCCTACGCATATTCTTGTCGGACACGCACACCTATGAAAGGCGCAGTGACCGCAAACGGAACAGCGAAATGAAGCAAAAGCTCAGTCAAACCACTCAGATCCAACTCTTAGGAGACAAGCTTTGCAACTCAACGGTGCAGAACAGCACAGCTCCCTGCCCCTGGCGCCCGACTCTTGATGCCCACTGATTCAGCTGCAAAACCGTGTCTGCAATCTGGACCAGTTCGGCATTCGACGCACGTTGTCTTTGGGCATGTTTCGTGGCTCATGGCGATTGGGCGCTTTACCTGAGAAGTTTCAGGAACTCTTCCCTAGTCATGATTTCTTTCCCTGATAAGACCGGAAGCTTTTCAGACAACTACGGGTATCAGCTTGTCGCCTTCTCTCTTAGCTTCAGACTCGTACTCTTCAAGGACAAGCTCGATGGCCTCCCCCACATTGGTGAGGGCCTCTTCCTCTGTCCTGCCTTGGCTGATGGCTTCCTGCAACTCGACGCATCTGGCCGCATAGTAGCCGGATTCCTCGTCCTTCCTCAGACGAACCGTGAACATGCGTTGAACCATTCTAACCATCACACCGCGTACGTAACGCCGGCATATTAGACATTAGGAAAGCCCACACGCTTCAAGAGCCTCAAGCACCTCGAAGACCTCTGGATGAGAGCCAGCCTCGCCGCACGGCTGATGGTAATGGCCCAAGGTCTTCACATATTCCTCTCCAAGCAGGAGCGGAGGCATAACCGTCACATCGTATCGCAAGCCATTCTTCGCCAAGATGCTTTGCCCCTCGCCGTGGCACATGTCCCGATATATCTCGTACACAGGCAGATTCGGATCCATCCCTGCGCAGGAATCACGGTCAAACAGAACAGGTCTAAGATCACTCAGTCTCCGAACAATGGGACGCTTGTCGGCGAGCGAACCGCGGATACATATCTCATTCAGGAAGGAATCTCTTGAGTAGCTTAACGTATCGCACAGGCTCTTCACAGAAGCTACGCTGGACACGTCTTCACCGGTCTCCCTTGGTTTGAGGCTTCTCTTCCTCAGCGCCAGGCTTCTCCTCAGCCGCAGCAGAGCCAAGAGTATCAAAGTCTATTGGCTCCGGCGGAGGCGTCGTCGCCATCGTCCAGCCGATCCACGCCAAAATAGCCAGAACGGCGGCCACCGCCAAGAAGGCAGTCAACTGCAGCACCACGATAGCGAACGCATACACCAACCAACCATAGGCCGCTATCCCAGCTACGCTAGCAATGAGGATTACCGCTCCAATCGCCTGATCCTTATTCACCGCAACTCACCTTCACAGTGATTTATCGTCCTAGGGCCTCGTCCAGCCCTAGGCAAAAGACATAACTCCTCTCCATCAGCCATCCCCGAAGCTGAGGCGCCCAACTGAACAAGCCTCCCTCCTCGAATCGCCGCATCAAAGCTTCTGCCCTCGCCCTACCGGCCCTCAAGATGCGCACCCCAGGCCTCTCCAGCAACTTCAACACGATCCCCAGAACCCTCACCAACAACCTGAAGCTCACTATGCGCCCACGAACCCTCGCAACCCACAACGCGCACCTGAAAAGTCCTCGATCAACGAGCGGAAGCCTACGCCAATTGCCGTTCCTCAAGCCCCTCCGCCTCAAAGCCAGCAAACCAGAAAGATCCAAACAAGCCCGCGTTGAGCAGTCCCCAACCAAAGAGAGTATTCTCCCATGTGCGGAAGCGTACGGTATAATCCGCGACCCCTATAAAAAGCGTTAGGTCGAACGCTGATGTCCCCCTTGAGCGACTCGAAATTCAAGGCCTCACATGTTATCTACCTGCGGAGAAGTTACCTACAAGCACTTGCGGAGAACCAGTCATGACTAGGGATCAGACGGCGGCAGCGGTCCACGTAGCCAGAGGCGCCTCATACATCTTCCTCCAAGGAATCACCACAAACCTGTTGATGGCCGCGACCTTCGCCATCGTGGCGCGAGTAATAACCACAGCCGAAATGGGAACGATGACCGTGCTCCTGATGATCACCGGAGCCGCAAGGATAGTGGCATGTCTAGGCATGCCCGCAAGCGTCACAAGATTCATCGCAGAGCACTCGGCAAGAAACGAACAGAAAACCGCCGCAGGCGTCTTCTACCAAGCACTAAGAACCAACCTAGCGATCTCCCTTCCGATCGCCGCCGCCATATTCATGCTCGCCCCATACCTCTCAACAACCCTCCTAGCAACACCTGACGGCACAATCCTCTTCCAGATTCTCGCCCTAGACATAATCCCAACCGCCGGCCTCCTCCCAATCCTGAACAACGCCATGCTCGGACTTCAAAAGATCAAGCAACTCTCCACAATCAACCTCACCTACATGGCGTCTAGGCAGACGTTGATCATCATCCTCACACTCACGACTCGATCCCTACGAGGCCTCGTGACAGCTTGGCTCATCTCAGAACTCGGCGCATCACTGGTCCTCTACGCATACGTCCGATCCATCCTCGGACCAGCCACCTTCACCTTCAACCTCAAACACCTAACCAAATTCTCCTTCCCCCTCTTCCTACAGGACCTTGTCAACTACTTCTACGGCTGGTTCGACCGAGCAATATTGCTCGCATACAGTTCCCTTGAAATGTTGGGGATATACAACGCATCAATGACTGCGTTCGGCGTGCTCGCAAACGTTCCAGGCGCGATCGCAACCACCCTCTTCCCAACCTACTCCGCCATCAAAGGTAAACACGGAACCGAGACCCTGCAGAACTCGATCAGAGCCGCCTCAAGATACGTATGCCTCATCGCCATGCCGCTGAGCCTCGGACTCGCAGCCACTGCCAAACCCGCACTAACTCTATTCGTCGGAGAAGCATACGCAGAAGGAACCACCCCCCTAATCGTCACATCCTCATTCTTTGCACTAACCCTAATCTCAACAGCAATCACAGGCCTACTCATAGTCCTAGGAGAGACAACGCTCTCACTCAAACTCACAGCACTAAACGTAGCCATCGGAGCCGCCTCGGCTCAAATCCTACTTCCTCTCCTCGGAACCACCGGCGCAGCGATCACGAGAGGAATCGTCATGGTGACCACGCTCCTAACCACGGTCGCAGCGCTGAGAAAGAAGATCACTCTGAGCTTCGACCGAGAAGCCTTCCAGAAAAGCCTCCTCGCCAGCTCAATCATGGCGGTCACAGTGACTGCGATACAGGCATACAGCTACAGCAAGTTCCACCTTCCAATATACGTCCTCGCGGGCGCAGCCACATATCTCATAGTCCTCCGCCTTCTGCGCACCATCAAACCAATGGACACACAGCTTCTAATGGACTACCTAGGACCCCGCTTCGGATTCATCTCAGAACCAATCTCAAAGCTCGTCAGCGAATAGCAAACTTCGGTACCGTCGTGCCTGCCAAGTGGACTCCCAGATCGTCCCGCACGCCTAGCCGTATATGCAGCATTCGCAAGAAGATGTTGCAGCTACGGAAAAGGGTCGCACCACTGATGCCTCATTGCTGATACTATCAAATCAGCGATAGAACCTGAAAGCCTTGGCAGTCATCTGTTACGTCCTTTCGCAAGCTCATTCTTGATCCATGAAAGGACACTCCTCAGATTCTGCTCAGGCAGATTCTCCAGTCTCGTAACATTGTCTGGAACTGCAGTTCTCTCGTCTAAATGAATACGCCTAGGGAAAGTGGAGATGTCTGGATGGTGTTCTGCCGTGTTGATTCTGACCAATCCAGTCTTCTTCTGCCAGTGGAAGGAGTATTTTGTTCGAGTGGGATAGCGTACATCTAAGAATGAGCCGTCAACGAGAACCAGGCGAAGCCTATCCAGCATGAGAATCGGGTCTCCTCTTAGAAAGCCTGAAAACTCGTTCTGCGCCACCTCGGCCAGCTTGCGCAGAGAAACTGTCTCCGAACTCATTCCCCTATCAGCCGGGAATACCTCTCCTTCACAAGTTCCGTTAGTTCCTTGAGATTCACTTCCAGTTGAAGAGCTGAAAGATAGTCCTCGTATGCAGGATGCTCACCAATCTCCCCTTTCCTCATCTTGTCTTCAATCTCTTCAGCTCTCCTAACACCGTATGCCGACAGGATCTTTCGCAACTCCTTCTTGTTCGCCACGAACTCTCTTGTGAGCAACTCAACCTCATGCTCCAGTTTCGTCAAGGGATCCTGTGCAACCTCCTCAACAGTTCTCATCTCTCTACACTCCTTGCCGACAGAGAGATTATGGGAAGGACGAAGCCTTTAAGCAGTCTGCTCTTCCTCTACTCCAGCTCTCTCTACTCATGCGAGACTCGCATCGACCTTCCTTAAGTGCCACTTCTGAGATCGAGCTTGCGTAGAACTCTGAGGGACGGACTGAGAGCAAGCCCAAAGCGTACCGTTATCCTTCTCCTCAATCAAACAAGATAAGTGAACAATGAAAAAGACAGCTATGACCTCAATAAAGGTACGACCACTCGCGAAGGAAAACCAGCACTGCCAAAATATGCTCTAGCCCGCCAACCCTGCCTCGTCGAACCGGCCACCACACCAAACAAAATATGGTTGCCAGCTTTGAACATGTGATCCACATCAACCGTCAGCGAGTACTCCTTAGGAGAAGAAGACAGCATATTCATCAACGCATACGTGTATCGGTAGACCGGCCCCCAAACCACTCTGCCCTTCCCATCCACCTCAGCCACCCCAACCCCGACGCCGGAAAGCTCCCAGAACCACAACCAATCCTCACTGCTCAACCAACAGTGAAAACTTGCTGTCCCAACCATCCTAGTGTCATTCAACAGCCTCCTCGAACCCCAAGACACACCACCAACCCAAACAGTCACTCCCATGACAACCTGCTTAATCTCCGAAGAAAACTCCACAACCGTAGCCTCATCACGCACAGGTGAATCAACATCAGCTCGATCAAAAACAAAGATAGACCGGTTCTCACTTCTAAGCATCAAAATGTTTCCATGGAAGTAGAAGGTCACCAAGGAGACATCGCTCTCCTTCCCCCCAACAGAAGAAACGGAACTCACGCCAACAATCAGAAAGATCAAAAACCAACCGATCAACCGCATACTACGCCCAGCCAACACACATCACCAAAGATGTTACTCACAGAATAGACAGGACCGTCCAACTTCAAATCAAATACGGCTCTCCAGCTCAGGAGAACGCAATATTCTCCAGCCGACTTGGTATTGTTATGACATCCAACGGATTATTTGAAGCTTGACTATCCATCAGCGTCGTCCAGTGGCTTTTTCTTGTGGCATCGAGGTATGGACATTCAACACTAGTGCGTCTCTAGTCCACAGAAACAGTAAAAAGGGCACGTCTTCAAGTGAAGGGTCGGTTGATACGATGAGAAAGACAGCGACCAGACTTCGCAATCGAAGAACTAAGTCAACGGTCTTCCTCTCACCACGACATCGAGAACTCATAGGGAGTTCCGGAAAGACTGTACAGAAATTCTTTGAAGACCTAGTCAACTTCTGCGATGAGCTAGACATTTTCAACTGGAAGAATGGACAATTCTCTTACAATCGGATCAGAGCTCTCCTTGTGAGATCCGATTTCATAAACGCGTTGTGTGACGCCTTGCCTGAGCCCTACAAGACAGGTCTGGAACTCGGACAGAAAGCAAGGCAGGCATACACAGCTACTCTTGGTCTAGATCCGAATCAGATCGAGAACTACCTCAAACAAGCAGCTGAGAAGTTCGGCTGGGGGACCTTTACTACACAGGCACCAGACAGATTGTTCATCGAGTCGCCGGCGGTCACGTCTGAACCATTCCTGAGAGGTCTATTGGAAGGCAATATTGGACACAGGCTTCGCCCCCTCTACGCCGAAAAGAACCTAATCGTTTTTGAGATTGATCGAAGGAACAAGGAGCAATAGAGGTAATATCACGAGCTGCGCCTCACCGGGCTCTTTGAATGCCTTGCGGAGCCTAACGGAACCTTACGAACAGTTGCGGATATGCACAAGGCTTAAATGAACAGCACAGGCACAAGAAAGAGCCGGTAGACGAGCTTTGAAACGTAGGAGCCTTGCATACTTATCGGCGATCTTCGGGGCATCGTACCTGCTGGCTCTGATGCTGGAGGCGCCAGGCGGCATGGCAGGGCTCTCCACAGTCCTAGGGACGACCGTGCTGGGGACCACGGTTCTAGGCGTTCAGCTCGTCCCTGCTATTGCCTCAAGCCAACTATACCTGAGCTTAACATGCATTGCTCTGCTCGTATTCCTAGAGTTGAGCGACCCCACCTATGGCCCCACAAGAAGCATAGCAACTGCGATCAGAGAGAATTGGCTCCCTTTCGTCGCAGTTCTGGTTGCACTCTTCTTTATGATAGTAGGCTTCAAGATAGCGTCCATAATAGGCATCTAAGGCTGCCTCCTGAATACATCGGACAACGCAAATCAGCCAGTCTGCACATACTTACAGCATGCGGAGTGTGACCCATCTGGTTCTAGGGAGGACCACAGAAAGTGCTTTTGTGGCGGTGGGTTCTATTATCGTTGGGTGCGCCGGCTGGTTTGTTCTGAGCACCTTCCTAGGTCAAGGACTTGGCGCCTTGGCTTCCTTCTCAGTTCTTCTCGTCAGCGTTACCTTCGCAACCAGCTTCCTCTTTCCAATCGACCGGGCACACCCACTACTAGCAATGGCTACAGTGACCATAACCCTGCTCACACAGGAGTTGCTACTGAGTAGTGAGCACTTGCTCTATGGTTTTCTCATCGCCCTAGCAGCAACGATCCTCTTCCCGCTACTTGGAGGCCTTATGCAAAAGGACAAGCCATTAGGATACGTCCTACAAGCCACAGGACTCCTCTTCGCCAGTCGACTGGCATACGTTCCATTTCCAGCGAAATTCCTGAACATCTCAATCGGCCTCCCATCACTTTACCTCGTAATATTCATGATGTGCATCGTCTTTCTCTTCGTCAAGAAGGTTGACGTAAAGACTCTAGGCTTTCAAATCGGCAAGATGCCCCTCGCAACTCAACTATTCGCCGGCCTCTCAATCGGCACGCTATCGGGCATCGCGGAATATTTCATCTTGAAGCCTCCGGCCATCCCCTCGATCGGCGACCCCCTACGCAACGCCGCTTATGTCCTGTTTCTCATGATGGTACTCGTAAGCTTCTCAGAGGAGATACTATTCCGAGGCTTGATCCTCGGGCCGTCCATACAGATTCTACCACCCTGGGTAGCAATTCAAGTCACCTCTATCCAATTCGGGCTCATGCACCTCGGCTGGAGAAACCCCGCTGAAGTTCTCTTCGCATACGGTATGGGCATGATAATGGGCTTCATGTTCTGGAAAACGCAAAGCCTAATCGCCCCCATACTACTGCACGGCGTCGGCAACGTAGCCATGTTCTTTCTGGCTTCCCTCCCTTCCATCGAGACTCACCTGCTCTATCTCTTCACAGGAATAACGGCCGCCTCGGCCCTTGCCGCCGTCTACCTCCTAAAGAGACATATGCCACTAGACGCTTGGTCCTCATCAATAGAGATCAGAAGAAGGCTAACGCGAATCAAGAAGCGCCTTGAAGAAACAAAATAGAGGAGTGTGAAAATGTCAGACATCGTTCAGATAAGAAAAAACGAATGGGAAGCCTTCATGAAAGAAAACGACCGCCTAATCGAACGCTATGATGTGCTACTCAAAAGGATGAAGAACCTAGAAGACAAGAGCACAGACCTAGAAAAGAAACTTCAGACAAGTGAAAGCGAATGTGTCCAACTAAGACAGCAACTCAGAAAACTCGAAGAAAACTCAAGGACAAGCATCGAAGATGCGACGGCGCCCGTCCGAAAAAGGCTCACCATAATCGAAAGCTTGCTCAAAGAATCCGAAGGACTTCCACAATGAGCGAGCCCAAAGAAGACC
>Ga0315312_1002500_pt1 | contig 12728 bp, 21 predicted proteins | sample TDP7_MG_FD_203629 | JGI IMG/M metagenome (GOLD analysis project Ga0315312, IMG submission 203629) | Freshwater sediment microbial communities from Lake Towuti, South Sulawesi, Indonesia - TDP7 | ecosystem: Environmental > Aquatic > Freshwater > Lake > Sediment | place: Indonesia: South Sulawesi... | reverse complement strand
TTAAGTTTGCGGCTTTATTTATGGTAACTAAGGGTGGAAACATTGTCGCTGGTTACAGTATATGAGAAGGGAAAGATGGTTATCCCGGCTGCGCTGCGGAAAAAGTATCGGATTAAAAAAGGAATGAGGCTCCTGGTTGATGAAGACCCCTTAAACGGCCGAATCTTTATAACTCCTATTCCAGCCGGTGTGGATCCCCTTGAACACTTTGCTATCAAGAGAAAACTGCCAACTGCAGAGCCTGAAGAAGTATCTGGTGAGGAAGAGGCCCAAAGGGACACATCGCGAAGGGAACACAAATAGGAAATTTTAATTCTTGTTTTAGGCCACCGTGTACAGTACCATCTATATCTTCGGGCAATATTTGACCCTTCGCCCGATTCCGGCGCGGGCGAAATCAACCATACACCTTTAAAGTAAAGACTCTACAAGATTTCATTAGAAGCGTGGTGATAATGAAATATCGTATTCTGGGCAGGACGGGGCTGCGGGTTTCCGTAATCGGTTTGGGAGGCCACGAGTATCGGCGTTGGCTGCCCGGAAATCGGGACATGGAACATTTTGTTCGAACCCAGCCAGAGAGGAATAAGCTGGTTGGTAGGGCTATAGATGTCGGCATAAACTACTTCGACACCACCTTCCTAGAGGAGGCGGAGTCCCTCGGCCGAGCCCTGAAGACCCTGGGTGTCAGGAGAGACGACATTTATATTTCTGCCATGATCGTCGGTCTCTTCAAGAAGCTGGCTGAAAACGACCCTTCCACTTGGCAAAAAATCATCACGGACGGAGTGGAAGAGCGCCTGAGGCTCCTGAACACCGACTACGTTGACACCTTCCGCGTCTGCATGCCAGAGGAATTCTATTCGCCAGGGCGGTTAAAGGCCACCTTGGAAGTTCTTCAGGAGTTTAAAGAGGAGGGAAAAGTCCACTCTATAGGTGCCTCTAGCCACCAGCCCAGGTTCTTGGCGGAGCTTATGAGAAGATATGACTGTTTTGACACGGTCATGGTACGCTATAACTATCATCTCCAGGAGGTTCGGGAAAACCTTTTCCCTTTGACCAAGGCCCTAGACGTGGGTGTAGTGATTATGAAGCCCTTCGCCTGGCCCTATTATGGTATACCCTTCACCCGGTTTGGCCCCATAGAAGGCGAGAAGGGACCATACACGGCGGCGCAAACCAGCCTCCGCTGGATTCTCAACTGCCCTGAGGTTGCCACCGTGGCTCCTGGTATAAACACCACGAACGAATTGGAAGAGGACGTGCGTGCGGTAACGGAGGATCAAAATGGAATTGACGAGGGGCTTCTTGAGGGGTACCTTCAAGTCGCCCAAGGACCCCAGGCAAGGGCTAAGCTAAGGGCTATGTTGAATGATCCTGATGCTGACATTCGACACTACGCTGGGCAAGCCCTAAAGCAAATGGAAGGGAAATAATCCAATGAAGTAGTTCCGTGGAACAGCAACCTAATGAAGCCCTTTGTTGAGCTTTATGTGCATGAACTGATTCTAGGGGGGAACCGATGGCTTCCTTCTTCTCAAAATGAGTGCTAAAAAATATCTCTGCCACAAAACCTCCAGTGTGGGCCTAATGAAGAAAACCCTCCGTGAAAACTCCCCTATTAAGCCTACAAAACATAGGTTTCACGGTGTCAACAAAATAAACCACTAAGCCCATTTAAAGCCCATGCGTAAGGCATGAATAATTCTTTTGGCTCTTGGAAGGCTTTGATGCTGTGGGCTAAGAAGCCCAAGAAGGGTCCTGGAAGGCCCAGTTTCACATCCAAAGCTCAAGCCTCAGTTGCGCGCTGCCTGCGAGGCGCTAACTTTAAGAGTCCATAAATGGAAATGGGTAGTAACAACTAAAGTGAGGAGGAATCTATGAGTAAAGAAGAGATTAGAAATGCCGAGGAAGCTACAGAGAGAGCTTTATTGTTCCTCCAGACAAAATATCCCGTGCGGAGGTTGACTGCACGTCCGGCAAAGGCGATTCGAGAAAACGATGTTTGGACCGTCGACCTTGACGTAGGAATTGTTAGGGTCATGATTGCCAGCTTCAAAATAGATGCGAAGACTGGAGAGATCATTCAGTATTCGATTCCTCCTCTTTAGCCTTAAGTGGATCGGAGATAATCTTGCACCCCGAGTCGATCGCCACCAAAAAATATGTGGAACAAAGCCTCCGTTACCTTGAAAACGGGTTGATATCCCTCAATCAAGGTGACTGTGATAAAGCAAGTGAATTCCTTTGGGGAAGCGTAGCCGAAGCCGTTAAGGCTGTTGCTGCAAACAAAGGAATAGAACTCAAAACCCATGGAGAACTTTGGAACTTTGCACGGGAGCTGGCCAAAGAGCTGGACGATCCGAGGGTCTACGAAGCCTTCAGAACCGCAAGTTACTTGCACACCAATTTTTATGAGGTGGAACTTGGGTCAGAAGAAGTTCTAGCGGCTTTCGACCCTATAAGGGCGGTCGTAGGCCAGCTACTTAAAGAAGTGAAGTACGAAGCATCTTAAACCTAAATCTTAAGTTTTGCGGTTTTTATTTGTGGTAACTAAGGGTGGAAACATTGTCTCTGGTTACGGTATACGAGAGGAGAAAAATGGTTATTCCGACTACAGTGCGGAAAAAGTATCGGATTAAGAAGGGACTGAAGCTCCTAGTTGATGAAGACCCCTTATACGGCCGAATATTTATAACTCCCATTCCAGTCGGTGTGGATCCCCTTGCATACTTTGCCCTCAAGAGAAAACTGCCAATTGCAGAGCCTGAAGAAATATCTGGTGAGGAAGAGGCTCAAAGGGACGCCTCGCGAAGGGAACACAAATAGGAAATTTTAATTCTTGTCCCAGCTCACCGTTAGAGCATCACCTGCATGTTTCAGCAACATTTATAACCCAAGGCTCTTATTGAAAAGAGGTGGAACACGGCTTAGGATAAGGGAAGGACTGCGGCATGGGCCATCGGAAAAACGCGCCTAAACGGGGAAGCCTCGCCTTTTTGCCCAGGGGACGCGCCAGCCACCCGAACGGCAGGATACGCTTCTGGCCTGAAGTCGAGGAAGGCCCCACTCTGTTGGGCTTCACAGGCTATAAGGCGGGCATGACCTACGTTTTCATGGTGGAGGACAGGCCTGGATCGCCGGATTTTGGCAAGGAGACCCTCCACGCGGCTACGGTGGTGGAGGCTCCCCCCATGTGGGTTTGTGCCCTCCGGGCCTACGTAAGAGACCCTTACGGTTTACGAAGCCTCGCGGAGGCTTGGACAAGTAATCCTCCCAAGGACCTTAACCGTGTTGTTGACTTACCTGAAAAACCTGATCCCGGCGAAACCTTGAGGAAAATGGAGGAGGGCTTAGACGGGATCACGGAGTTCCGCGTCTCAGTTGCCACCCAGCCCCGCCAGACCAGGGTGCCTAAGAAGAAGCCTGACTTGATGGAGATTAAGGTGGATGGGGGCTCCGTTAGGGAGCAGTTTGAGTACGCCAAGGGGCTCTTGGGAAAAACCGTTTCTGTTACCGATGTTTTTAAGGAAGGACGGTTTGTAGACGTGGTTTCCGTGAGTAAGGGTAAGGGCTGGCAGGGTCCTGTGAAGCGGTGGGGCATTAGGATTCGACCCCGGGAGTCCCGGAAGACAAAGCGTGGGGTTGGAACCCTCGGTCCCTGGCATCCCGCCCGAGTTCTTTACACCATTCCTAGGGCGGGGCAAATGGGCTATCATCAGAGGACCGAGCATAATAAGCGCATCCTAAAGATTGGAAACGATGGGAGCGAAGTCTCTCCGAAGGGGGGATTCGTAAGATATGGTCCTGTCCGGGGATCCTACGTTTTGTTGGATGGAAGCCTGCCTGGCTCGTCCAAACGTTGCATAAGGTTGCGTTATCCAGCCCGTCCGCCCAAGCGGGCTCCCGAGGCTCCGCCGAGGATTGTGCAGATATCCCTTGAGTCAAGGCAGGGATAAGCTGGAGGCTGAATGAGATATGGGCAAGGTTTCATCTAAGATTTTTGACCTTCAGGGAAAGGCGGTGGACAAGGTTCGCCTCCCTGCAGTTTTTAAGACCCCCTTAAGGCCAGACGTGATAAGGCGAGCCGTTGTAGCCCTTCAATCTAACCGTTTTCAGCCCCAGGGACGGGACCCCATGGCTGGGGAACGAACAACCGCGGAGTCTTTGGGTGTGGGTCGCGGAATTTCACGGGTTGCCAGAATTAGAGGAGGGCAAAGGGCCGCCCTCATTTCTATGGCGGTTGGAGGCCGAGCCGCCCATCCTCCCAGGGCGGAAAAGAGAATTCAAAAGAAGATTCCTAAAAGGGAGATGAAGCTGGCCCTGCGTTCTGCCGTGGCCGCCACCGGTTCCAAAGAGACGGTGATGTCCAGGGGCCACATGGTTGACGATGTCCCAGATTTTCCGCTTGTGGTGGTTGATGAGATTCAGGAATTGAAAAGGGTTAGGGAGGTGCGGGACGCCCTCTTCCATCTGGGAGTTCTACCGGACGTTTATAGGGTTAAGGAGAGTAAAAGGATCAGAGCGGGTAAGGGCAAGATGAGGGGGCGAAAGATGAAGCAGGCGGTTGGACCCCTTCTGGTGATCTCAAAGGATGAGGGCGTCATCAAGGCTGCCCGCAACGTCCCCGGTGTGGATGCGGTCCCTCTGGAAAGTTTAAATGTGGAGCTTCTGGCGCCTGGAACCCACCCGGGACGGCTCACCATCTGGACCGCCTCAGCCATGGGGCGGCTGGATGAGCGTTTGGAGGTGAAGCGGGCGTGAACCCCCATGATGTTATACGATATCCTGTTATGACCGAGGTTGCGAGCCGCATTCTTGAAACCGAAAACAAGCTGGTTTTCGCCGTGGATAGGCGGGCTACCAAGGCGGATGTAAAAAGGGCGGTGGAAGAACTCTATGAGGTGGTGGTCAGCGCGGTTAACGTAGTCTTAACCTCTAAGGGGGAGAAAAAGGCCTTCGTGACCCTCCACCCGGACTACAAGGCGGCGGACGTGGCCATTAAACTTGGCATTCTGTAGGTTTTCCCTGGATTAGTGGCGTTTAAATATTCCTTCCGCCATGGATTGTGCAAAGGGTGTGAAAATCGTGGGCAAGAGGATCCGCGTCCAGAGGCGTGGTCGAGGCACATCCACCTTCAGGGCTGCCACCCACAAGAGAGTGGCCCCAGTTCAGTATCCTGCCATTCCTAAGGAGGACAGGGAAGGAGTAGTTGGAGGCGTAATCGAAGAAATTTTCCATGAATCAGGTCGGGGTTCCCCCATAGCCGCCGTGAGGCTTGAAACGGGGGAACTTTACCACACGGTTGTTCCAGAGGGGGTTTATGAGGGCCAGCCCATCCAAGCTGGAGGCGGAGCTGCGGTGGAAATTGGCAATGTTCTTCCTCTGGGCAAGGTTCCCGCGGGAACCATGGTTTGCAATGTGGAACTCTCTCCAGGAGACGGGGGGAAAATGGCGCGTTCCTCCGGGGCCTACATCACGGTAGTGGCCCACACGCCCGAAGGGACCATGGTGAAGCTTCCCTCGGGTAAAACACGGTATCTCAATGACCTCTGTCGAGCAACCATGGGCATAGTCTCCGGCGCGGGAAGAGTGGAAAAACCCTTCTTAAAGGCGGGAGCCAAGTTCCACCTAATGCAGGCTAAGGGCCGCGTTTATCCTCGGACGCGGGGTAGGGCCATGGTGGCGGCAGCCCACCCCTACGGAAGTGGCAGGAGGGGCGCCCGGAAGGTTACCACGGTTTCCCGTAGGGCTCCTCCAGGGAAGAAGGTGGGCTTGATCGCGGCGAGGAGCGCAGGCAGACGGAAAAGAAGGAAGGAGTAGCCTCACTACGATCGGTTCTCATTAGACTTTTACTATGACCACTTCTGTATTGTGAAGTTGTTTGGCATCGATTTGGATGCGGGCGCCATGTTTAAACCTACACTTTAAATTAGGCAAGTTTTGAGGCTGAGGAGTGGTACTTTTGTTACCTAAGGGCGCAAAACTAATGTTGCTCAGATTGCCCCCGCCGATGTGACCAATTTCAATGCTGTGGAGCTTGTCGATGGTTTAGTTGTCACCGTTTATCCTCGACAGTGGTTACACAAATCTTACAACAACTACAATCATAATATATGTGGTTGTGCCCTTTCCGAGAATGGGAGAAGGAGTGGTGTGATGAGGGAATGCCTGAAGAAAAAGGTGCTAAGAAGGGAGGGAAAAGGTCTGGGCTAGAGGCTGAACCTACGGAGCCTGTGATGGATCAACTTATCGAGGAAGTATATAATTATTTAAAGGGAAGAGGGAAGGCCAGTCCGCCCCAGATTGCCAAGGCCCTAAACCTGAAGGTTTCAACGGTTATGGAAGCCCTTGAAGAGTTGAGGAAGCGTAACAGGGTTAAGTTTGTTGATGGTTGAGGAACAGGGAATGAAAGTGGCAAAGACGATATCCATCGACTTGGAACTCTTACAAAACGTTCTCAGGAAGGAGAAGAATTTTTCTAAGGCAATTTCTGAAGCCTTGGAGATGTGGCTGGCTAAAAAGTTGGAAAATGAGGTCTGGGCTGTTAAAGAAGGCTCCGAAAAAACAGCCGTTGATGAGAAGAGATGACCAGCGCGTTAAGGCGATGTCACCATCGACCCTAGATGGCAGTTACACAATATTTACTATAACTATTACAGTATATTATACGTCGGAATTAGCGTGGGCTAATTCCCCAAAAAAATAAAAGGAAAGAGAGGTGAGGAAGAATGGCCGCAGGTGTTCCACCCGCTCCAGTTAGTGTGCTTGAGGTCCTCGACAGAATCCTCGACAAGGGCGTCGTCGTAGACGTTTTCGCCAGGGTTTCCTTGGTCGGTATTGAACTGCTCACCATAGAGGCCAGAGTGGTCGTGGCTTCGGTGGAGTCGTACCTCAAGTACGCGGAGAGGATCCACGAGATAGGCCTCGTAGCAGCCCCCGCTACTGCGACGGCGTAGGAGGAATGAGAATCCTCCGATGGCGCGCTGAAAAGCGCGCTTTCCCCCATTTTATATGAAAAGATGTAAGGAGGAGATGCGATGAAAAAGGGAGAAGTAAAAAAAGAGGAAGAGAAACCAGTGACGGTGGTTGAGAAGTGGAATAGGGACATTGAAGGAATGAGGAAAACGGCAAAGTCGATGAAGGAAACGGCTAAAAACTTGCGGGAGCAGTCCATAAAACAAGCGAACATGCGTATGAAGGCATTTAGAAACAGCTTTACCAATGACATCAAACAGATCGAAACAACCACTGGGAACCTCCGCAAAGAGGCAAAGGCGTTCATGGGGCAATGTCACAGAGATATTGGGTCAATGAGGGCCACGGTCGTAAAGATGCAGGAAAAGCTTAACGCTCACAAGGCGAAGGTCAACGATTATAAGGCGAAATTTGAGAACGACGTCAACGGAATGATGGATACAGTAAAAGGAGTGACAATCCACATCTGGGGAACCACCGCATAAACACCATAATCTTCCTCTACATTTTTATGCGTAATGAGGGCTCAATATGGTGGAATGTTCTGATCTGGAGGTCATCTACAAGTTTATATCGGAGAGTGGAGGAAAAACTCCTTCTCAAATTGCCAAGGCTTTGTCTATGAATTCAAAAGTTGTCATGGACGCCTTAAAGAAAATTGAAAAGAGGGGCAAAATCAAAATGCAACGAGACCCCGGGACATTAATGATCCCCAGGGTCGTTCAACCGATGCTCCCCGCAAAAATAAGGGTGAAGACGAGGGAATTGGCGAAAGTTAGGGCTTTGCAGGAAAAGGCTCGAATGGTTCAAAAAGAGAGCCTATCAAGATTGAAATACAAACTATATACAAATTATGGTTCGCAAAATCGCCGAACAGAGGTGAACAGGCGCATAAACCCATAAGCTTAAGGGAGAATAGGACGCCCGCCTTATGCCCATCTGTCGTCTCTCTTAAGCGATTTCCACCTTTCCTCTATGGTTTTAACAGGGATGCTCCTTACTCCGCTGTAGTATACGCATGGTTTGGCGTCCTTGTCCACCTCTCCCTTACATCTAAACACTTCGATCTTGCCCATCAGCCTTCCCTTCGCCCTTTCAAAAGGGCAGAAGACCCAGCCGTCCACATCCGGGTCTCCCCGGATCAGCTTTACACCCCTCCTGCAAAGCAACCACATGCTCCTCATCTCCTCCCTAGGATATGAAAGAGTACCTCCATTGCCGATACTTTTACGCCTTGCCTTTATCAGAAGTCACTTTTAACCCTTACGAAACATTCATCAGAATTGTCCATTAGGCTTAAAAATGGTTTAAAACAGGGATATAGCCCCAGCATTACTTCAATCCCGTAGCCAATCTGAAGATTAAAAAGATTCGCGAAACTTTTAAGACCGCCCAAGAGCTCAGAATCGTGGGGTATGTGAAAACGAGAAGGAGGGTACTTAACGGTATTCGCTAATTCGAAAGGAAACCTTATGAACCAGCATGAGCTTATATGCTTGCATGAAAAGGGCGGTTAAAACAGTAGTCTTCAATTTCTTCTATTTTTGTCTATTACTTTTTTCGAAATGATAGATTCTTCCAGTGTTCTCCACGAGTATTCGCCAATCAGACTCCAGCAAAATTCTCCCTCTAACTATCGGTGGGGAATACCTATCTTGATCAAGATTGGTAATTTGGAGCCATGCATCGGCAAATCTTTCACATTCACTTTTAGGCATTTCTCCAATTGGGGCTGAATAAAGCAATTCTAGAATCCTACCGTCTGAGGCTTCATAAAAAGCTACACCCCTATAAGAAAAGGGAGTTACAACATGCTTCGCGTATATTTTTCTTAGCTTAATTTTCCCTTTCATCTCAACAACTAAAAATGAAAACTAAAATTTAAACTTTCACTCTCACTTTTTCTCAGATTTTAAATGGCCTCCCGTATTCCGCTACTTTAAATTTTTGACCATAATCGCCGCGTCTTCGGTGTAGCCCCTCATCCGATAGTAATGCCTTGCCACATAAACCTCCCTAAAGCCCAGGTTTAGATAGAAGTTTCGAGCCTCCCTATTGCTCGCCTTCAACTCCAGGGATAATTGATCCACGCCCTTATCCTTGAACACCCCTGTTATTTGCTCCATCAGCGCGGTGCCGACTTTCCTTCTTCTATAGGCGGGATCGACGGCCACGGCGAGGATGTGCCCCTCCTCACGCCCTTCCTGTGTCTTCCTAAGGTTGGCTATGATGTACCCCACCACCTTCCCATCAACCTCCGCAACGAGGAAGCCTTCGGGAACAATCTCGTAGTGAAGGGCCAACGAAGAGAAGGGAGTTAGGTGTCTCATCGATGCCTCCTCGATAGCTTTTATTCTCCCCATGTCGCTGGGCGTAAATTGTCTCATTCTAATGGCGCTTTCTAAGGTCCATCACCCAGTTAGGTATTCAAACTCGCTAACACCTATCGTGCGACATTTGGATTTCTTTCCCGTTCCGTCACCCTAACTTTTATCGCTTCTACATCTTTTTGAACCTTCGCCCTGTATTCTTCAAAGCCCTTTTTCAACCGCAGAACCCCGGCCTGTAATTCTTTAAGGTTTGCAGATCGTTTGTCGAACACTTTTACCGGCTTCTTTACCTTTTTTCTAATTCTGTGGGAAGTCTCCTTTCGCACTCCCAACACATGCTCTGCCAGCGCGGTGCAGGTCAGGTACTCCGTTTCGCTCCGGTTCATGTGATTGATTATGGACTTTAGCATCCCAATGTATTTGTGCTTCCCAGAAACGGATGGGTGAGCCAACAAAAGGAAGTAGGATTCTCCCGTCTTTCTCGCGGCCTCGCACGCCCTATTAAAGTTGCCCATCCAAGTGGCCACCACGTACCTTACCCCTATCTTGTAGCACGCGGAATCGTAGTCGCCGCAGTTCATAGGAAAAACGACGACACCATCTTTGAGGAAGGGCTGAAACACGAATTTATCCACCTGAGAGCTGTCGTATAAGAAGCCGAGTTTGCGGAGCGAAACGTAGAGATCCTCGTTCCACCTCAAGCCCGGCGCCCTAAAGCCCCTCGGGTCAAAGTCAGGTATCACCTGCCTTATCATAGCAATGGCGTTTTTCATTCTGGCCATCTGGGTCTCCGAGTCTTGACGGCTGAAATCTAACGTGCGCAGACTGGAGTTGTTTGCACCAAAATGGTAGTCGCTGTGCAACGCGAGCTCGAAGCTCCCTTCAACCATCAGCCTAGCGGTCTCGGGATACTTTAAAACGGTCTCCGCGTCGAGAAAGAAGGTCGCTGGAACGCCCCGATCCTCAAGGAGCTCCACAACCCGCCTGGTTTTACCATATAGATCCGCCTCATAAGTCCTATATCTGCCCTCCCACTCCTCAAAGTCGAAGGTAAGAAGCATGTGCACGTGGGGTTTTTCAGCCATCTTCAGCCCGCCAGTAATGCAACCATGCCCCGACGCAAACTTAAGGGTTATCTGGTACAACATTACCCGCGAAAACACGTACCAAATTTTCTACATACCAAGTGAATTAATGAAAGGAGCCCGTATCCGATAGGGCTTCCTCTTTAAGCAGATTTTCTCATCCATGATAGCAATCTGGATTCAGGCGAAAGGAGCTATTAATAGCGTTGCTCCATGTCCTCTGTTTTTATCTCGGTTAGGTGGAGGTTATTAATTCCTTAATTTCCTCGTAGACTGCCCTCGACACATAGACCTCCTCAAAGGTCTCCCCGTATGCATATCGGCTTACAATCCATAGGAGCAAACTTTTTACACCCAAAGGGTTTTCTGTGAATAATGAATCAATTAATAAAGAACGCTGAGAAGGATGATCGTGAAGGTGCTTGATAGACACGGGGTTTATAGTTTGTCGCTATCTATATCAAGGCCATTAGGATTAATAAATGCTTGTTCATGGTGAGGGTGTAGATGGTAGGTTTGAGACTGACCCCGAAGCTGAGGGAGAAAATAGTTGGAAGACTGCTTGAGCACGATCCTAACATCGTGGAGATTATTCAGTTCGGCTCCTCAGTTTACGCTCCCAAGCATGCAAAGGATATCGACTTGATGATATTCACGAAGGAGAGGAGGGGAAAGTCAACTGATTACATGGACAAGCTGTACGATCTTAATTTGCCCTATGACATTGACGTTCTTGTGGAGGAAGCTGGGGAAAGGTTAAAGCCCCACCTGGCCACATCGGTTCGGGGGGCCTACAGAATTCTGCACGGCGATGGTGGATACCTGAAGGGGGCAACCATGCACGTCGATCCAACATTCAAGGAAGCCTACGCAACCCTAGAGCTTGCCAGAAGATATCTTAGAGACGCTAAGGCAGAGGATCAGGCGCTCTTAAGGAACGGGCACGTCAGGGACGCCTTTGACAAGCTCTTCGACGCCGCCCGAATCGCAAGCATGACATATCTCGCAACGGAAGATACAAGGTGGGGGAGGATGAAAGGCAGGCTTCCAACCAACTATAGGAAAGCCTTTGATCAATTCGTAGATAGGCGTCACATCGACTACTTTTACCACGGCAACTATCCAAAGGATTATCAAGGTGAATTTGAAAAATGGTATGGGAAAGTGGAGCAATACATCAATCAGCTCAAGAAAAAAGTGAAAAATCTGCATAATCCCAAGCCAAGGAAGACAACGTAAATACTATGAAGATAGCGTCATCGCTTAACATCACTTGCTCCCACTTATGGCACGTGAATCATACAATTTCTTAAAGATGCTCAACGTTGACAGTATGAGTTGTATGCGGGTCAGCTGCATGGGCTCCTCACCTCTCTTAAATGCCTGATATTTCTTGAGCAGGTCGTTGAGCTCAGTTTCCAGCTTTAGGGACCGCGCGACGTTAGAGGCCGCCATGGTTAAGCTCAGGAGCAATTGGGGATACTGAATAGCCAACTCCACAATTTTACTGCTTTCCTTATGCTGTTTAAGGGGATCAGAGGCCGTCACGTAGTTCATTATGTGCTGGGGGAGCAACCTCTGGGGCTCCTTGGGCCTTTCCAACCTGTAGTGAAAGATGACGTATCCTTCGATTTGCTCCTGGAGCTGGGGGTGTAGCCTTCCAGTTACGATGTTTTGAAAGAAGGCGCTGCAGGCGGTTAGCACCTCCCTTATTCCTTCGTCCGTGAGGGGAGGTGGGCTGCTCGTCGCCAACAAAGTCTCCAGAAAGATGTGCTGTGGTTCAATGCCAAGCAATTTGTATATGCTGAAGTCTCCGCCCGTTATTGATTGGGCTATCTGTTCAAACTCTGGAAAGAGCTCGATCTTCTGGCTCGCCGAAAACCACCTTTCCATCCTCAGCGCGTTCTCCACATTGAATAGGCGGTTGGCATATTCCGTGAGCCTATAGGCCGTCTTCAGCCTCCCCTTTCCAGGAGCCCGCTCTTTGAACTCCTCAATTATTCCCTTATCCTTCAGGCTCGCTATTTTCCTCATGAAGGTGGTGTTGCTTCCCCCCAGCTTTGACCGAAGATCCGTCCTGAAGATGACTCCCCGGGCTCCTTTGATTTCTTCTAGGATCCTCTGTTCGTTGACATCGAAGTAGGGTAGGGGCGCCTCCATCCTCTGCTTATTCATTTTGGTCAACTCCACGTAATTCAGTACATTTTTGGTAAATAATATGTTATTTAGTAACTTATATATCTTTTGTATCCCAATTAATACCAGCTGAGGTGACTACATGTCCATAATGGAACCAGTACGGGACACAGGCTCCACTCTCGTTGACCTCATAGAC
>Ga0315312_1002499_pt1 | contig 12732 bp, 9 predicted proteins | sample TDP7_MG_FD_203629 | JGI IMG/M metagenome (GOLD analysis project Ga0315312, IMG submission 203629) | Freshwater sediment microbial communities from Lake Towuti, South Sulawesi, Indonesia - TDP7 | ecosystem: Environmental > Aquatic > Freshwater > Lake > Sediment | place: Indonesia: South Sulawesi... | reverse complement strand
TATAAATTTATGACCTTTTCTAAAGGCAATCCTTCAAAAATCCTACATCCCTAGAGTCAACGCAAGTTTATATCTGTAAACTTCAAACTTGATGTAGGAAACATGTAAAGATTCATGCGAGGAAAAGCTAAATGGTGCGCAAGACAAATAGTTTCCCGTTTACCACCCTATCTTCTCCGAATGGCGAGATTCAGGTCAATGTGACTATAAGAGAAAGATTGACCCCTTACCCTCCAGGCAATCGCTTGTATTACTCTATTTTCTTTCGAGGAAAAGAGATCATTTTGGATTCTCCATTAGGCCTTGATTTCAAGGATATGCTGCCTTTGGCACGCGAATTTGTACTCAAGAGAGAAATTCGAAGGACGATAAATGATACTTGGCAGGCAGTCCATGGAAAATGCAAGAACGTTATCAATTATTGCAATGAGTTGCACCTATGGCTTGAAGAGGCAGATGCGGGAAAAAGACGGTTGGAGATGTTTTTCCGAGCCTACGATGATGGAATAGCGTTTCGATACTACTTACCTGAACAACCTAAAGTGAAAGAGTTCCGCTTGACATCTGAGCGTTCTGAGTTCCATTTTGCTGCTGATCACGCCGTATGGGCAGCTGACTATGGGACATATGTCTCTCATCAAGAAGCCCAGTTCTTAAGAAGAAACCTTAGTCAGATATTGCCTTCATCGATCATTGGCTTACCCTTGCTGGTTCAAGTAAATGAATCTACATGGGTTGCTCTGACCGAGGCTAACATAACCGATTGGGCAGGTATGTATCTGGCGGGTCTAGGCGTCAAGCCATATGCTTTGGTCTCAATCCTCTCTCCCTGTCCTGACGAACCAGGAGTTCTGGTACGCGCAACTACACCTCACTATTCACCATGGCGGGTGATTATGATTGGGGAAAAGCCGGGAGACTTGATTGAGTCCAATATTATTGTGAACCTTAACGAACCCTGCGTTCTCAAGGATATTTCTTGGATCGTCCCTGGTAAGTCAGCATGGGACCATTGGTGGTGTGGTGACTACGCGCCGGATGCGGACTTTAAAGTTGGGATGAACACAGCCACTATGAAATACTTTACTCAGTTCGCAGCTGATATGGGGTGGCAGTATGTGATTGTAGATTGGTTGTGGTACGGAAACCCGGAAGACCCAGATGCCGACATTACAACAGTAATCCCTGAACTCGACATGCAGGAACTGCTCAGGTTTGCTAAAGAACGAAATATTAAAGTGATCCTATGGTTGCGGTGGAACCATGTGGATAGGCAAATGGATGAGTCTTTTCCGCTCTATGAAAAATGGGGAATCAGCGGCGTCAAGATTGACTTCATGCAACGAGACGACCAGGATATGGTAAACTTCTATCATCGGGTTCTGAAAAAAGCAGCGGAGCATCGCCTGGTAGTTGACTTTCACGGAGCCTACAAGCCAGATGGTATCAGCAGAACCTATCCGCACCTGATCACTCGCGAGGGTGTACTTGGCAATGAACACAATAAATGGAGTAGCCTTGTGACGCCTGAACACAATGTGACTATACCATTCACCCGTATGCTTGCAGGACCGATGGACTTTACGCCAGGAGGTTTCCGCCATGCCACCAAGACAACGTTTAGACCACAGAATTCCGCGCCGTTTGTCATGGGCACTCGTTGCCATCAATTGGCAATGATGGTAGTGTATGAAAGCCCACTGCAAGTGCTTTGCGACTCACCTTACAACTATCGTGGGCAGCCAGGGCTTGCATTCCTACGTGTCGTTCCGACTACTTGGGATGTAACCAAAGTCCTCCACGGCAAAGTCGGGGAATATATTACAATTGCTCGAAAGTCAGGCGTGGACTGGTTTATTGGCAGCATGACGAATTGGGACGCTCGAACGTTGGAGATTCCGCTGGGCTTCTTGGACGAAGGAGAATACATCGCCCATATTTTCGCCGACGCCGTTGATGCAGATCACTATCCAGACAGAGTATACGAGGAAAAACGTGATGTCACTGCCAAGGCCACTCTAATCGCCAAAATGGTGTCAGGTGGAGGTTACGTAGCCCACCTATCAACCGCCAAACATAAGAAGACCTGAATCACTGTATCAACTCGTGCCTAGTTTCTATGAGTACATGCTTGAAGAAGGTCGCTAGAGGTAACAATGCGTTTGCTAAACAGAAAAATTTGATATGCGTTCTCTCTAAAAAAATCAAGTCATAGCGTAGTTGGACGTTACAAACTCTCTCAGACGGGAAGATATGGCTTCAAAGGCTTCGAAGATATTCAGGACCGATCTTTTGAAGGTTATCTCTAGCTCCGACCCCTTACCGCCATATAATAACAGACTGAGTGCCTCAGGCTTGCTTTCCTCAATGAACATCGATGCCATTAGACCAGGGAGCTTAGATGCCGGTTGGCCGATGGCTGAGACATAGAGTTCATGAAGGGCTGCTCTCTGAAGCTTCGCCATGACTTCTTCTGACCCATTTAGGTAATCTGAAAGATTCGAAACAAAGTTGATTCCTCTTCTCTTCAAAAGTGGGCTTTCACAGAATGTATATCGTTTTCTGAATATAGATTTTAGTCCTCCTTGTAGGGTTGCCCAGCATTCCATCTTCCTAAGTTCCTCTAGGACTTGCATGGAACGCGCGTCAAGGGTTTCTTTCAACGTGACAATGGCTGAGAAGCTCCACCTATAATCCATCGTTTGCATCTCGTAACGTCTCGTTACAAAGAGCATGTCAAATGAGGCCCTGGCTGGTTCGATGAACAGGCCTCCTTGGGCCTCTTTCGAACTCTTGACCCTGTCGCTCAAAACCCTTGCAACTTTGGCGAGTTCGATTGATGCTTTCAAATCAAACCCTCAGCCAGGTCAAGAAATGGAAAGACAAAAAAATTGGGGTTTTGGTTATGGTATGAAGTAGCTTTGGAACGATGGGTATATGACTGATGTGAAGTGTATTAGCCATCCGAGCAGCATCGTTGTTGTCCAGCCCCACGCCAATCCGCTTGCAATCGAGAACCCGTAGGTCCGCCATCTAGTTATGCCCATGACTCTCACCGCTATTACTTTCAGTATCAGTGCCACTAAGGCCGGGAACCATATGAACTCTAGGTAGGGCTGCGAGAACGTCATCGCGTACGGGTCTATGAAGAACCAAGGCAGCTTCATCCTTAGCGCGTAGACCACGAAGAAAAGCACGAAGCCCAAACCATACCAAGGAAGCGCAGCGCCATATTGGGTTTGCCCTGTTATGTTTTCCGAGTTGCCTGTAACACCGAAACCGTACTTCCACCAGTGAGCCCAAGATCCCCATGTGGATGTGTGTTCTGTCCCGCCTGCGTGCAGAAGTGTCCATGAGTAGAAGGTGTAAGCAAATGGTACACCGATCACGAGAAGCACAATGGCGCCCAATAGTACGTCCCTTAGGTTGGCCTTTGTTTCTCTGGCGAACTTGTAAAGACCTCCTATGCCGCATGAGCCAATCCCATGGCATCTAACGAACCAATCATTGCCATAAGGGGTCTGCAGTGTACCTGTGATGAATCCTGCATAGTTCGTGTTTTCTAGTCCCGGACTACTGGGGTAATATCCAAGCGTTGCACCTGTAGCCCACCAGACAGCCTGTCCACCCCACCCCGCGAAGTCTCCAGAGTGATGCCAAAAGTGGCCGTATAGCGTGCCCACCGCGGTCACAAAGATTACGAAAAATACTGTTATCAGTATGGATGAGAGAGGCGGAACACCGTTGGCGATCTGGAAACCGAGCATCCCAAGAAGGGTAACTATTCCAAGTATGGACACTAACCTGAGCGAAAGTCCTTGTTCGATCACGTCTTTTGTAGTGAGGGCATTCCAAAGTTCTTTGAATCTTCCCCTAACCGTCCACAACATAAGAACGCCCACTGCAATGTAGGCTCCGACCCATGTCGTCTCGAAGGGGAATGGAAGCCAGTTGCCAGGATTGTCATCCCAGCTCCAGCTGAATTCCATTCCAGACTGGTATGGTATTGTGCCGAGTTGTATCCCAACAACCGGGTAGATGAAGCCGAAGATAACCCACATAATCACCATAGTTGCAAGTGAACTTGTTGGCAAAAACACCATCCAAAGCGATATTTGCTCCCAGGAAACACTGACATGCGACCATGCACCGGGAAACGTAGCTGCAAGTGCGCCGATGTTAAAGTCGGGGTATCCCCATTCTTGGGTGCCAGCGCCCGCGACAAGAACGGGGAAAAACTGAGTCAGGAGAGGCCAAAGAGAGAAGGCAGCACCAATGAAAAAACAGACCCAAAAGGTCTTGTACTGCGGATTCTTCAGTGAGAACCACCTGCTTCTGGTTGTTCCCTCCTCAAAATCGTCCGAAGCCAACGCCACATAGACGAAAGGCATGAACTCTGGGAACGGTAGGTTCTCCACTTCGACCCATTGTTTGCCAAGGACTCCAAAGAACAGGAAGAATATTGTGAAGAACATTAGCAAGGAGTAAACCGACCAGAAAGCTATCGCTCCTGCCATTTTACCGAAGTCGAGGTATTGGCCGGGCTTCAGTCCGCTTCCGAGTGCTGAGAGTATCACCTCGTCTTTTGGGAAAATATAGTCGGGAACCCATTTCTGGAAGTAAGGAGCCATTGTCGCCTCACGTAATCCTGAACCCACAGCTGTCAATGTTTTATCTATAAGGTCTGGGAAGGCGTCGTTGAGATGGGCAGCGCCGATGCTTCCGCTTGTAAAGAGTAGTACAACGATTACTAAGGATAACTCTGCCGCGCTTAATCTCATCTTAGGGCTTATCTTTCCGAAGACAGCGCTGAGTAGCGTTGGGTAGATGAACGGAAATAGCAAGACTGGTACAACTTCGCCCTTCTGCGAGAACATCCAAGTGAGCGTTGTTAAGATAATGGCACAGAACAGGTATACTAGACTGACGATGAGAGATCGCGCTGTTAATGCTCTTTTCAACTCTAGAACTTCTGACATAGAAATCACTCTAACAGTTTTGCTTTTTCCCTAAATTTAGTTTAGGTTCCTATTTTCTATATAAAGCTTGCCCACAGTCTAAGGGCTAATCAACATAAACAAGAACAAAAATCCGGCTCATAAGCCGCAAAACTTATGTTTTTGGGAGTGTCAGTGAGAATAATACGTTGGTATGAGATAGGCTGAATGGACTTCGACGTAGTTCTTCTGCATCCTCCATTCTCGATTAAGAAGCCCTCATTACTTGAAAGGTTGCGTTTCTGGCGAAAGGATTCCACACTTGGAGAGTTCACAGAAATGCCTATGGGCTTTTTCCCCATGGCATCCCTTTTAGAAGATGAAGGCTTCAGTGTGAGAATATTCAACCTAGCCCTTGAACAGTCTTTAGATCCCTCATTAAGAATGAAGAATCTCCTAAAATCCCTGGAAGCCAAAATCTACGCGATTGATCTCCACTGGTTTACTCATTCTTTAGGAGCCTTGGAGGTTGCAGAAATCTGCAAACGGCTTCATCCAGACAGCTTTGTTGTCCTCGGCGGTTTTACAGCAACATATTACGATCTTGAGGTTATGCGGGACTACCCCTTTGTCGATGCTATTGCCCGTGGAGAATCCGAGCATATACTGCTCAATCTGGTTAGAGCCATATGCTCAAATGGAAAGATCGATGAGATAGATGGCATAACCTATCGCATGGGGGGTTCTATAAAAAGGAGCGATGTGAGCCCTCCTCCAAACCTTGATACATTCCAATTCACGAAACTCGAACTGATGGAAAAATGGAATGAGCAACTCAGATGCTGCACTAAAGCCTATGATAAGGGCATGAAGCCGTCTTTCTGGCTAACCCTAGCAAGAGGATGTTTCAATGAGTGTATTTACTGCGGTGGTGCACGTAGTTGCTATCAGCTCCTGACAGGCAGAGATAGACCTGTCCTCAGGAAAGTTAATGATATTGCTGATGATATCGCACGATTAGCCGAGAAAGGGGTCAAAACTGTCAAGTTCAACCACGATCCTGAGATGTTCAGCAGAAAATTCTGGTCATCACTCTTAGATTCAGTCGAGAAGCGAGGGGTCGATGTGTCTATGTACTGGGAAAGCCATAAGTTGCCCTCAAAAAGCTTCATTGAGAAAGCAACCAGAACCTTCGCAAACTTGAATGTAGCCGTGTCTCCCGAATCAGTATCCGAAGATGTCAGAAAATACGCGGGAAGATTGTTCTCTAATAAGCAAATGTTCAAAACAATAGAGTTTCTTGACAAGAACAAGGTCATGAGCGACATCTATTTCCTCATAGGTTTACCCAATGAGACCCTAGATTCAGCAAGCCGCATAATAGACTTCACAAGGGAAGTTGGCAAGAACAAGTATACCTTGGTTCAGCCGCCTATTCCATACACGATAGACCCCCATTGTCCTATGGCTTTGAATCCCGAGAAATATGGCGTGAAATTGCTCTTCAAGTCGTTCGACGATTATAGGAAAGCGTGCTCTGAGCAGAAATTTGAAAAATGGATAGGACATGAAACAAGCAACCTTTCTCATGCCGCGATAGCTGAACTTACGGCTAGTATTCGGAAAACTGTTATGACCTTGTCTCAGGAAGGGGTTGGTGCGAAAATTGCCTTCGACTATGAACGCACTATGCCAGCACCAGCACAAAAAGGATAATGTCCTATTATATGGGCTTTTGCGAGAATAAGATCAATATGGAGAATATCTCATACGCGTGTTATTGTTTGAATTTCTTTCTTAGTTTCTTCATCGATGTCATACTTGCGATAGTTTAACCTTAGGGCCCGTAAATAGTTCAATGAAAAAATGATTGGATAAAAATTCTGCTGGTCTGTTTGAGAAGAGCATGCTGTCGCTACTTTAAGGGTCCACGAAGTATTTCAAACATCCCATGGGTTAGCTTCTTATAATCTCTAGGCGGCATCTCTGGGCCTGTCAGGACTCCTAATAGTTTGTCGTAGCTCTCAACCTCATACACATAGACAAAGTGAAATTTCCTGTTGTCCGGTGCGTAACGCCCTCTATACTCAACACCATCCACTTCAGCACAGGCAGCTTTCAGTTTTTCTTCGAACTCCCTAAGCTCCTTAGCAGTTCCAAACCAATCGAAATAAAGTAATATTATCACTGATTTTCACCTCCTTCTCTTCTTGGTGCTTAGATATCTTCATACATCGGAGCTAGGTCTTTCATGAGACATATTAATCTACTCCTATATCTGAAATGAATCTCAGGGAAATCTTTTTTCGATCAATATTTGATTTTCCTTTCGCTCCTGTATTCACCATTACTTTGGATGATAAATGTCTGTCCATGAAAATAGTGCCTAGATTTGGGTAGAGCCTACACACGAATAGATAAAGACAACAACTATTAAATGTCAAAAAGAGATAATCAGGATTAACAAAAAGGGAGACGATGTTCTATGTCATTAGAAGAGAATAAGGCTATCATTCGCAGTTTGATTGAAGTCTTCAATAAGCATAACGTAGCCTTAATGGATGATTTTATTGCACCTGACGTTGTCATTGACCAAACATTTCAAGGCCTGGATAGTTACAAAAAATTCGAGACTAACTTCATCAAAGGGTTTCCCGACTACCATGAGACTATTGAGGACATAATAGCTGAAGGGGATAAGGTTTGGGTTCATTTTAAAGTCACAGGGACACACACAGGTGAATGGAATTTATTTGGGATTCCATTAGCACCTACTGGCAAGAAGGTAACATATACAGGTGTCGGCATCTGGCGCATAGTCGATGGCAAGGTTGTAGAGAGAAAGTCAGTCCGTGACATGTTGGATTTCCTAAAACAACTAGGTGTTATCGAATACACGGAAAAAGCAAAGAAACTCTTTCCAGAAGATGTCAAATAACCGCTTTGACTTACATTTCAGCAATCCACATGTCTATCGAGTAAATAGCAAAGCATTATAGAATTATAATTCCATATTTTCCTAACCGTTAAGTACTATGGAATATTGAGAATTGAAAAGTAAAGCTTCACGCTAAAAACCCTATAAAACTGAAATCCCATTAGAGCTTCCAGTAAGCCTGAGGAAGGATTAAGATATGTCATCGCCAACCTACCTGTTGAGTGTTGATATAGGAACTGAGGGATGCAAAGCGATAATCTTTAATGAAAAAGGCGAATCCCTAGCACGATCTTATCACGAACATCCTATGATAGTCCCTGAACCTTCATGGGCAGAGCAAGACCCCAACTTATGGTGGTATAACGTTAAGAAAGCTATTTCAGATATCCTGAAAACAGTCGAGATTAATGTTGGACAGATTGCATGTATTACTCTTACTGGCCAATCTCCCGTCTTGGTTCCTGTTGACAAGTTTGGTAGACCATTAATGAACGCTATAATATGGATGGATCGTCGTGCTGTTAAGCAGTCTGAGATTTTGGCGCAGATAACCGGCATCACAGAAGACCCTTCGATGATTCTGCCAAAGATTATGTGGGTTAAAGAGCAACGACCAAAGACTTATCGGAAAACCCACAAGTTTTTGCAGGCGACAGACTTCATCCAGTACAAGCTCGTAGGCAGGTTTGTCACAGACTGGCTTAATGCCTTCACAGCTCACTTTAATTCTGAGACCCACCAATGGCCAGAAGAAACTCTGGAACAGCTGGATATACCTCCTGATAAGCTACCAGATGTTGCCCGACCAGGGGATATCGTTGGCACTGTTACTGAAGAAGCATCTCATGAAATTGGACTTGAGAAGGGAATCCCTGTTATTGTGGGAGGAATAGACGCCTACTTGGCGGTGATCGGTGTCAATGCTTTGAGAGAAGGCGCCATATGTGAAATAACAGGGAGCTCTACATGTCTTATGGCGCCTTCTAATCGGGAGGTCAAAGACCCCAAAGGAAGAATGTCATGTCAGATCTTTCCCTTGTTACCTAATTTTTGGATCACATGGGCGGTCATGTCTTCCACTGGGGCTTCTTTAAGGTGGTTTCGCGATAGATTTGGTAATCCTGGGGAATCATATGAGGAGTTAGATAAAGCAGCTGAAAAGGTTTCGGCAGGATCTGATGGACTAATTTTCTTGCCATACATGATGGGAGAACGGAGTCCTATATGGAGCCCTGCAGCCAGAGGAGTTTTCATAGGTTTGTCGCTTCATCACAGTAGAAACCATGTGATAAGAGCCATCCTCGAAGGATGCGCATTTGGAATACACCACAATCTTGAAATAATGGAGGGATTAGGTTGCAAGGTAAATGAAATCTGGAGCTGCGGAGGAGCTGCAAGAAGCGGCGTCCTTAGTCAGATTAAGTCTGATGTAACGGGAAAACCGATTATCATCCCAAGGGAAATCGAAGCACCAGCGCTGGGTGCAGCTATACTTGGAGCTGTCGGCGTCGGAATCTATGATAACATAAATGAAGCAGCAGAGAATATGGTTCAGATTATGTGTAGATTTAACCCGCGAATTGCAGTTCATAATAAGTATGGACTTTTCTTCCAAATGTATAAGGATGCATATCTACACTTGAAGGACTATTTCGAGCACTATTACTCACCTAAGGATGTTTCCCGAGTCAGACAAGGATCCTGAGTGTTTTTTGGAGGAGTATTAAATGAATCAGAGTCGTCATGTCCTGCCTCCGGGACAAAGGGGCGATAAACAGTAATATTATGGGGAGACTATAGACTTACAGGGTTTTTCCTGAACCATTGGCGAAAAGCATAACCTATACATCCAACAAACCAGTCTTTGTTCAGTAAGCTTTTGGGGTAACTCATATGAAGGCAGCGGTGTATTACGGACAAAGAGATGTGAAGATAGAGGAGGTTGAGACTCCAGAGCTCCACGGTAATGAAATCCTAGTCAGAGTTCGCGTTTGTGGCGTTTGTAGTACTGATGTCAAAACAATCTTGAGAGGACACCCTATGATTCTACCTCCCATGGTTCTCGGGCATGAGATTGTGGGGGACGTTGTTGAAATTGGAGGTGATGTTACGAGTTTTAGAATCGGCGATCGCGTTGTCATTGCTCCTTATGTCCCTTGCGGCACTTGCTATTATTGTCTGCATACACAGTATACCTTGTGCAGCAAGCTTTTTGAAGAAAAACCGACTCCAGGTGGATTCGCAGAGTTTGTGAAGGTGCCATCAAGAATTGTGGAGAAGGGGGCTCTTAAGATACCAAGAAGCGTCTCATATGAGAAAGCAGTTTTTACTGAACCGTTGGCATGTTGCATTCATGGAATTGACATATGCAATGTTAAGGTTGGAGATGTTGTCACTATCGTTGGAGACGGACCGATCGGATTGCTGCATTTACAGCTGGCAAGAGTCTTGGGAGCCGACAAAGTGATTGTCAGCGGACAGTGCGAAGAAAGGTTAATGGTAGCAAACAAACTTGGCGCCGACATGGTTGTTAATGAGACAAAAGAAGATCCAGTAGAGAAGGTTATGAAGGAGACGAGTCGTCGAGGAGCAGATGTTGTCATTGTCGCTGTTGGCAGTCTTACAGCCGCCGAGGAAGGCTTGAGATTGGTGAGGAAGGGTGGCACTATAAATCTTTTTGGTGGATATCCTGCGGGAGCTGAATTCAAGCTTGACCCAAATCTCATTCATTATTCTGAGTTAACCCTAACTGGAACCTTTGGATTTTCACATGTTGATTTCATCAAAGCATTGCGGCTTGTAAGTAAAGGAAAAGTTAATGTTGAGGAACTCATAACTCACAAATTTAACCTTGATCAGATAATGACAGCAGTCGATGTTTCAGCAGAACGTAAAGGACTCAAAGTCTTGCTGACAATCTAGCTTAAAATAATAGGAGCTGTAGACATGTCTCAGGTCGGTAAAACATTAAGACTCGGTAGAATATTCGATCGCAAAACCAGTCGAACAGTCATAGTCTCGATGGATCATGGGCTATTTCTAGGTCCATTAAAAGGATTGGAGAAGCCTCTTGATATTGCCAGAAAGGCAATAGAAGGTGGTGCGGATGCGATATTAGCCTCACCCGGCATTTGCCAGCATATTGCCTCAGAGATTAGAGGTTGTGCAGGGCTTATACTTCGCATAGATGGAGCAACCACAACATATGGGCCTGATTTTTACGATACCCGTATCATTGTGAGCGTTGAAGACGCGGTGAGAATGAACGCAGACGCTGTAATAGTTATGGGATACATCGGGGCAGAAAAAGAGAGTAAAACTCTAGAGAATATTGGCCTAGTTGCTCGGGAATGCGAGAGATTTGGCATGCCTCTGATAGCAGAGATGATCCCAATTAAGAGTGAAAGGATCAGCAACCCATATAGTTCGGAGGCGATAGGCCTTGCTGCCCGTGTGGGCGCGGAACTAGGTGCCGATATCATAAAAACCTACTATATTGGTAGCAAGGTGACCTTCAGTGAAGTTGTAAGAAGCTGTCCTGCACCCATCGTAGTCGCGGGTGGCCCAAAGATGGAAGCCGAGGAGCAAGCGCTAAAGGTCGTGAGAGAGTCCATAGACGGTGGGGCAGCTGGAGTTGTCTTTGGACGAAACATTTGGCAGCATGAGAACCCGGAAGGTATGACACGAGCGGTAAGTAGGATTGTGCATGAAGGGTTATCTGTTGAAGAAGCACTGAAGGAGATTGCTAAGAGCAAGAGATCCTGACCTTCTTGAGAACCCAGAGAATTTGATCAATTAGATGAAAGCCCAAGCCTTGTGGCGCATAGGTGAAAACTGATGGTTACGCCAATCATTTTTCCGGTTGAAACTATCAATCTTTGCTCTACTTGCCTTAGAGAATTCAAACATCACGTTCTTAAGTCGCTTAGCATTGTCTAGGGTTCTGTAAAGCCTTAAATACGTTCAATCTCCCTCTCCTTACTGGTGGTTAGTGTGCAGATAAGCGAGCTTGAGCAACTTGTGAAAGACGAGATTGTGCAGAGGAAAGACGAAGGTTACGAAGTTGAAGAGATTGAGAAGAGGTTCCTGAGAACTGAGAAAAAGACCATCTCAGAGCTGAGTGAGTTCATGCGGGCTTTGGAAGGTAGCGCCCCAAAACTCGATTTCCCCTATAGAGAACCTTCTGAGCTGGCAAAGATAAGAGCCGAATGTCCTAAGAAACCCGAAAAAGCTGAGCTAACACTCTCAGACGACGAACTGTATGACAAGATTCACGGTGGATGGCTCGGCCGCTGTGCTGGTTGTCTTCTTGGGAAACCGGTGGAAGGCCTATCGAAACAACAAATAGAGGAATGGCTGAGAACTGCGAGGGCTTATCCGTTGAGAGACTATTTTCCATCAATATCTGAACTGCCGAGTTTCCAGTCTGGCTTATGCCGGGTTTCCTGGCTGCCAGTTTTAAAGGGACATATAACGCGTATGGTTCGCGACGACGATATTGACTACACTATTATGGGTCTTCACATCCTTGAAAAGTACGGACCCAACTTCACGACAATGAATGTTGGCGAATCTTTGCTTCACCTGCTTCCTTATTGGCAGGTTTTCACTGCTGAGCGTGTTGCTTATAGAAATCTTGTTAATGGAATCCTTCCGCCGGAATCTGCGACATATATGAACCCTTATCGTGAGTGGATCGGTGCTCAAATCAGGGCTGACATATATGGTTATGTGACCCCAGGTGCACCCGATCTTGGCGCTGAATTAGCCTATCGAGATGCAAGCCTTTCACATGTAAAAAATGGAATTTACGGCGAGATGTTCGTGAGTGCCATGATCAGCGCAGCCTTCACAACA
>Ga0315312_1002498_pt1 | contig 12733 bp, 8 predicted proteins | sample TDP7_MG_FD_203629 | JGI IMG/M metagenome (GOLD analysis project Ga0315312, IMG submission 203629) | Freshwater sediment microbial communities from Lake Towuti, South Sulawesi, Indonesia - TDP7 | ecosystem: Environmental > Aquatic > Freshwater > Lake > Sediment | place: Indonesia: South Sulawesi... | reverse complement strand
CAGCCGCTCCAGTTGACTCCAACGGGCAATTTCCGGCGACCCGCCAACCTGAAGATTCCGGAGCTGTTCGAGGGTAACAATTTAAACCGCCTGCCCAACCTCCAACTCCAGGGAGTGCTGGGGATCAATCTCGACATCGGGTCCTGGCCCTGGACCAACAACCTGGACACCTGGATCATCCGCGATAACTTGACCTGGAATCGCCGGAACCACACACTACGCATCGGCGGGGAGCTCATGCCGCTCGGCAAACGGCAGGATCTTTTCGGTCAAACCCAAGGGGTGTTCATTTTCACCACCGCGGGCGCCGGCCATGAATTCGTCAATTTCCTGCTCGGCCGCTCGTTCGAATACAGGGAGCTTGAAAAACAGACCTCGCCTCTTTACCTGGCCCGCAGCGGCAGCCTCCATATCAATGATGCGTGGCGCGTGTCACCCAAGCTAACCCTGAACCTGGGATTGCGTTGGGATGGACTGCCGCACGCGTTTGAAGCGGAGGACCGCGTGGCGGTGTTCTATCCGGGACTCTACAACCCGGCGAAAGCTCCTGTCGTGCTTGCCAACGGCCAGCTTCAAGGCGGCGATCCGCTGAACGGCATCGCCCAGGCGGGCAAGGGCGGCATCCCGCGAGGAATGGTCCAGAACCACTGGGACACCTTCATGCCGCGGATCGGCGTCGCCTGGCGGCCGGTCGGCGAGGATACGGTCATTCGGCTTGGATACGGCCTCTATACGGAGCGGATCCAAGGCAACGACATTTACAACGTGGGGCCGAACCCGCCGAACTCTTTCACCGCTCAAATCTTTGACGCCCCTCTCAGTAATCCGGGCGGCGGCGCCGCGGCGCGTTTCCCCAGCAACCTTCAGACCTACGACGGTCCCTACAAGCTGCCGAAGATCCACCAGTACAACCTCGGCGTCCAGCATCGCTTGGCTCCCGGAGTGGTGACGACCGTCGCCTATGTCGGCTCGTCGGCGTCGCACCTGCAAACGGGACGGAACATCAACCAGCCGACGCCCGAAGGCGCCGCCAAGGTGCTGGCCGGCACCGCGATCGTCAACCAGGTGCGGCCCTTCCTGGGCTGGGGCAACATCCAGAGCTACGAGAACTCCACCGGTTCCAACTACAACTCTCTCCAGCTCAGTCTGAGAACCGAGAACTACCGGGGGTTGACGGTGCAGGCTTCCTACACATGGTCGCATGTGCTCGATTACCACAGCGCAGACAATCCTGGTAACGTCCATCAGGATGCCTACAACACGAAGCTGGAACGCTCCCACGGCAATTTCGACCGGCGCCAGATGCTGATCCTCAGTTACGTTTACGAAATCCCGACGCCGAAGGATTGGGCGAAAGCGCTGCGCTATACGCTCGGTGACTGGACCCTTTCCGGAATCAGCGCCTTCCAGAGTGGGGTGCCGCTAAACATCACGCTGCCCGGCGACAATGCCGGCATCGGCGGAGGGTTCTATCGCCCGGACGTGCTCCGCGATCCGGTCTTGCCGTCCGGGGAGCGGCGGCGGGAACGCTACTTTGACCCGGCCGCTTTCGCGCAGCCGGCGCGTGGAAGGTTCGGAAACGCGGCGCGGAACATAGCTCTTCAGGGCGGCCTAAACAACTGGGATCTCTCGCTGTTCAAGAACATCCCGCTGGGCTGGGAGAGTGCCAATCTCCAGTTCCGGGGTGAGTTCTTCAATGCCTTTAACCACACGCAGTGGAGCGGTTACCGGAGCGGCTTCGGGAGCACCGGCTTCGGAGAGGCGAACGCCACCCGTGACGCGCGGGTGATCCAGTTGGCCTTGAAGTTACTCTGGTAGTGTGAGAGCAGGCTTTGGAAGGGCTCCCCGCAGGCTGCTCGCGGCGGCGGGGAGCCTGTTTTGTGCGTGGGTGGCTTTGCTCGCGGCTGACTCCCGGACCGCGGCCCAATTGAACCGCAGCGGCGGGGACCACCTTCAAAAGGGGCAGTACGCCAAGGCACTCGAGCAATTCCAGGCCGCGGCGAAGCTGCGGCCCGACGATCCCGCCATCCAGTTCAACGTCGGCCTGGCCCTCTTCCGGATGGGCCGCTATCAGGAGGCGCTGAAGCCGCTGGGTCTCGCGCTCCCTCATGCGCCCTCCGCCAAGGAGGCCCGGTACCTGCGAGGCATCATCTTTTTCCAGCTCCGGGCATTCGATGCCTGCGCCCGTGAACTTGAGAGTCTGCGCGCCGACCCTCGCTACGGCGAGCACGTCCTGTACATGCTCGTGGAAAGCTATCGCAATGCTTCTGACGCCAAACGATCTCAGGAGGCCTTTGTCGAGTTGGGTTCCCGCTATCCGGATTCCGCTTTCCTTCACAAGCTGATGGGTATGGCCTACGACTGGCAGAGCAACGACGCCAAGGCCCTCGAGGAGTTCCAGCAGGCGCTCCGTGTCAATCCGCGCATGCCCGAGATGGCGTTCGCTATCGGCTACATTTACTTCAAACAGCAAAAATACGAGGACGCCCGCGCCTGGCTAGCAAGAGAACTCGCCCTCGATCCCTGCTACTCCAAAGCCCATCACTACCTGGGTGAGATGGACCTCGCTGAGGAAAAACGGGACGAAGCCGCTGCCCGCTATCGCAAGGCGATGGAGTGCGACCCGCAGTTCGCGGATCCGTACATCGGCCTCGGAATGGTGCTCGAGCAGAGGGGCGAAATGGAGCAGGCGGTGAAAATGTACCGGGAGGCGGTCCGTCTGAACCCCAAGGATATGCGGGCTCACTACAAGCTCGGCCTGGCCCTGCACCGTACGGGCCGGCGCGAAGAAGGCGATGCGGAGTTCGCCCTTGCCAAGAACATCTCCCGCGAGGAGGAGGCAAGAAAGAAGAAAGTAGCGCCACCGACCGTGCGCCCCCAGGACTAGTCCCGTGCCCGCCTGATTCGGTGCTTGCCCGAGCGCTCAGGGAGTCAACCAACACGGACACACCCAGAAACGGGTGCGAACTTTATGAGGCGGTCACGGGACTAGCCAGGATCCTCATTCCGGCGTCCCGCTCAACTTCAATCTAGCCGCACCCCACGGCGATCCGCCGCAGCGTGATTTCGTAGCTGCACGTGCCGAACATCGGCGCCACCGTCAGCACGTCACGTGCAGAATCGCGTTGGTGTTGTCCGGATCCCGTTCGAGTTCGCGAATCGCCTCCGCGGTCGGCACAACCAGGAGCTCCACGCCGCGCTTCTTCGCCTCCCGCCTCAAGGCATCCACGACAGGGAGCGCACCATAGGCGCCGGTGCCGATGACCAGCCGGCGGCATCCCCAAGGGATTTCTTCCTCGAGGGTGAGCGGAGTGTGGCCGAATTCGTCGCGGAACGCCTTGGAACCTTTCTTTTTGCGCTTTCGAACCGCGCCGCGCTCGATGATCACATCGTGTTCGTAGGTGACGCCGTCGATGCGAATAGAGCCGAACGAGAAAGCCTGTACGCGCACCAAAGCCTCCGCCGCGGCCGCCGTCTTTAAACCCGTCCTGGGGTCAGCCCGCCGCTCCTTGCTCCTTCGCCTGCCGGCTTGCCAGGGTGGGCCGCAGGTTGCCCAGCGTCTTCAAGAGATTGAACCAGAACGGCGCTCCCAGGCTCAGGAAAGCAGCGCTGATGAGAATCCCCAGGAAGTGCCTTTTCCCTCTGTAGTCAAACCAGGGGTACGGCGACGGGATCAACTGCCAGCCGGAGCTTTCCAGGCGATCTCGAATCGCCTCGGCACTACGGGTCAATTCCGTGGATACCAGGCTTTTGTACTCAGCCAGGAGGTTCTTCCTGCCGGCTTCGTCCGCCTTCAGGCGCGGCTCCAGCCAGGCGACGGCGGCGGGAAGGTTGTCAAAAGCCGGGGGCACTTCGATGTCTTTTGTGGCCTCCGGCTGTTTCTCCTTCAGAGCCGCGAGTGCGGCCGCATACGCCTGCGGTTCGACGCTCGCGGGCAGGGTTTGTGGGCCGCTCTCCGGCGCTGCCACGACCGCCGCAGCTTCCTTCATCAGGGCCTCTCTGCTGTTGACCAGGCTGGCGCGCATCTCGGGATTGAATGACAACTGCTCCAGCAGTCTGAGAGAATCCAAATGGGCCGCAAAAGCGACCAGAACGGCAAACACCACGGTCCAGACCCGCATTTGGAGCGCGAACCGCTGTGACACCCGGTCCATCACCGTATTGAAAAGGGTTTCCAGCTTGCCGAGGGACTGCCGCGACTGTTCCCAAAGCTGCTGGACCATCTTGTCCACTTGCACGGCGTAACCCGGCTGGAGATTCCGGAAGGCGTCGGAAAGCATTCTCAGCTTCCGAGCTGCTTCGGGATCGGAGTCTCCCAGCACGCCGTCGATCAGATTCGCGCCGGCGGGATCCGTCTTCCTCAGCTCGGCGGATACCCGGGTCAAAGCGCGAACCAGTTCGTCCGGCCGGACCGCGGAGGCCAACTTCCAGCGCTTCAGCAGCCAGCCGATCACTGGGCGCTCCTTGAACTTCGAGAAAGCCGAATCCGAGAGGAGCGGGTCGCGCAGAATGGCTTCCGCATGAGCTGCAAGCCGCGGATCGATGCTCTGGAAAAGCGTTCTCAGGCCCCAGAGCAGATTGGTGCCACGCAGCCCGAACAGCCCGGACGCCATCTGGGTCAGGATCGTGATCAGCAGGCTCACGCCGAGCATGACCACGCCGAAAGCGATCACGGTGTCCAAATATTCCAGCGTCATTACGCACCTCCCAGCGCGCTTGCTTATCCAAGTTCGCTGGCTGGGTCAAGCATAGCACGGGTGCAGGGTCCCTGTGCCAGAAAGTTTGGCCCGAGGGCCGGGCCCAGAGGGTACCCCGGACGTAGGCGTCCGCCCCACAAGAAAGAAAGGCAGTGGCTCCGGTTCTTGCTACCCTGATGAATTGCGCCGGCATCCCCTGTTCAAGGCCTACCTGGCACTGGTGGCGATCTGCTTTTTCTGGGGTACCACTTATCTGGGCATCCGCATGGCGCTGGAGTCGTTCCCCCCGATGATACTGGTGAGCCTGCGCTTCACCGCCTCGGGCGCCATCCTGCTGGCGGCCGCCTGGCTGGCGCGCGCGCATCTTCCCCGGGGCCGCGACTTGGCCCTATCGGCCCTCACGGGTTTCCTGGTCTTAGGCGTAGGCAACGCCTGTCTGACCGTAGCTGAGCTGTGGATCCCCAGCGGGCTGGCGGCGCTGATCATCAGCGTCTCGCCGTTCTGGATGGTGGGCATCGAGGCGCTCCTGCCGGGCGGAGAGCGGCTGCACAAGCTGGGCGTGCTGGGGATGCTGGTGGGTCTGGGCGGCGCGGCGCTGCTCGTCAGCTCCGACATCTCGGGGGCGAGCTTCGGCGGCGGCTTGCTGCGCGGTTTTCTGGTGCTGCAACTGGGGAACGCTTCCTGGTCGTTCGGCTCGATTTACCAGCGCCGGCAGACCACGCCCGCGCACCCCATCGTTACCGGAGCAGTCCAGCAACTCGCGGCCGGCTTGGCTTTTCTGCCCGCTGCGCTGCTGGTTCCGGCTCATCCCGTGCGATGGAGCTTCCGCGGCGTGGCGGCGCTTGTCTACCTGATCATCTTCGGATCGATCGTGGGCTACAGCGCCTACATCTATGCGCTGAGCCACCTGAGCGTGGCGGTGGTTTCCATCTACCCCTACGTGAATCCCGTGGTGGCGGTGGCGCTCGGCTGGTTGTTTTACCGCGAACCCTTCGGCCCGCGCGAGGCCGCCGCCATGGCCATCATCTTCGCCGGGGTGGTTTTGGTGAAGCGCTCGGCGCCGGCGGCGCGCCCCGCGGCCCCGGACTAGGCCGGGCTGGCGGCCACGGCAGCGTCACACGGCCCATGGGCGCGCGGCTTGGTACGCCGCCACCCGCTCCGGCAGCCACTCCCTCAACGCGGGCGCCAGGTAGAAACGCGGAAACAGCAGGTCATCCTCCGCCTGGATGAGTCCCTCGGCCAAAGCCGTCTCTGCCAAGGCGGTGTGGGGGTAGATGCGCAGGCCCACCGTGACCTTGAGGTAGTCCAGTTGCAAGCTATCCGCAAAAGCCAGACTCTCCTCCACCGTCTCACGGGTCTCCCCCGGGGCGCCCAGCAGCAGGAATCCCCTCCGCTCGATTCCGGCCTCCCGGAACATTTCCGAGACCGCTTTCACCTCGGCGGGACTGAAGCGCTTGTTCAGGCTCCGCAGGATTGAGCCAGCGCCGCTCTCGAAGCCCAGGCTGATCTGGCGGCAGCCCGCGCGGGCCATGCGTCCCACCAGGGCCCGGTCAACCCACTTGGGATAGATGATGCACCACCACTCGATGTCGAGCGCCGCATCAATGATTCCGCGGCAGAGCGCCTCGGCGTAATAGGGAGGAAGGTTGAAGGTGTTGTCAACGAAGTTAAAGTGGCGATAGCCGGCGCGCGCGAGCCTGGCGAGCCAGGCAACGATTACCTCGGGGGAGTGCCTCCGCAGCGAGCGGCCTTCAATGGCGGGGGTCGAGCAATAGCTGCAATCCAGCGGGCAGCCCCGCCGGGTCTGCACAGGAACCCAGAGATCGCAGCCGGCGGGAGGGAGCGGGATCCATTGAGCGGCTTCCGGCAAGGGCAGGCCATCCAGATTCCTTAGGAAGCTTCGGCGGGCCGGCACCCGCTCTGGCAAGTACACCCCGGGCAAATCGTCCACGGAACTGCCGTGCGCCAGGCGCTCCAGCAGGGCGGGAAAGACCGACTCGCCTTCCCCTTGAACGCCGATATCCGCAACCAGGTACCGGAGCGCACCCTCGGGGAAGATGCTGTAGCCGGCCCCGCCCACGATCACCGGCGCGGGCAAGGCGCGCCGGCATTCGGCCACAACTTCTCTGACCGCAGGCAGGAAAAACCTGGGATCCGCCATGTTCTGGTCGTCGATGTTTCGGACCGATACGCCGATCACGTCCGGGCGAAACTCGTCGATCCGGTCCTGAAGGGCCGCGCGCACATCGCCTTCAAACATCAAGTTGACCAGAACCACCTCATGAGCGGCCTGCGCGGCGGCTGCGGCCACGCGCGCCAGGCCGAGTGGCAGCGGGCGCAGGTTGATCGTTTCCGTGTTAGCCGAAATGAGCAAGACCTTCATGCGCTCACGCGGAGGCTAACCCTTGCGCAGGACCCTGGCCCCTAGCGCTCCGCCGGCCACCGACAGACCGGCGAAGAGCACGAACAACGCGCCGATCGAGAACGTCAGGTTGAGCGCCAGTTCCATGGGGCTCCGCATCATCGCCATCACCTGATCGACGTTGTCCGACAAGAACGGGACCTGGCTCAGCCGCCCGCGGTCCGCGAACAGCCCGCTCGAGTAAGCGGCCAGAAAATTGATGGTGAAAAATACGGTAAAAATCGCGAAGGCGAGCACGCCTGTGATCCACCCCAGGCGCGCGCCGCCGGAAACCGAGGGCGTCTGGCCGCTCCGCCGGCTGTAGAGGTGAACGCCCACGAATCCGGCCCCCAGCAGCCACAGCGGAAAGGCCAGAAAAAGGTAGGGAAGCAGGATCACCAGGTTGGCCAGCAGGCCAGCCAGAAAACCGGCGCGCACCGCCAGCCTATTGGCGAAGTCAATCGGCGGCAGCGCCTTCGCGGCCACAGGCTCAGGCGCCCCGGAGGTCGCCTCGGTTTCAGCGGCGAATTCCTCCCGCTGCGGCTTGCCGCACTTGTGGCAGAAGCGCGCCTCGGGAGGCAGCTCCGCACCGCAAGTGCAGAACTCAGCCACACCACCAGTGTGCCACAGCCCGGCGGAAATGCGCCCGGAACCTGTGCTACAGTTTCTTGCTTCATGCCACCCATTACGCTGTTGGTGTTGGCCGATCCCGCGGAGCCCCGCCTGAAGCTGCTCCGACGCCTGCCCGAGGAGACCCGCATCGCGGTGGGCCTTCACGCTGAGGCGTTTCGAGGCGCAGCTCCGGAGGCGCAGGCTGCCCTCTGCTGGTTCACGCCGGGCGCGCTGCTCGAAGAGGTGTTCGCGGCCGCCCCGCGCCTGCGCTGGGTGCACTCCAGCGCCGCGGGCGTGGATCGCTTGCTGTTCCCCGCCCTGGTGGGAAGCCCTGTGGTGCTGACTAATTCCCGCGGGCTTTTCTCTGCTTCGCTGGCGGAATTCGCTCTCGGCGCCGTCCTGTTCTTTGCCAAGGATTTCCGCCGCATGGTGCGGAGCCAGCAGCAAGGTGAGTGGGATTGCTTCGACGTCGAACAGGTGGCCGGCCGAACCCTGGGCATCGTGGGCTACGGCGACATCGGCCGCACGGTGGCCGAGCGGGCGCGCGCCTTCGGGATGAAGGTGGCGGCCCTCCGGCACCGGCCGGAACTCTCCGGAGATGATCCGCTGCTGGAAGCGGTTTACCCGGTTGCCGGCCTGCATGAGTTGCTAGCGCGCTCGGACTATGTCGTCGTCTCCGCTCCGCTGACCTCGGAGACCCGCAGCCTGATTGGCGAACCGGAGCTGCGGGCTATGAAACCTACCGCGGTGCTGATCAACATCGGCCGCGGCCCCGTGGTGGCCGAATCCGCGCTCGTCCGGGCGCTCGAGGAGCACTGGATCCGCGGCGCCGCTCTGGATGTCTTCGATCAGGAACCCCTGCCCGATGGCCACCCCTTCTACCGCCTGGACAACGTGCTCCTGTCGGCTCACTGTGCCGACCACACCTCCGACTGGATGGACCGGGCCATGGAGCTGTTCCTGGACAACTTCGAGCGGTTCTGCCGGAACCAACCCCTGCGGAACGTCGTAGACAAGCAGTTAGGATACTGAGAACCCTATGAACTCATCACGTGTACGCGCGTGCCTGTTGCTTGCGCTGATGACCTGTGTCTGCTTCGCGCAAGCCGACCCCCCGCTGCTGGCTCGGGAGCCGACTCTTAGCAAGACCCACATCGTCTTCAGCTACGCGGGCGACTTGTGGATCGTCGCCCGCGAGGGCGGCGAAGCCAAGCAGTTGACCGCAGGCGCGGGAGTCGAAACCGATCCGCATTTCTCGCCGGATGGTGCGCTCGTGGCCTTCACCGGGGAGTACGACGGCAACGTGGACGTGTTCGTAGTCGCGGCTACGGGTGGCGTGCCGCGCCGGCTCACCTGGCACCCTGTGGCGGATGCCGTGGTGGGTTGGACTCCCGACGGTAAGCACATCCTGTTCCGGTCTTACCGTGCCAGTTGCGACAGTTACTCGCGTTACGGCCGGCTGTTCACCATGCCATTGGACGGCAGCTTCCCCAGTGAAGTGCCGCTTCCCATGGCCGAGGGCGGCGCCTATTCTCCCGACGGCAAGCGCATTGCCTACAACCCGCTGCCGGAGGCCTTCGAAGCCTGGAAACGCTACCGCGGCGGGCTCACCTCCGCCCTCTGGATCGCTGACCTGGCCGATTCGCGCCTCGAGAAGATTCCCCGCAACAACTCCAACGACTGGAACCCTATGTGGGTCGGTGACCAGGTCTACTTCCTCTCCGACCGAAACGGGCCGTTCAGCCTGTTCGCCTACGACACACGCGCCAAGCAGGTGCGCGAGGTGGTCAAGAACTCCGGGCTGGACTTCAAGTCCGCCTCGGCCGGTCCCGGCGCCATCGTCATCGAGCAGTTCGGCGCGCTCCTGCTGTACGACCTGAAGTCCGGCAAGACGCGCCCGGTGAACATCAAGCTGGCCGGCGATTTACCCTCGGTGCGTCCGGCCTTGGAGCGCGTCTCCAGCCGCATCGGCCCGGCGGGCCTGTCGCCCACCGGGGCCCGCGCCATCTTCTCGGCGCGCGGCGAGGTCTTCACCGTGCCTGCGGAGAAGGGCGACGTCCGCAACCTCACCAACACCCCTGGCGTGGCCGAGCGCTATCCCTCCTGGTCCCCGGACGGCAAGCGCATCGCCTACTTCTCGGACGAATCCGGCGAGTACGCGCTGCACTTGCGCGCACAGGATGGCAAGGAGGACCCCGAGAAAATCGACCTGGGCCGTCCGCCTTCCTTCTACTTCGCGCCCCTATGGTCCCCGGACAGCAAGAAGATCGCTTACGCCGACGCCCGACTCACCATCTGGTGTCTGGACCTGGAGAAGAAGACCCCGGTCAAGGTGGACACCGACACCTACGACACCCCCGACCGCGCGCTCGATCCCGTTTGGTCGCCCGACAGCCGCTGGCTGACCTATGCCAAGACACTGAAGAACCATGTGCGCGCCATCTTCGTGTACTCGCTCGAGGGGGGCAAGTCTTACCAGATCACCGACGGCATGAGCGACGCCCGTTACCCCGCGTTCGATAAGGACGGCAAGCACCTGTACTTCACCGCCTCGACCGACACCGGCCCGGCCGTGGCCTGGCTGGATATGTCCTCCATCCACCGCCCTGTCACCCGCAGCGTGTACGTGGCGGTGTTGCGCAAGGATCTGCCTTCGCCGCTGGCGCCTGAAAGCGACGAGGAGAAGCCGGCCGAAGAGAAGAAGCCAGAAGTCAGTAGTCAGAAGTCAGAAGAGAAAAAGGCGCCGACGGAGCCCAAGTCTCCGGAGAAAGTCGAGGTCAGGATCGACTTCGACAACATCAGCCAGCGCATCCTGGCGCTGCCCATTCCGGCCCGCAATTACGTGAGATTGGCCGCCGGCAAGACCGGGGTACTCTTTGTGGTGGAAGGCGCCCCGTTGGCTGGCCCGTCTCCGGGACCGCCCAGCCCTACCATGCACAAGTTCGATCTAAAGACCCGCAAGGTGGACCGGTTCCTGGAGGGCATCGCGTCGGCGGGCGCCGTCTCGTTCAACGGTGAGAAAGTGCTTTACCGTCGCGGCGAGCAGTGGTTTATCGCAGGCACCGGGCAGCCGCCCAAGCCCGGCGAAGGCGCGCTCAAGCTGGACGGCATGGAGATGCGCACCGACCCGCGCGCCGAGTGGCACCAGATGTACCGCGAGGTCTGGCGCATCGAGCGCGACTTCTTCTATGACCCCGGCGCTCACGGGCTGGACCTGAAGGCCACCGAGAAGAAGTACGAGCCTTACCTCGAGCGCATCGGCAGCCGCGCCGACCTGAACTACCTCTTCCAGGAGATGCTGGGTGAGCTGTCGGTGGGGCACCTCTACGTGGGCGGCGGCGCCAGCCCCGAAGTCCGCCGCGTGCGTGGCGGGCTGCTGGGCGCCGACTACAAGATCGAGAACGGCCGCTACCGCTTCGCCCGCGTCTACAGCGGCGAGAACTGGAACCCCGAGACGCGCGCGCCGCTCACCCAGCCCGGCGTGAACGTCACGGCGGGCGAGTACCTGCTGGCGGTGAACGGGCGTGAGCTACACGCTTCCGACAACCTGTACAGCTTCTTCGAGGGCACGGCGGGACGCTCCGTGGTGCTCCGCGTCGGACCCGACCCGGGCGGCAAGGACGCGCGCGAGGTGACGGTAGTGCCGGTGGAAAACGAGTCCACCTTGCGCAACCTGGCCTGGATCGAGGACAACCGCCGTCTGGTGGACAAGCTGAGCGGCGGGCGTCTGGCCTACGTTTACATGCCCAACACTTCGGTGGCCGGCATGGGCAACTTCAACCGCTACTATTTCGCCCAGGTGGGCAAGGAAGGCGCCGTCATCGACGAGCGCTTCAACGGCGGCGGCTCGGTGGCGGACTACATCATCGACTACCTGAAGCGGCCCGTGCTGAGCTGGTGGACCACACGGGCGGGCGAGGATTTCACTACGCCCGCGGCCGCCATCTTTGGACCGAAGGTGATGATCATCAACGAAATGGCTGGCTCGGGCGGCGACTTCATGCCCTGGGCCTTTCGCAAGGCGCGCATCGGGCCGCTCATCGGCAAGCGCACCTGGGGCGGACTGGTGGGCATCTTCGGCTACCCGCCGCTGATCGACGGCGGCCGAGTGACCGCCCCGAACCTGGCCTTCTACAATACGGAAGGCCAGTGGGAGGTCGAGAACGTGGGCGTGCCGCCCGACATTGAGATCGAATTCGACCCGTCCGCTTGGCGCGCCGGCCGCGACACTCAGCTCGAAAGGGCTGTCGAAGTCTGCCTGGAACTGCTCAAGAAAAGCCCCCCGCCGAGGCCCACCCGCCCGGCGTATCCCAATTACCACAAAGCGGGGAGCGCGCAGAGGTAGCGACCCGCGAGATCTAAGCCGGCCCGGGGCTTTGAGGTCACAGATTGTGACCTCAAAGCCGGGACCGCTTTCCAGGTCGTCGCGGATTCTGCGGGCTACGGGCCTCCGCAAGCCGCGCGCGCTTTCGCTCCCAGTACTTCGGGTTCGCCTCGACCGGCTCACCCGAATTCAGCCCTTCCAGCAGCAGCATCTCGAGCTTCCGCTGCGCTTCACGCCTTTGATCCTGCCGGTGCGGCATCTGTCGTTGCTTCATTCTACGTGCCCCCGTACGCCCCCTCCGCCAGCGCTGCCACCCGCTTCTGGAGCTGGCGGGTGAGGGCTTCGTGGTCGTGGATCTTGATGCCGTCGGTGGGAATGGGATCGCCCACGCGCAGGGTGACCGGCCCGCCGCGGACCAGCAGCGAGTCCATGGGCAGCACCTGGCGCGTGCCGATCAGCCCTACAGGCAGTAGCGGCACGCCCGCCTTGATGGCGATGTAAGAGGCGCCGGCCTTGAAGTCGCGCATCGGCCCTGGCGAGCGGCCGCCCTCGGGGAACACCAGCACGGAAACGCCCCGCTCCCGCACCAGGCGCGCCGATTGGGCCAGGGTCTTGAGCGAGGCTCGGGTGTCCTCGCGCAGCACCGGGACGTGTCCCACCCCATTCATTGCCCAGCCGAGGAACGGCAGCCGGAACAGG
>Ga0315312_1002496_pt1 | contig 12736 bp, 12 predicted proteins | sample TDP7_MG_FD_203629 | JGI IMG/M metagenome (GOLD analysis project Ga0315312, IMG submission 203629) | Freshwater sediment microbial communities from Lake Towuti, South Sulawesi, Indonesia - TDP7 | ecosystem: Environmental > Aquatic > Freshwater > Lake > Sediment | place: Indonesia: South Sulawesi... | reverse complement strand
TCGGTCAGTTTCTCAACGTCAACTGTGACAACAATGTCGTATGCGCCGGTCACAGCGCAGGCCGATTCGACTCCCTTGATCTTGCCGACTGCCTTAGCCACACTGAGAGCCTTGCCCAGAGCCGTCTGTATCAGCACGTATGCGCAAACCAAGATCGAACCCTCTTCGTGTACTTATCTTCATAGAAGGCTTTTATGTCTTCCGCACATCCAGAGGTTTTATGACGCCGTCTCTGTACACTGGGACAATCTGAAGTAGGTCCAGTTGGCACGCGAACTCAATGTCTTCTATGAACCCGAGCTCTACGAGTTGTCTCGCGTGTTCTCCCCTCACAATGTTGTCGTAAAGGTTGTTGCCCATTTGCCTAAACGATAGAAGAGCTGCGAAAGACCCGTCGGAAAGGCTAACCCTCTCCTCGGGAAGCTTGTCAACAATCGCTCCGGCGCAGATGAAGTCCTCCAAAGAGAAATGTCCCTTTCTCCCTGAGAGTGCTAGGGACACTCCAATCTGCTCTGTGTCAGCGATCTCTATGGCCTTCGCGGCAACCGACTTAGCATTAAGCAGTGCCCCTATCAGAACCCATTTCGCCTCTTTTGCGCAGGTCAAAGCCGCCGTTCCGCTTGTGGTCGTGAGGACTAAAGCCTTTCCGCAGACTTTTTCGCGTGTGAACTCTAACGGAGAGTTTCCCAAGTCAAAGCTTCGAGGCTTCAGTCCTCCTCTCTCGCCAGCGAGAAGATATTCCGGTTGTTCTCTGCGAAGGTTGTAGGCTTCTTTTAAGGTCCCTGTGGGGATGACCGCTTCGGCGCCGTTTGCGAAGGCATTTAGGATGCTTGAGCTACATCTCAAAACGTCAACAACGACGATTAGGTCTCCCCGTCTGACCGCCTCATAAGTGTCCCTCGCCACAAGCTCTAGACTCACCTTGACAGCCATGTTCACAGCAGCCTTCTCAGTTTTCCTTCATCCTTTCATTCTGCATGTCAGACTTATATAGGTCTGCTGAAGGGGCGAAGATGAGATTGGCAGTCAACGCGTCAAAGGAAAACGTTTTCTATCGCAATGTGCAGTATTCTGGTGATCTGGTCTCTAACGGTATCTGGTCATGATAGAAGCTGAAGACGGCATCAAGATCGGTCTTGAGGTTCACACCCAGTTGACCAGCCTGAAGACCAAACTCTTCTGCGGCTGTTCGTCAGACTACCGCGGGCAGGAGCCCAACACGTTCGTCTGCCCAGTCTGTTTGGGGCTTCCCGGTTCGCTTCCAGTCTTGAACGAGAAGGCTGTCGAGTACGCAGTCATGGCCGCTTTGGCTTTGGACTGCAAGATTTCGGAGCGGATGTTCTTCTTCAGGAAGAACTACTACTACCCTGACTTGCCAAAGAATTTCCAGATCAGCCAGTACGATAGGGCCGGCGGAGTTCCCCTAGCTGTCGACGGATTCCTGTACATTGAGGAAAGGGGGAGAAGGAAGAAAATACAGATCAGTAGGGTTCATCTTGAGGAGGACCCGGGCAGGCTTGTCCACCTCGGTCCTATCGACCAATCTCCCTACGCACTTGTCGACTATAACCGTTCCGGGATGGCGCTCTTGGAAACTGTTACTGAGCCGAACATGAGCTCGCCTCGAGAGGCAAGATTTTTCCTCCAGAAACTACGGTCTGTTTTGGAGCATCTGGGAATCTTTGACGGCAGCCTCGAAGGCGCTATGCGTTGTGACGCTAACATCTCTCTGGCGGGCGGGACAAGAGTTGAGGTTAAGAACATCTCCTCGTTCAAAGAGGTGGAGAGGGCTTTAGGCTTCGAGATTACAAGACAGAAGGGCTTAGTAGAGAAGGGAATCGCTGTTAGGCGGGAGACCCGCCACTGGGACGAGACTAGGCGGATAACGGTGTCGCTTCGAACGAAGGAGGAGGAGCAGGACTACCGGTACTTTCCCGAGCCGGATCTTGTTCCGATCGTGTTGGGCAGAGAGCTCATTAAAGACATCAAGGGGAAGATGCCTGAGCTTCCAGAAGATCGCATGAAACGTCTCGTGTCCTATTATGGTCTTCCCAGATATGATGCGGAGGTCTTGGTGAGTTCGAAGGCTCTGGCTGACTTCTTCGAGGAATGCGTGAAGCTTTACAGCAAACCCAAAGAGATCAGCAACTGGATGATGAGCGACCTTCTCAGATATCTCTACGAGAACAATCTTGAACTGCAAGAGTCAAAGATAACACCTGCCAAACTTGTACAGATGGTCCGCCTTATCGAAGAGGGAACCATAAGCGGGAAGATCGCTAAGACCATCCTGCCAAAAATCGTGATGACTGGAAGGGATCCACGGGAGATCGTTCAAGAAGAAGGACTAGTCAAGATAACGAGCAGCGAACAACTTGCCAAGCTGGTCGACAGCGTTTTCGCCGAGAACCCAAAGGCGGTCAGAGACGCCTTGATAGATGAAAAAGCCGTTCATTATCTTATAGGCCGGCTGATGAAGGCAACCGAAGGCAAGGCCGACCCTTCTCTGGCAAACCAGATCGTCCGAGAAAGGCTTGACATTCTCAGAAGCAGAAAGGCGGAGTGAAAGGCTTTGTTTCTCTCTGTCACTCGGCTCTCCGTCGTTTAGGCTGCGCCGGCTAACTGTTCCCGAGGTTCTCGACGTGCGACTCAGGTGCCTTCACGAACGTCTACTCCTAGAACCTTTCGGACGAACTTGTAGACTCTAAGGGCTGTCTCTCTGTCTGTTGTTAAGCCAAGCGTTGGCCCGAGCACGCAGATGCCTTCCAGCCCACGTCTCTTAGCAAGGCCGAGCAGAAGCCCCGGCGCGCCAATGATCCTCTTGCCCTTATATATCATAGCGTTTTTCCGTGTGCACTCTTCGGCCTGCTTCTTTGACGTTGCGGCTACATAGACCTCTCTCGTAGGGTGCGGTGAGGGCGCGCCTTCCACCGTGATGAGGTAGCTGCATCCAAGCTTGCCCACGAAGTCGAGAACGTCGCCGCACACCTCATAGTAGGCGGGTATGTCCTCCAGCGGGGGTTGGGTGTTCCCGGTTAAGATTAGAAGGTTTCGGCTGGTAGTCGAGGCATAAAACTCGTATCTAGGCAAACGGCACACACCTTTTTTGTCTATAGGTGCATAGTCGGGAAACGAGGGCGAATAAAGCTCCGCAAAAAGCTTTGCGCGGGAGAATTCGATCAGAAGCCTGGCGACAATTCTGCCTATGTTCCCAATCCCAGGAAGCCCCACGACCAGAACTGGATTCTCAAGCTCCGGCTGAAAAAAATGTCGGATATAGGTCTGGTTCATTGGGGCACCTTAGCCGTAAACTTGACGCCGAGACGTATAGGCTTTTCGTTCCTGCACCCGATGATTAGGGTTAAATAGCTAGTTCCTTCACTGAACACTGTGTCGAAGACGTGACCCAACCATGAGAAATGAAGATTCCGCAAAATCAAAAGCCTATGAGAAGTGCTTCAGAGAAATTGCCCAGAAGGCCCTGGGGAGGACCGCCCAAGAAAGGATGGAGATCATGTGCAAGGTCTTGAAGGAGAACATCGCCTATTATCTCTGGGTTGGCTTCTACTTTCCCAAGGAAGATTATCTAGAACTCGGTCCTTCAGCAGGTCCGCCAGCATGCGCTCAGATACCGTTTACCGGAGTGTGCGGCCAGACGGCCAAGGGCAGAAAACCAATCATTGTTCCAGATGTTAGCAAGTTTTCTGGGCATGTTGTTTGTGACCCCAGGTCGAAATCAGAGATTGCCCTCCCGGTGTTCGACAGGGCCGGGAAAGTCGTTGCGGTGTTCGATGTTGACAGTGAGAGTCTGGGTAGCTTCGGTGAAACAGACAAAGAATGGCTTGAAAGAATACTGAGAGAACTCTTCCCAGTCTAGACTCAGCGCTCAAAGAGGAAACAGAATTCCATAGGTTTGGCGTGCGTACACCTCTACAGGCAAGGCCATTTCTCATTTCCTTGTTCTGGGGCATGCTACAATGTGCAGCCTTGAGTCGATTATGCCTTCTATCTTGTCGATCTGGTTGAGGTACACTTTCTGCAGATCTTCGATGGTTTCGGCTTCAATCTTTACGATCGCGTCGAAGATGCCGATCACAATCTTCGCCTCTTTAGCTGCCTTCACGTCTTTCACTTTTGCGATGAAGTCTTTTTTTGCCCCCGGCTTCAAGTTGAGTATGACGTAACCTGCCTCCATCAGCCGGTCCTCCTATTCAAGGATTTCCTCGTCAACGCATAGGAGCGTGACGGTTGAATGGATGCCTTCAATTGTAGATATTTCCTCGATGACTAGGTTCTCGCAGTCGTGGATCTTCGGCACCTTCAGCTTTGCAATGGCGTCATAGTCGCCGAACAGCAGTTCCGCGTTTTCCACTTCCTTCATGTTACGCAGCTTTTCCACGACGGAACGGTTGAATCCGTAGACCTCTCTCTGCGTAGATATCTTCACGAGGACATAAGCCTCCACAAACCAGACCTCCAGTCGCCGCGTTGACATATTGTCTCAGGTCTATATTAAAGACTTTCGAGCAGCCAATCCGTAAGAGAAGACGATGCGAGCTGCGGCTCACGATGCAAAATTCCCTTAACACACATTCAAACGAAGTCTGTGAGTGATCTCTGCCTAGGTCTATCTGGGTCCGTTTCAGACGGTTCTGGGTGGTTTGCCTGCTGGGCTTCTGTGGCTTCTCTTTTCCCATCTTCTGGGAAGATGTCAATCTGTCCGTAGACTCCATCGTAGCCAGCGACTACTCTTATCCTTCCCTCTCTGACTCTCATTATGGCTTCAGCAATCTTCGGATCAGCAATCTTCGCCATTTCGCTGAACGGTGCATCTACTAGGACCGAGTACTCGTCGCTGAACCGTGAAACAAGGTCGTTGTAGTTTTTCCAAACCTTCTGGACGCCCGGATAGGTCACGCCTAAGACGGCTGATATTATCTCCGAGAGCGGCTGGAGACGCACATAGCCGGGGACGCCTTCAGGCTTGAAGCCAGTTGGCCGATCAGCCAGTTCTTCTACGCGTTGTTCAACGCCCTTTGTAAGCTGTCGACGGCACCGAGGGCAGATGTTCCCAAGTTTGATGGCTTCAGCAGGTGGAAGCGAGATTCCGCAGTTTCTGTGTCCCGTCCAATGGTACTTGCCATAGTCGGGGTAGGTCTCAATCGTGAACCTCAGGCGATTCGCATCTTTGCTTTTAATGGACTCGACAACTTCGCGGTAGGTGAACCTATTGAGCTCGAAGACGTTGGCTTCGCGTCCTATGCGCCAAGGCCAACTGGAGTGTGAGTCACTGTTCGAGACAAGTGTGTATCTGTCAAGGCTGCTTAGGCGCCAGTTCATAGGTGGATCGGAGGACAGCCCAGTCTCCAAGGCGTAGATGTGCTTAGTCATGTCTTGGTAGCAGTCTTCAACCCTGTCGAATCCGCTGAAGGCTCCGAAAAGGCTGAACCAGGGGGTCCAGGCGTGGGCTGGGATGACCATGTTCTCAGGTGAGACTTCCGTAACTTCTTCGACCAACGAAGGCGCAGACATGTCTAGGATGGGTCTCCCATCAGCCTCTAGGCTACCGTAGCGAGACAATCGGTCGCTGATCTGCTTAGCTGTTTCTAGGTTGGGTGTCAAGATAACGTGGTGAATCTTCTTCGAGTCTTCACTGAAGGTGAAAATGGTTGAGACCTCGCCTGTCACCATAAACCTTACTGGGATGTCATTGGTCGTGGCGGGCTTGTACAGCCCGGTCCCGGGCACTTCTTCAAGTTTTTCCCTCAGCTCCCCAAGCCACCTAGGATGCGTGAAGTCTCCTGTCCCGACGAGGTTTAGCCCCTTCATCGGGGCGAAATGCATGATCTCCTCTATGTCCATCTGTTCGCTGGTGGCTCGGCTATACTTGCTGTGAATGTGGAGATCAGCTATCACCTTCATCTCAGTTCAACCGTGGAAAGACCGAATGACCCATCCTATTATGGCTGCTATGGGCTTATACGAGTTTCTGATATCAGCAGAAATCCTTTCTCTCTACGGGTTTTTCTGTTTCTTTTCTTTTTCCTCCAACGGAAAGTACTTTTCCCAGTCGACCTTGAACATAGCCACTATCACTATGACTAGGAGAACTGTTGAGGCTATTATCGTCCAGACGCCGCCGTCCCCGCCCAGTAGGGTTTCGATGATGCCTATGGACAGTTGCCCTCCATAGGCCAAAATGAGGCACATAAGGAATTTCCCAATGAAGGCCGGCACGAAAGCCTTCACGAAGCTATAGCGCATAATGCCCAGAGGTATGAAAAGAAGGTCATCAGGAAGAGGAAGCAATGCAAAAAGAAAGATCGTAACAGCTCCATAACGGCTGAAAACCCTCAGGATATAGTTCATCTTCTTCTGCTGCTTCTCGCTTATGACTGCTCTGCCATAGTAGCCTAGGAAATACCCAGAGAACTCTCCCATTGCTGAGCCTGCACCGCCCGAGATCGCGATCAGCAAAGGGTCCAGAACACGCATGGATCCGACACTGAAGATGATGACTGTGTATGGGATGGGGATCACTATCGAGGAGGCGCCTAGGAAGCTTACCAGAGCTATGCCCAAGTAGCCATACTGCAGAGCAAGCGCTTCCAGCCACTGGTCAATCTGGTAGATCCATTCCCAACCTTGCTGCACACTAAAGCCGAACTGCAAGTCTAGACTTTTCCCTAGCGGTAAGCCATTCTCTCTTTCGGTCATCGGTCTTAAAAGCCTAACTGGGGACTCGCAGAAGCAAACCTCACTTGCCGCTTTATGCACGATCTCGTCGAGTGGAATGTCTACTTCCAGATTCCTTTGCCTTGGGTCCGATCGTCCCAGCGTCAAGCATGGAGAGGAACGGTGAATCCTCAACGTCTAAGGGAAGGTGTATCCTTGCCCTTCTGCGGCTGGACTCGTATGTTGCGAAGATCAGCTCCGTCGCCTGCAACGCCTTTCTTCCGCTGAGAACGGGCTCGCGGCCCGTTTTTAGGCAGTCGACGAGATCTCGCACAGCAAGGATGTCTTCCATCTGCTCGCTTCTTTTGTAGGGGTAGTGCTCGCCCGAGGCATACTTGAGTTCCGGCGTCTCCCAGCCTATGGCGCCTTCACGTAGTACGCGTACCAGAGGTCCCTTCTTCTTTTCTCCCCAGGTCTTGTGTTCCCAGAAGACATCCAGCTCCACCATGCCTTTGGTTCCGATCAGCCTGTTCGCGCATCTTCCGCCGCCGTCGTTGCCAGTGACCATTAGCCCGAAGACGCCATTTTTGAACTTCACGTATGACAATCCATGGGTTTCAACGGGAACCCCGAAGACAGAGCCGCCTTTCCCGGGTTCCCAGTTTATCTGTCCCATCACCCAGTCCGCTGGCTCGTCATTGTTGTAGAAGCAGAATGTGTCAAACCAATGTGTCCCCCAGTCGAAAAGGTTCGGACAGTAGCCTTCCAACCTGTGAAGTTCTCCGATGGTGCCGTCGTTGGCAAGCTCCTTAGCCTTGTTAAAGCTGGGTGCAAACCTCCGTTGATGACAGACAGCGAGCATAACGCTGCCTTCCATGCATGCCTGATAGAGCTTCTTTGATTCTCCCCACGTGGGTGCCAGCGGCTTCTCAAGGAATACTGCCTTAACTCCTCCTTCAACGCTGTCGCCAACTATCTGCGCGTGCGACCCAGGCCAAGTGCAGACGCTGACGATGTCCGGCTCCTCTCTCGCCAGCATCTCCTTGTGATCAGTGTATGCCTTGGACTTTGGGAGCTTTTGCTCCTGCGCAAGCTCCTCGGCCTTCTTACGGTCGATGTCTGTACAGGCAACGATTTCGACATCGTCCAAAGTAGCATATGCTTTGGCATGCGCCTTGCCGCGATTACCAGAACCAACTATCCCGACCTTGAAGGTTGGCATGGTTATCCCTCTCTTTGTCCTCGATATCTTTCGAGAGGCTTATAATTCTGACCCTTGACGCATAAGCCACCTAGACTTTCAAGGTAGCAGTAGATCCTTCAGTACCTGATGAACAACAAAGGACAGATGTCAGAAGCAGCATAGCAAAGAGTGACTGGAAATCTTAAATGTCCTTCTGCACCTATAGTAGGTTGGATTTGGACAGGAATGGCGCTGATACGTCTGGACCAGTACTTCAAGGAAGCCAATGCGGCAGCTGCGAAAGACAAGAAGGAAACCTCGCCCAAACCCTCATCGCAGCCTACACCCGCGCCCGTCGAGCTCGCAAGCAAAAAGAAGCAAGACCTCCAAGAAGAGCTGGTCCCAAGGAATCTGCCGCCGTCCTATTTTGTCTCCGCAACCTATGAAGGCGAACGGCAGTCAGCCTGCATTAAGCTCTATGAGCCTGTTTCTCAGCGCATCTACCTCTGGTACGACACCAAAGGCCACAAGCCCTACTGTTTCACGAATGTTCTGCCTGAAGAACTCGAAAAGCTGGAGCACGTTGTTAACCATGCCGGGTTCGACCACTTAGAGACTGTAGAGAAGTACGATGCTCTCCTCGACCGGAAGACAACCGTGACAAGAATCGTGGCGAAAGACCCCTTGGCAATCGGCGGGCGGCCGAGTGGATGCATAAGAGACATAATCCCCGAGAAATACCCTCGAATTTTCAGCTCGGGAAAACAGCCGAAGGTATGGGAGGCGGCGATCAAATACTATCAATGCTATATCTACGACTTCAATCTCTCGCCGGGCATGCTCTACAAGATCGAGGAGGGCGAACTGGTCCAGGCCATCTACAACGAAGCGGAAGAAGCCGTCAGCAAGATCCTCCAAACCAGTTTCACGGATGAGCCCGAGGACCTCCAGCCCTACTTGGAGTCTTGGACCAGACTTCTCGAATATCCAGCGCCAGAAATGAAACGTGTTGCCCTTGACATAGAGGTTTTCTCGCCCATAGCAACACGTGTTCCCGACGCGGAGGAGGCTGGCTACCCGATCATATGCGTCTCGCTCGCAAGCTCAGACGGCAAGAAGAGGGTTCTGCTCCTCAGGCGCCAGGGGAAGGAGACTGAAGAAGGAAGCCTAAGTCTGCCCTCAACCGTCACGGCGGAGTTCTACGAGTCTGAGAGGGACCTTTGCTCCGCAGTTTTCAAGGCTCTGGACGATTACCCGTTTGTCGTAACCTTCAACGGAGACGACTTCGATCTTAGATACCTCTACCACAGGGCTCAGAGAATAGGATTCAGAAGGGATGAGGTTCCCATCGAGCCTGGACGGAAAATTTTCCTTCTCCGGCGCGGGATCCACATAGACCTCTACAAATTCTTCTTCAACAGGTCGATCCAAGTTTACGCCTTCGGTCAGAAGTATCGGAACGTGACCTTGGACGGGATATGCAAAGCCATCCTCGGCAAGAGTAAGATAGAACTCTCGAAGGCTGTCTCGGAGCTCTCCTACAAAGAGCTTGCAAACTATTGCCTGAACGATGCGGAGATCACTTTGGAGCTGACCACGTACAATGACGACCTCGTCATGGAACTCATTCTAATCCTGACCCGGATAAGCCGAATGCCCATGGAAGATGTCAGCCGCCAGGGAGTCTCGAGGTGGATCAGAAGCTTCATGCAGTATGAGCACCGCAGGACGGGGATGTTGATCCCGAACCCGGAAGACATACTTGCCGTGAAAGGCACAACAGCCACCAAGGCAATCATCAAAGGCAAGAAGTACATGGGAGCCATCGTTGTCCAACCGGTTCCAGGCGTGTATTTCAACATCGCCGTGATGGACTTCCAGAGCCTGTACCCGTCCATAATAAAGGTTCACAATCTGGGCTACCAGTCCATCCGTTGCCCCCATAAGGAGTGCGTAGGCAACGAGGTTCCTAGTACACCCCACTGGATATGCACAAAGCAAAGGGCATTGGAAAGCGCGCTTGTAGGTTCGCTTCGAGATCTGAGAGTCAGATGGTACAAACCCAAAGCCAAGGACAAGTCGCTTCCTAAGGAACAGCGGAACTGGTACGATATCACCCAGAGCGCTCTCAAGGTCATTCTGAACGCGTCCTACGGCGTCTTTGGCGCTGAAGCCTTTGACCTCTACTGCCCGCCAGTAGCCGAGGCTACTGCAGCCATCGGAAGAGACATCATCACTCAGACGATCAAGCAAGCCCGCGAACTGGGAATCCAGGTCATATATGGCGACACGGACAGCCTCTTCCTGAAAAACCCGTCTCCAGAACAGACTAGGATGCTGGCTGAATGGTCCGAGAGGACTCTTGGCATGGAGCTGGAAGCAGACAAGTCCTACCGTTATGCCGTCCTCAGCTCAAGGAAGAAGAATTATCTCGGCGTCTTTCCCGACGGAAGCGTAGAGGTGAAGGGGCTTACTGGCAAGAAGCGGCACATACCCCATTTGATAAAACGCTACTTCGATGAGATGGAGGACCGCCTGAGTCAGGTCAAGACCCCGGCAGACTTCGAGCAAGCTAAGAAAGACATCGAGAGGATCATCAGAGAGTGCTACAATGTGATCAAGCGGCGCGAATGGAGCGACCTCAACGACCTAGCCTTTGAGGTTGTCTTGGGGAAACTGCCCACGTACTATACCAAGACGACCCCGCAACACGTGAAGGCTGCCAAGCTGCTTAAAGAGAAGGGGATCGATATCAAAGCCGGAGACCTCATAAGGTTCGTGAAGGTCTCGAAGGATCCGCATGTCAAACCGGTGGAACTTGCCACAGACAGGGACATAGACATAGAAAAATACATCGCCTATCTCAGGTCAACGTTCGACCAAATCCTCGACGCTCTGGGTCTGGAGTTCGAAAAGATCATCGGTTTAACCCGACTGGAACAGTTCATGTAAAACAATACGAAAAGCCATAATAGGCACAGATTACTGACCAGACACGCGTACGACATTCTGGAAGCTTACCAGAAGATTGCGGAAAGGGTGAAAGGACCAGTCCCATGAGAGGTTGTGAGTAAGAAAGCAGCCTTATATGTATGGCAACCTAACGAACGTTGAGTTGAAAGGAGACGGTGGACAAGATGACGATTGAGAAAGTAGCCTGCATCGGCGCCGGGTTGGTTGGTCGCAGCTGGGCGACCCTCTTCGCTTGGAAGGGCTACCAGGTTGCCCTTCAAGACTTGAAGCAAGAGACCCTTCAACAGGCATCCTCTGCAATAATGAGGAACCTTGAGTTTCTCGTTGATACCGGTCTTCTTAAGACTGAGTCCTGTGAGAAATGCCTTGAGAGGGTCAAGCTGACAACGGGCTTGAGTGAGGCTGTGTGTGACGCGGACTATGTTCAGGAGTCTGTCTACGAGAGCTACAGAGTGAAGAAAAGGGCCTTCAGGTCTATGGATGCAGCGGCGAAGACTGACGCCATACTTGCCAGTAGTTCTTCAACTCTGAAGATGACGGTCATCCAGAAGGCAGCCTTGAAGCCGGAACGGTGCATAGTCGCGCATCCATGGAACCCGCCGCATCTCATGCCCCTCGTGGAGATTGTTCCTGGAAAGAGAACTTCCCCTAGGGTAACAGACGCGACAAGAGAGTTCATGACACGCCTAGGAAAGGTCGCTGTTGTTCAGAAGAAGGAGGTTTCCGGGACCATAGGAAACCGTTTGGCGGCTGCCGTCTGGAGGGAGGCCATCGACTTGGTACACAGAGGCGTAGCGGAACTTGAAGATGTTGACAAGGCTGTTTCAGCAGGACCCGGAATCCGATGGGCAATCCTCGGCCCTCACCTTAGCTATCATCTTGCGGGCGGAAGCGGAGGCATAGAATACTACCTCAGACATTTGGGGCCCACGATGGCTGCGCGTTGGAGAACCCTTGCCACTTGGACTTCTATACCGCCTGCGGCTGAGAGAAAGATAATCCGGGAAATCAGGAGAACCCGAATACTCCAAGAGAAGCAAGTGGGAGACATAGCCAAGTGGAGGGACGAGAAGATCGTAGCCCTGCTGAAGATTCTTTACGGGACGAGCGATTGGTAGAGTCTGTTCACTTGGCGAAGAGCTGAAGCGTTCTTGTTTCATCATCGAACTCTTTTTTCATGTCCGCGCCTTCGATCTCCATGACGAAGACCTCTGCAAAACCGAAGACGACGCACCCTTCGAGCATGTGTCCGCCGACCACCCTGACCTCGTCGCCCTCAACGTACGAGAGGGTCACATGCGCGTGAACCCTAGGCTTCCCCTCAGCCTCGGCGACATTTCCGGAAAGTGCCAGAATCTCCAATGGCCTCTCAAAGGTTAAGAAGGCTCTGTTCGCATCTGTTATCGGATACTGTTGCGGAAAGGTTTTACAGTTCCTGAGACGAGCTCTCTGCAACAGACCCACTCCAGCCAAGATCACGCCTGCTCTTATGCCGTTATCTTCGACGAGGTTGCAGATAGATCCGATTAGGTCGCTGTTCGGCTTTATCCTGGCAACGAGTATTCTGCCCGTCTTCCCGAATCGGCTAACGTATCTGTTCTCCAAAATGATCACGGAAAGAGACTCCGCATGCTCTTATCTTAAAGCTTGCGGGGTTCACAGGCTCTGACTAGGATCAAATCCTTTCTGCCTTCTCTTTCTCCCAAGCTAGGCGTAGACCCGTAGGCCTCGGGCTCTCAACGCATCTCTAATGCTCGGTCTGCTTAGAGCTGACAGAAGGATAAGGCCCATGATGGCGACAACGATCAGGCTGCTCGCCGTTATGCTGAGGATCATGGCTGCCCATGCTGGCATCGGCATGCCGAAAACGTCTGGAGGTTCAAGAAATAGCCATAGGTACCCGCC
>Ga0315312_1002495_pt1 | contig 12745 bp, 11 predicted proteins | sample TDP7_MG_FD_203629 | JGI IMG/M metagenome (GOLD analysis project Ga0315312, IMG submission 203629) | Freshwater sediment microbial communities from Lake Towuti, South Sulawesi, Indonesia - TDP7 | ecosystem: Environmental > Aquatic > Freshwater > Lake > Sediment | place: Indonesia: South Sulawesi... | reverse complement strand
TCCTTATCCCTATAAGCTCTCAATTTATCTATGGTCTTATCGATTAGTTTCTTTGGAAAAACGCCGTTCGCCTCATAAAATCTTCTATCCTTCTTAAGGTTTTTCGCAGATTCACTGCAAGATCGGGGCAAAATTTTAAGCCTTTTCCTTCTACTGCCAGTTCCTTCAATGTGCAAGCCTTCAGCCATTTTCAAAGCCTCTTCAGAATTCTCTAAACCATAATTTACAGCCAAGGCTATACCAGCAAAAAGCAAGTAAGCATTTGCCAACGGATCTGGTGCTCTATACTCAAAGGTTTCTCTAATATTGCCCTCTTCTTCGCCCTTTTTTACGAAACTCCACCATAATGGTATGCGAATTAGGGCTAAGCGGTTTCTGGCACTCCAACAAATGTGCATCGGAGATTCTTTCCGTGAAATAAAACGTAGATAGGATGCTGGTGTTGTGTTTCCAAAGGCTGAGAGGCTTGGTGCAAACTTTAGCATTCCGCCAATCATTTTCAAGGCTTCTGTGCTCAAAGTTCCATTGGGATTTGCAACTATGTTTTCCCCGTTTTTCAACGCACATAGGTGAATGTGCATCCCAGTTCCAACATGCTCAAGAGATATTTTAGGGGAAAACGACACTGATACTCCATATTTTACGCAAACACTCCTAATTATCCACTTTGCAATTGCAATGGTTCCAGCCATTTCCGCTAAATTCTGCGGTAAAAACTCTATCTCCTGCTGCTCCATGAATATGCCGCCTTTGCTAAATATTCGACCAACCTCGCTGTGCCCATACTTAGTAGCAATGCCAACATTAGCCAGCGTGACCAAAACTTCATTTCGCAAATCTTCAAACTTCGCAAAAGGAGCAGATTCATGATAGTTTTTATCTGGGGTACCTGGAAAAAGCATCTCACTTTCCTGCTTAGAAATTATGTAAAACTCAAGTTCAGTCAAAGCTTTTAGGACAATACCGCTTGAAGAACGCAATTTTTCTTCAGCCCTTGCTAAAACATTTTTTGGTGCAACATCCAGCGGTTTTCCATGCTCGTCTAAGTAGTCACATAAAAAGTTGAGTGTAGGGATTGTTGAAAAGGGGTTAATGAAGGCTCTATCAATTTTGGGCATTATGTAAATGTCGCTTTTACCCGCTTCGATAAACGAGAACAGATTTGAGCCATCCACTCTTTCGCCAAACTCCAAAACTTCTTCAACTCTATTCTTATCGGTTGCTGAAAAGCTTAGGGTTTTTAACCTTCCGTCTTCTGGAATGTGGCATAAATTGAGGATTTTGACGCTTTTTTCTGAGATAAACCTAACAATTTCTTCTTTTTCAGAGAAGTGCAATGTTCCTTGCATGGCAAAGCCCACTTTTAAATGGGTATCTAACTCATTTTCTAAACCGATATTTTAACCCTCCCATGCAAACTGCAATAAACCATCTATTTGTCCGACAAAACAAAAATCATGCACCGCAACAAATCTACAGCCTATAACAGCGGGCCAATTTTTCGCAAAGCACCAGAAAGCGAAAGATGAAACATATGCTCAATTCAAAAATACCACACATGATTCTCAATAAGTACGGATACGTCTTCATATGGATATGTTTTGAGGATTCGCTACGTTTATTTATAAAGAACGGGCATTAATAGAGTGAAGAAAGAGGAAAGAAGCAATGTCCAAGAAACTTCCATCGAAAAACGATGCCTTAGAAGCTCTAGACTTTATAGTGGACGTTTTAAAAGAGCATGAAAAGGACTTGGACCGATTAATAAACGAGTTAGGTACCATAACCGAAAGACTAGGCGATACTGGTGCATTAAGCGGAAAAATAGAGAAAGTTGAAGAGAGACTAACAACATTACAGAATGAGATAGCAAACCTAATCACATATTTGTCAGCTTCACACGAAGCTCCCCCAGTGCTAACACAATTAACACAAGAACAAAAGTCTGAAGCATTGCAAGTTAGAACAGTGCAAGGTCCACCCGTTATTTTACGCTGTAAACAGTGGGAAGACTTTCAAACACTAGCTAATCAAGCCCAGACCTTATCCTTCTTATATAGAGAAGCTGAAAAAACGTTCCAAGTGGACGCATTAAAGGATAATCAAATCATAACCTACAGCGGTGAACTTCCTAAACAGACTCCACTTTTAAAAACATGGCTTTCAAAACAGCTAGATATTCCAGAAAAGAAAATTTTAGAAGGCATTTTAGCTATAGGTTAAGCTTCACTTTAATGTCTGTGTGTTCGTGTTATTCAGTAATGTTTTTATAGGACAAGCTTATCTTAAGTCTTACGATGCAGTATGGAGGGCTAAGGTTGAAGGCTAAACCACAAGCAGCCAAGAATCGGCTTTTCCGTTTTCGAAGCCTTCTCCTTTCTCCTCGATGACGGAAACGGCTGCGTGGCTAGCCAAAAAACAATGAAAGCCCTTCATCAGCAGCAAAGTGAAGGGGAAATCAATGAGTAAGAGCGAACATTTCCAGCAGAAAATTCGGGATGAATTCGTAAAATTCGAAAGAACAATGGAAGAGTTACACTTTCTTAGGCAAGTAGCCCAAGACCTGAAAAACTTTAGAGAAATGATAAAACTGAAAAAGTACGACTAGTTATTTACACTAATGCAAGATTCTTGAATAGCTTTAGTGTGTTATTTTATGCTAACAAAGGTGACAATTTAGGCAAAATTTGATTTTTTACAACGACTTGAAAAGAAAAGTATAACTTAGATAAGTCAATACTTTATGTGATAAGATGGTTAGATGGAAATAAGAAGAACATAGTAGCGGGATGGTTAGATGCTTAAATTGTATAATACGCTTACCAAAAAGAAAGAGATGTTCAAGCCGTTAAAGAAGGGAATTGTAACGATGTATAACTGTGGCTTAACCGTTTACGATTATGCAACTATAGGAAACTTACGTGCATTCACGTTTGCAGATATGTTAAGGAGATATCTAGAATACAAGGGCTTCACGGTTAAGCAGGTTATGAATTTTACTGATGTTGGACACATGTTTGAGGATGTTGACATAGGAGAAGACAAAATGGAAGCTGCAGTGATGAGAGAAAAGAAAGACCATTGGTCTGTGGCTGATTTTTATATTAAGGCGTTCTTGGAAGATGCTAAGAAAATGAATTTTGAAGAGCCAATGGTTAGGCCTAGGGCTACAGATCATATTAATGAAATGATAGAGTTAGTGGAGAAATTAATAGAGAAAGGTTATGTTTACGTTGTGAACGGCTCTGTTTATTTTGATGTTGCAAAATTCAAGGATTATGGAAAACTATCTGGTAACACGATTGAAAAATTGAAAACAGGAGCAGGCGGAAAGGTGGAGTATAATCCGGATAAAAGAAATCAGTTTGATTTTGCCCTTTGGATAAATGACCCCAAACATATCATGAATTGGAAATCGCCATGGTGTGAAAAAGGATATCCTGGTTGGCATATTGAATGTTCAGCGATGGCTATGAAGTATTTAGGTGAAACCATAGACATCCACAGTGGTGGAGTGGACAATCTATTTCCTCATCACGAAAATGAAATTGCCCAAAGCGAGGCAGCGACGGGTAAAAAATTCGTGAATTGCTGGCTTCACAATGAGCATTTGCTGGTCGAGGGGCAAAGGATGGGAAAAAGTCTTGGCAACTATTACACTTTAAGTGACATAATAACCAAAGGGTACAACGCAAAGGCCTTGCGTTATGTGCTTTTATCGACTTATTACAGACAACAGCTAAACTTCACCTTTGAAGGGTTAGAGGCTGCAAAGAATGCTATAGAGCGTTTAGTAAACTTTGTTCATAGATTGATGCAGGCAGATGGAAAGAGTTGCGGAGAAAAAATAAAACAGTTAATGGATCGTGTGCAGAAAGATTTTGAAGAAGCCATGGACGATGACCTTAACATAGGTCCTGCCCTTGCTGCATTGTTCGACTTCGTGAGAGATGTGAACAAACTTATGGATGACGATGTGCTTAGCAAGGAAGAGGTAGAAGAAGTCTACAAGTTAATGGTGAGGTTCGATAAGGTTCTTGGCGTTATTGGCGAGGTTAAGAAGAAAGAAGCATTGCCAAAAGGGGCTGAAGAACTTATTCGTAAAAGAGAAGAAGCGAGAAAAGTCAAAGATTGGAAGGCTGCGGACCAAATCAGAGAACAGCTAAAGGCTATGGGCATAGTAATTGAGGATACGCCAGAAGGAGTTAAATGGCGAGTAGAGAAACATTAAGCAACTAACCTTTTACGTGAAAGTTCCAGTCGTTTGTAGAGTATTTTTCTTTGTAAAGCCGTTCTGCAAGTTCACGTTCATAAAGGGTTAGTTCGCCATCAACTATCCTAATGTTTAAGGCTTTTTGGAAACCTTGAATGAGAGCTTGCTTCACATCTTTTATGGGAACATCTTTTCCAAGCTCATTTTTAATTGAAGTAATTTTCTGTCTTGCAACGTTCGCTACTTCCATACACGCTTTAGCCCATGGAACACGCAGGAGGGTGAACATTTTCTCTAAGTCAACGTCTAAAAGAAGTGTACCATGTTGTAAAACAACTCCCTTTTTATGAGATTGGGCGCTTCCTGAAATTTTCTTGCCGTTAACGGTTAGGTTTGGGCATGTTTTTGCGTTGCCTTCGTTGAAATCAGCGGTTAAGCCTAGAATTTTGACTGCTTCAGCTAGTCCAGCATAGATTTTTGCATAGACAGCGGTTATGTCTTTGGCTTCTAGGTCTTCTTTGTTGGCGATTGCGCTGTAGGTGATTTCATCTTCAGCGTCGTGGTAAACTGTGCCGCCGCCTGTTATTCGTCTAACAACATCCACACCATGCTTTCTGCAGTCGTCCAGATGGACCTCTTTTTCTATGCTCTGAAATTTTCCGATGGAGACGGCGGACGGTTTCCATCGGTAGAACCTTATGGTGTTTGGGACAAAATTTTCAATCTTTGCTTTTAAAATTGCCTCGTCAATAGCCATATTTATGAACGCATTGTGGGTTTCGAGTTTCAGTAAACGCCAAGCCCTCATAGCAATCAACTGTTAATAGGAAACTCAAATTATGCTTAAATATTTGGTGTGTTTAGCCTATTAATGTGTGCATGGGGCATGTTTCCACCATCTTTTGAAACTGTTTTCTGGATTTGGCAACGAATTTAAGAGGGTTTTTACCTCCACTCTGAGCGAAGTCTAGACCCCTTATATATAGGTAACCTGAAGAATCTTCGGAATATCTGAGCTTCTTTAGACTTAACTGGCTTTGAGAACCCAGAGAACCATATCCCAATATTGACCGACAGCATCGTATTCAGCCTTGAAGCCACTCATGACTTTTTGAGCTTTTTCTGCAAGTTTGCTCTCGCTTTCAATAATCTCATGCATGGCAATGAAGATTGGTCCAATATAAAGCTCCCAGTCTTCTTTTGATGAAACAAAATGTCCTAACGCTTGGAGACCAGATTCTCTCATCAGTTGCTGCATTTCAGACATGGTAAGAAAGCTGTCTTCAGCTTCGCCCAGAGCTTTCAACACCTTCGAGGAGATAGGTTTGACCAGCCAGACAGGTTCTGCCAAGACCAGAATGCCATCTTTACGCAACATTATTTTGAAAATCTTCAAAGCATTACTGATATCTCCATATACCTGCGCTATTCCGAGCCCTAAAGAAGCTACCACGTCATATTCTCTGTTAAACCTTAATTCTCGGATGTCTTCAGCAGAAAACCGAACTCGATGTGAAAGATTCAGCATTTTCGCACGTGAATTGGCATATCCAACATACGTTTTGTTCATGTCAAACCCCTCAACTTGAACTCCAAATATGCTCGCCCACATAAGGGAAGGAAAACCCTTTCCACTTCCAAGGTCAAGAACTGTCTTTTTCGGTCCCAATTGAGCAAGCTTACCTGCCGAAAACAACGTGGTTTGAGAGATTGGATTAAGTATATCCGAATACTTGAACATTTCAGTATAGGACAGTCTCATTTTGTTTGCCTTCCAAATTGCTACACTTTCGCAACAATAAATAGAACTAACTTCCGCTAAGACAAATATCAAGTTTGTGCGTTCCTTATCTTGCAGAAGGCAGAGAATTTCAATCAACTGATTTGACTTCGTTCTCAAACTCCATGAAAAGAAGCCTAAATCAAGCTCCGTTAAACAAGATTTTCCGAACAGATTTCGGAATATATATAGATTGAACCTGTGTTGGAATATTCCTTTGATTACAAACGTAATGGCATATTTGCATATTACAGTTTAAATATTAGACTTGTGATTAGACAGTGCGAGAGGAAAAACAAGCTATGGGTTCAAAGTCTCCAAGAGGCGAATTCGCCGCAAGAAAGCTAGTGAAAAAGCGAAAAGAACTACGCTGGAGTAACATGTACTATAAACGCCGAATGCTAATGCTAGACGTGAAGGCAGACCCCCTTCAAGGAGCACCTATGGGTCGTGGCATAGTCCTCGAAAAAGTAGGAGTAGAAAGCAAACAACCCAACAGCGCCATAAGAAAATGCGTAAGAACTCAACTCATAAAAAACGGCAGAGTAATAACCGCTTTTCTACCAGGAGATGGAGCCTTAAACCTTATTGATGAGCATGATGAAGTAATAGTTGATGGCATAGGCGGTTCTCGTGGGGGAAGCATGGGCGACATTCCAGGAGTACGCTGGAAAGTTATAATGGTTAACGGCGTGTCATTAAATGAACTTGTTTATGGAAGGAAGCAGAAACCAGCGCGGTGAAAATTTTGAGCCAGACACAAGAAGAAAAACAAGACATTAAACTCTTTGAGAAATGGAGTTTTAAAGAAGTTCAAGTAAAGGATTTGGGGTTACAGAGATACATATCCCTAAAGCCCATGATAGTTCCGCATAGTATGGGAAGGCATGAACATAAACGTTTCCGCAAAGCAAACATCAACATTGTGGAAAGACTTGTAAACAATCTTATGCAACCTGGAGGAAACGCTGGGAAAAAAGCTAAAGCCATGAACATTGTGAAGCATGCCTTCGAAATAGTCCATCTGCGTACTGGCAGAAACCCACTAGAAGTTCTTGTTAAGGCTGTAGAAAACTCTGCACCAAGCGAGGATACAACAAGGATTAGCTACGGGGGCATAGTGTACCACTTGTCAATTGATGTCGCTCCACAGAGAAGGGTTGACTTGGCTTTAAGGAACATCTGCGAAGGAGCAAGGCAAGCATCAATAAACAATCCACGTTCAATCGAAGAATGCGTAGCAGAAGAACTGATCCTAGCAGGGAACCATGACATGAAAAGCTATGCGGTTTCGAAACGCCACGAGTTAGAAAGAATAGCCCAATCCTCAAGATAGCGACAATTTTCATAAAATTATTTTACGTGAATTTCAGCGATGTCCCTGTCATTTAGAACAAATGAGGATCCAACTTTTTGGGGGCTGAAAACAAGGCGTTTAGCCCAAACTTTTGCATACGAGAATTTTTCGCTGAGGTCACTGTGGATATTTTTGGCTAGGTCGTAGACTGTCGAACCCTTTTTTAGGATAAAAGGTTTTTTAGAGAACTCTTTTTCGTTCGGTTCTTTTGTGTAAACTCGTATAATGTCTAATGTTTTAAACATGGTTTCACCAAGTTTTTCCAGACCATATCTTTTTTCGCATGAAACTGCAAGGATAAACAGTTTGTTGCCAACATAACCTTCTAAGAATTTTAGATTCGCTTCTGAGCCTTCCAAATCGATTTTATTTGCAACTATGACCGCAGGCTTATATACTGTGCTTTCAAAAATTGCATCTTCAACTTCATCCAATGTGGCTTCTCCAGAAATTTTAACAACCGCATCCGTAATGCGGTAACTTCTTAGAAGTTCTTCAACATCTTTGAAGTTGCAGTCCACGAGCCTTCCAATCAAAATTATTCGCAAGCCTGCCCCCATAAACTTCCTCTCAACTTCAACACGTGCCTTTGGCTTGCTAACCAATATTCGGGCTTTCTCCATTTCGCTTAAGGTGAGAGATAACTGTTCTACTGGGTCTTGAGACAGATCCACCATTAAAATTAACCCATCAGCATTTCGTGCTAAAGCCAAAGTTTGAAGCCCCCACGCTCTTCCATCCGCAGAGCCTTCCATTAAAGCTGGAGCTTCCACAATTTGAAATTGAATATCCTCGTAAGTCATTATTCCTGGTATGGGTTCTTTTGTGGTATAGGGATTAGCGGAAACTTCAACTTTCGAATTTGTAACCGTTGCAAGTAGGCTACTCTTTCCAACGTTTGTTAAACCGATAAGAGCTATTTGGGCTGCGCCTTCCTTTTCTATGAAGAACTTTGGTCCACCTCTTCCGGCTTTCCTTCGCTTCTTTTCTTCCATTTCTTTGCGCATTGTTGCCATTTGCTTTTTGATTTGAGCACAGAGTTTTGCTGTGCCTTTATGTTTTGGAACCAGACTTAAGAATTCTTGCATACGTTGAAGCTTTTCTCTTGGATTTTTTGTTGCTTCAACCTCTGCCCATTTCTTTTTTGCATTAGGAGGCAAGTTTGTTGGCATAAACAAACGCGTCCAATCAATAATTTCGAAAATCAACTTTAATATTTGTTTCCAATGTAGTAAACATCTCATCCCATTATGCTATCATAAACTTTATTTAATTGAATGAACAGTTGTGTAAACGATTCACTAAAATTTAAAGGGAACTTGAAATAAGGATAAAGGAGGAAAAAGAATGAGCAAAACCCAAAAACCACACTTAAACCTAGTAATCATGGGACACGTAGACCATGGAAAATCAACAACAACAGGACACATGCTGTACTTAGCAGGAGCAGTTGATGAACGAACAATAAAAGCCTATGAAGAAGAATCCAAGAAAATGGGCAAAGAAGCCTTCAAGTTCGCATGGGTTCTTGATAATCTAAAGGAAGAGCGGGAAAGGGGCTTAACAATTGACCTTCGATTCTTAAAATTTGAAACCAAAAAATATTATTTCACAGTCATAGATGCACCGGGACACAGAGACTTCATCAAGAACATGATTACAGGTGCAAGCCAAGCTGACGGAGCGGTACTTTTCGTCTCAGCCAAGCGAGGAGAATTTGAAGCAGGCATCGGAGCGGGTGGCCAGACAAGGGAGCATGGCTTTTTGGCTTTCACGTTAGGTGTTCGCCAGTTGGTTGTGGCTGTTAATAAGATGGATGATGCTTCAGTTAATTGGAGTCAGGAGCGTTACAATGAAGTTAAAAATGAAGTTTCACGGATGCTTAAGATGGTGGGTTATAAGGTTGAAAAGATTCCGTTTGTGCCCACTTCTGGATGGACAGGCGACAACCTTGTTAAACCAAGTGACAAAATGCCATGGTATAAAGGACCAACATTAATGGATTCATTGGACACTTTTGAGTTGGCTCCTAAACCACTTGACAAGCCATTACGCGTTCCAGTTCAAGACGTTTACAGTATTACTGGTGTAGGCACTGTTCCCGTTGGCAGAGTTGAAACTGGTGTGCTTAAAGAAAACGATGTGATCTTGTTTATGCCAGCTAACAAGCAGGCTGAAGTTAAGTCTTTAGAGATGCATCACACTAGGATTCCTAGGGCTGAGCCGGGCGATAACATAGGATTTAATGTGAGGGGCGTGGCAAAAACAGATATACGTCGTGGTGATGTTGCCGGTTCCGTTAATAATCCGCCGACAGTGGCTAATGAATTCATTGGACAGATAATCGTGATTTATCATCCAACGGCTATAGCTGCTGGTTACACGCCTGTTCTTCACTATCATACTGGGCAGGTTGCGTGCAGGTTCACTGAGCTATTGAGGAAGATTGATCCGCGTTCTGGGCAGGTTGTTGAGGAGAAGCCGACTTTCTTGAAGACTGGTGATGCTGCTTTGGTGAGGATGGAGCCTTTGCATCCGATTTCGGTTGAGGCGTATACTGATTTTCCTGAGCTTGGTAGGTTTGCTGTTAGGGACATGGGTACTACTGTGGCTGCTGGTGTTGTGAAGGAAATAACAAAGAAAGGACCATAAGCCTTCTATCTCCATTTTTCTATATATCTATCCTATTGTTTAGTGCGTGCGTGCAACAGTGCTAGACCCCTCTATTTGGAGCCAAATATGATTAATGTTAAGGTTTATTTTTGTGGAAAAGTTATAGCTCAACTGAATCAGCACTATCTTATTCCAGTGGTAAAGGGTGTCAGGGTTGGTTGACGCTATTTTAGCGTGCTCTCGCCCTTACTCTAGGCTCAAGTAAAGTCCAAAGCCACTCGACAAACTCTCCCAGATTCTTCGTTTGAATGTAAACTTCTCCGGGTCCTTCAATATTTGTTACTAAGCCTTCTCCGCCGAGGATTGTTTCTTTTAATCCGCCGAACTTTGACTTTGTAGTTGCATGTGTTGCTGAAGGCTACTAAGTGAAAGTTGTCAACAATCATTGATTGACCTAGCTGTAAGACGTGTTTGTCTATAGCGCCAAAGGTGTTTATGAACAGCGTTCCGTCGCCTGTAACTTTTATCATGAATAAGCCTTGTCCGAATAGGCCTCTTGTGAAGCCTTCCCATTTAACGTCTAGATCTACGTTTTCTGTTGAAGCTATGTAGGCGGCTTTCTGTATGACATAGCCTTGATTCGGTTTGATTTCTAGTTTTTCGATGTCGCCTACTGGTGCTGAAACGAATCCAACTTCTCCTGTGCCGTTTCTTGAGGTGTATTCGTTCACCCAGAAGGATTGGCGTCCAAAAATTGCCAAGCCTAATGTGCCTAAGAGGCTTGTTTCTCTTTTTCTTGTGTGTACTCCAATGTTTGGGTCCATGTAGGTCATTGCGCCTGATTCGGCAACTATTTTCTCGTTTGGCTCTAGGTTTACCACAAGCATTGAATAAGATGGCTTATACTTTATTTCATATTTCATTTAGGTTTCCTCTCTCTGAATCTTATGCTCTTGCCCCTTTTTAGCTCTTACAAATGTTCATGAGATTTATGCTGAAGAAGATAGATAGTGAAGCCACATAGAGTAGTCAATATATTACGCTGTAAGTCTACAAAATCTCAAATTGTATTTCAGACAGAAACTCTTAACCTCATCATTTATCAACCATGCAACCAATATCGCTTCTACATTTGGTGAAGTAATGGGCAGTCCAAGCTCTGCACATTTCAAGATCCTATATTTCAGAGCCTGGAAGCACCCGGGCAACGGGTTTGTCGTCTCTATCTCAACGACTACATAGCGATTACCTGAAAGCTTGAAAACTATATCTGCGGCGTCTCCAGAGAGAAACTCGTATTCCAATTTTACCTCTTCGACGTTCTTTAATCCAATCAAAGCAGGCTTTTCTGCAATGAGTTTCTTGAGTCTCATGTGTTCCATCCCTTCTCCAGTTGGACCATATTTCCTAATTATGGGATTTCTTTGAATTCTATTAATGCTTTCCTGAGCCTGACTTGTGCTAATCTCTAATTGTACTATGTCATTCCAACGTTCCGTGTCAAGTTCAGCCCTAGACAACGTATTATTAAATCCGTAAAGGCGGCGTGGCAAGGGAAGAGACTTATCATAATTAAACTTGACTACCCAATTGACATCTCTCACATGATCAAAAAATTCATGTCTCGCAGATAGTGCCTTCTTGTACGAATGACTACCGCAAGCGATTTCTGCAACACCAAGAAGAGAATGCCAGCCATCCAGAATTAGCACAATGTCTCCAATCTGCATTTCTCTGCAGAACAAGTCAAATTGTCTAACCCAGATTTTAGGTAATCGATACTTAGCAGATTCGCGTATCTTCTCCCAGTCATCTGTTACTATTCTAGGAGCATCGAGACCAATCAGTCTATTCTCTTTCGCATAGTTCCAGAGGTCTATTTTTTTGCTTCCATTGTAACTCAAATGCATTATATAGAAATAGTCTTTGTTTATTTTTGAAAGAAATTCTTTAAGCTTCATAGTTAACGCCTAACCTTATGTTAACCACTGTTTGCTATTTACAGATTATGTCGCAAAAAGCTGTGCAAAATATTAAGTTGCTAAGACACCGCCACATATACTTTTCAAAGTCATATCAACTAGAAGTAATTAGTTTCTCACAATAGTGGCATAGTGCAGAGTTGAGCCTGATGTCTGGAACTGAAACCTTACTCCCATACCTAAAAGAAAACCGAAGAACAACAACCAACAATTATCGTCGACAGCCGCCAAGCAAACACTCATGCAAGGATAACACATAATAGATAACGTTAACTAGAATAATCAGTGGGAAACCAATCTTGCAAGCTTCAGAATCTTATCAAATAAGCCACGAACAAATGCGAAAATACGCAGGCCAATACGTAGCCATCATGAACGGAAAAGTAGTGGCATCTGGGAAAAACCTGTACAAAAAAATCGAAGCACTGGAAAAAAAGCACCCAGACAAAAAAATCCTAGTTACATACATCCCAACAGAAGACTTGCTTATACTATAACCCAGAAAAGGACCGATTCTCCACATGAAACAGTACACCTTCCCATACAGACGAGAATATTCAACCCTGATCGGCGAAATCCACAGACCAGTAGCCACCATTTACATACAAGCCAAAAACAAAAAATGGAGAGGCTTCACCCTCTACGCAGACTCAGGCGCAGACATAACACTACTACCAAAATCAGCATGTAAAGGCCTAGGCTACAAACTAAAAACAGGAAAACCAGGCTACGTAGGAGGAATAACCCGCGGCAAAATCAAAGTCTACGTCCACGAACTAAACACAAAACTAGGCGAAGAA
>Ga0315312_1002493_pt1 | contig 12754 bp, 14 predicted proteins | sample TDP7_MG_FD_203629 | JGI IMG/M metagenome (GOLD analysis project Ga0315312, IMG submission 203629) | Freshwater sediment microbial communities from Lake Towuti, South Sulawesi, Indonesia - TDP7 | ecosystem: Environmental > Aquatic > Freshwater > Lake > Sediment | place: Indonesia: South Sulawesi... | reverse complement strand
CCGATGTGAAGAAAGTCGACAGGGTGCTGACGAAGGCCAAGGACATTGTGGCCAAGATGGTTAGGTCTAGGTGATCTGTAGTGGATTGGCATGCCATGGAGAAGAAGTGGCAGAAGAGATGGGAAGAAGCCAAACTATACGAGTCTGATCCTGATCCTAGCCGGAAGAAATGCTTCGTGACGTTTCCCTATCCGTACATGGGTGGGCCCCTTCATGTCGGGCACGCTTTCACAAGTACCAGGCTTGACGCCTATGCCAGATACATGAGGATGAAGGGATACAATGTTCTGTTTCCTTGGGCCTGGCACTGGACTGGCGAGACCGTCGCTGGCGCGGCAGAGCGAGTGAAGATCGGCGATAAAGCGTTCATTGATGCGTTGAGAGAGGTTGATGAGGTCCCCCAGGAGGACCTGAAGAAGTTCGTTGATCCGGTTTACATGGCGAGATACTACACAGAGAATGGAAGAGAAGCCGTGAAGCGGCTCGGCCTCGCTGTTGATTGGAGGCGAGAGTTTCATACAACTTCGCTCAATCCCGCCTATAGCAAGTTCATCGAGTGGCAGTACAAGCGGCTGAAGGAGCTCGGATACGTGGCGTTGGGGACGCATCCGGTTGTGTGGTGTCCCAAGTGCGAAAGCCCCACCGGCGACGCAGACAGACTGGAAGGGGAAGAAGTTCGACCGGAAGAATACGTTCTCATGAAGTTCGGGTATGGTGACGCGTTCCTTCCTTGTGCAACGTTCCGTCCAGAGACGATCTATGCGGTTACGAATCTTTGGATCAATCCTGACGCAAGGTACGTGGAGGCTTCTGTGGACAATGAGAGATGGATAGTGAGCAAGGAATGCGCAGCGAAGCTATCTGACCAGTTGCGAAAAGTCGAGGTTCTGAGAGAACTCGCCGGTGCCGAGCTTGTTGGGAAGACTTGTAGAGAACCGATTGAGAAGAGGGAGTTGCTCATCCTTCCGGGCTCATTCGTGATTCCCGATAGCGCTTCGGGTCTGGTCTATAGTGTTCCAGCGCATGCTCCATACGACTGGCTGGCTCAGCGGGACTTGGAGCGAAACCCTGCAATTCTTGATAAGTTCAATATCTCGGTCAAAACAGTTCGGGCGATCAAGCCGATCTCAATGATCAGTGTCGAAGGGTTTGGCGAGTTCCCGGCGATCGAGCTTGTGGATCAGATGAAGGTCCGGGATCAATCCGACCCCAAGGCCGATGAAGCTACGAGTACCCTGTACAAGAAGGAATTCCACACCGGTGTCGTGAAGCCAATCGCCAAGGAGTATGCGGGCAGAAAGGTCTCCGAGGTCAAGCAGGAGCTCATCGACGAGTTCAAACGAAAAGGAATAGTCGACACCATGTACGACCTGCCCAGAAGGGTTGTCTGTCGCTGCACAACGCCGTGCAGCGTGAAGATCATTCAAGATCAGTGGTTCCTTCGCTACTCGGATCGGGCTTGGAAGGAATTGGTGCATGACTGGCTTGACCAGATGAAGGTCTACCCTGAGGAGACTAGGAAGTGGTTTCACGATGTGGTGGACTGGCTTCATGACTGGGCATGTTCCAGGAAGACTGGGTTAGGGACGCCTATCCCGTGGAGCCCAGACTCCATAGTTGAGACGCTCAGCGACTCAACCGTGTACATGGCCTACTACGCCGTGAGCAAGTTCGTGAATGAGAAAAGGATCTCACCCGATCAGCTTGCGCCCGAATTCTTCGACTTTGTTTTCTTAGGAGTCGGGGAGCCTGAGGCGATAGCTAGGAAACTGGGCTTGAAGCCTGAGCTTCTGCGTGCGGTTCGTGAAGAGTTCCTTTACTGGTACCCAGTTGACATAAGAAATTCAGGCAAGGACCTGGTTCCAAACCACCTTACCTTCTTCCTCTTTCACCATACTGCCCTGTTTCCTCCAGAACACTGGCCCAGAGGTATGGGTGTGAACGGGTTCATTCTCGTCGAAGGACAGCCGATGCACAGGTCCAAAGGCAACTTCATACCCATGCTGAAGGCACTGGAACTGCACGGTGCCGACGTGACCAGGTGCAGCCTCCTATTAGCAGCCGAGAGCATGGATGATCCGGATTGGAGGGCTGAAGCGCTTCGTGACGTGAAGGCCAAGCTTGAGTCCTTCCATAGCACCGCAAGCGAGATCATCAACCTGAAAGGCTCAGCCTCAATGGGCCAGTTGGAGAGATGGTTGCTCAGCAGCCTACAGACCAGGATCCAGCGTATCGAGGAGGCTATCTCGGTGATGAAGAATAGGACGGCATTAGAGAACGCGTTCTTTGAGGTCTGGAACGATTTCAGATGGTATCTTCGAAGATGCGAAAGCCCAAACGGCGAAGCTTTGAGGAATGCGCTGAGTATCTGGGTTCGGCTGATGGCACCGTTCGCTCCTCATCTTTGTGGAGAGGTCTGGGAGAAGATGGGCCGCACGGGATTTGTCGCTGAGACGGCTTGGCCGAGCTATGATCCGAGCAAAGTGGACGTAAAGGCCGAGGAGGCTGAGAAGATAGTCAGAGAGACTATGGAGGACACTTCAAACCTCCTCAAGGCGATGAAGATCAGGCCGCAAAAGATCTGCTACTATACAGCGCCAGACTGGAAATGGGATGTCTATCTGAAGATGCTGGAGAAGGCTGAGGCTGGCAAGTTGGATAGAGGCGCCTTGATCAAGGAGCTTCTTTCGGATCCTTCCCTGAAAGCCAAGGCCAGAGAAGTGACATCATTCGTTGGAAACATCGCTGAGCAAGTCTCAAGAATGCCAGCTGATGCTCGGAGACTGAGACTTCAACTTGGAAGGATTGATGAACTAGATGTTCTAAAGGGCGCGCAGAGGTTCTATTCGAAGCAATTTGAGGCTGAAGTGGCTGTGTTTGCGCAGGAGGATCCGCAGCGGTACGATCCGAAGGGAAGGTCGGAGCTGGCGCAGCCGTACAGGCCGGCGATCTTCATCGAAGCGCAGGCTTAGAGAACGTTCTTTCGTAGGTGACAAAAGGCAAACATATCAATGGCGTAACCTTGGTAGTGCCGGGTGGGCCCGTGGCGCAGCCCGGATAAGCCATCGCTGACGGAGAGCGCACCGGCCTTCTAAGTCGGGGGTCGCGGGTTCAACTCCCGCCGGGCCCGCCATATTCTGACCTTGTCTTGACAGGGCGGTTTGATTCTGGCTTGTTTGGTTTGGAGTCCGTTCTTGGTTGCGTGTTAACATAGTGTTAACAAGTTCGGAGATTAGTCGGTTTAGGGAGATGTTTCTCTCTTGAGCAAAGACTCTGAGTTTGGCGTGTAATTCCAATGGAACTCCTACATTTGTGTAGCCGTGCTTGGTCAAGAGGTTCGCCTCGCCCTCTGAGTCGTCTGCTTGCAGCGGATAGGTTGACCATCTGGACCGATAGGATATCCTCTTTGTTCAAGAATAGGAAGCGACGATTTGCGAATCAATAGATCTGAATTTGTTTGCACTAACTTGCGTAGATTTCTCAACAACAGGTGTTCTGAATCTTTGAAATCTTCATCAGCCTTCTTTGCTACTTCCACTTGCCAAGTGGTAGCGGTCAACCAAACGTTGTTGTATTGTCGGTATATCTCTGCGAGAATGGTGGGCAATACATCCTTCCCATAGTCGAATTTCTTGACGTAGTAGAACGAATCATCTTCGGCTAATAGGTAAGTTGGCACTGCTTGATTGATTGCCTGTGCCGCTTGACAGAAGGCCGCGAATTTGGCAAGCTTGCCCGCATCAAAGAAATCACAAGGAAAGGCGACGGCCAATCCTCCATATTTTCCAGTCAATATGTAATTGACGAATTGCTGAGTCGCACGATCAAAGTCAGAATTCGTTCCTTTAAGTTCGATTGCATTTCCTCCTTCAAGGAAATCTGGCCCTGAACCCTTTTGTCGAACTGCTTGAATACGTTTCTCCTCGAAGTAATACGCCATTATTTCTCTGACTGTGTTTTCATCCATAGAATCGAATCAACTCACAGTTATGTTACCGCTCTCGCGATACGCCATCTAGAATCCCAACGCTTCTCTCAAAGATTTCAGCTTGGCCTTCTTTCTCTCTGGACTCATAGAAGGCAGGTATACAGGGCTTGATTCAATTGTAGCGAATATTGCGCGAAGTTCTTCATCCTTGACAAGTCGCGCGCTCGTCGTAGCATTCCTACAGCTCTGTTGAACTCCAACCTACCTCTTGCATAGCCCAATATAGTTCCTTCAACCCGCTTCAGGCTCCATTGCCGAACGAATTCCGAACTCATACCCTTGCCCCATGCCCTCTATGGTCTAACCCGTCGCCTGTAAACTCTTGATGAGATCTGGTCTGTCGGCTTATTAAGTGAGTAGTGAGAAGAGGGAAGGGCACTTACACGTGCGCATTGAACCGATTTCTTTGGTTGTGGACCACAGACTCAGTAGGCAAGTGGTCATAGCGGAACGAGAAACGAATCAGATCGAGTCAATACAGACACAACGAGTTGAACCCCACTCCAAGCCCGGTTCAAATTCTTGCGTACTATGCCAACATTCGAAGGCGGATACCCGTCTTACCTATCTGGGAGGATGTGGTTCCTTAGCACGCCCCGGTGTTTTCTCCAGCGTCAACAATCTGGTTCTTTCAAGAGAATAAGTTTGGGCCTATGCGGGAAGAGACTTATGTATGGCTGTGGAACTAGCCAGTTGAGATGATCATGAGCGCGAATATCGTAAGGAAGCAACTTAGTGATTTCTTCAGAGAGGTTGGACAAGCTCATGCCAAGAATGTGCTTAGCTGGATCGGTCAATATCTGCCTTTCATGAAAGAGCATCCAGAGGTTGTCGAGCAAAATATCTCGCGATTCGGGCTTTACTTCACGGATGCCCCTGCTCACAATCATCTTTTCGCTTTGAAGTGCCTTATCCACGTCTCGGAGGAAGTTCCAGCAGCCAGACCGAGGATCATCAAAGAGTTGGGTCCTGTTCTGCACGAGTATCTGCCGTTCTGGAGGGATCGTCCAGAGATGTGGGAACGGATAACTCGACTCTTGGACATCCTCCAACTTCCTCTTTCTGCATCAGACAAATATTACAGAGACTTGGCTCGGGCCGTTGTCACGCTGAAGCAGCCGTTGATCTTGATTGTGGGAGCGGGTTTCTCATACGATACCATGCCTATTACCAGCGAACTCCAACCCCTTTTGCTTAGTCTCCTGCGTCAGGTGGATATCTTATCTCCGACGGAGATGATCAGCGAGAACGATGAACGGGTTTGGAAGATAGCGAAAGAGCATCAAGACAAGTTCAAGCAGATGTTTGTAGGGTGGTCCGCGAAGATGAACCCAGCTCCCCAACACAGAATTGCAGCTCGAATGCTTCATGACGGTCAAATAACACATCTAATATCATTGAATTGGGATGATCTTATCGAAAGAGCGTATTTTGACCAATTCGGCGAGAAAATACCAAAGGTGACCGAAGACGGGATTTCCCCTGCAGAGCCTAGCTTATGGAAATTGCATGGAGATGTGGACACGATATTCAGCTACTGGATCTTTCCTTACGAGAGAGGACGAGTCTTTGGCAGTCTCATGGAATCGCTCAAGGCAAGAGCAGTCAATAGATACCCACAATATGCCTTGATAGTCGGCTATAGTGAATGGGAAGAAGAAGTCCGCCAGCGATTGATTCAATGGTTGCAAGACAATATTGCCACCGTCATACGAATTCGTCCAAATTGGAACACCAACGATAATCGTGGCATCAAGGAGACTGCGAAGCGGTTCTTTCAACGGCTCGATATCTACTTTGAAATCGAACGAAAAGAGCACGCAGAGCAGAAATCATCTTCTTGGAAACAAAGCTGAGAAGTCGCGCTCTAATCAAGCGTGGAATTCCATCCCCCTCAAAAACTCTTGGACATTATACGGTTTTCTGACGACTGTTCCCCGTCTTAGCCGTGAGGGAAAAATCCGATTCCTTAGCTAATTCGTTCCAACATTACGTATAGGTAGTTTGCTCTAGGTCCGCCTATGTTCTCTGTGGCTGACATTAGGATTGGTTTCCACCCTCGTTCTGCCGCAATGTTCATCGCGGAATTAAGATAGTCGAACTTCAATTGGGTAAGGCTTTGGTCGTAGAGAATGAGATATTTTCCGGTGTAGTCATCCAACAGTGTCGGGTTTTTCACGACTTCTACTGCGAGAATCATCTTGTGTTCCGCTTTGAGCATTTTTTCAGCTCCTCTAACCGAGCCTATTCATGTGTTATTCATGTTGTTTGAGCGTAGTTCCTCGCAACGCTTCTTTCAGTTGAACCCAGTGTCGTCCATTCGGCCCATGCATTATGTCAGGTCGTCTTGTCGAGCTGAGAATCAACCGTGAAACATCTCAGGGCGATCTTCCGTCTTTGTGGCCGTATCATTTCCGCGCCTTGAACCATCGGTTCAGAGACAGGTATAGCCAAATGACCGTCCATAGGAGTTTTCCAAAATAGTATTATGCTGTGGGAGAGTCCGCAAGGGGTCTAATTTCTAGACTAGTCAAGGGCGGCTTCTTTGTTGTCCTGAGAAGAATAATGGATTCGAACTGTCTACTAAACTTTGGACATAGAGAGAAAATCCTCATCGCCCTCTTCTAGAGTAGATGCCAGCGAGGGCAAGAATCACACCGATGATGCCAAAGACCAGATAGTAGAAGAACTCTGCAGGATAGATGTTCTTCACAAGAAAACCGCCTGACACCTCATACCCGGAAATCCAACTTGAGTCATACGTCACTTTGATCACCCTGATCGTGTAGAGACCACTTTCCTCGGGTTTGAACCCTTTGATTTCAGAGAAGGTCTCTTTGGGGATAAGGCGCGGAAGCCTCAGCTCCATAATGGTTATCCACTTCTCGGATGGTGATATTGCGTGAACGGTCATGTTTCCACCTTTGAAAATCTCAGTTCCGATATTGTGCACGGTTATGCGAACGTCTACTGGGAATAGAGTTGTATAGAATCCGAAATAACTGGTCAACTGCGGCTGCGGTTCAAGAACAACTAGGAGACGTGGAGTCGAAGGAAACTGTCCTGAGACACGCGTGAAGAAACCGATGGACAACAATAGCAGACACAAATATGCGGTGCGGGATACTCTTTTATGATGGGAAAACCTCATGTGAACCCTCTGATCAACAGGCAAACGGATAGGAATATATGCCTTTTCACGTCCTCAGAGAACAAATACTCGCCTCCTCCCTCGTTCCTAGGTTTTGGAACTTGAGAGAGTTCAGGTCAGCACTGTGAGGTTTGCCTTGAGCCGTAAGTTTTGCTCGAAGACCTTGATCACCCATATCAAAGCCTTAGAATATGCTATAAGTCCACACTAGGCTAATCCAGTCAGAGCGATACAATGAGCCTTATTGAGAAAATCGCTGTGGATATGAGGAGGTCAGGCTTTCCTCTTGAAATCGAAGTCGGTTCCCAGCTCAGCAATCGTTCTTGGACGACAAGGCACCAAGCTATCTTTCGAGATGAGGATGAGAACAAACCGAGACACATAGACATCGTTGCACACAAAGTGATTGATGGAACTTTCTATCAGTTCAACCGACTAAACTATACGATAGTTTGTGAATGCAAGAAAAGCGAGAAGCCTTGGGTATTTTATGCTCCTCCCAGCGACATACTCTGTGAAAAAGATCTGGCGACCTTGTTCTACCTTAAGCATGTGTCGTGGCCGTCATTGTCCCCACGTGAACTTGTCGGGATTACACCTCTTCTCCAAAACCACTATGTTTCGAAAGAACCAATTGAGCGTTTGGCACAAGCCCATTATGTGGCGTTTAGCAAGGATGGGGAAGGCTCAAAGGACTTGATCAAGTCTTCATGGCAACGAATCAAGTCATCAAGGCTACCCACTTCAACATAGCGAATATCGGACGGATAGCCAAATCGTTAGAGCCCGAAGGCCCTAGCGTTTTGATGGTATTCTACCCTGTAATCGTATTTGAAGGGAAGATGTTTCAATACCTACTGGACAGGAAGATCGAGCCCAGACTTGAAGAAATACAATACACGAAATACAGGACCACGCTGTTGGGCTCGTCCGAAATGGGGGAGGAATTCCTAATCGACATCGTCAGCAAGGATTTTCTTCATCAGTATCTCAATTGGCTCGATGATGAACTGGGAGGTTTCACAGGTGCTACGGCGCCTCTCAGAGACCGAAAACTCAAGTGATCTTTGAACCTTTCGGCTTGCCACTGCTTTGAGCGGACACTCTACCTATCTCAATACTCTCTTCCATTGTTGCAGTGAGCGAGAAAAAGAGGCGGTTTAGGTCAGAGAAGTGTCGCTTTAGAGGTTTGGTTCAGCCATACCTGAGGACGCGGCGCACAGTTCCATCAATGATTTCTAGCTCAATGTCTCGGCCTAAGTTGTCGCCGAGCTTCACCAAGTCAATGTCCGGTGCAACACCATAATGGCAGCTCACCCATTCATAACCATAGTCTTCTTTCTCTCTGACCTCGACCTCAATGCTAGACCGTCCCCATGTATCCTTTCTCGTCACTCCGACAAGTCGTCCAAAAACTAGCCGCTTCTCTCTCCATTCTTGTTGTTCCAATTATTTCACCTCCGAATCCTACTGTTGTTCTAGTTGTTGTTATCTGTCGTCCTGCGGGGCCAAGACGACACAAAGCGGTATGTATGCGACTTATTTAAGGTTAGCAGAGAGTAAAGAAAAAGAGGGGGGTTATTTCAACACGGTCAGGTTTGCCCTGTCGTAGATTCGCTTCAGTCGTTCGGGCGAATAGTCGTTGTAGTGTCGTCCGAGAACTGTCTTTGGCACTCTTCCACAAAAGGCGTCGATAACTGATTCTGGCACTCCGAGTTCGCTTAGTTCGCAGCAGAACCAAAGTCGCAAAGTCTTCGGTGCAAGATAGACACCAGACCTCTTACTAGCACGACTAAAGATCCTCTTCAATGTGACTGGCGCAATCGGAGACACTCGGTTGTCTGTATCATTTCGGCTCTCCAAGTAGCGTCTTAGGAAAGTCTCGGCTTCTGGATTGAAGCAAGTCGCCCAAGTGTTCTTTGTGGTCCCTGTCTTGCGTCTGTTCTTTGGAACAATCAATCGATTCTCTAGGTCCAATTTGTCTAGGGTCAGAGTCAACAATTCGTTTCGACGTAGACCAGAACTCGCAAACAACAAGAACAAAGCTCGGTCTCGGTCGCACTCCAAGACATCAAAGAACTTTCTTAGGTCCTCTTTTGTGGGCGCTATTTGCGATGTGTAGACGCGTTTTGGAAACTTGAAGCTAGAAACGACTTGAGGCACTCGTATAAAGTCACGGAAGAACACTTTGAGACCTTTTAGAATATTCGCTCTGGTGCTTGCGCTCTTGTCTTGGAACTTTAGCAAATAACCTCTAATATCTTCCGCACTCACTTGTCTAGAGTAAAGGTTTATATCACGTAAACGTTTTTGTTTACACATGTGATTGGAGTTGACACAGGTGCAGGTTAGGATGCCGGAGAAGGTTGTCAAGGAGATTGACAGATGGATAGCTGAGGGAAGGTTTGCAAGCAGGAGTGAAGCGATAAAGACCATCGTCGCTCTGTATCAAGAAAGAGAGCGCACAAGGCGATTCTACACGATGCTATTAGAACGAAGCAAAGAAGCTGGGGAGAGACCGGAAATCCTAATACCCCTTTGAGGAAGTCACGTGAGTTACAGGGTTCTCCTTCACCCTAAGGCCGCACGTTTTCTGGAGAGGGCAGACGCTTCCGTGAGAGATCAAGTGAAACAAGGTCTACGGGATTTGGAGAACTCCCCGGAAAGAAAGGGTGAACGCCTCAAACATTCAAAATTCTGGAGGGTCAGAGTCGGTGACTATCGTGCGATCTACGAAATAGACGAGGAGAAAAAGACGGTCATCATACTATTCATCGGACATAGGAGAGACGTATACGACGAGTTCTTCAGGCTCCTAGACTAGAGATTCTCCTTCCATCAACAACCGCTATATGCGACAATTTAGAAGCCTCCAACCGGAATATCAATAGCACTTGGAATCGTAACCGTAAGATTGCCAGATGATGATGTAGAACATGATCATGTACGCATTGATTCCACTCTCTAGTATAGAACAAGAAAAAGATCTGACTCGGAAGCTTCACCGGATTCCTCATTTGAGTAGGCAGTTTCAGAAATGAAGTTGGTCTGAGTTTATCTTAGCGGTCTAAAGAAGAAACAATCTAGGGAACCTTCGGATTTTGCGCATTAAGCCAAAGCTCGACCGTTATTTAGCTTTGGAGGCATTCCAACATGTGTACGGGATGCGCTCGCGGCAATCCTGCAATTTCGATAAGGCCAGGCAGCCAAACAGGCAACTAAAGAGGTCCATACTCCCATAACTAAGACAGGGCTGTGGGCTTCAGTTTGCTAGCCCTTGGCCTCAGAAAATACGTTTTAGGTTCTAGATCATCAAACCTTCTTCCGGGATTATTATCTTTGTTCTGATCTATGTAGGTATATTTGATCTTCTTTTGTCCTTTCTGTTCTATTGAGTCGACGATTGCCATGTGTCCGTAAGGGCCTAGGTACTTGAAGACCACAACATCCCCCAGAACTACGTTCTGCCTGTCCCCGAATGTTTTCTTTTTTTCATTCTTACCGTACACCTTTGCAAACAAATCCTTCTTTCCGGTCATATGTGCGACTGTTCCAGCAGGCGTACGATACTTCAAGGCGCCCGTATCATCTGTCCTCAAAGGAACCTCGAATCCTGCAGCATGCAGACTATCATAAACGAAAACCATACAGAGATCAATCCTATACACGGGCGGAACATGTTTGGATGGCGGAACAAGTTTTTTCTCCTCTGCGCTTAGTCTCTTATACTCATCTACGAGAGAACGCATCTTTGTGAACTTCCATTCGACAAGCACTTCTTTGTTCTTGTCGATTCCTTCTGGCATTTTTGCCTGTTCTGTCAGCCAATCTGGGAGGTCTTGCCATGTGAATGGAGCCTTTCCCCAGGTGCACCGTAGGCTGTGATTAGGTGAATAGAACCATCCCGGTGTATTTTTGTAGTTTTTTATGTGGATCAACTTTTCTATCTTATGTCGTTTCCGAGCAACTTGCAGAATCTTTTGTCCGGTCGTCTCATCTTGCGCTGTTGGCTTGCCCATCAAGCCTATCCTCGATAGGAAGCTACTTGCCCTCTTCGAAGGCTCTTAGGCTAAGCGGTGAAATCTTGAGTCTTACGACACTAATGTGGTGTGCCTCAAGTCCTTTAAGAAAATCAGGAGAAATGTTGATTTTGAGATCCGATGCTTGTGCCTCCTTCCCTCTTTCGTCGGCTGGCCCAATAACTGCAAAGCGCAATTCCGCATCGACCTCAGATACCGTAAAAGCTGGAACAAGAAAACGGGAAAGTGAGGCGTTTTGCTTGTACGCTTCGTAGAGTCTTGCGCTCTCCACATTCGCCAGATGCTTTGCTTCTGCCAAGGCTTTGAGGAGCCCCCCCAGTACTGTCCTTAGGCTAACGCCTTCTTTCTCATTGGGCATACGAATCCTTCCCTGCGATTTTGACTGAAGGCGGCAAACTGTCTTCGGCCTCCGTGGTTTTCACTAAGGTGGTGTCGTCCGAGCTGGAAGCGTTATGTCTTCGGGTTTACCAATAGGAACAACTTTCATTGCGTTATGCAGCATGTCAAGAACCCTTCCCAGGCCTTCAGGCATCTGATCCTGAACAGCGTTGACCGTAATCTTTAAGGTTGTTCTTCTGTCCGTTTCCCTCTTTCTCTCCCTTTCGTGAGTGAAAGAGCCTTTCATAGTTGCACGGAAGAACCAGAATCCTGCCTTCGCAGTCTGACTCACACTGACCGAGGTCTTGGATTCTTGTGTTTCCACATCTCTAATCTGAAACTCAAAATCAATGGTCATATCACTGATTCGAATATAGGGAATCGGTACAATCGCTAGAAGCGGAACGGTAAGTCTTGAAGGTACGACGTAGTGCTTCGTCTCTTTAATTGGAGGTGGTCCTGGTGCGACCAGAATTTCTTCCTCAAGGACTCTGTCGAATTTGAACTCCACGTACCGTGCTTCAAAACCTTTGTCTTGTCCTTCTTCTGCGGTTTCGTCTTTTTTGGGGGCCAGCGCTGGTCCTGTTTCTGTGGATTCATAGTCTCTAGGTTTGAGCCCAACTTGTTTGATGAAATCCACAGTTGTTTGCGCTGCCACTGCTTGGGCCTTGATTGCCGCCATGAGCGGCGAACCGATAATGTGTTCTAGTGGCAGTGCTCTTAGTTCCTGCGGTATATTCGCTCCTGCCATTCTTTCACCTCCTTTTCTAGCTCCTATTCTTTCAGTCCAATGAGAAGTCTTGCCTTTTCTCTCCATTCAGCAATGCGTTTTTCCGAAACACCTAGCGTCGCAGCTGAATCTCTGACCTTCTCGCTTGTTTCAGTGGCAGAAAGGAAATCTTGTACAGTCAGAATTCCCTTTGTCTTTAGAAGATTCGCCATTTCTGTTCCGATACCAGGAACTCTTTCAACTGGCACAGGTGTCTTGATTGATGGGGCTTCTGTTTCCGGGGGCCGGCCACTCAAAAGGTCTACCAGAACATCTTCCAATCTCGCCATTCCTTCAGGTATCTCTCTCGCAATTTTCATGTTGACCTTCATAGTGGTCGGATTGACTTGACCTAGTGAGGTGAAAAGACAAAGCGTAGGAGCAAGCGAAGAGCCTAACACTGCTGATGGGATCACAGCTGATTTTAT